>ERZ773103.507-NODE-507-length-44097-cov-4.158417_pt1 | contig 44097 bp, 43 predicted proteins | sample MGYA00511118_ERZ773103 | MGnify/ENA primary metagenome ERZ773103 (study PRJEB29015, sample SAMEA2737821) | human gut metagenome | biome: human gut; feature: human-associated habitat; material: faeces | place: China | collected 2012 ... | reverse complement strand
ACGGCAGTCATGGGCTGCTATCAGAAAGGGACGGAGCCTATCGACATTCCCGACAGAACGCCTTCCGGCACATCTGCGCCTCAGCCATCAGCGACTCCCGCGGGCGAAGTTATCCCCTCGGTGGACAGGCAGGCAGAGTTGGCGGAAGCCAGAGCGAAGAATCCCGACACCGTGGCATGGCTGTATATCCCCGGCGCGGAGGTGGACGATCCCGTGATGCAGGCGGAGGACAACGGCTATTACCTAAAGCTGGATGAAAACGGCGAGTACGCCATGTGGGGCTGTTACTATGCCCATTGTGAAAACCAAATCGGCGGCAGGGATAAGCTGGACAAAAACACCACCATTTTCGGTCACTCCGCCAGCAACTGCGACCCGGACGGTGTGCGGTTCACCAAGCTATACCGCTATATGGACGCAGACTTCGCAAAGGAGCATCCGTATATTTCGGTGCAAATCAATATGATACTCACAACGGTAGCTTGCGTGTGCGGTATGCTTTACTTCGTTCTTCATTTGTCAATTACCTCCTGTTAGTTCTTCGTGATGCGGCTGTCAAACCATCACGATTCTAACATGGAGGTTTTTGTTTTTACTGCAAGTCCTTTTGCTTACCGCTAGTAGAACTAGGGGGTTCTTTGTCACTAAAGTGCCAATGCCCCTTGGGGCGAGAGCTTCAGCACGGCCCCACTTCACCGATTCATGCAAAATATGAATCAATACCAAAAGATTGTGGAGAAACTGCGATTTCTCTTTTGCCTCTTTCCCGGTTATACTGAAATCAGCAGTTAGAAAGGAGCGCCTACGATGACGGATTTTGAGAAATTATATCGGGAAAAGAAGCACACCATCCCGGAGATCCTCGCCTCCATCCACTCCGGCGATGTGATTTTCACCACCAACAACTATTCGGAGCCCGGGGAGATTCTCTCCCACCTCCACGAGATCGCCCCCAATGTGGAAAACGTAAAGGTCTGGAAGGGCCGCAGTGGTCTGTATCCCTTTATGGTAGACCCAGCTATGCGCGGTCACATTGAAATGTACAACTACTTCTTTGGCCCCACCTTCTATAAGAACTCTCTGCCCATGGGACTGGTGGAGTATGTTCCATCTGATCTGCAGAGCTACTATACCGTAGCCGTATCCGAGCATCCCTCCAATGTTGCCATTGCCGCAGTCACACCCATGGATGAAAACGGAGATTTCCATGTTCCCATGAACCATGCTGCCGATGGCCTTGGTATGCTGGCCGCCGTGGAGCAGCACCAGCGGATCATTCTGGAGGTAAACCCGAACCTCAAGCATATGCACGGAGCCGCCGCCATCAACATCCGGGACGTGGACATGCTGGTGGAGGTGAACCGTCCTCAGTATGTCATCCCCAACATGGAATCCACCGAAACTGAGAAGAAAATCGGCGAAGCAGTTGCTTCTCTGGTTCACGACGGTGACACCATTCAGCTGGGTATCGGCGGCATTCCCAACGCCGTGGGCTCCTTCCTGACAAATAAGCAGGATTTGGGTATTCACTCCGAGATGTTCACCTCCTGCATGATGGACCTCATCAACGCAGGCGTGATTACCGGAAAGAAGAAGACCTTCGACAGGGGGCTCCATGTCTGCGCCTTTGCCGAAGGCGTACCGGAGCTCTATGATTTTCTCTCCGCTCGTGAGGACTGCATTCTCCGCACCGGACGGGATGTGGTAGATCCCTTCCAGATTGCCAAACAGGACAACATGGTTTCCATCAATACGCTGGTAGAGATGGATCTCACCGGTCAGGTCTGCGCCGAATCCATCGGCCCCAAGCAGATTTCCGGCTCCGGCGGCGCCTTCTGCTTTGCCTATGGCACCTATCGCAGTAAGGGCGGCAGAAGTATTCTTGCATTTCCTGCCCGCAGCGGCAAGGGACACAGCAAGATCAAAGCCACGCTGACCCCCGGCGCTGTGGTCACCACGCCACGAAATTATGTGGATTATATCGTCACGGAGTTCGGCATTGCCCAGCTCAAGGGCAAGACCATTCGGGAGCGTGCCCAGCAGCTCATTTCCATTGCCCATCCCGATGATCGGGCGGAGCTTCGTCGACAGGCAAAAATGCTCCATTATATTTAAGGCAGCACCGCACAATTGCGTCTGCGGGCTTTGGCGGTTCTTTTTCTCCACAAATCCGCTGCGAAAACCTTGAAATACACAAAGTATTCCGGCGGTTTTGCAACAAATTTGTGACGTAAAATCCCTTGCCAAATCTCCTTGCCGAATTATGCGGTATTGCCTTAATCGTTTTTCGATGGCAATCGCCATTGATGATATATATTTCCCCCAAAAAAGGGTGGCTGCAACGGAAAGATTGCAGCCGCCCTTTCAGCGCTATGTGATTTCGTTCATTTGCCGCAGTCTCTCCCGCAGCTCCGGGAGAAGCGGATTGGTCTGATTTTTGCTCCAGATCATGGACAGCGTGAGCTTTGCATGATCGCTGGGCAGGTGCAGGGTCTGAAGCGCCGGGTTATGGAGCTTCGCCACCACCGATTCCGGCAGGATTGCCGCACTTTCCCCGGTTTCCACGGTCATGGTCATATCCTCCAGACTTTCGCAGAAGCGGATCTGGGGTTCCAGCCGCAGGTCGCTGAGCATGTGGATGATGTGATAAAGCCCCTGTGGCTCCTTATCCACCAAAATCAAGCCCCGGTTCATAATCACATGGGCATGGTCACCGGCATGATGGGCGTTTTCACTGCGGAATACCAGCACCATTTCCTCCTGCCCATAGGCTTCCTGCTGGAAGTCGCTTTTCTGCTCCAGCTCCCGATCCAGCACCAGCGCACAATCCAGGGTGCCATCGGACAGCCCCTTCATGAGCTCTTGATAGTCCCGATTCCGCAGCAGCACCCGAAGCCCCGGATAGCTCCGCCGCATTTCATAAATTGTACCCAGAAATCGATGTCTCCGCACCGGATTTGCCAGTGCCCGGGCATCTACGCCAATGGTCAAAGATAGGGTCTGCGCCTCCTCCGCCACCTGATTCCGCACCTCCGGCAGCATCTTTTCCCACCGGGAGATCAGCTCCTTGGCGCCTTTCTGGAGGGCTTTTCCGGCCTCGGTGAGCTCCACCTGCCGGGTGCTCCGGCGCAGAAGCGGCAGCCCCACCTCTTTCTCTAAGTCCATGATTTGACGGGAAAGGGCAGATTGAGAGAGATACACGCTCTCCGCCGCCCGGCTGAAATTGAGAGTGTCTGCCACCGCAATAAAGTAACGAAGCTGTCTGATTTCCATTTGCATCTCCTCCGTCATAAGTACGATAGCAGTTCATTATAGGTAGGATAAGAATGCTCCTTCCGCACTGCTATACAATAGCTACTCAGGTATTTCAGAAATGCCTCGCAGACAGGCGTATGACGTTCATCCCGCAGACAGGTCAAATAGATCCTCCTTCTGCACTTCCCCTGCTCAATCGGAATCCACTGCACGCCTCGGATCCGAATCTCTGGTGTTTTCAGCCAAAGATTCACCACACATTCCGGCACAAAGCTGATGCCAAAGTTATTATAAACCTTTACTGCGATGGAATCCGAATCCCCGACCTGCTGCACTCTGCTGTATGCCGTACCGCTTCCCGAAAAGAACTGTCGCATCAAAATCCCGATACTAAAGTCCTCTGACGTTGTGACCAGCGATACTCCCTCTAAGTCCCGCATATACACCTCTGATTTTTTAGAAAAAGCAGAAGTCGGCCCTACCAGCAGCAGCATAGGCTCATCCAATATCTGTACGGACTCCACCACCGCTGAACTGAGATCGTTCAGTGTCAGTGCAAAATCATAGGTATGGCTGCACAGCTTATCTACGATCCCATGCACCGTTGTATTATCGGAAACCACGTCAATGGATTGATCCAGCTGCCGATACAGCGCAATGAGTTCATTACTGAAATCGATGACCTCCGAGCCAAAGCACACTGCATTTCTGCTGTAGGCCCTCAGTCGTTTCATGGTATCCAACAGCATGTCCGATTCATCCAGGATGGCGGCGGCTTTTTCCACAAAAACCGAGCCGGCCTCCGTAAGCTTGAGATATCGCCCGTCCCGGACAAAAAGCTTTACCCCCAGTTCCTCCTCCAGCCGTTTGCAGGACAGGCTCAGTGCAGACTGGGAAACGTGCAGTGTTTCCGCTGCTTTTGTCATGCTGCCAAGCCCCGCAATGGCAGTCACATAGCGCATCTGTAACAGGTCCATTGTTCCTCCCTCATCTATTAACATTTGTAATCTATTACATAAATATTATATATTAGACAATCGATTATTTCAAGTGTATGATAGGCATGCAATAGTGAATTTACAACAAGAAATCCGACAGGTTCCACGATATTTTCGCTAGAATCACAACCTTTTCGGATTCCTTCCACTTATTGCAAAAACTAATAGAAGGGATGACCCAAATGAAAAAGAAATTGTTTGCTATGCTGCTGGCCGCCTCTATGGTATTCTCCATGGCCGCCTGCGGCAGCGGCAGCAGCTCCGCCGCCTCCAGTGCCGGAAGCACAGGCGCTCCCGCCGCCCCCGCTTCCAACGCTGCCTCCGCGGAGAACACGACCACCTCATCCGGCGACAACGTTCTGAAAATCGGCGCACTCATCAACACCACCGGATGGTTCGCCTCCATCGACTACAACAACCAGATTGAGATGGAAACCCTGTGCAAGTATTACAACGATCAGGGCGGCATCGACATCGGCGGAACAAAATATCAGCTGGAGCTGGTGGTTGAGGACGGCGGCTCCGATGCCGAGGGTATCCGCTCCGCAGCCCAGCGTCTTGTCGATCAGGGCATTCAATACGTCATCGAGACCAATGACTTCTGGGTAGAAGGTGCCATCGACATCTTTGAGAATGCCGGCGTTATGAATATCATGGCACAGAACAACATGAACCACAACGTCATGAACGCAGACATCAAGTACTCCTACTCCTTCTCTGATGCCTGTACCTCCCAGTACTCCACTGCACTGGACGTTATTAAGGATCAGTATCCCGAAGTAAAGTCCGTTGTATACTGCTGTGACGACAACGGCGTAAACAAGGAGCAGGCCGCTCTGATAGAAGATGCATGCAAGCGCGTGGGCCTTGAGTACAACGATGCCTTCATCGTCTATGACGGTGAGACCACCGACTTCTCCTCCATTGCACTGAAGGTCATAAACTCCGGCGCTGACGCCTTCATCGGCAACGGCACTCCCGATAACATTGCCGGCCTTCTGAAGGAAGTCCGCTCTGCCGGCTCCGACATGCTATGCGCAGCCGTTATTACCCTGAGCCCCGGCGCTCTGATCGCCGGCTCCGGCCTCAATGACCTCTCCGGCGCATTCACCTTCGGCTCTGATATCGCCACCCCCGAGCACAACACCGATACCTTTAACGAACTCTATAAGCTTTTTGTCGACACCTACGGACAGGACAACGCTGCCGCATGGAACGGCGCCTGCATGGACAACCTCTACAACCTGCTTCAGCTGATGCAGGGCGCAGGCTCCACCGATGTAGAAGCGGTCCGCAGCTACTTCGACTCCATCGACTCCATTGAGACTCTGTTCGGCACCGGCGTAAAATGCGGTGAAGAGACCTTTGGCGTTGCCCATCTGATCGCCCATCCCAGCCATGCACTGAAAGCCGAAAACGGCCAGATCGTCTACATGGGCACCTATGACTGCGTAGCTCCTTAACATCTACCGGGTACAAGGTGCGTTTCGCCGCACCTTGTACCTTGTTTTCTCTTTGGTATTCTCCATCCTGTAAAGAGGTGAAATGAATGGGACTGCTCCCTAATATCATTGTCAATACATTGGTGCTGGCATCTATGTATATTCTGGCGTCGCTGGGCTTTGCTTTCATCTTTAATATGCTGGGTTCCGTGAACCTGGCCCATGGCGCTTTTTATATGCTGGCTGCCTACATCACCTATTATCTCTGCGCCAAGGCGGGACTGAACAACTGGCTGGCGATGCTGCTGTCCGCAGTCATTTTGGCTGCGCTGGGCATTGCCATGGAGCGCTTTGTTTTCCGCCCCTTCCAAAAGGAATTTGACCGCGTGGTCATGGTATCCGTTGCCATCATGACCATGCTACAGCAATTGGCGGTTCAGGTCTCCGGCTCTCAGACCATCTCCATCCCCGCCTATGGCAACGGCTCCATCAATCTTGGCTTTATGCTGCTGACCAATGAAAAGCTCATCACCTTTGCAATCGGCGCAGTACTGCTGCTCATTACGCTGTTTATCGTCTATCGGACCAAGCTGGGCATGCAGATGGAAGCCATCTCTCAGGATCGTCTCGGTGCGGCTCTGCAGGGCATTCAGGTCAACAAGGTTGCCATGCTGGTCTGCGGCATGGGCTTTGCTCTGGCCGCAGTGGCGGGCTCCATGATGGGCGCCTACCAGCAGGTCAGCTCCAACATGGGGGATAACATCAACGTGCGGATTCTGATGCTGGTCATGCTGGCCGGCGCAGGCTCCATGAACGGTATTATCATCACAGGTTTCCTGATGGCGCTGCTGGACTCTGTCTGCCCCATCATCTGGGACAGCTATACGGCCTCCGCCATTGCCTGTTCCGTGGTTGTTATTCTGCTGCTGATCCGGCCGAAGGGCTTCTTCGGTCATGACGTTTGAGGAGGTGCCTTTATGAAAAATCTCAATGCAAAAAAGGCGCTGCCCTACGCCCTGCTTCTGGTAGTTGCGCTGGTTGCTCCGATCTTCCTGCACACCAGCTACTGGGTTGGCATCCTCATTATGGTGCTCTATCGGGTGGTTGGCTCTGTCTCCCTGCGAACCATCTCCCTGTCCGGTGCACTGACCTTCGCCCATGGTGCTTTCATTGCGGTGGGCGCATACTGCGGCGGCATTCTGGCACGGAATCTGTCCCTGCCTCCGGTGATCACCATTCTGGCTGGCGGCCTGTTTGCCATGCTGGTCTCGGTTTTGACCGGTCTTCCCTTTGTGCGGCTCAAGGGCATGTACTATTCCATGGCCTCCATGTTCCTTGGAGTCACCATCAACTACATCATTAAGGCCCTGAAGATCACCGGCGGCTATCACGGCCTGACCCGGATTCCAAAGCTGCTGCAGAGCGACATTGCCTGCTACTATGTGTTCCTGGCCATCACCGTCATTCTGCTGCTGATCCTCTATCGGTTTGAATTCTCCCGGATCGGCACGACACTCCGTGCTCTGGCCCAGTCTCAGGACGTTGCTTCTTCCATCGGCATCAACGCAACCTTCTATCGGCTTCTGGCTGTGGGCATGGGCAGCTTCTGCGCAGGCATCGCCGGTGCGGCCTATGGCCTCTATTCTACCGTACTTTCCCCTACCAACTATGACATGACCTTCTCCCTCTGGCTGCTCATGTATATGCTCATCGGCGGCGAAGATTACTTCATCGGCCCCATCATCGGTGCGATCATCTTTGTACTGATCCCCGAGCTGGGCCGTGGACTCAGCGCCTATGCGCCGTTCCTGACGGGCATCTGCACACTGATCGTAGCCTATCTGCTGCCCGGCGGTCTGGCAGGCATCCCTGCGCTGATCCGGAATCGCAGAGAGCAGAAGGCAAAGGAAGCTGCAAACGAAGGGAGGGACCAGAATGCATCTGCTTGAAACATCCGGTCTCACAAAGAGATTTGGCGGCCTGACCGTTATGAATGATCTGGACTTCTCTCTGGAAGAGGGTGAGATCAAGGGTTTTCTTGGCCCCAACGGTGCCGGAAAATCTACATTCTTTAATCTGATCACCGGCGTGCTTACGCCGTCCTCCGGCCATATTTTCTATGCCGGTAAGGAAATCACCAAGGCAAAACCCCATCAGGTCGCAAAAATGGGAATTGGCCGTACCTTCCAGCTTAACCCGCTGTTCGGTGACTTTACGGTTTTTGAAAATGTCACAGCGGCCTATCATCTGCGCCCTCACTCCACGGTACCGCAGGTCTTCTTCAACACAAAGACCTACCGTACCAATGAAGAATACATCCGCAAATCTGCCGATGAAATTCTGGAATTTCTCGGTCTTTCCCATGTGCGCAATGAGCTGGCAAAGAACCTTCCCCACGGCTACCAGAAGATCCTTGGCGTTGCCCGTGCACTGGCCACAAAACCGAAGCTTCTGCTGCTGGACGAGCCGCTGGGCGGCATGAACCCTGAGGAGATCGCCTTCTCAATTGACGCAATTTCGAAGATGCGGGATACGGGGATCACGGTGCTTGTCGTTGAGCACAATATGCAGATCCTTGACATTCTAGACAGCGTCACCGTCATCAGCTTTGGCGAAAAAATCTTCGAAGGAACCCCGGAGGGGATGCGGCAGGATCCCACTGTCATTAAAACGTACTTTGGAGGTACCGTATGAGCAATATTCTGGAAGTACAGGGGCTGAAGGTCATGTATGGAAAGTCCATTGCCATCCATGACATCAACATCTCCGTTCCCGCCGGCGGTATTGTCACGCTGATTGGCTCCAACGGCGCAGGAAAGTCCACCACCCTAAACGCCTGCCTCGGCACCGTTCCCGCAACAGAGGGAAAAATACTTTTCGATGGCGAAGATATCACCCACGCCTCCACCGCCGAGCGTGTCCGCCGAGGGCTGGTTCTGGCACCTGAGGGACGCCATCTGTTCCCCTATCTGACCGTGCAGAAAAACCTGCTTCTGGGTGCAACCCAGCGGAAAGATAAAGATGGCATTCAGAAGGATATGGAATTCTGCTTTGAACTGTTCCCGATCCTTAAGGATCGGCTGAAGCAGAAGGCCGGCACCATGTCCGGCGGCCAGCAGCAGATGCTTGCCATTGCCCGGGGCATCATGGCCAACCCCAAGCTGTTGTGTTTGGACGAGCCCTCTCTTGGTCTCGCCCCTGCGGTAATCGACGACATCGGCAATAAGATCAAGGAAATCAACCAGAGCAAGGGCACCTCCATTCTGCTGGTCGAGCAGAACGTCCATCTGGCCTTTGGTGCGGCAGATTACTGCTATACCCTTCAGGTGGGTGAGCTGGTTGCCGAAGGCACCGTGGCTGATATCCGCAATAACGATGTTGTGAAAAAAGCCTACTTCGGCGGGTAAGCGGCTTATCCCTCCGCTTACTCCACTCCGGCCCGCTGCCACTACGGCAGCGGGCCTTTGTTTCATCGTGCGTTTTAGGGAAATATGTCCCGTTAAAAGCTAAAATAGCGGGAGAAATCACAGAAATTTGTGATTTCTCCCGCTAAAATGTTAATAAAAAGATCGGTTTTGCAGCAGGCGCTTCCCGCTTTAATTGTTGTTTCCCGTGGGAATATAGGGACGAATGGCGTTTGCAACATTATAGATGGGCATGGTTTGGAGCCAGATCCTGCCCGGGCCGGTGAGCGTGGTATTAAACAGACCTTCTCCGCCCAGAAGCTTGTTTTTCAGTCCGGCCACCTGCTGGATGTCCATGGTCACAGTTGGCTCAAAGCCCGCCACATTGCCGGTATCCACAATGATTTGCTGCCCGGCTTTTAAGTCGTATTCCACCAGTTCACCGTCAATTTCCGCAAAGGCAATGCCATGACCAGAGAGCTTCTGCATGATAAAGCCTTCGCCGCCAAAGAAACCTGCCCCCAGCTTTTTGCTGAAATGAACGGACAGCGAGACGCCGGATTCTGAGGCAAGGAATGCACTTTTTTGTAAGATCATTTCCCTGCCCGGTGCAATCTCCAGAGGCATGATCTTGCCCGGAAAGCAGGAGCCAAATGCGATCATGCCGTTTCCCTGGGCCGTGTAGATATTCTGGAACATGCTCTCCCCGGAAAACGCCTTGGAAAACATCCTGCCCAAACCGCCGCCGCTGGTCTGCATCTGCATATTGGGGCTCATCCATACCATGGCACCCTTTTCGGTTATCATTTTTTCACCATTTTCCAGCTGGCAGATCACCACCGGGAATGGGGTACCCTTGATTTCGTATTTCATAATAACTCCTCCTTTTCCGCTGCAAATCACTACGAATCCATACTAGCATCTGACGTTCGGGGTGTCAAGGGAAAGCACAGCGGGAAACGATTCAGGATGGAGTATTTACGATCCCCAGAAACAGAGGAAGGCCGTCCCGGGTAGTGATGGCAACGACAAAGGGGCGATTCAGAATAAAGTCTGTCTCTTCCTCCGGCGGCATTGCAGCGCCTTTCTCCATTGCGACTGTAAAGGCTGCCGCTGTAGCGCCCTCTTCATCAATGGTCATTCGGGCTGCGTGCTGAATGGAGGACAGAACAGTATCGCCATCGGAAAGCGCAGAAAAATCCGCAGTTTCCGGTGAAAACGCATTGGTAATCCCCAGTGATTTCAGCGTGTCGGAAAGTTCATGCTTCGATGCAATATCGAACTTGGGGACAGCGGCATTCACCGTTAAAAATTTACTTTGGATACCGGAATTATCTCCGGCAAACAGCGTCATAAGGCTGGGATCCCGGAGCAGTGCGGCGGGTGCAGTGTCCTCATCCGGCAGCAGGAACCACATACTGCAGCCGTTGTCAAAGCCCCGGGAGATCCCTGTGAAGCTTTCTCCCTGATAATAGGTCTGACTGCTGCTGGCATGCATAAAATCACAGGTCATGTCGCCATCTTTGGCATGAAAAATATCCGGGGCGGTTTGGGCGGGCGAGAATTCTTCACTCCAGCCGCTGCGGAAGTAGACGGTGTTGACCAGTGCGGCGGTGGTGCCGGGATCCATGGACAGCTGAGAAGCCTGCTCCTCCAGCAGGTTTCCGGTCTGGTCGTTGACCCACTGCTGAAGCATGCCGTCATAGGCAGGGTCCCCCATGGTTCCCTGAAAGACTGCGGCATAGTAGTTCTTTGCAAGGCTGTCTATGGTGTCCGAATGGTAATCGAGGCCATCGCTGAGCCATAGAGAATCTGCCAGCAGAACATTGGAGACGCCATCGTCACAGTAATTGGCATTCCAAAGTGCGGAAACCTCTTGCCGAAGCGTATCAAGGCTATCCATCCCCAGCAGGGAAAGAATTTGTGTCTGTGTTTCCCCACTGGCCGTCTCAGCCAGCATGCCAAGGGCAATATAGATACTCAACGGAGAATAAACCTGATTTTCGCTGCTGTCAGGGAAGAGCGCCGGTACGATAGCATCCAAATATGGCGTCAGACAGTCGGCGTAGCCTGTCGGCTGCCGCCACTGTGCCATCTGATCGTCCAGCCATGCAGAATAGGCACTGTCATAGGCGCTGTAGCTCTTTTCCGTATCGTCCGAAGGATCCGGACGCTGCGCCATAGCCGGGTAGGCAGGGTCGGCAAGCTGTAGTGGGGCCGCATTGGCTGCACCGGGCCCCTCTGTGTATTCCGGAGCTGCACCGCAGCCGGAAAGCAGCAGTGATGCGGAAAGCACAAGGGCAAGGATACGTTTCATCTTAATTCCTCCAGTCTTTTGGTGTGATATTCCATTGGACGAAAGAAAAATGAAAAAGTTCCGAAAAAGCGGCGGTACATATCATTCGTACCGCCGCTTTGTGCAAAAATCATTTTTCGGGCACATGGGTATATCCATATGCCTTCCTTTGCGCAGCCTGTTTGCCGCTTTCTACAGCGCGCCGTAAAATATCAAGGTCGGGCTGTACGTTGTCCATGCAGACAAGTTCTCCGGTTTCCTGCTGCATTTCATAGTTATCCAGAACGTTCCGTGCAGTGGAGACTCGGCACTGCATGGAGGTATGGCAATGCGCAGTAAACATCTGAAGCAGTGCAAACCATGAACTTCCATGCTTCCCTGCCATAAGGAACAACAGCTCACGCTTTTCCTTGGGCGAGGCCTGACGAATCAAATGGATCAATGCATCTTCAATTTCTGCGTCTGATTTGTCAGGAGAAAAGTCCGAAAAGAGCGTTGGATAGACAAATTCCAAATAATAGGGCATAGGATTTAAGCCCAGCAGCCGAAACCATTCAGACCCCTGAAACAAATCCGGAGCACTGATGCCCTTTTCCCAGTTCTGAATGGTCTTCTTTGACACACCCAGACCAATTGCCATTTCTTCTTGAGACAACCCAGCATCAGCTCTGGACTTCCACCAGATCCTTGAGAACCTGGAAACGCGCGCGATACGAGAGTCATCTGCCATATTTGTGCACCTCCGAAAATAGGATCCCACGACAGAACGAAAAAAAGTTCTCCTTTTTTTTGCAATTCTGGCGCAAAATATTTCTCCCCAAAAACGAAAAAAAACGGTGTGCCATAAGGCACTCCTAAAAACAGCAAAATCGGGGTTCAAAAAGGTTCACCAAAAAATGATGAAAATCGGGTACTGTCGAATCCTGACAAATACTGAACGTTCCAGTATAATCAATACCATCGTTCGGGGGAAATAGCGAGAAACCAATTTTATTTTATCAAAGACAGTCCGTTCTGTCAATCACTTTACTGTATGAAATCGCTAAAAAGAAGGAGAAGCTTAAGAGACTATGGACACAGACGAATTAACAGGGCTCTTTCAGGAGCTTGGGGTAGAACCTTTTTATGAGGGCGTATGCTATACCTGCTATGCGGTGAAACTGATCCGCGAAAATCCGGATCGGAGGCTCATGCCAGACCGATGGATCTATCCGGCAGTTGCACGGATGTACGAGACCAACATATTTCAGGTGATCCGCCGCATCCGCGGTATTATGAATCACGTCAAAGCCAATTCCCCTGAGCTTTTTGCCGAGATCACAAAACGATGGAAAAAAGAAAATGTCAGTGTGTCTGTCTGGCTTACAGCCCTATACCTCTATAGCCATGTGAGCACAGCAGCAGCTTGAAAGAAAGGAGAATGTACAAATGACATACCAGATACTTGGACAATGGACCAGATGCTTTACGGAGATCCCCGGCCTTCAGCAGGCGCATGAGATCTCCTACAGCGCAGGATGGAGCGACAGCGGAATGCAGATCCGCATCACACTTTCCATGCAGGGAATGCGCAGGGGCAGGATCCTGCAATGCTATGAGATGACAACAAGCCGTGCAACGGAGCTGGCAAAATATCTCTATGAGAACGGAATTGAACCGGATAGTGCTTTGGACATTCTGGCAGATTTTCAGGTGCTTTATCGGGAATATGAAACTTTTATTGCAGCAAGCTGAATAGATTTCCCCCCGGACAGATCTATCAGCCTCTGTTTTTTGCAAAAACCATGCAAAAGTGCTGGGTTTTCCACCGAATTTATGATATAATAGGCGGCATACTAACGCTTTATTGTGGAAAAGGAGGGCACAAGGAAGTATGGTTGAGATCATTAGAGAAATCAATCAGGTGGTGAACAACTTTATCTGGGGCGTTCCCGCCATGATCTGCATTATCGGTGTGGGCCTGCTGCTGAGCGTGCGCACACGTTTTATTCAGATTCGTAAATTCCCCTATGCAATCAAAACAACAGTCGGACGGATGTTCCGCAAGAAGGACGCCTCGGATGGTGCCATGACACCCTTTCAGGCGGTGTGTACAGCGCTGGCCGGTACGGTAGGAACCGGAAATATTGCCGGTGTTGCGGGTGCCATTGCCATTGGAGGCCCCGGTGCAGTATTCTGGATGTGGTGCTCTGCCATCCTTGGCATGTGCACAAAGTTCTCGGAAGTAACACTGGCAGTTCATTTCCGGGAGCGGAACCAGAATGGCGATCTGGTGGGCGGCCCCATGTACTACATTAAAAACGGGCTGGGAAAAAAGTGGCAGTGGCTGGCAATGCTTTATGCGCTCTTTGGCGTTCTGACGGTATTTGGCACCGGCAACGCCACCCAAGTCAATACCATTACCGCAGCCATTGATACACCGCTCCTCTCCTACGGGATCGTGGGCAGCGGTGCGATCTCCGCAGTGAATCTCATCATTGGTATTGTAGTGGCCATGCTGGTGGCCATGGTACTGCTGGGCGGTATTAAGCGGATCGGCAGCGTATCGGAAAAGCTGGTTCCGTTTATGGCGCTGTTCTATGTGATTCTTGCACTGGGCGTGGTCGTAATCAACTACCAGCGGGTCCCCGGCGTGTTTGCTGCCATTATCGGCGGTGCCTTTGATCCAAAGGCATTTACCGGCGGCGTAGTCGGCACGATGTTTATGAGCCTGAAGAAAGGCGTATCCCGCGGAATCTTCTCCAATGAAGCGGGACTTGGTACCGGTTCCATTGCCCATGCCTGTGCCGATACCCAGAAGCCTGTCAAGCAGGGGCTTTTCGGCATCTTCGAGGTATTTGCAGACACCATCGTGATCTGCACGCTGACAGCACTGGTGATCCTGTGCAGCGGTACTACGGTGAGCTATGGAGAAGCCGCCGGTGCAGAACTGACCATTTCCGGATTCACCTCCACTTATGGCGGATGGTCATCCATTTTTACGGCGCTGGCCCTTTGCTGCTTTGCGTTTTCCACCATTATCGGCTGGGGCCTCTACGGTTCCCGCTGCATTGAATATCTGTTTTCCAATGGCCAGGTGGTTCGGCCATTTCTGGTCGTCTATTCCTTTGTGTCCATTTTGGGCGCAAAGGTAGATCTGGGTCTGCTGTGGGATATTGCCGATACCTTCAACGGTCTGATGGCGATCCCCAACCTGATTGCACTGCTGCTGCTGTCCGGCACGGTGGTAAAGCTGGTAAAGGAATACTTCTCACAAGAAGGAGCACGGCTCCCGGAATAATCGCAAATACAGATAAAAATGGCGTTCCCTTTCCGATGGGAACGCCATTTTTTCACGTTATCAGCTGAGATCCCGGAGCCAGTCCGGGGTATCGGCCCAGGACTTTCCGTAGCAGGTATAGCCTTCGGGCTGGGTGAGCATGGGGAAATCCGTGCCGAATTCCTGATTCATAATGGTGCGAAGGGTGTTGATGCCGGACAGCCCCTCAATATCCAAACGCTTTCCGCCAAGATAGACGCAATTGAGGGCATTTTGCATATACGGGGTTTCCAGCACCGGATCATAGTCCGGGCCGCCGTTGTAGATGAGCATCTGTCCGGGGTAACGAGCTCCATGATCGGACTGGATGAAAATCAGACTGTTGGGGTCTTTTTCAAGAATGTTGGAAACGGAGGTTTCCAGCACCGTGTTCAGGTATGTAAGCTGATCCAGGTAGATCGACTTGTCCGCAAAGTCCGGCGCCCTGGGGGTGATATTCCCCTGGGCATCGAATATAAAGGGATAATGGGGGCATTGTACATAAGAGATGGTCATGGTAGGCTGCTTCTCCACATAGTCTGTGCAGGATTCCATCAAGGAGAACAGGTGCTTCAGCTGATGTCCCTGCTCCCACTCGTTTTCAATACCAAGGAACCGATCCATGTGGGCACGGAGATAGGGAATTTGCGCCAAAACACTGTTTCGGAAAATGTACTTGGAAATGCTGTCCGGGAACTGCTGGGGCGATAGCACCCGACAACCGGATGAACCCAAAAAATCCAGATGGTTGATAAGGTTGACCTGATATCCATTGTGCCGGAACATTTCCACCATGTTGCTGTGATCCATATAGGCGCGCTTGTTTTCCGACTTGTCATCCACCATATAATCCATGTTCAGAAGGTTGGGCATGATGGAGACGGTCCAGATGGATTCCGTATTTTTTGTGGTACCGGAAATGTTAAATTCCTTGTCGTTCAAAAAGGAGAGAAATTCGTGATTATCAAAATCGTAGTACCGTTGGAGATTTTCTGAGCCTCCGTATTCGTCCACAAGAAAGTAATATACGTTTGGCTTTTCCCCCTGAAATTCCACCGTCTCCGGTGCAATGCTGCTGGAAACCTTATGGAAGGCGATCTGTTTCCACAGGGTCGGTGCAGCGGGAATGATCTGCACAATGGTCAGTACCCCAAAGAGCACCGCCAGCACCTGACAGAGCTCCAGTGCGGGGACATTTTTCTTTCGGATCAGCATAAGCAGGGCCAGCAGAATCACAGCCAGTGCAATCAGCCCATAGCGATCCCGCATCCACGGGAACACCCGCTTCAGCAGGACACCCACCAGCCCGCCGTTGACCACGGCAACCATGGCAATACTGGCAAAGAGCCCGGCCTTTGGAACGCTACGGAATATGACGATACCGAGCAGTAAGATGACAACTCCGATTGCCCCGAATAGTCCCAGCATGGGGAGCATATCTCCCGGCAGCGCTTCTTCCGCATTGCGGAAGTATTGAAAGGCGCAGGGATACAGGCATACCAGTACCAGAGCCAGAAGCGGGAAAATGATTTTTTTTGCTTTCATAGGATGCTGTGCCTCCAAGCTTCAATGTAAGTAGTAGCATATCACATTTTCTACGCATTATCTACATTAAATCTACACAAAATGAAAACCATCGGCACGGCAGCAGAAAACTTCCCCTTGACGGAACATATCGGATGCTGTAATATAATATCAAAAATTGTGTGACAGGAGCGCAATCATGAGTTTTGTAGTATTTGCCGATTCGGGCTGTAATCTTCCCCAGCGAAAGCTGAAGGAACTGGATATTCAGGTGGTTCCCTTCGCCTATGAGCTGGATGGGGAACTGATCACCTGTCCCAAGTATCCCGACGGCTTTGACGGAAAAAGCTATTATGACCGGCTGCGGCAGGGCGCCGTGGTAAAGACCTCACTGATCAATTCAGAGGGCTTCTATCAGGCATTCCGCCCCTATGTGGAGGCAGGGAAAGACATCCTGTATGTAGGGATCTCCTCCGGCATCAGCGGCACGGTGGGTGCCGCAAATCTGGCAGGCCGGCAGCTGATGGAGGAATTTCCGGAGCGCAGTGTGCTGGTGGTGGACTCCATGGGTGCGGGTCTTGGCACCGGCATACTCACCTGTAAGGCAGCGGATTACCGAAACGAGGGCATGCACGCAGCAGAGGCGGCAGAGCTTTTGAACGTAGACCGGATGGGACTGTGTGAATATTTCACGGTAGATGATCTGATGTTCCTGCGCCGTACCGGGCGGGTCTCCGGTGTATCTGCGGTTTTGGGCTCTATGCTCCAGATCAAGCCTATGCTTCGGGGCGATGAGGACGGAAAAATCGTGGTGTGCGGAAAAATCCGTGGCAGGAAGCGCGCCATTTCCGAATTGGCCGCCATGTATGAGAAAAAAGTGAAGGATCCGGAGCATCAGCGGGTAGCGATCTCCCACGGAGACTGTCTGGAGGAAGCACAGCAGCTGGCAGAACGGATTCGTGCCATTGCACCGCCCAAGGAGCTGATTCTCTCTATGCATGAACCCCTGACGGGAGCCCATGTGGGCCCGGGAATGCTGGCAGTATTCTTCTTTGGAGCAGGCAGATAAATAAATGATCGGGTGTCCGGAGCAGCTGCTCCGGACATTTTCGTTCACAAAAATATCGGATTTGGACGCTTTACGTCTTAGGGGGAATTTGCTATAATACAGTCAATGTGAAACTGCCCTGAGCAGGCAATGAATATCCGGCCCCCGTTGCCGGAAGAAAGAGGTATTTCTATGCGTATGCGCAAAAAGCCCAATCTGGGCCCCAGAATGGAGGCATGCTCCGATATCTGGATCCGCAACCCGGAGGAGCTCCGGGGAAAATGGCGGGAACTGTACCCGGAGGCCCGGGAGCTTCGGCTGGAGGTTGGCTGCGGCAAGGGGAAGTTTACGGCGGAGACTGCTGCGGCCGAGCCGGATATTCTGCTGATCGCCATGGAGCGAGTACCGGAGGCCATGGTAATGGCCATGGAAAAGGTCAAAAACTTGGGCCTGAAAAACGTATTTTTTATCGGCGAGGATGTTGCCCGTGTGGCAGAGTTGTTCGCCCCCGGTGAGGTAGATCTCCTGTATATCAATTTCTGCGATCCGTGGCCTCACAAAAAGCATGCCCCCCGGCGGCTGACCCATCAGGGCTTTCTGGATCTGTATAAGAAGATTTTGAAGCCCGGTGCGGCCATTCACTTTAAGACGGACAATGCGATGCTGTTTGACTTTTCACTGGAACAGTTTCAGCTGGCCGGTTATGCTCTTTCAAACGTGACCCACGATCTCCATAAGGACGGCCCAGTGGGCATCATGACGGGATACGAAGAAAAATTCTATGGGCTGGGCACACCCATTTGCCGGTGTGAGGCAGTCTATCAGGAGGCGAATGGCGCATGAACAGCAGTGTGAAGATCCTGATTGCAGATGATGAAGAGCGTTGGCGCCGACTTGTGGGGGATTTCCTTCGCAATGAGGGATATAAAACGGTAGAGGCAGCCAATGGGCAGGAGGCTGTGGAGCTGATTCGGCAGGACAGCGATATTTCTATGGCCATTCTCGATATTATGATGCCTGTGATGGATGGCATTCAGGCCTGCCAGACCATCCGGGGCTTCAGCCAGATCCCGATCATCATGCTGACCGCAAAGAGTGATGAGGACAGCGAGGTCATGGGGTTTGTCTGCGGCGCAGACGAATATATCTCCAAGCCTGTCAAGTTCCCGGTATTTATTGCCCGGGTCAAAGCGCTGCTGAAGCGCTCCGTGTCGCTCCGCTCTCAGGTGGAGGTGGCAGGGATCTGCATTGATCCCGATGCGCATACCGTCACCGTGGATGGAGAAGAAGTTGCGCTGACCCCCAGAGAGTTTGAACTGCTGCTCTACGTGGCACAGAATAAGAACATTGCCCTGTCTCGGCAGCAGATTCTGTCGGCTGTGTGGAATTTCGACTACTATGGCGATGCCCGGACGGTAGATACCCATGTAAAGAATCTCCGCATGAAGCTGGGAGCCCATGGTGCAGCCCTGAAGACCGTCAGAGGCCGGGGCTATAAGCTGGAAGGCTGATGAAGGGGAAGTTTCAAGGCTCCCTGCGGAATAAGCTGATCCTGCTCTCCGTAGGGGTGCTGGCACTGTACTATGTGCTGGTAAGCCTGTTCAGTATTGTATTTATGGAGCCCTACTATCTCCACAAGGTGGAGCAGTCGCTGGTAGATGCCTACAGCACGATCCGTCAGGAGGGAACGGTAGACCTTCACACAATTTCCGGGCTGGAGGAAAAAAACCTCACCTTTGTGGTGGCAGACCGTGAGACTCTTGAGGTCGTTTATAACAGCCAGATGTCGGATAAGTTTCTCAATGACATGGTGCAGCATATGCTGCCCTACATTCGGGATCACGCAGGCGCAACGGATACCGGATACAACATCAACGCCGATGAGCTTTATCAGCACACTGCCGCCGGCGCAACGGTATCCCGAGAGCGCCGAGTGACGCTGGGCGGTGTCACAGACCAGTATGTGCTGGATATTTCCACCTCCTATGCATCCATCGCCCAAGCCACCACCATTTCCGTACAGTTTTCATTGGTGGTCGGGCTGCTGGTGATGATTATGGCTGTGGTAGCGTTTTCCAGAATGTCTGCCATGGTAACGGAACCCATGACACAGATCACCAGTATTGCCAATCAGATCGCCCATCTGGATTTTTCCCAAAAATGCCAATCGGATCTTGGGGGCGAGATTGGTGTAATGGCCAACAGCGTCAATACCATGTCGGACTTCATGCAGGACTATATTGGCAAGCTCCAAACAGCAAACGAGCAGCTGAAAAAGGATATTCAGCTGCAGCAGGAGCAGGAGGAGGCCAGAAAGAATCTGGTATCCAATCTCTCCCACGATTTGAAAACACCCATTGGCCTGATCTCCGGCTATGCCGATGGACTTCGCTCCGGCATGGCCCGAACCGATGCCGAGGTGAAGGAATACTGCGATGTGATCTGTGACGAGTCTGACCGGATGATGTCCATGATCCTCCGTATGATGGAGCTGTTTCGGCTGGAGAGCGGTACCGTGGAGATGGTTCGCGAGGAATTTGATCTTGCGGATCTTCTGGACTATGTGACGGAGATCTTCACCATTGAGATTGAACGGGAAAAAATTGATTTTCAAAAGGACTATTCCTGCGGTCTCTATATTATTGCGGATTATTTCTGCGTTGAGCAGGTGGTCACCAACTATGTGCAAAATGCGGTGTCCCATATGGGTCAAGGTAAAAAGCTGTGGCTAAAGGTGCAGGAGCAGCCGGAGCATTACCTGGTAATGGTCTTTAACTCCGCAGAGCCGATCCCGCAGGAGGAACAGGGACGGATCTGGGACAGCTTTTATCGGCTGGATAAGTCCCGCACACGGAGCCGGAGAGAATCCGGTCTTGGGCTCAGTATTGTCCGCAGCAACATGGAACTGATGGGCGGCGGCTATGGCGTAGAGAACACCGAGGGCGGCGTGATCTTCTGGGCGGAGTTCCCCAAGAGTCCGGAACCCGAAACAGAAGCCATATAAAAATATCCTACAGCGAAGTGGCTGTAGGATATTTTTTACATCAGAGGCAGTCGGAAAACCTTGCCGGGCAGTATGGGTGCACATGCGTATTTACCGCAGGTACAGCAATACCTTTTTCAGCCGGGGCAGCGGCAGCAGGCAAAACAGTCCGCAGACCAGCAGGGAGCCGCCAAGGCTGACTGAAAACCGCAGCAGTGTCTTCAGAACGATATTGCAGGCGTAGAACCATGGTGTCTCGGCACAAAACAGATTAAACAGCTGCAAAAATATATTGTGGAGCAGGTAGACCGAAAAACTCACCTTGGAGAGCCACATCAGTGCCTTACAGGATTTCGTAATTCGGCGAAGCAACTCAAAGAGAAGCAGTGCACACAGAAAAATCAGCGGAGAGGAATACCACAGGATTCCGTCTGCACCGGAGAGATTCCATGTATGAAAATAATATTCCAAACCTACGCACAGTCCGCAGAATAATATGGCAAGCAGGGCCGCCGCCACCGATGGCAGTTTCCGCAGCGAGGTGTTGAAATGCGCAACCGCATACCCGGCCAAGAGATATAGTCCATAGGTGCCCCCAAGAAAAGAGACGTCATACCATGGATAAATATAATAGGCATCCGGAAAAACCTGTTCCGGGAAGAGGTTCCAGAGCGGGAAAACAAAAAAGCCAGAAACGCCGTGACCAAAACAGGCATCAACTGTTTCAGAGAAAAGCCGGAGACTGCTGCGGAGAGGAACGGAACGCAAAGATACACGCCGAGGATCATGTAGAGGTACCATACATGGTTAAAAGAGGTGCGTTCCATCATCAGCATCTGACGGATCAGAAATTCAAGGTCCAAATAGTCCCCAAACATAACATGGCTCAGAATACTGTAAACGAGGATCCAAATTTCACTGGTCAGCAGCAGGGGCAGCAGGGAACGCCGATAGAATTTCAGCGGTTCATGCTTTTTCCCCAACAGTAAGGCACCGGAAAGCATCAGGAAAAACGGAACCCCCAAGCGGCCAATAAAATAGGCAACCGTTTGGAACAGCCACGAGGAAAAGCAGGCGTCCAAAGAACCTGTCAGAACATAATAGTAGTTGGATTCAACGCTGTGTGTCAGAACCACACAGAGGATCGCCAGCGCACGGGCGTTGTCCATCCAGCCAATTCTCTTTTCCCCCATATTGCCTCCTTCGTAAAGCGGTTCTTTCCGGAGCAGCTCCCATACAAGCTCTGCAGGTCACAGGATCATGCATATCATCAAAAGCCTTGAAAGGCGAACTTTCAAGGCCAAACGGATTTGCGCAGCAGATATTATTATAGCAGAGATGATAGGAATTTCAACAAAAAGTGAAGATATGGTGAAGAATATGTGAAGCCCGCAACAATCAGGGGCTGCTGAACCAGAAATAGCAGCAGTCCCGCTTTATTTTTCAGGCATAAGCTCGCACCAAACCACACAGCAAAAACGAGATTTGGAAACCCACTTGGGCCCCAAATCTCGTTCTTTTTTCGGGTCATGTATTTAATTACGCCGGGATCAGTACATTCCACAGCCCCGTGGAGGTCAGGAACAGGATCAGCATCACCACAGGCACCACATATCGGATCATCACCCGGTACATACCGGCCCGGCGGAAGTGCTCGCCGTTTTTCTCCACCTCAGAGATGATCCATTCGGGGCCTACCATCCAGCCGATGAGAATGCTGGTGAGCAGGCTGATAAAGGGCATCAGGAAGCTGTTGCTGATATAATCCATCACATCCAGCAGCTGTGCCGTGGCACCATTGGGTAGAGGCAGCTCAAAATAAAGTACGTTATAGCCAAGGCAGATCAGCACCGCTGTCACCAGCGAATAAATGCCGATCATGGCACACATCTTCTTCCGGCTCTGATGAAAGATCTCCATGCAATTAGCCACCAGCGTCTCCATAACAGAGACACAGCTGGTCAGCGCCGCAAATCCAAGGGCCAGAAAAAACGCAATGCCCACAAAGCGTCCAATCCCGCCCATGGCAGCAAACACCTTGGGCAGACTGATAAAGGTCAGGCTGGGGCCGCTGGCCATACCATCGGTGCCCAGGAACACATAGACCGCCGGGATGATCATCATTCCGGCCAGGATTGCCACACCGGTATCGAAAATCTCAATCTGATTGTTGGCCTTGTTCAGGTCCACATCGTCCTTCACATAGCTGCCATAGGTGATCATGATCCCCATGCTGACGCTCAGGGAGAAGAACAGCTGACTCATGGCGTCCAATACTACATTTAAAAATTTACTGACCGTCATACCGGTAAAGTCCGGCTTTAAGTATACGACCAGTCCCTGAAGGCCCGTGCGGGTCACACCGTCCTCTCCGGTATGGCTGAGGGTCAGGGAAAAAATCGTGATGGCAATGATTAGCAGCAGGAGCCCCGGCATGATAAATTTGGAATACTTCTCAATTCCCTTTTCCACACCGCAGTAGACCACCCAAGCCGTCAGCGCCAAAAACAGCAGCATAAACACGATCGGCGATACACTGGAGGTAATGAAGCTTGTAAAGAATCCGTCCTCCGCCGCCTGTGTTCCCCCGGAGGTCAGATACAGGGCAAAATATTTGGTAATCCAGCCGCCGATGACAGAATAATAGGTCATGATCAGTGCCGGGACCAGAAATGTCAGATAGCCAAGGAATTTCCAGCCCTTCTTCAGGGTTCCGAAGGCATTGAGGGCATTCTGCTTGGTCTTTCTGCCGATGGCAACATCCGTGGTCAGCAGCACAAATCCGAAGGTCAGCACCAGCACCAGATAAACCACCAGAAACAGTCCGCCGCCATCCTTGGCGCAGAGATAGGGAAAGCGCCAGATGTTTCCAACGCCTACTGCGCTTCCAGCCGCCGCCAGCACAAACCCCAGCGATCCGCTGAAGCCGCCTTTTTTGTTTTTCATCTTCTCTTTTCACTCCCACTTCATTTTTACCGGATTATTGTATCAAAATGAAAGGGATCCTGCACGGTGTCAGAATTTCGTATAAAGAAATTTTTCCTTCAAAAATTTCTTTATACGATATCTTTTCCTGTTTTTCTGTGTTATAATGCATTTGCTCCAGCATTACTGGAGAAAACAGATATTTTAAGGAAACAACATTATGGAACAGATCAATCGCTATGTGGGCAGTCAGATCCGGAAATACCGAAAAAGCTGCAATTGGACCATTCAGCAGCTGGCAGATGCCATTCACAAAAGCCGTGCCACTGTATGCAAATATGAACGCGGCGAGATCTCCATCGACATTGCCGCCCTCTACGAGATCAGTCAGGTGCTTCAGATCTCTCTGGGGCAGCTCACTGATTATCGCCCTCTGCCGGAATCCTCCACAGCGCTGCCCTTTGCCCCCAGCACCATCAGCCCCTTTTTCCGGGCACGCCAGCTCTATTTCTACTTCTATGATGGTCGATACGGGCGGCTCAAGGACGGGATCATCCACATTCAGGAAAAGACCGATCAGCCTGGATCCTTCGAGGCCACCTTCACCATCTCCTCCGTGTCGGAGAGTGGCCGCAGCAGTGAGGCTTATTACACAGGCAACGTCCTCTACAGCGATATGCTCATTCGTTTTACCTTTGTGAATCAATATAACCCCTTGGAGGAAGACCTGCTGTACATCTTCAATCCGCTGGAAAAGCGGGACTACAGCGATGGGCTTCTCTGCGGCATTTCCAGTGCCGACCTGATGCCCTGTGCTTTCCGTTGTCTTGTCACCCTTCAGCCGCAGGAATTGGACGAGGCCCTCCGGCAGCGGCTGCTGCTCTCTCCCCAGGAGCTCCGGCGCTGGGCCAAAGAGAATATGCTTTTGGTAGATAATCGGGGCAGCCGTTAAGGCTGCCCCATTCCCAATTATATATCATACATATCCGTAGAGTCCCCGGACCGATACCTCCCCGGAATATACCACCCCGGTCTCCCCGCTGTCATAATGAACTATGAGACCGCCGTTTTCATCAATTCCAGTGGCGAGTCCTGTCCGCCGGCTGTCGCCTCGGATCACCTGCACCTGCCGTCCAACAGTGATGCAATCCTTCCGATACCGCTCCAGCCATGCCTGCTTTCCCGAAATGATCTCCTCTGCCACATGCCCAAGACTTTTTGTAAGTTCCGCCGCCAGCAGGCAGCGGTCCACAGGATGCCCAAGCTCCAGTGCCAGACTGGTGGCCATGGGCTGCACGGACTCTGGGAAATCAGTCAGCTGATGATTGCAGTTGATACCAATCCCGGTCACCAGATATTGCAAGGTACCGCTCTCCCACTCTGCGCTCATTTCCGTCAGGATGCCCACCAGCTTTTTTTCGTTCAGAATAATATCATTGGTCCACTTGATCCCGGGCCGGACACCTGCCGCCGCTTCAATGGCATCGCAGACTGCCACCGCCACCATGGCCGTCAGATGGCTGGCCTCTGCCGGTGCGCAATCCGGGCGCAGCAGCAGGGAATAATACAGTCCTACCCCCTTGGGGGATGCAAAGCTCCTCCCCTGCCGTCCTCTGCCGCCGGTCTGCTCATCGGCAATGGCGATGGTACCGTGGGGTGCCCCCTGTCCCGCCAGAAGCTTCAGATAGTTGTTGGTGGAATCCACGCTGTCCAGTACGATCATATGCTGCCGAAACGGATGATCCCCCAGCAGCTCCAGAATGCGCTCCTGTTCCAACGGTTCCGGCTGCGCCGAAAGTCGGTAGCCCAGTCTGGTAGACGCCTCGATCACATAGCCTCGCTGCCGAAGCTTTGCAATCTGCTTCCACACTGCCGCCCGTGTGATCCCCAGCCGCTGGCTCATGGCCTCCCCGGAGATATATCCTTCCCCCGCCTCCATCAGCAGAGATAATACGCTTTCCTGCTCCATTGTCAACCTCACCTCGGTTGACATTTTATCATACCCCCGGACAAGACGCAATACGTCATTCGCCGCCGAAATTTTTTTCAGACTGTAAAGGTTTTTCTCTTGACATCTTCCCCATGATGCGTTATAATCTCGTCTGTTAAGTAGAAAGCCTTTACATCCCCTCAGGAGGGATTCGATTGGAACTGAGTACCCTGAACAGAACCCTTCTGTTTGATACCTACGGCGATATGCTCACCGATAAGCAGCGGCTATGCTTTGACCTCCGCTACAATCAGGATCTTTCTCTGGGTGAGATTGCCGAGCTGGAAGGCATCAGCCGACAGGCTGTCCGGGACAATATCGTCCGCACCGAAGCACTGCTTCAGGATATGGAGCAGAAAATCGGCGCCGTAGACCGGATGCTCCGGCTGGAAGCTGCGGAACAGCAGCTTTTAGCAGCTGCCCATGAGGCTGCCTCCTTGGGCGATGCCGGTAAGGCAGTTGCCCACCGTATCGAATCTGCACTTGCCTCTATAAAGGAGTGATCCCGTGGCATTTGAAGGATTAACCGAAAAGCTCTCCGCTGCGTTCAAAAAGCTCCGCAGCAAGGGCCGACTGACAGAAGCAGACGTAAAAGATGCCATGCGGGAGATCCGTCTGGCGCTGCTGGAAGCCGACGTCAGCTATAAAGTGGTCAAGGATTTCGTAAAAAAGGTCACAGAGCGTGCCATTGGCAGTGATGTATTGGAAAGCCTGACCCCCGCTCAGATGATTGTAAAAATCGTCAATGAAGAGCTGGTTGCCCTTATGGGCAGTGAAAACTCCAAAATTTCCATTGCCTCCAAGCCTCCCACCATCGTAATGCTGGTGGGCCTTCAGGGCGCCGGTAAAACCACCAACGGTGCAAAGCTCGCCGGTCTCATGAAAAAAGACGGCAAGAAGCCCCTGCTGGTAGCCTGTGACGTCTATCGTCCCGCCGCCATTAAGCAGTTGGAGGTCGTCGGCGGTCAGCTTGGCATCCCCGTCTTTCAGATGGGCACGGCAAATCCTGTGGATATTGCCCGGGCCGCAGTGGAGCATGCAAAAAAAGAAGGCTTTGACATGGTGTTCCTCGACACCGCAGGCCGTCTGCATGTGGACGAGGCCCTGATGGAAGAGCTCTCCAACATCAAGGAAGCCGTCCATCCCGATGAAATTCTCCTTGTGGTAGACGCCATGACCGGTCAGGACGCCGTCAATGCCGCCACCGCATTCAATAACCAGCTGGACATCGACGGCGTAATGCTTACCAAGCTGGACGGCGACGCCAGAGGCGGCGCTGCCCTCTCTGTCAAAGCCGTCACCGGAAAGCCCATTAAGTTTGTGGGCACCGGCGAAAAGCTGGATCAGATCGAGCCCTTCCACCCCTCCCGCATGGCCTCCCGGATTCTGGGCATGGGCGATGTGCTGACGCTCATCGAGAAGGCAGAAGCCGCCATGGATCAGAAAAAGGCTCAGGAGCTGGAGCAGCGGCTTCGGAAGAACAAGTTCACCCTTCAGGATTTCTATGACCAGCTGGTACAGCTCAAGTCCATGGGCTCCATTACGGATATTCTCGGCATGATGCCCGGCATGAATGCCGGTGCCCTCAAGAATGTTCAGGTGGATGAAAAAGCCCTGAGCCGCACCGAGGCCATTATCCTTTCCATGACCCCCTATGAGCGGGAAAATCCCAGCGTCATCAATCACAGCCGCAAGCAGCGGATTGCCGCAGGCGCCGGTGTTCAGGTACAGCAGATCAATGCACTGCTTAAGCAGTTTGAGGACATGCAAAAGCTGATGCGGCAGTTTACCGGCCCCGGGGCCAGCAAGAAAATGAAACGCCTGCAAAAGCAGAGCGGCATGGGCTCCATGGGTTCCATGGGCGGTCGCAGGGGCTTCGGTGGTTTTGGACGCCGCTGATCCCAATTCCTATGGTTCGTAACCAGCACATTGCTTTACGATAGATTTGAGAGAAAAAGATTACGGAGGTGAAATACCCATGGTTAAAATCAGACTTCGCAGAATGGGCGCCAAGAAGGCTCCTTTCTACAGAATCGTTGTTGCTGACTCCCGCAGCCCCCGCGATGGCCGCTGCATCGAGGAGATTGGTACCTACAATCCCCTGACCGATCCTGCCACCGTCACCATCGACGCAGAGAAGGCTCAGCAGTGGATCAAGAACGGCGCTCAGCCCACCGACACTGTGCGCGCTCTTCTCAAGAAGAACGGCGTACTCTAATTCGGAGGTACGAACATGAAAGAGCTGCTGCTTTATATGGCGCAAAATCTGGTGGATCACCCGGAAGCAGTTACTGTTACAGAGCTGGAGGGTGAGGAAACCACATTGGAGCTGCGGGTCGCCCCGGAGGATATGGGCAAGGCCATTGGCCGTCAGGGCCGGATTGCAAAAGAGATCCGTACCATTGTCAAGTCCGTGGCACAGCGCAGAGGCCAGCGTGTCAATGTGGAGATCATTGGCTAATAGAAACATGCGGTATGGGAACATATCGCATGTTTTTTGTTTGTTTTTGCCCCTTGCGTTTTCCATATGGTAACGTATAATAAAACCATAAACGGACGGCATATCTTTTGAAATGCCGCACAATAAATGGCAGAGTAGAGATCTGCGGGTTACGTGTCCAGAGGACGGGGAGTTGTCTCTGGAACGAAAAAAGCCTGCTTTTGCCGTGCAGATCTCGCATCCCGCTGCTGCATACCGGATGTTACCTCCTCTATGTGGCTGAGAATTTGCCATAACAGGAGGTTTTTTTATGGAAAACAGCATTTTTTCTCCCAGCTATTGGAGCGCTGCATGGAAGGAGGTCAAGGATCTCCGACGGTTGACTTTTGCAGCCCTGATCTGTGCCCTGAGCATTGTGGTGGGAGGCTTCTTCATCACCGTAGGCGATAATCTCCGGGTCTATTTCACCTATTTTATCACCTCCGTGGGCTGTGCGGTTTACGGCCCCATTCTGGGGCTTATGGTGGCCGCCGTTACGGATACCCTGAATTATGTACTTTTCCCCTCCGGTGCCTATTTCCCGGGCTATCTGCTCAGTGAAATGGCCGGTGCTCTGATTTACAGTCTTTTTCTCTATCGGAAAAAGATTACGGTACTGCGGCTGTTCGGCGCAAAGTTTTGTGTCAACTATCTGGTCAATGTGGGGCTGGGCTGTCTGTGGAGCCAGATTCTCTACGGAAAGGGCTATGTCTACTATATGGTAAAGAGCCTGATTAAAAACTCCATGCTTCTGCCGTTGGAGGTCATGACCATGGCCGCACTGTTCTCTGTATTAGTCCCCACCTTTTCCCGGTTGGGCCTTCTTCCGGGCCACAGCCGGAAGGAGCTGCAAAAGCTCCACTTTACCGCTGCCGCTTTCCCGGTCATGGGTATCAGTGCACTCTTGGCCAGCACAACCCAGCAAACTGGTACCATGGTATTTCTTGTTTTGACCGTATGCCTCGCCCTGCTGGGCACCGGTCTGCTGATCGCCGGTGGGATCTACAACCATCGGCACGCAGAGGCTTAAGCGCAGCCCATCAAGCTCCCTTTTTCTCCACCGATTTTCCAAAGTGTGTAAAAGTGTCCCCCTGTACCGGCTTACCGTACAGGGGGACCCGTATATTTACGCTTCTACTTTTCTGCCATAGACCAGATTGGGGAAGCCCTTGCCGCCGCCAACCGAGATCATGCCTTCAATGTAGCCGTCCTTGTCCACTCTGGCCCATACCTCCCAGCAGCCGGGGCCTGCGGGGTACTCCACTTTGAAGAACTCGTCTCCGGTGTAATAGCCAAAATTGATCGGCGTACCGTCTGCGGTACCCTTCAGGGTGCCGTCCGGCTGAGGCTCAAAATCAAACAGGATCTCTCCCTCAAAGAAATGCTCCGGAGGCGTGCCGTGATCCTTCAGCTCCACATGAGGCTTCTCCACTGCGGGAGGAGGGCCGCCAGCCGGGCCGCCGGGGCCGCCTTCCGGTCCGCCGGTGGGAGGTCCTCCCTGAAAATCCGGTCCGTGCACCAGTGTGGGATCCGGCAGCCATTTCTTAATAAAATATTTCCCTGAGATTGCCATAATGTCATAGCTCCTTCCTTATAATCGATGATATTATGGTATCGTACTGAAAGAAATTTGTACATAGCTTTTCCAGTGTGCTTTTGTGCTTTTCCGTGTGACTTTTTGACACCGCAATGGATTTACGGGTTATTTGTTGATTTTGTGAAGAATTTCTGGACATTTTGTAGCCGGACAGATATAATGGTGGGAGCGGTTTGCCGCACAATGGAAGGATGTGAGCACATGGTCAAATTTCATACGGAATCCCTGCTGTCCCGGCTGTTTTTATTGCTGTCCGGTGTTGCCTGTACCGTTCTTCTTATAATGACAGAATCCAAATTGAGCTTTGCCGTAACCGGCCTGCTCGCTGTCCTGCTGCTGTCTATTTTCATTTTCCGCACCGGCTTTTTGAGCAGACTGTTTGTCGAAACCCATTGGGGAATCTGTCTTACCGCCGGGATTCTGGCGCTTGCCGAGGTATATCGGGCAAAATCCACGTTTTATACCACCTGCGGCGGATGGCTCTGGAAGCTCTTCGGATTTCTACACCTGCCGGGAGGACTGATTCGGTTTATCCCATGGCTGCTGGCACTGATGGCACTGCCGATGCTGTTTGGCTATTTATGCTGGTTTGTCCGTTTTTTCTGGAAGCATACGGTGGATTTCTGGAACACCTCAGATTTTTGCGAGCGGATGTATCTGCTCAGTGCCGGCATCATCTTTGCCATTTTGATCTTCATTACCTATTCGTGCACCCAGGCTTTTTACGGTGCCCATGTCAACGGCGCATGGTACAACTTTGATCTGATCTACTCTGCCGACTCCGGCTATCTGGTACATACCGATGTCTTCCGCAATATCGGTGCTGACCAAAATGACCTGCGTCAGCCGCTGTTCGGCGTATTTGCCATGCCTTTCGCACAGGCTGCATGGTTGATTTCAAAGATTTTATTCTTCCTCCCCAACGGCTATGTTACCGTGCTGCAGGTCATGGAGATGCTGCTGTTTCTGGTATCCACCGTGCTCATCGCCCGGATGCTGGGGCTGACGGGATATCGGAAGGCCCTGTTTCTGGGGATTCTCTGTGTCAGTTACCCTGTTCTGATTTTCTCGCTGACCGCCGAGCAGTATCTGTTTGCCGTATTCTATCTGGTGCTCATGATCTATCTCATGGACGATCCTTTGGGCGGAAGCCTTGGCTATGTGGCCGCCACCGGCTCCATGCTGACCTCCGGCATTTTCTTTCCGCTGATCACATGGGATCGGAGCTTCCGGAAGTTTGTTCGGAATACCATGAAGCTCTGCGGCATATTCTTTGCTGTTATGATACTCTCCGGTCGTCTCACTACATTTCTGGATATTCCCAGCTATATTGAGGGTTACGGCTACTATACCGGCGCAGATGTGCCTCTTACTTCCAAGCTCATGCAGTATGTAAACTTTGCAGGTTCCACGCTGGCCGCTCCCGCCTCTCACGTGGATTTTGAATCCTACCGCCATGTATCCTGGCAGATGATGCCAGTGACCCGTTGGCGTCTGACCGGCTTTTTGATGCTGGCCGCCGCAGCTGGCGGTATTGCCGTGAAGCCAAAGGCCCGCTTTACCAAAATCTGCGGCGCATGGATTGCGTTTTCCTTCCTTCTGCTGGGCATCGTTGGATGGGGCACCATTGATAACGGTCTGATGCTCTACAGTCTCTATTTCGGCTGGGCATTCATCGCCATGGCCTTCCAGCTGGGGGACTTTCTGCTGTCCCGCTGGCCCGTTGTGGAAATTGCCGCCGTATTGCTTCTGATGCTGTTTGTGGGGCTCAAGAACGTCACTGCACTCAAAGCCGCACTGGTATTTGCCACGCAGTTTTTCCCTGCATTGAGGTGATCCCATGAAAGATTATATTCGTCTTGCCCGTCCCGCCCACTGGATGAAGAACATACTGGTTCTGCTTCCGCTGCTCTGCAGCGGCCATCTGCTGGAGCCTTGGCGACTTTGGAGCGCTCTGTGGGGTCTCGTGGCATTCTCCCTTACCGCCTCAGGTATTTACGTCATCAACGACATCCGGGACCGTGAAAAGGATCGATGCAGCACCACCAAGTGTCATCGTCCCATCGCCGCCGGGAAAATCTCCGTTCCTCATGCCATCATCTACGCTGTCTTTCTTCTGGCACTGGCACTGCTGTGCGGCTATATGGCCTCGGGTCTTTCCCCTGCGGGACTCGGTCTGCTGGGGGCCTACTTCCTCATGAATCTCGGCTACAGTCTTGGTCTGAAAAATGTTCCGCTGGTGGACATCGCCATTCTGGCCCTCGGCTTTCTCCTGCGAATGCTCTACGGCAGCGCCGTTACCTCCATTGAGCCCAGCAAATGGCTGTGCCTCACCGTCATTTCGGTTTCCTTCTACATGGGCCTCGGCAAACGGCGGGGCGAGCTTCTCTCGCAAAAGGGTGCGACCCGTGCGGTACTAAAATACTACAACCAGAGCTTTCTGGATAAGAACATGTACATGTGCATTGCGCTTGCGGTAGTATTCTACTCACTCTGGACCGTGGATGACCTGACTGTGCTTCGGGTGGGCTCCGAAAACCTCATCTGGACTGTCCCGCTGGTGATTCTGATCTGCCTGAAATACAGTCTCGACGTAGAAGGCCAGTCCGATGGTGATCCGGTAGAGGTACTGCTCCACGACCGGGTGCTGCTGCTGTTGGGTGCATTGCTGGCAGTTCTGATCTTCTCGGTCATCTATCTATAAGAAAAATCGGCGTACTGCATGGGCTTGCAGCACGCCGATTTTATATTATTCAATTTTCTTGGCAGCCTCTGCGGGATCCGCTCCAGACTCCAGCACCGATTTCAGTGCCGCAGCACCGGTATCCAGCCGCTGCTGTGTGCAGCCATATCCACCACTGGTTCCGCTGATCCACGCCACCAGCTCGGTGATCTCTGCCTCCGTAAAAGGTGAGACCTGCAGCGCCTGTCCACCTACCCAGACCACCGGATCCTGCTCTACCGTATTCCCGTTTTCATCCTGATAGGTGACCTTTTTCGTGGCTTCCTGTGCCAGATCCATAAATTCCTGCTGAAGCACCGGGAATCCCATGTTCTGGGCACCGAGAAAATCGCCGCTGTCCATGAGGATCTCCTTGAGGAACTCCCACGCAGCATCCTTTCGCCCGCTTTTCTCCGGTATCCCCAAATAAGCAGGGAAGTAAAGCTCTGTACCATTGCCGGACTCTGTGGGATAGCCCTTAAAGACCATGCTTTCCCCCACCTGCGCCTGCAGCTGGCGCAGGCCCATAAAGTCTCTCAGCTCTGTCTGCGCAAGCAGCAGCATTCCTGTGCCTACCTGCGTCTCCGCACTGTCTGTGCTGGCATTTGCTGCAAGGGCATAAAGTGCGCTGTCCTCCACAGGGATCTGACTGCACGCTTTCAGCAGCGCACTCAGCCCCTCCGCACCGCCGGAGTATCCGGGCAGCAGGGCCGCAAGGGTATCATAGCTGTTGCACATTTTCAGCACCGCAATATCCGAATGCGCCGCAACAGTCTCCTGAAATTGCTGCGGCGTCCAGCCCTCTTCTGTCCCCGCCAGAGTGCTGCTGGCTACCAGCGTCTCCAGATAAAAGCTCATGGGCAGCCGATCCGCCTCTGTGGCGCTGACCACGCCCTCCAGCAGGGTATCCTTCCCCACTTCCTCGTCATAGTACTTTGTCAGATCCGTCAGCGCAGCACCATCCATCACATCACGGTTTCCCACCACCAAATCCAGATCCTCCGCATCCTTCACCAGCCGACTGTCCCCATCGCCGTAAAGGCTGTAGTCCACCAGATGGATGTGTGTGGATTCCTGCGAACGGTTATAGTCCACTGCCAGTGCCATGATCCGTGCCGTCAAGGCCGTATCGACACTGCCGCTGACACCGATATCGATGGTCTCCCGCTGGGGCAGCTTGGAGGCCTCCACCCGTTTCAGGGCTCCCAGCTTCATGCCGTTTTCGCTGCTGGTCACATACCAGATTTTCTCCGCATCGGCGGCAACACAGTCAATCAAGATGCCTGGATATACCCCGGAATCCACCCAGTTCAGAAGGATCTCCATTTCATTATTGTCTGTGTTCATGGCATAGAGGTTCCCGCCCCCGGACAGCAAAGCCATGTATCCACTGTAGGCAATAAACTGACTGTCCGCCTCCGTCAGATCCTTACCGATGGATTCTGTGTTCAGCAGCCGTACCGCATGACCTGAGCCTGCCGTTGAGCTGGTCAAAACAATCTGACCATTTTCCAGTGCGGCCAGTCGGGTTCCCATGCCATCGGACAGCTTCAGACTGGATACATTTTTCCCGTTGCTGTTGTACACCAGGATTTGATCTGCACACAGCACATAAAGATACCCTTCTCCATCCAGTGCCATATCCATCGGATAGGTCTGCCCCAGCGTGATATCTTCGATCTCCGTGGGCTCTCCCTGCGCATCCAGCTGCCGCAGCAACACTCCGTCTTCCTGCTCGATACAGTACCACAGGCTGTCTGTTCCGCCACAGGCTCCCAGCAGACTGCCTTCGATGGACGAAAGCGCTGCTGTTTCACCACTCTCCAATGCTTCAGCCTGACAGCTTCCATCCTCCTTCTGTGTCACCAGCCACGGCGCACCTCCAAGGAGCACCAGCTTTTCAAAGGTCACATTCTGAAGCTCCTGCTCCGAATCCGTATAGCCGTAACCGGTCTGTTCCACCGGAGACGCAGTGGTCTGAGGTGCTGCCACAGCTGCCGATGCGGTAGGCACCGCCGCTGCGGTCTGAGTAGCTTCCGGCACACTGCTGTCTCCCCCCAGGGAGCAGCCTGTCAGCAGCATGGCAATGGTCACCGTCAAGGACAGGCCCCGGCGCAAATGTAATTGTTTCATAAGTTCCTCCAATAAGAAAGCAGCCGGAACCCGAAGGCCCGGCTGACTGTCACTTCCGGTTGTTTTTTTCATAGATGCGCCGCAGCCCCTTCAGCAGCAGCATAGGGTCTTGGATCATGGTGCTCTGGCAGCAGGGAACGATGATATCTGCCATAGGCCCCGTCACCACTACTGTACATATTGCGCCCATCTGCCGCTCCAGACGCTGTACCATGCCGTCCAGCATGGAAGCAATGCCGTATACCACCCCGGACTTCATACAGTCCACCGTATTCCGTCCAATGAGCTCTTTGGGCGCTTCAATAGTGATCTGTGGCAGCTGATCGCAGGATTCCGCCAATGCCCGTGCTGAAATACTGACGCCCGGGGCAATGATAGAACCTACAAAGGCCTTTTTGGCATTTACCGCCAACAGCGTAGTGGCTGTATCCAGATCAATGACGATCAGAGGCGCAGGGTACTCCGCAATGGCAGCCACCGCATTCACCACCAGATCACTGCCCAGAGACGCAGGATTATCGCTGAGGATGTTGAGCCCCGTTTTTACTCCCGGGCCCACCAGCAGCGGCTCCTTTCCCAGCATCAGCCGCAGTGCCGCCACGATCTCCCGGATCAGCGCCGGAACCACCGATGCCACAATACTGCCGGTGATTCCGCTCCGGTCAATGCCGTGCATATCGAGAATACTCTTAAAGCTGATGGCGTACTCATCGCCGGTTTTATTCCGATCTGCTGCGATCCGCGAGGTAAACAGCAATTTCTCTCCGTCAAAGCACCCCATCACCAGATTGGTATTCTCTACACTCAGGGCAAGAATCATCTTTCGGCACATCCTTTCGCCATTATTTTACCTGAATCCGTGAAAATAATCAAGTGTACCGGGCGCATTCTCCCTTCCGGGCTGCAGTTCCAAACAGTTTTATCTTGTATTTCAGCGTAAAAATGATATGATAGAGGGTGAAAATTTGGGTCAATCCCGCTCCCCAATTGAAGGAGGAACACAAATATGCTCGCAAAAAAGAACGTGCTGCTGGGCGTCACCGGCGGCATCGCTGCCTATAAGATTCCCAACCTATGTTCCCTGCTGGTAAAGCACGGATTCGATGTAGAAACCATTCTCACCGCCAACGCACAGAAGATCGTATCCCCCATTCCATTTGAAAGCCTCTCTGGTCACCGGTGTCACTGCGACACCTTTGACCCCATGGATACCGCCAAAGTAGAGCACATTGCGCTGGCAAACAAAGCTGACCTGCTGGTCATTGCCCCGGCGTCTGCCAACATCATCGCCAAGCTCCGCTGGGGACTGGCAGATGATATGCTCTCCACTACGGCGCTGGCCTGCACCTGCCCCAAGCTGCTGGTGCCCGCCATGAATACCAATATGTATGAAAATCCCGCCACGCAGGAGAATCTTGCCGTACTGCGGCAGCGGGGCTTTTATGTGATGGAGCCGCTGTCGGGACATCTCGCCTGCGGCGCTGAGGGCAAGGGAAAAATGCCCGAGCCTGCGGACATCTATGACGAGATTGAGGCACTTTTGGCCTGTGAAAAGGATCTTCGTGGGCTTCGTGTTCTGGTCACCGCCGGGCCCACTCAGGAGCCGCTGGACCCTGTTCGTTATCTCACCAACCACTCCAGCGGAAAAATGGGCTATGCCGTTGCCCATGCAGCAATGCTTCGTGGTGCCGATGTCACACTGGTCTCCGGCCCCACCGCCCTGAAATATCCCCCCCGGGTCAAAACCATTCCGGTGGTCACCGCTCAAGATATGTATGAGGCTGTTACGCTGGAGGCTCCCCTTGCAGATATCATCATCAAGGCCGCAGCCGTGGCGGACTACACGCCCCAGACGGTTGCCGACAATAAGATCAAAAAATCCGACAGCGATCTCTCCATCCCTTTGCGCCGCACGCAGGATATTCTGGGCTTTCTGGGGGCCCATCGCCGCCCGGGACAGTTCCTCTGCGGCTTTTCCATGGAAACGGAGCATATGCTGGAAAACAGCCGTAGGAAGCTGGAAAAGAAGAATCTTGATATGATCGTGGCCAATAACGTAAAGGACGCCGGCGCAGGCTTTCAGGGCAACACCAACGTTATCACCATGATCACCCGGGATCATGTGGTGCAGCTTCCGCTGATGGACAAGGAAGAAGCCGCCCACGCCATTCTCACAGAAATTCTCTCCCGCCGCTAACTCAGCGCTGCGGTAACAGCCGACACCTCATAGGCGGTACGCTCCTCAGGCCCTTCCTCGGTCTGCTTCACATAGCATCGGCTCTGGAGCCGCCCCTCTACGGTCAGCACAGCGCCCACAGGGCATTCCGCCCCCATCCGTGCTACACTGCCCCACAGGATACAGGGCACATAGTCCCGCCTGCGGTATCTTCGGCTCACTGCCAGCATCAGGTCGGTGATTTCACGGCCCAACGGGGTATGCCGGTATACCGGCTCCCGGCAGACCGTTCCTGTCAGCCGCACACGGTTTTCCGGGGGTCCCTCGCAGCAGCGCACCTGCTCGGCATAAACCGAGATCACCAGTCTTCTCCCCTGTCCGCTGTGGTTGTTGAAGGTGCGAATCTGTCCCTCCACCTCTACCATGGGGCCATCCAGAAGCTCCAGATTTTCTGTGAGCCCGTGCTCGGTCAGGATATTCAGATGATCGTAGGTGCCGGACAGCCGCTGTACCGACAGCACCATCCGGTCAAACTGTTTGCCGTGATTTTCATGGGAATATACCGGAGCCTCTAACAGTACGCCCCGCAGCAGCACCTGATTGGCCGGCGCTGTATACAGTCTGTTCTCCTCCATCTGTTCCACCTCTTCCTCGTGATGAAACACTATATTCAGGAATTCCTACACCTATACCTCATTCTCCACTCTGTTCCATAAGGAGGCATTTTTATGCAGTATACCCGTTTGTTTACCCCCATCCGCATCGGCTCCATGGAGCTGAAAAACCGGATTGTTATGCCCGCCATGCATCATCTTTATACGGAAAACGGCTATGCCACCCCCCGATTCTGCGAATACTATTACCAGCGGGTAGAGGGTGGCGCAGGCCTCATTATTGTCGGCTCCTGTCGCTTTGACGGTTACGGTGCCAAAGCAAACTCCATGTCACTGGCAGATGATTCTACCATTCCCGGCTGGAAGGAATTCACCCGGGGCGTTCATAACCGGGGCGGCAAGGTGGCCGTACAGCTCTATCACGCCGGACGGTATATGCCAAAAGCCGACGTCCCCTGCGGCGGCGATGCGCTGTCTCCCTCTGCCACCTTTGCCTCCTACACCCGTGAAACTGCGCCGGAAATGACCCGGCAGCAGATCTTTGACCTGCTGGAGGACTATGCCGCAGGCGCACGCAGAGCGGTGGAAGCCGGTTTTGACGCAGTGGAGATCAGCGCCTCCTCCGGCTATCTGCTCTGTCAGTTTCTCTCTCCCCTGACCAACCACCGCACCGACGAATTCGGCGGTAGCTTTGAAAATCGCTGCCGCTTCCCGCTGATGGTCATTGAAAAGGTCAAGTCCGTACTGGGATGTCAGGTTCCCCTGATTCTCCGGCTGGGTGCCGATGATTTTGTCCCCGGCTCCAACACACTGGAGGACGCCATGGCCTTTGCGCCGCTGGCAGAGGCAAAGGGTGTTGACCTTTTTAACGTTACGGGTGGCTGGCATGAGACCAAGGTGCCCCAGCTCACCGGCGATCTGCCCCGGGGCGGCCTGTCTTATCTGGGCAAGGGCATCCGCTCTGTGGTCTCCGTCCCGGTGATGATGTGCAACCGAGTCTCCGATCCCACCACGGCCGAAAAGCTCCTTGCACTGGGCCGGGCTGATCTTGTGGGCTTTGGCCGTCCCCTGATTGCGGATCCTCAGCTGCCCAACAAAGCAAGAGAAAACCGTGCCCATGAGATCCGCCCCTGCATGGCCTGCAATCAGGGATGCCTCGCCAACACGTTCTTTGACCGCCCCATCACCTGTCTGGTCAACGGGATCTGTGGCCGGGAGCTTCAGTACCCGGTGGTACCTGCCGCCCAGCCTAAAAAGGTTCTGGTCATCGGCGGCGGCCCTGCCGGCTGCGAAGCAGCCCTGCGTGCCGCTTCCCGTGGGCATCACGTGACACTGATGGAGCAGGCACAGGAATTGGGCGGCCAGCTTCGTCAGGTGGTTCAGGTTCCTGCACGGCAGGAATTCAAGGAGCTTCTTGCCTATTACCGCAGGAATCTCCCCCGTGCCGGTGTAAACGTACTGCTGGGGCGCACAGCGGCTCCTGAAGACGCCAAGGCATATGACAAGGTGATCGTGGCCACCGGTGGAGTGCCCAATGTTACAAAGCTTCCCACCGCCCCGGATGCTATTCCCGTATACACCAGCCGTCAGGTACTCTCCGGCGATGTGATGCCCGGGAAAAATGTTGTAGTCATCGGCGGCAGCTACATCGGCTGCTTTACTGCCCAGTATCTATCCCGGGAAGGTGCCATGAGCGCCGATGAGCTGTTCTTTTCCGTCACACAAAACGCAGATACCACAGATCACATTCTCTCACGGCTCAACCATTCTGACCGAAGTGTTGTTCTTCTGGAGCAGGGGAAAAAGGTCGGCTTCGGCTTTGAGTCCGGCACCAGCTGGCCGGTACTGGGAGATCTCGGGCGGCTGGGTGTCCCCTTCCTGAAAAACACGCTGGTCACTGCCATCACCGCTGAAGGCGTAGATGCCGTAGAAACCAAAAAGGATGGAACCCAGATTTCCCACCACTACCCTGCCGACTGCGTAGTAGTAGCCTCTGGTGTCCACAGTGATGAAACGCTTTATGAGGCCATTCTGGCCCAGGGCTGTGATGCGGTTGCCATCGGCAACTGCCACCAGCTCGGAAAGGCCATCAACGCGATTCAAGCCGGTGCAGAGGTCGGTCTGACCATCTGAGCATATTTTCAAACAGGACGGAAATGGTACTCTCTGTGAAGTGCCTCCGTCCTGTTTTTGTGCTTCGTTCTTCCGTCCGACAGGAAACCTTTTGATTCTTTACAGAATCAAAAAACTGTAGTATACTTTCCCCATAACAACCGCAAGGAGGTGTTCCTATGGTATGCCCTAACTGTGGTACACAGCTGGAGGAATTTGACACATTCTGCCCCGGCTGCGGCAAGCAGATTGAAAAAGATCAGGACGGTACGCTTCACGCTGTCGATACGGCCGCCCCGGCTCCTGAATCCCCTGCTCCAAAAAAGGTTGCCAAGCGTCTCTATCCTCCGGAGCCTCAGGATGACGATCCCGCTTCCGATGCTGCCGGATCGGAGCACGCAGAGTCTTCCACAGCAGACCATGCAGCTTCCACTCCGCCGGATACCTCCGCAGAAGCTTCCCAGCCCGAAGCCCTGCCGAAGCCTGCATCCCGTACCGCAAAAGCCTCAAAACCCAAAGCCCCCAAATGGATGGTGGCACTGACCATTGTTTTGGCGATCGCAGCAGCAGCGGCCATCGGCGGTTTTCTCTATGTGATGATGCATACCGATCAGCTCCGTGTACAAGCCCAAAAGGCACAGATGGAAAAGGCCGCCGCAGAGGCCACATTATCCGATACCACAGCGCAGCTGGATGCGCTTCAGGAAAAATACCAGTCGGAAAAGGACAATGGTGATGCGCTGTCCAGCGAGGTAGACAGTCTAAACGGTCAAATTCGTGATATGAAATCCAGCGTCAGTCAGGCAGAATACGACAAAACCGCCGCACAGAAGGAGCTGGAAACCGCAAAAGAACAGCTTCAAACCCTCTCCGATTCTGTGACGGACCTTACTCAGCAGCTGGAAGATGCCAACACTGAGCTGGAAACTGCAAAATCTCAGCAGCAGTCCCTGCAGGATGCCAATGACTCTCTCACCCAAGAGAACGCCGCCTACGCAGATAAGATCGGCTTCTATGATACCTATGTAGTATTTGTCATGCTGGGCAGCGAAAACAAGTATTATCACAAATACGACTGTAAGAACTTCGATAAGCACAATTTTGTTGCCTACAGCACCAAGCTGGCAGAAGCCAATGGCTATTCTCCCTGCCCCATCTGCTGCGGCTCCAATTGATTAATTACCAAAACACGGCGGAACAACAGACCTGTTGCTGTTGTTCCGCCGTGTCTATTTGTTTCCCGCTTATATTGTCTGATCCAGATAATTCTTTGCGCTGTCCGCAGCAAAATAACCGGAGTTTACCGCCCATGTGAGCTCCGTCAGGGGGCCCAACACGCCTCTGGTATACCATGTGGAAGCCGCATCGCCTACTGCATAGAGCCCGGGAATCACAGAGCCGTCCTCCCGGATCACCTCCACATCCTCATTGGTCATAACACCGCCAAAGGCGCCCTCCGCAAACCGCTGACCGAGGAACGCATAGAAGGGGCCGCCTTCCACCGGCTCTGCCGGCGGTGGAGGCGGAAGGCCGGGACCGTCCTCTCCATGATCCACATCCTCATTATGGAACGATGGATCACTTTCGTTTTCATCCTTGGGTGCAAAGGGCATCATCGGCATTTTCGGCTCCTTCAAGGAGTCGTTATAGGCCTGAACGCTGGCCTTGAATACCGATGGATCCATGCCGAGCTTCTCCGCAAGTTCATCCAGCGTTTCTCCGCAGTATGCAGGACCCTGACTGCGGAGCTCAAAATCGATCTCTGCCCGATAGTCCTCATAGGTCATGCCCTTGTTGCCCTCTCTGGGATGCGCCACAGAGTCTCTGAGATTCTTTTCTACCGTTTTTTCCGGCACAATGTACCACACCGCATGCTCCGGCAGACTGTCCAGGAAGGAAGTGTCCCCCATGGGGCCCATGGGCATCTCCAGCAGATTCCCTCGGAAATCCACCATCATGGCCCCAAATCCGGCCATTCCGCAGCCCGATGCCGTATACGGATGGTGCACAGGGCCGAACTTATTGAGCTTGGTTTTTTTCATGTTGCACCATGCTCCCAGCGGCTTGGACAGCGTCATGCCATCGCCGGAGCATGTGACCGGTGAAAAGCGGTGTACCGGGATGCCGCCGTCAAAGAAGTTTGGCTCAAATTCCCGAAGCTTTTCATCGTTTCCGGAAAATCCGCCGGTGGCCAGCACCACAGCCCCTGCGTGTACCGTCAGGATACCGCCCGGATTTTTGGCTACAACCCCGTTTACATTGCCATTCTCATCCGTCAGCAGCTCTACCGCCTCATGCTGGGTGTAGATCTCTACCCCCAGTTTTGGCGCAACCTGAAGCATATTTCAAATCAGATATGTGTAAAAAGAACAAAATAGAAAACGAACTCCCTCAGTCAAACCCTTGCGGGTTTGCCAGCTCCCTCAAAGAGGGAGCCGCTGACAAAGCGGAAAAGTTTCCGGCTCTGCCAAGGGCCCCATCCCCGAGGGGGCTGTCGCCGAAGGCGACTGGGGGAGTTTTGTTTGCACATTATCTGTTTTTCAGCAGTTCTTCCCTGCTGCGGGCTTTGCCGTAATATCTCCCATAGGGATTATCCAGCGCCTGTGCAAGGGAGACCGGCTTTTCCGGCTCTGGCCTTTGCACCGGCTTTGCTGTGCGGTCAAATGTGAACCCGGCGGCAGGCCCGCCGCGCTTTACCCGGAACCGCATGGCTCAGCCCTCTGCACTGGCGGTAGAAACAGCCCCGGCGGTCAGGGCACTCCAGAGCGCCTCGCCGCCAGCCAGAAGATCGGCGGTGTCCTTGTTCCACGCGCCGCGGATGCCGATATAGTACCGGCTCATCAGTTCCTGACTGGAGCCGCTTTCGCTCTGCACAGCATCAGAAGCGTAATCGCCCAGATCAAGGCCGGTCAGCACCGGGCAGTCGGTCCAGCGGTAGACCATGTTCCACCAGTCACTGTCTGCGTCGGACTGCGGCAGGCTGCCGTCGAGGTAGCGCAGGGTGCCGGTGGTCTGCTGGAACCCGGCTGGGTCGTACAGGATGAAGATGGAGCTCAGCGCGCCCTGAATGTCGGTGGAAAGCTTGGTGGTGCCTGCCATGTCAAGGTAGGCATCCGAGTCCTCGTTGCCAAAGTCCATGGTGTAGAGGTTCAGCTTTACCACCACCTTGCCGTCACCGTTCCGGTCTTCGCCGTAGGCGGCAAGGGCATCCTGCAGGGCGGTCTGGGTGGCTTCCGGCAGGTAGTGGGGGGCCACCACGGCCACGTTATAGTCTGCATGGACGGTAAAGAAATACTGCCCGATGAAGTTGTAGCCGAAGAACACCACGATGATGCCGATGATGATGACCCACTTGAGGTTATAATCCCACCAGTTGGCCCAGCGTTCCTTGCGGGTGTACTGGCGCTGTTTGCGGGGCTGGAGGTCTTTGGGGTCGATATCGCGTTCGTAACGGTAGCTTGCCATGGGGCAGTTTCCTCCAAGTTCTGATTTACAGCTGTGCCAGAATGGCCTGACGCACAGCGTCCGGCAGCTGCTTCTGCTCGGCCTTGCTCATGCCTGCAGTCCGGATGGGCGGCAGCACCTTGATATGCACGCTGCCCGGATGGCACAGGTTGCCATTGTTCTCAAACAGGGCACGTGCACCGGTAATGGCCACCGGAACCACCGGTGCGCCGGTCTTGACGGCAATGCGGAATGCACCGGCCTTGAACTCACCGGCACCGCCCTCTTCTCCCTTGTAGCGGGTGCCCTCCGGGAAAATGACGAAGCTCTTGCCGCTCTCCACAATGGCAGTGGCATCGTTCAGGGCGCGCACGGATGCCCGCAGGTCGTCGCGCTGCACGAACACGCAGCCCAGCAGCTTCATCCAGCGGTTCAGCAGCGGGATCTTTTCCAGTTCTTCCTTGGCAAGGATGCCGTGGGGCTTATCCAGACTGGCCAGCAAAAGCGGGATGTCGTAGTAGCTGCGGTGGTTGCCCACGAACACGCAGGCCGTATCTTTGGGGATATTCTCAAGGCCCTCCACGCTCAGGGAAACGCCGGTCACCTTTAAAATGCCCCGGCTCCAGTGCGGGATATGCTTGTTGACAAGCTCTTCCACCAGCTGCATGTCGCCTGCAGCCAGAGCGCGTTCCGCCCGGCGCAGCACGCCATAATGGACGATCATATAACCAAATAAGTAAATAAACATCGCAATCGTGCGAAAAATGCTCATTGCGTTTTCCTCCCTCCGGCAAAATATGCCATTGTCATTGTATCACACTTTTTGTAAAAAGGGGAGAAATAACACTTTTTTTACAAATCGGAGGATCTGCGGTCTTGCAAAATTGACAAAATGCGGGTATATTTATAGTTGTAAAGCCAGCACAATGGCACTTTCTGCACGAAATGCTTTCTGCCGGCCCAATGGATGAAGAGAGAGGTACCATACGAACATGGGTTTATTTCCTTCCGCAAATGACTTCAAGGCCGGTAAGGGCGTTGAAAAGGATGCTCCCCGCAAGACCGGCGTGGGCCGTTTTTTTGAGCTTGTGGGCCGTGATATGAACGGCATGTTCCTTGCAAACCTGCTGGCCTGCATCGGCTTTCTGCCGGTGATCTGTCTGGTGTACATCGGCTTTCTGGCAAACAGCCTGCCTGTCATGCTGGCAAGCGCGGTGGTAGGCGGCATTCTGGCCGGGCCTGCGCTGGCCGGCATGTACGATACCGTGCTGCGTGCCCTGCGTGACGAAGCCGGTTACTGGTGGGTGACCTATCGCCGTGCCTTCAAGCGCAACTTCAAGGCCAGCATTGCGCCGGGCATCTTCTACTGTGTGGTGGTCACGGCGCAGATCTTCCTTGTGTATTTCTGCTTCAATATGCTGAGCAAGGGCACCAATGTGGGCGTGCCGCTGTGGGTGGCCACGGTGCTGAACCTGCTCATCTTCCAGATGCTGTTCGCCTATATGTGGCCGCAGGTGGTGCTGCTGGATCAGCCCTTCAGCCTGACCGTGAAAAACAGCATCAACTGCATGATCGCGTTCCTGCCCCACGCACTGGCGGCGGCCATCGTGCAGATCCTGTTCTGGGGCGTGGTGATCCTGTGCATGCCGCTGGGCCT
>ERZ773103.494-NODE-494-length-44618-cov-7.061262_pt1 | contig 44618 bp, 40 predicted proteins | sample MGYA00511118_ERZ773103 | MGnify/ENA primary metagenome ERZ773103 (study PRJEB29015, sample SAMEA2737821) | human gut metagenome | biome: human gut; feature: human-associated habitat; material: faeces | place: China | collected 2012 ... | reverse complement strand
AATGAGCGCAAGAGAGTCAACATACTCGTATGATTGACGAACGGCGAATGCTGATCATAAGCTGTTTTTGCTTATGATATATGAAACTATCCTACTATACTCGGTACATACCGAAAGTACATTAGATATATTATGGAGGAAAAGAAATGTCAGAAGAGAATCTGCAAAAGGAGATATCTTCCTGTTACGCGCCAATCGGCGTATTTGATTCCGGAGTGGGCGGACTTACGGTAGCAAGAGAGATCATGCGCCAGCTTCCGGCAGAAAGGATCGTATATTTTGGAGATACGGCAAGGGTTCCTTATGGAAGTAAATCTCAGGATACCATTATTCGTTTTTCCAGACAGATCATCCGTTTCCTGAAGACAAAAGGGGTAAAAGCTCTTGTAGTGGCTTGTAATACGGCAAGCGCCCTGGCTCTGGAGGCAATCCGACCGGAGATTGATCTTCCGATCATCGGTGTGTTGAAACCGGGCGCAAAGGTTGCAGCAGAAGTGACGCAGAATGGTAAGATTGGCGTGATCGCCACAGAAAGTACCATTGCCAGTCAGTTATATACAAAAGTCATACATACCCATGCACCGAGAGCACAGGTTTTTGGAAAAGCATGTCCGCTATTTGTGCCGTTAGTGGAAGAAGGCTGGATGAAAGACCCGGTTACCGTGGAAGTGGCAAACCGTTATCTGGAGCCGTTGATGGAGTCTGGTATCGACACGCTGATCCTTGGATGTACCCATTATCCGCTGTTGCGTTCTACAATCCGTCAGGTGGTAGGGGAGACCGTAACGTTGGTCAACCCGGCATATGAGACGGCACTGGAGTTGAAAGAGCTGTTGGAACAGAATCATATTTTAAACGATGGAAATTATATCCCGGAGGGACCGGTGCATCAGTTCTATGTCAGTGATGCTGCGGACAAATTCCGGAAATTTGCCAATTCCATCCTGCCATATGACATTGATACGACACAGCTCATTCAGATTGAAGAATATTAACAGAGATATGGAAATTGTGTTAATAATACAGTTTACAGAGTATGACAGCGTTGATATTCATATAAAGAAATTTGCAGATATTGTTATTACAAAACAAGACACAGAATGGAGATAAGATGACAAAAGATGTATTGATATCCATCCGCGGATTTCAGATTGTGGATGATGACGATGATGCGCAGCCGGTGGAGCTGATCGCTCCCGGTCAGTATTATTGCAGGAACGGAAAACATTACGTCCTGTATGATGAAGTGGACGAAGATGATGGACGCATCACAAAGAACCGTATCAAGATCCAGGATGATTATGTGGGCATTACGAAAAAAGGCGTGTCCAATACAAATATGATCTTTGAGAAAAATAAGAAAAATGTGACCTGTTATGAGACTCCTTATGGCAATCTTATGCTGGGGATCAATGCAAATCAGATTGACTTGAAAGAAACAGAAGATTCCATAGATGTGAAAGTGGGATATATTCTGGATGTAAATTATGAGCCGGTAGCGGATTGTAACATTCAGATCAGCATTCAGGCAAAAAAAGGAAGCATCGCTTAAAGCGGTGCTTCTGTTTTTTTCAGCTTGATTATTTTTCGCCCATAAGACGTGCGAGAAAACGTTTCTTTTTGACCGGTTTCTCAAGAGGACCACGAAGACCTCTTACTTCGGTAATATAGAGACCGCTGACGGTAGCTTTGATTTCCTTTTTAACCGGAATCTCATCGAAAATATTCTGCTCTGCAATAAAAAGCATGATCTTTGGACCAACTTTGGCTTTTACGATCGGCACTTTAGAACGGCGCAGATATTTCGGTGTCTGTTCAAGAACCTGTGCCGGAAGACCAGAATCTTTCAGCGGAAGTTTCTTTTTGTCGATTACCAGCATGGAAATGGTCTGTTTCATGCTGTCTATAGTTTCCTGCTGCTCGTCCCGTTTTTTCTGCTGCTTCTTTCCAAGGAAGTACATAACGATCAAAATGGCAACGACAGCGGCACAAACAATAATCAATGTAATGACTGCTGGACTCACTGGAATACCTCCCTCAATTTTGTTTTCAATATCCGAATAATTGTAACATTCTTTTTAAGAAAAATCAATACACTCTTCCTTTTTGTGGGAAATTGTGATATTTTAATATAGTATGACGTAAATAACCGGAGGTGATCCCGGAAGTTTACAAAAAGACAGTAGTTAATAAAGAAAGGAAGTAAAGTTCAGTACAGGCCGAATGATCTGCTGAGGAGGCCGGGGATTAACAGTTATGTATGGACAGGTTCCATTAGAGAGAGTTTTTTTCACGAAAAACCGTTTTATAAAAAGGAAGTGCTGAACGATTACGAAAGGAGCTCGTAATGAAGAAGAAAGCAGCAGCAGTCGTGCTGGCATCCGTTATGGCAGCATCAATTGTCCTTGGAGGATGTGGGAACAAGTCATCAGAGACAGGAAATACATCTGGATCCGTATCCGCAAGTGCAGAACCGACAGAATACACAGCAAAAGAAATGCTGGAAAGTACAGACTATGATGTCAACGATTATGTAAAACTTGGCAAATGGAAAAAAATCAAAGTCGAAGTAGATAAATCCTACGAAATGACAGATGAAAATATCAAAGAGGCTGGAAACAATATCATCTCTTCTACCACTTATTATGAAGAAGTAGATGATGCGGCAGCAGAAAAAGACAAAGTCAACATTGATTTTGAAGGAAAGATGAATGGTGAGACGTTCGATAACGGAAGCAGCAGTAATTATGATCTGGTTCTGGGATCCGGTTCTTTTATCGATGGATTTGAATCCGGTCTGGTAGGACATAAAGCAGGCGAGACTGTTACACTGGATCTTACCTTCCCGTCAGATTATGAAAAAACAGATCTTGCAGGAAAACCGGTTACCTTTACGGTTAAGATTAATAAAGTATCCAGACCTGCAGAAATGACATGGGATAAACTGACCGATGATTATGTGGCAGATAATTTCTCAAGCCAGTATGGACTTACCACAGTCAAAGATTTTAAAGACAGAGTCAATGACAGTATGCAGAGCCAGCTGGATGTAGCGGTACAGAAAGCATATCTGGAGAAACTGGTAGAAGAGTCTGAAGTAACTTTACCGGATGGATTGCTGGATAAGAGAATTGAGAAAACCATGAATTCTTATGAAACTACCTGTCAGCAGTATGGTATGACCGTAGATGATTATATCCAGAACTATTACGGAAAGACCGTTGATGAGTACAAAGAGAGCCTGAAAGAAGATCTGACCACAAGCCTGAAAGAAGAACTGGTTCTGGAAGCACTGGTCGGAAAACTGAAAGTAAAAGTAACTGCTGATGAATTTAACTCTTTCGTATCTTACTATGCAAAGTATTACCGTATGACCGAAGATGCGTTCATCGAAGAGTGTGGCGGTAAAGATTATCTGGTGCTGAATTATGCAGAATATTATCAGGCACTGGTACAGGCTGCAAAGAAAGCAAAAGTAACGTATGTAGACAACTCCAAGACAGACAGTTCTTCAGACGATACTTCTGCAACAGCAGAGTAAAAACGGATCAGAAAAGTAACATACATTTACATTGGCGAAAGATGTAGTGGGAAAAAGCCCCTGAACAAAAAGAAAACAGATTACCGGAAGATTGGGTATATCATATTTCTGATTTGTTCAGGGGTTTTCCTATTCAAAAAAAGGATTTTATGATATATTTTATAATCAACAGATGAATTACGAAAGGCTTCTGAACTTTTCAAATAAGATTACTGTGATTGGGTGGCATGTAGAGTACTATTCATTTCCGGGAAAGAGTACATGGATATGAATAATACTTTCAATCGGCATCTTTGGAAAATACAGGACAGCATACCATACAGGAGGATACTTTAGCAGCATGATAAATTACAGGATCACGATCCAGTATGACGGCACCAGATATAAAGGCTGGCAGCGTCAGAAATCCACGGATCAGACGATACAGGGAAAAATCGAGGCACTTCTGGAAAAACAGTTCGGAAGGAAAATCGAAATTGACGGTTCCGGACGTACCGATGCCGGGGTGCATGCCAATGCCCAGGTTGCGAATTTCCGTCTGCATGAGGAAGAAGTGAACGGATTTGCGCGTGAGCCGCGGCGGATGCAGGCACTGATGAACGAATATCTGCCGGAGGATATTGTAGTGACGGAAGTAAAAGAAGCTTCTGATCGTTTTCACAGCAGGTTAAATGCTGTGGAAAAGACATATATTTATCGCATCTGGAACAGTGAAGTTCCCAATGTATTTGAGCGAAAATATATGGAACAGATCCGTGAACCGTTGGACATTTTTGCAATGCGCGCAGCGGCAGGATGGCTTCTTGGAACCCATGATTTTGCTTCTTTTTGCGGGAATGCAAGAATGAAAAAATCTACGGTTCGGACGATTCACGAGATTACGATCCATCAGAGCGGATCAGAAGTGCAGATCCGTTACCGGGGAAATGGATTTCTCCAGAATATGGTGCGTATCCTGACAGGAACGCTGGTGGAAGTCGGGCTGGGAAAACGAAGTCCGGAAGATATGGGAGAGATCCTGGAAGCAAAACAACGAAGTCAGGCAGGTATGATGATGCCTGCATGCGGGCTGATATTATGGGAAGTGAGATACGATTGAAAAAACAGAAATGGGTGGTTGCCGCCAAACGGGCAGATTTTCAGGAAATCGGGAAAAAGTTTCAGATCGATCCGGTCATTGCACGCATTATCCGCAACCGGGGGCTGACAGAACTGTCCCAGATTGACCGATATCTGTATGGAGAGCGAAAGGATCTTTACGATCCTCATCTTTTAAAGGATGCAGGAAAAGGCGCAGAGATCATAAGAAAAAAAATAGAAATGCATAAGAAAATCCGAATTATCGGAGATTATGATATAGATGGAGTAGAGGCAAGTTATATTCTGATCCGGGCGCTGCGGCGCTGCGGCGCAGATGTGGATGTGGCGATTCCCGATCGTATGAAAGACGGATACGGAATTAATCAGAATCTGATCGAAACTGCCTATGAAGCAGGGGTGGACACGATCCTAACCTGTGACAATGGTATTGCGGCAGCAGAACCGATCAGAATGGCAAAAGAAATGGGAATGACGGTAATCGTGACCGACCATCATGACATTCCAAAAGAACCGGCAAAGGCAGATGCCGTGGTCAATCCAAAACAGAGCGATTGTCCGTATCCCTTTAAGGGGCTTTGTGGCGCGGCTGTGGCATTCAAATTTGTTCAGCTTCTGTATGAACAGATGGGGATTCCCGTGGAGGAAGCAGATGAATTTCTGGAAAATGCCGGATTTGCCACTGTTGGAGATGTTATGGATCTGCAGGATGAGAACCGTATTCTGGTCAAGATTGGCCTGAAGATGCTGAATCATACAAAAAACCTTGGCATGCGGGCTTTGATCCTGCAAAATCAGTTGCAGCCGGGCGAACTGAAAGCACACCATATCGGTTTTCGCATCGGTCCCTGCCTGAATGCCAGCGGACGTCTGGACACGGCGCAGCGTTCTCTACGTCTGCTGCTCAGTGAAGATGCGCTGGAAGCAGGCACTTTGGCGGCAGAGCTTGTATCATTGAACGAAGAGCGAAAAAATATGACGGCATTGGCGGTGGAAGATGCCAAACGTGTGATTTCGGCAAATGGAATGGAAAAAGACAAGGTGCTGGTGGTGTTTTTGCCGGATTGTCATGAAAGTCTGGCAGGCATCGTGGCAGGACGTATTCGGGAACAGTATGACAGGCCGGCGCTGGTGCTGACCAGAGGCGAGGAAAGCGCCAAAGGCTCTGGTCGTTCTGTGGAGTGCTATTCCATGTTTGAAGAGTTGAAGGAATGCGATGACCTGCTGTTGAAATATGGCGGGCACCCGATGGCTGCTGGATTTTCTCTGGAAGAAGCAAAGATTCCGGAATTTCGCAGACGGTTAAATGAGAATACGACACTGACATGGGAAGATCTGACGCCCAAGGTCGTCATTGACGTGCCTATGCCGGTGGATTATGTATCGGAGGGATTGATTCAACAGCTTGATTGTCTGGAGCCTTTTGGAAAAGGGAATGAGAAACCGGCATTTGCAGACCATGATCTGGAGATCTGTTCTGCAAGGATCTTCGGAAACGGAAGTGTGGTACGACTTCAGCTGAAAAGCAAGCATGGTACTGTGCGAGATGCCGTATATTTTGGAGAACCGGAAAATTTGGAGTTATCCATTGCAGAGAAATATGGTAAGGTAGCAGCAGAGGCTGTGATGCATGGTAAACGGCAGCCGGGGGTTCGGATGCATTTTATGTATTACCCGGAAATCAACAGTTATCAGGGAAACGAGAGCATACAGCTGCGGATTACCGGATTCTGTTAGAATAAAGTGCATTGGCGATATGTTCTGGCAACAAAGTATCGGAAAACAGAGGGGATTTCAGAAGGAGGAGCAGGAATGAAAAAATTATGGAAAAAAGGGCTGTGCCTGACACTGGCAGCAGTCATGACACTGGGAATGGGAACCGGTGCATTCGCAAAGAGCAGCAAGACGACGGCAGACAGCAGCGCCACAGAAGAAGAGGTAGTGGTCACGAAAAAAGACAAACCGTATCTTGCCCTCGGAAAAGATCTGACCAGCGAACAGCAGAGCAAAGTACTTGACCTTATGGGTGTGGATGCTACTGCACTGGATGAGTATGACGTGGTCTATGTGACCAATGATCAGGAGCATAAATATCTTGATTCCTATATTTCAAAGGATAAGATCGGAACGAGATCCTTGTCTTCTGTCGTCGTGATCAAAGGAAAAAAAGGCAGCGGTGTCAATGTGACGACAAAAAATATCAACTACTGTACCACGGGCATGTATGAGAATGCCATGGTCACAGCAGGAATCGAAGATGCGGAAGCTATTGTGGCAGCGCCTTTTGAGATTTCCGGTACCGCAGCGCTCATAGGTGTCATCGAAGCGTATTCGGAAATGACCGGTAAAGATGTTGATGAGGATAATATAGATGCTGCTTTGGATGAGCTGGTTACCACTGGAGAGATCAAAGATGACAGCTCCACTGATGGCGATGAGATCGAAGGCGTCGTAGCCTATGCAAAAGATCAGGTAGCAGGGAAAAAGCTGTCCGGCGAAGAAATTCAGGGGGTCATTCAGGATGCGGAGAAAAAATTTGACATTCAGCTTTCCGATGAAGATCGTCAGAAGCTCCAATCTCTTTTGGAGAAGATCACAAAACTGGATCTGAATACAGACAGCATTAAAAAACAGGCAAATGCCATTTATGATAAACTTTCATCCATGGGATACGATATTGATGTGGATGCCCTGATGGGAGAAGCCCAGGGATTTTTTGCAAAACTGATCCAGGCGATCAAAGACTTCTTTGCCGGATTTGGTAAATAATAAACAACTGGAAAAAGAAAGGCAGAAAGAGATTATATGGAAATAGAATTGGAAGCATACAGCAGTTTTGCCCAGGTGTATGACCAGTTTATGGATAATGTGCCCTATGAGGAATGGTGCAGTTATATCTGTGAGATCTTGAAAGAACATGGGATCGGAGATGGGCTTGTGTTGGATCTTGGATGTGGTACCGGAAAAATGACCCGTCTGCTGGCAAAGCAGGGTTATGATATGATCGGTGTGGATATGTCGGAAGACATGCTCGGCATTGCGAGAGAACATGAGGAATCGGAAGGAATCTTATATCTGCTGCAGGATATGCGGGAATTTGAACTTTACGGTACGGTAAAGGCAGTGGTCAGTGTGTGTGACTGCATGAACTATATTCTGGAACCGGAGGAATTGCTGGCCGTCTTTAAGCTGGTAAATAATTATCTGGATCCGGGAGGAATCTTTGTATTTGATATGAATACGCCGTGGAAATATCGGGAAGAGCTGGGTACGCAGACTATTTGTGAGAACCGGGAAGACGCAAGCTTTATCTGGGATAATTATTTTGATGAAGAATCCGAGATCAATGAATACGATCTGACTTTATTTGTGGAAGAAAAACCGGGCTGGTATCGCCGGTATGAAGAGTTTCATTACCAGAGATCCTATGATCCGGAGCTGATCAGACAACTGTTGGAAGAAGCAGGTATGGAAGTGCTGGCATTCTATGGAGAAGGTACGCATGAGGAACCGGAAGAGACATGCAGCCGGATGTATTTTGTTGCCAGAGAACATGGAAAAGAGGTATAATGATTTTTCGCAGAACGATTTTTTAGGTAAAAATCAGTTATTATGAATGGTATGATGCAAAGCGTTGTTCATGATATATGGAGTGTCAGCGAGAAGAAAATATAAGTATATATGGATAAACGATATATGGAAGAAAGCAGGTAAAAAAAGCTTATGAGTAATACAGAAAAGAAATACAGTGATTACATGGTACGTGCCACAGCAGCAGATCATGCCATCCGCGCATTTGCAATTACATCAAAGGATTTGGCAGAGGAAGGAAGAAAACGGCATGATGCCAGTCCGGTAGTGACAGCTGCCCTTGGACGTCTGATGTCTGCCGGTGTTATGATGGGAGCTATGATGAAAGGCGAAGATGATCTTCTGACCCTACAGATTAAATCCGATGGCCCGATGCGCGGCATGACCGTGACCGCAGATACGAAAGGTCATGTAAAAGGATATCCGTTTGTATCAGATATCCATCTGCCTGCAAATGCGAAAGGAAAACTGGATGTGGCAGGCGCAGTAGGACATGGTATGCTTCAGGTTATCAAAGATATGGGACTGAAAGATCCATATGTGGGACAGATTGCATTACAGACCAGTGAGATCGCAGAAGACCTGACTTATTATTTTGCCACTTCTGAGCAGGTTCCGTCAGCGGTGGGACTTGGTGTTTTGGTAGATGAGGAAGGACATGTCCGTCAGGCTGGCGGCTTCATCATTCAGCTGATGCCATTTACCGAGGAAGAAACCATTGCCCAGCTGGAGAAAAATCTGGCAGGCATCACATCTGTGACAGATCTTTTAGAGCAAGGCGATACACCTGAGAAGCTGCTGGATCGTATTCTTGGAAATATGGGGCTTGAGATTACAGATACCATGCCTGCAGAATTTTACTGCAACTGTTCCAGAGAACGGGTAACGAAAGCGGTAATCAGTCTTGGCAAGAAAGACCTGCAGGAAATGATCGATGAAGGTCAGCCGGTTACTGTAAAATGTGATTTCTGTAACACGGATTATGTGTTTGATACCGAAGAACTGAAGGAGATTATCAAAGAATGAGACACGGATTTATAGGAGTGGGGGCGTATACCCCGTATGTTAAAGTAGGGGATACAAAATATAATACGGAAGAAATTATAAAACGCATCAATGTGGCAGAGCGTTTGGGAACAAAAGTCATTGTACTTCCCGAACTTTGCATTACAGGCTATACCTGTGGAGATCTGTTTTATCAGGAGCTGCTTTTGCGGAAAGCAAAAGAGGCTCTTCTTAAGATCGCAGCACATAGTGAGGGAAAAGATTACATTGCATTCGTGGGTCTGCCGATTGCATACAATGGAAAATTATACAATGTGGCAGCTGCGATCAGCGGAGGAAGTGTCCTGGGTCTCGTGCCAAAGACCCATATTCCGAACTATAATGAGTTTTATGAGGCACGTCATTTTACAAAAGGAATGGAGCAGCCGGTGCCGGTGGAAATTGATGAAAACCATGTGGTACCCATGGGCACACATCTGATCTTTTCTTGTCGCCAGATGCCATCATTGAAGATCGGTGTGGAGATCTGTGAGGATCTGTGGGCACCGAATCCGCCAAGCGTGGGACTGGCAATGGCCGGTGCAGATCTGATTGTTAATCTTTCTGCCAGCGATGAGACTGTCGGTAAAGCAGATTATCGCAGAGATCTGGTAAAGAGTCAGTCTGCAAGACTGGTGTGCGGTTATGTATATTGCAGCGCGGGCAATGGCGAATCCACACAGGATGTCGTATATTCAGGTCATAATATCATTGCGGAAAACGGCACAGTATTGACATCTTCCAGACGTTTTATCAATGATCCTGCTTATACGGAGGTTGATGTCAACCGTCTGCTGGAGGAGCGTCGCAGAATGACAACGTTCCAGATGGATGATGCCGCCTATATGAATGTGGAGTTCAATCTGACTGTAGAGGAGACAAAACTTACACGGCCTGTCTGGTCGAAACCGTTCGTTCCGGTAAAAAGAGTGGAGCGGTATAAACGCTGTAATGAGATTCTGAACATTCAGGCCAGTGGATTAAAACAACGTCTGAAACATACTCGATGCAAAACAGCGGTCATCGGTATTTCCGGCGGACTGGATTCTACGCTGGCGCTTCTGGTTACGATCCGTGCTTTTGAAATGCTTGGAAAAGACAAAAAGGATATCATTGCCGTTACGATGCCGGGATTTGGAACTACGGACAGAACTTACGACAATGCGGTGCATATGATTGGGTGCGTAGGAGCAACTCTGATGGAGATAAATATCGGGAAATCTGTTACTCAGCATTTTGAAGATATCGGACAGGATATGTCCGTGCATGACGTGACTTATGAGAACGGACAGGCAAGAGAACGTACCCAGATCCTTATGGATATCGCAAACAAGACCGGTGGTATGGTTATCGGAACCGGAGATATGTCTGAACTTGCTCTGGGCTGGGCAACCTATAACGGAGATCATATGTCCATGTATGGAGTAAATGCTTCTGTGCCGAAAACACTGGTACGTTATTTAGTAGAGTATTATGCGTATGAATGTTGTGAGGATGAGCTGGCAGAAGTACTGAAGGATGTACTGGATACGCCTGTAAGCCCGGAACTTCTTCCACCGGAAGACGGACAGATCTCACAGAAGACAGAAGATCTGGTGGGATCTTACGAGCTACATGATTTCTTCCTGTACTATATGCTTCGTTTTGGCTTTGAACCGAAGAAGATTTACCGTCTGGCAAGATATGCATTTCGTGAAAGTTATGACGATGCAACAATTTTAAAATGGATGAAGACTTTTTATCGCAGATTTTTCAATCAGCAGTTCAAACGTTCCTGTCTGCCGGATGGCCCGAAAGTCGGTACGGTTGCAGTGTCTCCGCGTGGAGATCTGCGTATGCCGAGTGATGCCTGCGCTCAGATCTGGCTGGATGAGCTGGATGGTGATATGACAGAGCCGGAACAGAAAAAGAACGGATTTCTGGATGGAGACTGGTCATCTTTTGCAAGCCAGATGATGTCACAGTCCTGATGATTCTGTTTTGGAAAAATATAATGTAAAAAATACATTGTGGCAGCTATTTGTAAAATGGCATGTTTCAGAACAAATGATCAGATGGCGTATAACAGAATATAGAAGGTAGCAAAAAATGGATGCCAGAGAAATATTAGAGCAGGTAAAGACCGGAGCTTTGTCTGTGGAAGAGGCAGAAGGATATTTTCGCAGACAACCCTTTGAGGAATATGATTATGCAAAGCTGGATTCGCATCGGGCGGTGCGCTGCGGTTTCCCGGAAGTGATTTTCTGTCAGGGGAAACCGGATGCTTATCTGCCGGAAATCTATAGACATATGATGGAGATACAGGGAGAGGCATTGGGAACAAGAGCAAGTAAACATCAGTATGAGCTGGTAAAAAAAGCGGTTCCGGATGTGAGCTATGATCCGGTCTCTCATATTTTAAAAATGGAAAAACCGGGAAAGATAAGAGCTGGAAAGATTGCTGTCTGTACAGCAGGAACCGCAGATGTTCCCATTGCAGAGGAAGCGGCACAGACGGCAGAATTTTTCGGAGCAGAAGTTGACCGGATCTATGATGTAGGTGTCAGCGGACTGCATAGGCTTCTGGCACAGCTGGATCGGATTCAGAAGGCAAATTGTGTCGTGGCAGTGGCGGGAATGGAAGGGGCTCTGGCAAGTGTGATCGGCGGACTGGTAAGTAATCCCGTGATTGCAGTTCCCACATCCGTGGGCTACGGCGCAAGTATGCATGGCATTTCTGCATTGCTGACGATGATTAATTCCTGTGCGAATGGAGTTGCTGTAGTAAACATAGACAATGGATATGGCGCCGGATACATGGCGGCACAGATCAACCGACTGGCGGTATGTAAGGAGCCGAAAGCAAGATAGAAATATTACCAGTAAAAAAACGGAAATATTACAGAAAACAGATATCAGGGGGAAGACAATGGAGCATTCTCATAGTAACGGTCTGAAAATGAAATATTGGGCAGGAGACAGTACCATTGAGAAAAATGTCTGGAAAAAAGCAAAGATGCTGTATCTGGAGTGCAATGCCGGAATCAGTGGCGATATGACGGTGGCAGCATTGCTTGATCTTGGCGCAGATGAGACAAAACTGAGAGCAGTTCTGAAAAGTCTGCCGGTCAGTGGTTACGATGTCTTGATTCACAGAGTCAGTAAATCAGGTATCGACTGCTGTTCTTTCGATGTTCTGCTGGATGCATCCTGTGAAAACCATGACCATGATATGGAATATTTGCATGGGCATAATCATATGCATAGCCATTCAGAGTTCGGGAATGCTCATGACCATGCTCATATGCATGTTCACAGTCATCGCGGACTGCCGGAGATTACAAAGATTATTGAAGCTGGGGAAATGTCGGACGGAGCCAGAGCGATGGCATTAAAGATTTTTCAGATTCTTGCTGATGCGGAAGCAAAAGCTCACGGTGTTCCGGCAGATCAGGTGCATTTCCATGAAGTAGGCGCGGTGGATTCTATCGTGGATATTGTGGCAGCAGCGGTATGTCTGGATGACCTTGGTGTAGAACAGGTTGTGATTCCGAAACTTTGTGAAGGACATGGTACGGTGCGTTGTCAGCATGGTGTGCTTCCGGTGCCGGTACCGGCGGTTCTCAATATTTTACAGGCGTATGAGATTTCTGCTGAGATCATAGACATTCAGGGAGAATTTATCACTCCTACCGGAGCAGCAATTGCAGCTGCTTTTCGTACTGTGGATTGCCTGCCGAAAGAATTTATCATCCGTAAAACCGGAATGGGTGCCGGAAAACGGGAATATGAACGGCCAAGCATCCTTCGGGCAATGCTGTTGGAAGAAACTTCTAAAAAAACATCTGATATAGAGATTCAAAAGACGGGAAACCTTAACACAAAATATTGGAATGAGCCGAATGATAGAATTGTAAATATTACCGAACAAAACAGTATGAAGCTTCCTAAAGAGAATTTTTATGGAGAAATAGACAAAAATGCTGATTGTGCTATAATAGGAAGTAAAGATGATGTAAAATCCCATGTATCATCTGAGCAGAATAAGATACATGGAACAGAGCAGACATCTGAAGAAATCTATAAAAAGAAAGCGGCATATTTACATGATACGATCCTGAAGCTGGAAACGAATATTGATGATTGCACCGGAGAAATGCTTGGATATGTGATGGATCTGCTGCTGCAGGCAGGCGCAAAGGATGTCCGTTACATGCCGGTTTATATGAAGAAAAACAGACCGGCGTGGCAGTTGGATGTTCTTTGTGATCCAAAGCAGGCAGAAGAACTGGAAGCCATTATATTTCGTGAGACCACGACCATCGGCATCCGGCATCAGCTTATGGATCGCACGATTCTTCCGCGGGAACAGATAATCGTTCAGACGAAGTTCGGAACAGCAGAAGCAAAAGTGTGCATCATCGGAGACGAGATCCGGTGTTATCCGGAGTATGATAGTGTAAAAGTTGTCTGTGAAAAGACGGGTGTTTCTTATCAGGAAGTGTATCGAAATGTCATGCAGGTGGGGAAAGATGTTATGAAGCAGAGAGGAGCAGCTGAATATCATGGAGTCCTGGAAAAAAACGTTTAAAAAATTTTTGCAAGTAATATTTTTTGGAGTATCCTTTGTACTGTTTCTGGTATTGTTTTTCCCGGAACAGTGTGCAAAACTGAGAAAGCACAGAGAGCATTCGTGAATGAAGTGAAAAAGCTGTGATTTTTCGATGAAATTAATCGGAAAATCACAGCTTTTTTATTATAATTCCGGATAGTTTGTAAGTGCATGCCTGTTTGCTTTTTTAAAATGAATTATGCTTCCTCTTCTTTTTCCCATTCTGCAATGGTATCATTTAAAATTTTCAGCACTTCTTCTTCATCCAGCTGGCTGTAAGCATCTGAAACCATTTCCAATTTATCGAAAAAGCTTTTTCCTTTTTTCTCTGTACCGCATGCAGAACCACAGGTGCTGCAGTTGTGGGTACATTCCATATTTGTTAAATTATCGCTCATATTTCTGACTCCTTTCTCGTGAAAACAGACAATACCATTGTGTGAAATACAGTATCTCCAAATGGGGTGTCTGTTGTATTTTGACAGCTGCATGTTCAGTGATCCTTCATAAAACCTGCTGAGATGATAGGGAAAACAGCTGTTTTTAAGAGTATACTATACTATTCCGTTTTATGCCAGAAAGAATACAGAGATTTTAGAATAATTTTATAGGGATTTTATAGGAACAAAATATGACTGAGAAACGTATACTGATAGTATTCATGAAATATTAATATATATTAATATAATATCTGTTGACATTTAATATTATATGACATATAGTATTAGACAAGAAACAGGTTGACTTATATGAAAATAAGAACTTCGTAGTTTTCTGTTGGCGTGACAATGCTGACAGAAAGTAAATGAAAAAGAAACAGGAGTGATGACATGGTTTTCAATACGGGCGCGGCTTTGCTGGATGCAATCGTTCTGGCAGTCGTTTCTATGGAAGAAGAAGGGACCTATGGATATAAGATCACTCAGGATATGCGGAAAGTTCTGGAGATATCGGATTCTACATTGTATCCGGTGCTGCGGCGGTTGCAGAAAGACGACTGCCTGGCGGTTTACGATATGGAATGCGGTGGAAGGAACCGGAGATATTACAAGATTACAGAGAAAGGTTCCGTACAGCTGAATTTGTATAAAACTGAGTGGGAGTCTTATGCTTCAAAAATATCCAGTCTGTTCAGGGGAGGCGAGAATTGATGGATCAGAGACAGTTTCTGGAGGAACTTGCACATCTGTTGCAGGATATTCCGGAAGAAGAAAGAAATGAGGCACTGGAATATTACAGGTGCTATTTTGAAGATGCAGGAATTGAAAATGAAGCTTCTGTGCTGGAAGAACTTGGTTCCCCACAGCAGGTAGCGGATAGTCTGAAACGTGGGATAGATCAGCCGGCGGATGCAGGCGAATATACGGAAAACGGTTATCAGACCGTGGATGAAAAACAGGTACCTATGGGATCGGATGTAGTGGATGATGCAACACAGTATCAAAATGGCTCTGCGCAATATGAAAATGTACATCAGCAGAACGACCAGAGTCAACAGAAAAATACACAGCAGAATCAGGATTACGACTATCAGCAGAGTAATACAGATCAAGGGGAATACTCACAACAACAATCACAGTCTTACACCGGTGGTTATGAGGAACCGGAAAGTGTACAGCGTCATAACAGACGCCTCAGAAGACTGCTGTTATTACCATTCTGGATCATTGCTGTCATTGTGATGGTTTGTGTGTTAGTAGCTGTGATTGCCGTAGTCGTTGGTGTTGCGGTAGGTCTTGCAGGCGGAATGGCCGGCTGCGCAGCTGCCGGAATCTTCGGGGTGTTTGCGGGAGGAGGCATTGCCGGCAGCGGTTTTATATTTCCGGGTGTTGGGGTACTTGGTATCAGTCTGATTGGATTTGCTCTTGCGATACTGCTGTTTCTTGCGCTGATCGCATATTGCAGATATGTACTTCCGACAGCAATCCGGGGAATCTGTCATGCAACAGGAGTGGTAATAAAAAGTATCAGCGGCAGGAGGTAAGGATCTATGAAAAAATTATTAAAGATATGTCTGATCATTGTCGCTGCTCTGGCAGCAGCCGGTGTAATCCTTGTGTGTGTGGCATCGGTAAACGTCAGCAGAGGACCATCGTTGGATGAATTGAATCAGAGCGAATGGATGAGATCCCATGGATGGCATATCAGTAAACGGGGACCGTTTTGCTGGCGGGTTACCCAATATTATGGAAATACCGGCTCAGATGAAAATACAATGCAGACAGATACTCGTGAACAGTATGAGTATAACAGCAGTGATGTAAAAGAGATTTTCTTATCAACAGGTTCTGACAATGTGCAGATACGGTCTTCTGAGGATGGTCAGATCCGGCTAACAGTTCTAGATGACACAGAAGAATACAGTGTAACGCTGAAAGATTCCAGATTGGAGATTGTCAGTGATGCATCTGGATTTCAGATTGGATTTACAGTGGATGCGAAGGAAAAAACACAGGCGATCCTGTATCTGCCGGAGGATTATATTGCAGAACGTCTGGAATTAAATACAGGCTCCGGAGAACTGACAAATGAGACAGTCTTGCGGGCATCTGCTGTAGTGCTGAGAGTAACTTCGGGGGAGATGGACCTGAAGCATGAGATTATTGCGGAATCAGAACTGCTGGCAGATGTTGGATCTGGAGATCTTGAAATTGAAGATATGAACTGTAACGGACGCTTCCGGGCAGCAGTTAGCAGTGGCTCAGCGGATATTACAGGAAAGGTTCTTGGCGATGTGAAAGCAGATGCAGGGTCAGGAGATATTGAATTGGATTTGCAGGGCATTTCAGAGCGGGATGCGTATGAGATTGCTTGCGGCAGCGGAGATGTGATGGTTAATAAGAAGTACTATGACGCTTCTGCAACCATACCTGCCACCGGTGGCGATTCTACAGTGTGGCTTACCTGTGGTTCCGGATCTATCATGCTGACCTGTGACCGTACCGCAGGAGAATACCACAGTGATGATGATTGTCACTTAAAACATTATGACAAAAAATAACGCAAACTGATTGACTTTTTTTCGAAAAAGTGAGCATACTGTAGGTAATAAGTATTAAATAATAAGAACGTATATAAGAGGAATGCTTTACAGAGATTCCTTAAAAGAAGATTCTGAAGTAGTATATAAAAAAGCAGAAGGGAGAAAAGACTATGACAGGAAAAAGACTTTACAGATCAAACAGAAATAAAATTCTTTGCGGAGTATGTGGCGGTATTGCAGAATATGCAGGCATGGATCCGACACTGATCAGACTGATCTTTGTACTGCTGTGCTTTGCAGTGGGCGGCGGTCTTTTGATCTACCTGATCGCAGCAATCATCATGCCGAAAAATCCGGAAGAGTAAAACTGTGATGCAGGCATCAGATTGTGAGCCGATGGGGTTGTAGAAAAATGTTTCTGCAACATACAGAAAATAAGATGATAAGATAGAAAACTGGCGGGTTTGCTATAGAAGCTCCGCCAGTTTTTTATTTAAAGCAAAATAGGGGGATGTCACTGATTAAAAAGTTAAGAAAGACTAAAATCTCATAGATAGAACTTGTACAATCTATAGTGGAAAAGTTATAATTAAATTATATTCAAAAGCAAAATACAATCAATGATTTCTGGATTTTCTGTTCAGAAGATACTGGGAGCACATGTATAGAAAACGGGGGAACGTACTTATGAAAAAGAAAAAAATGAAACTGCTGGCAGTGCTGCTCTGTATTACTGCTCTTGGAACGATGGGCGCATGCGGGAGAAGGGAAATCGGACCGGACGGACAATATATTGACATGAAAAATCTGTCGGCTGATCGTTCCGAAAATCTGTCAGCTGACAGCGAAAATACTGGTGGAGAAGATGAGATCCAGGGCGATTTGGACATGGATAAATATTTGCGTTCTACCTTGCCGGGACCATGTTCCATGGTGTTTACCGGAGATGTGCTGTTTCAGGATAATATCACATCTGCGTATGACAGAAAGGGACTGTCAGGAATCCTTTCGCCGGATCTGCAGAAGCGGATGCAGGAAGCAGATCTGTCCATGATCAATGAAGAATTTCCATTTGGAACAGGTGGTACGAAGGCGCCTGACAAGCAGTTTACCTTTAAGGCAGATCCTTCCTACGTAAAGGCATTTCAGGAGATGGGGGTAGATATCGTGTCGCTGGCAAATAATCATGTGCTGGATTATGGCAAAGATGTGCTGTCTCAGACCTTTACCACACTGGATGGAGCTGGCATTCCTTATGTTGGCGCCGGAGAGACAAAAGAGCGCGCTATGGAATGTGAAAGTTTCACTTTGAATGGGACAAAAGTGGGAATTTTATGCGCATCCCGTGTAATTCCGGTAACAGACTGGGATATCCGCAACGGTCAGCCAGGCGTCTTTACCACATACGATCCGACAGATCTCGTAGCGCAGATTAAAGCAGCGGAAAAAGAAAATGATTTGGTCGTTGTTTATGTACACTGGGGCATCGAAAAGGCGGAAACGCCGGAAGCATATCAGCGGGAGCTGGCAAAACAGTATATCGATGCCGGCGCAGATCTGGTCATTGGTTCCCACCCTCATGTGTTGCAAGGAATCGAATACTATAAAGGCGTGCCTGTCGTTTACAGTCTTGGAAACTTTATGTTCCATGAGACGATCAGTAAAACTGCCATGCTGCAGGTGGACGCAGATGAAAATCAGAAGCTGTCTCTGAAGATCGTTCCGGCAGCGGCTTCCAACTCCCTGACATACGAAATGGAAGGGCAGCAAGCACAGGATCTGTATGATTATATGGAGCAGATTTCCTTTGGCGTGGATATTGATGCGCAGGGAAATGTATCCGAAAAATAGTCTTATGCAAAAAATGCATAAGACATAAGTGAAAAAATTAACATTTATAAAAAATACATCCGAAAGAGCCTGTTTTTTGTTCATATAAAAAGTGAAATGTCTGCCATTTCCTGTCATTATAATGCAATATGCATATTGGACATTTAATATTATGCAAATTATAATAAAAATACACAAAATGGTATTTATGTGTTAAACTAAACACATGGGTAATAAAACGCATGTGTTTGAGATGATACATGATAAAAAGGCAAAAATGGTATTAGGTTTGATAAAGGAGGAAACAACGAAATGAAGATTTTAGGCGTATCACTTGGAACAAAAAACGGAAATAACGATACAATGTGCCGCGTAGCACTGGAAGAAGCAAAAGCACAGGGAGCAGAGATTGAATTTATCCATCTGATGGACTGGAACATCGAGTACTGTTCCGGTTGTGTGGCATGTTCCCGTGGTCTTGTAATGGGCAAAGGCATGATCTGCACACGCAAAGATGATTTTAAAGCTTTCTACGAGAAAATCGTTGAGGCTGACGGTGTTCTGTTCGTAGATCCGATCTTTGAATCCGGCGCAACTGGTTTATATCATTCTATCACAGACCGTATGGGACCGGGACATGACACAGGTATGCTCATGATGTTGGACGGAAAACTCAAAGAGGCTGGCAAAGAAGGCCTGAACCCGAGACTTTTCCAGCAGAAAGCTGTTTCCTTCGTAGGAATCGGTGGCTCTGACTGGGCAGTTCGTTGTGAGACAGACCATGCAATGTTTGCACTGAGCCCTGGCTGGAAAGTAGTAAACAATGAGTTCTTCTGCTGGTGTAAAGACGTTATCATGCAGGATGACAAGATTGAACGCATGAAAGAGATTGGACGCAACCTCGCAGAGGCAGCACAGCAGATCATTGATACAGATCTGAAGATTCCGGGATCTGAGCCAGTATCTCTCTGGAAAGGCAAAGAAGGCGCATGTCCGCATTGCCAGGGCAACAACTTCTACATCGTTCCGGGAACAACTCACTGCGTATGTGAACTCTGCGGACTTGAGGGAACACTTGAGATCGTTGACGATGCATTCAAATTCAAATTTGATCCGGCTACAGAGTATCATGCACACGACATCCTTTCCGGTAAAAAATTACACGGAGAAGATATCTTTGAGAACGAAGGCCGCCTGATGAACCTTTACAAAGATGAAGAGTTCAAGAGACGTAAAGCACATTACACTGCAGTATGCGAGCCGACTCCGGCACCATCAAAAGAGAACTAATTAGATACAATCATAAAAACACTCATTGTACGATGTCCCAAAAGACAGAACAGGGAAATTTCCGATATCTGTAAAAAACGGCTGACTGAAATACAATGAGTCGTTTTGCAGGAACATTTCAACGAAAAGTTAAGAAAGAAGGTATTTCCAATGGCAGATTTTAAATTTGAACCGATGAGAAGTCTTATTTATGTAGACTGTGTAAACGAAGATTACAGACCGAAACTTCAGAGATGGCTTTACAAAACACATGTTCCGGACAGCATCTCCCAGTTTGAGCCGTATGTGACAAAATACGCATTTTATCCGTCATTCCCGATTCCGCCACAGGGCGATCGTTTCGGATATGCGAGAATGCAGCTGACAGAGCATCACTGGTTGGTAAGCGATCTGGATCCGCGTCTGGAGATCAAAGCAATCGCAGAGACTTTCCCGATGGATGTTCTTGTATGGCAGGGGCAGATTCCGGCAGCAGCTCATACAGATGCACAGATCGATTCTGATGGAGATGCAGGAAATGCAGCCCGCAAATCCAACAACGCAGAAGGCAATCCTTTCATCTTTGCATTCCTTCCGATGTGGTGGGAGAAAGACCTGAAAGGAAAAGGCCGTACTATCGAAGATGGCGCTAACTATCGTTTCAACATGACGATTGGTTTCCCGGAAGGCGTAGACAAAGCAGAAGGTGAGAAATGGTTATTTGAAAAAGTAGTTCCGATCCTTCAGGCAGCTCCGGAGTGCACCCGTGTACTGGCAAGCGCTGTAAAAAAAGATATCAACGGATGCGTTATGGACTGGGTACTGGAGATTTGGTTTGAGAATCAGTCTGGTTGGTATAAAGTAATGGTAGAGGATATGAAAGCACTTGAGAAACCGTCATGGGCTCAGCAGGATGCATTCCCGTTCCTGAAACCATACCACAATGTATGCAGTGCAGCAGTTGCTGACTACACACCGAGCAACAACCTTGCAAACTACCGTGGATATATCACGATGAGATAAATGTCTTGCGAGGGCGCAGGTCTCCTGCGAACCCAACTTGGTTTGCTACATAAAATAAATGAGAAAAACGACTGTCAAAGGATGCGAGCGGCGTCCTGACGGTCGTTTTTTATGTAAAGATGTTAAAGGAATCTTTACTTGCTGAAATACAACTTCTCCCGTATAATAACTGGTATGAGCGTAAAAACATTAAAAATGATTACGACAAGATACAAAATATCAGCACCTGTGAAGAATTCCCTTCGGATTGCCCTTGCCGCAGATCTCCACGACCGGCCAGGGGGTGAAGTATTGAAACATTTGAAACAGGAACAGCCGGATCTGATCCTGGCAGCCGGGGATATTCTGGAGCGGTGTACCGAGGGAGAAAGCCAGTATACAAAAGCAGAGATGGATGCCTGGCAGGGATTGCGCAAAAAGAATAAGATTGCTTCTGGCGCGATGAAGACAGTTATGAAGATCGGTTACAGCATGCATGAGAAGCATGAATTTTCCGAAGGTATCGAATTTTTGAAAGAAGCATCTGAGATTGCGCCGGTTTTTTATTCACCGGGCAATCATGAATGGTATTTCACGAAAGAAGATCAGAAGGTGTTTTCGGAAAAACGGATCTTTCTTCTGGAGAATGAGGATATCTGCTGGAATCTGGTGGAAAATCGACTGGTACCGAAGTCGGAGTGTGGAAACAATCGGAAAGCTGTAAAAGATGTAGTAAATAAAAACTATCTGAAAGTCGAAAACGATTCGGAAAGCGGATGGAATTCTAAAACAGAAATTGTTTCAGAAGATGAAGAAAATTCAGAAAATATAATCCATATCGGCGGTCTTGCTACCCGATATGATCTGGATTGGCTGCATGCATACGCGACAAAACCGGGATATAAGATTTTGATCTGTCATCATCCGGAATATTACCGCCGATACATCAAAGATACAGAGTGGGATACCTTTGACCTGATCGTATCGGGGCATGTCCATGGCGGGCAGTGGCGGATCGGACGGCATGGCGTGCTGGCGCCGGGACAGGGATTGTTTCCCAAATACTGTTATGGATGTTATGATAAAAAACTGATCGTCAGCGCAGGACTTTCCAATACAGCTTGCGTTCCACGGTTTGGCAATCCCACTGAACTGGTTTTGATTGATGTCATTGCCAAAAATAAAAACAGCGGCAGACTAGGTATCTGAAACGGATTTTAAATGCGGTATTATAATAACTAAAACAGCTGGTTGAAATACCTGGGATAAAATGGTTTGCAAGGTTACAAACCAGAAGCAGGAGAAGTTATGCCAAATTTATTTTACAGATACAAAAAACAGGATTACTGATATAAGTCTGAGCTTGTAAAATATGTTTGACAGCAGGATACTGTTTTATAAAAAAGTATGAATTGTATATGAAGTGGCACTAAGAATAAGTACAAGAGAAGCTTTAAATGTATATAGAAATCGATTTCGGAGATATGCGTAATATGATGCACTAAGCTATACAGAACAAATAAGGAGAAGAATAATGAAAGCAGCAATTATTACATCCAGCGATAAAGGATACGCTGGAGAGAGAGAAGATGTCAGCGGACAGGTAATGGAAGACATGCTGAAAGAGGCAGGATATGAGATTCTTCGGAAAGTCGTGCTTCCGGACGAAAAGGATATGCTGGCAGCAGAGATGATCAAAATGAGTGAAGACGGCGCAGACCTTGTCATGACTACCGGCGGAACCGGATTTTCCAAAAGAGATGTGACACCGGAAGCTACAAAAATGGTCATTGAAAAAGAAGCCCGTGGAATCACAGATGCGATTCTGTTTTATTCCCTGTCTATCACACCGAGGGCTATGCTTTCCAGAGCAATCGCAGGCATCCGTGGGGAGACGCTGATCGTAAACCTTCCGGGAAGTCCAAAAGCAGTCAGGGAAGCACTGGAGTATATACTTCCGTCTCTGAAACACGGACTGGAGATCTTAAAAGGCGAAGCCAGCGAGTGCGCGAGAAAAGACTGAGAAGGGCATCAATGTAAAATATATTTAGCAGTTAAGTGTAAAGAGGATTGTATTAAAATATCAGATTGATTGTTGAGTTACAGTGGATAGAACAGACAACCTGAAAATTTGGTAAGAAGAATATATAAAAATATCAGATCAATTTAATAAGAGCAATAAAAACGAAACGTGTACAAGGGTATGACGTTTCGTTTTTTATTTGGTATTCAAATGAAAATATGATTTTAAGAATATGGATGTTTTTGGTAAATTACATCGGAATAGAAAACAATAGATGAAAAGGGAATGTTATTGAGAAGAACTGTCAATAATACAGAAGCTGAAGAAATCTATCAATAAAAACCTTGACGAAATGCAGAAAGTTATATAATATTAACACAAGTTAGAAAAAGCTAACTACAAGGAGGAATAAAAGAAATGGATAAAATTCAGGTTGTATTCTGGACACAGTCAGGAAATACACAGGCAATGGCAGAGGCTATTGGAAAAGGAATCACAGAAGCAGGAAAAGAAGCAAATGTGGTTTATGTTGGAAGCGCATCTCTGGATGATCTGAAGGCTGCAAATGCATTCGCGCTTGGCTGCCCGTCTATGGGAGTTGAAGTACTGGATGAAGCAGAGATGGAGCCGTTTGTAGCAGAAGTAGAAGGCTTCGCAAGCGGAAAAACAATCGCCCTGTTCGGTTCTTATGGCTGGGGAGACGGCGAATGGATGCGTAACTGGGTTGAGCGTATGCAGGCAGCCGGCGCAACTGTATTAAACGGTGAAGGTCTGATCTGCCAGGAAACACCGGATGATGACGCAATCGCTGAATGCGTAAACCTTGGCAAACAGCTTGCAGAGATCTAAAATCTGAACATTAGAAACCTGATCACAAAAACCTAATTATAAAAAACAGAATAAAATTTAACAGTAGTACACTGAAAATCTCAATAACCTTAATAAATCAATTCTCTAATACTTGAACTTTTTCTCATGTCGACAGGCCGGGGCGTAAGCTCCGGCCTGTTGTATTGTATAGCATATCATACGATAAGTCTGTTTGGTAAACTGTAGTATATCAAATATGTCGAAAATTTATATAAATGTTTGTATGGCTAAAACATACTCTGATTTCCATTTCATGTGCAGATGTATATTTTTCCTGAAGAAAATAGTAGAAAAAGTGGGGAAAACATACTTTGTAAAATATATAAAAAGCAAAATTTTGCACCTAAATTTGAGAAAAATACTTGTCAAATAAAAAAAATGTGATAGAATTGGATTAGTTTGGGCTAACTTTTAAAAGCAGATTTTCTTAAATGAAAAATAGATAGAAGGAGAGAAGCTGTTTTTGTGCTTAGAGAAGTGTTGGCTCAATATTTAAAGAATTATAGATATTATATCATGAACAAAAACGGTTCATGACCAACATTCGCCGTTCGTCAATCATGCGAGCATGTTGACTCTCTTGCGCTCATTATATCATGAAAAGGCGGAAAATTAAGAAGCGATTAATATAAGATACTTTATGAATGGAGAACGATATGAGAAAGAGAAAAGTGATGCTGACAGTGCTGGGTGTGGTTATGGCATGTTCCCTGCTTGGCGGATGTCAGACATCCAACAGTGAAAAGAATAACGGAAGCGGTACTGCAGTTTCTTCCGAAGCTGAGACAGGCAGCGATGCAGATACTGGATTATCTTCCAAAAAAGAATACAGCAGAGATATATTTGCCATGGATACTTATATGACCCTGACTGCATATGGGAAAAATGCTCAGAAGGCAGTGGATGCCGGTGTAGAGGAAATTCAGCGTCTGGATGCTTTGCTGTCTACGGGAAATGAGAACAGTGAGATCGCTCAGATCAATAAAAATCATGGCGGAGAGATGTCCGAAGAAACTGCATACATGGTGGAGCGCGCACTGGACATTTATCGGAGTACCGGCGGAGCTTTTGATATTTCCATTTACCCGGTTATGCAGCTGTGGGGATTTACCACAGGAAACTTTGCCGTACCTTCAGATACTGATCTTGCCGCAAAACTTGCACTGGTGGATGCTGGAAAGATTTCGGTTGAAAAAAATGCAGATGGAAAATCTGTCATTTCCATGCCGGAAGGAATGGAGATTGACCTCGGCGGTATTGCAAAAGGATATACTTCCGGACTGGTTATGGAGATTTTTAAAGAATACGGAGTGAAAAGCGCAGTAATCAACCTTGGCGGAAATGCACAGGTGCTGGGCAGTAAGACGGATGGTTCTGCATGGAAAGTCGGTATTCAGGATCCGGAAGATGAGAACGGATATCTTGGCGGATTGAGCGTGACAGACGAAGCTGTCATTACATCCGGTGGATATGAGCGTAATTTTACCGATGAGGCAACAGGGATTACCTATCATCATATCATTGATCCAAAGACCGGTTATTCTGCAAATAATGGTCTGATTTCTGTTACCATCGTAAGCAGCGACAGTACCCTTGCGGATGGACTTTCTACCTCTTTGTTCGTACTGGGAACAGACAAGGCCATCGCATATGCAAAAGAACATTGTCAGGAAGACAATTTTGGAGTCCTTATGGAAACGGAAGATCACAAGATTTATATTACAGACAATCTGAAAGACCAGTTTATCGATATTAATGGAAATACAGAGTTGAATGTCATAGAGACAAAATAGATTGTATGTTTGGAACTGAAAGAAATGCGATTCGATAGAGCAGGGAAATCTTCCATAGAAAGGGATGGTCGGCTGTGGCAGACGAGCAAAATGAAAACATAAAAAAGATGTGTTCCGCCAATTGAAAACGCAGAAATGGAGAAAAATCAGATGAAGAAAAAGAAATTGTCAACCAAAACGATCGCTATGCTTGCCATGATGATCGCTATTGCGCTGGTGTTCAGCTATGTGGAAACGCTGATTCCAATTAATTTCGGCATCCCCGGAGTCAAGCTTGGACTTGCAAACCTTGCGATTGTAGCGGTTCTCTATATCATGGGCGGCAAACAGGCATTGTTTGTATCTGTTGTTCGGATTGTCCTCAGTGGATTTTTGTTCGCAAATCTTGCATCCATCCTGTACAGTCTGGCGGGAGGGTTATTGAGTCTTGCTATCATGGTTCTGCTGCAGAAGACAAAGAAATTCCCGGTCGTTGTAGTCAGCGTTATCGGTGGCATCTGCCACAATGTGGGTCAGCTGATCGTAGCAATGTTTGTGGTGGAGAGTTTGAGTCTGACAGTGTATCTGCCGGTATTGCTGATCGCAGGATTTCTTACCGGACTGCTGATCGGCATCGTGTGTCAGCTGGTGTTGCCATCTGTCAGAAAAGCATATATGGCTTCCTGAATATCAGAAAAGGATTTGGATGTAAAGTCCACAGACCATGACAAAAAATCTGTCATGGTCTGTGGACTTTATGTTTTTATATTTGAAATATTTACAAAAAACTGTTTTATATTTTAAAATAATTCCATGCAAATAAAAATGTCATTGTGATATTATGTTAGACAATAAAAATCTGAAGGGAATAAAAACATGAATATCACACTTGAAATAGCAGCAGATAAGCTGATAAAAGAAATTTTCGGCGTAAAAGCAGGAGAAACCGTAATCCTTACTGCAGATGATGATTCTGATGAATCCGTAGTAAAGGCAGTGAAAAACAGTGTAAAAAGGGCAGGCGCCCATGCCATGGTAATCTCTGTTCCGACACCGGGCGGTGTAGGAAAAGCGGCAGATCCTGATCTTCCGGTAGATGCGTTAAGCGCAGCGCTTCTCTGTGCGGATGTATGGATTGAATTCAATCATCAGTGGCTGTTGTATTCTACTCCATTTGAGCGCGCAGAAGCAGAAAATAAAAACATGCGTTACATGTGTCTGGTAGATTTTAATCCGGATCTGATGATACGGACAATCGGTAATGTAGAGACCGAACAGTTGAAAAAATTTATGCTTGCAGTTACAGAAAAAACAAAAAATGCAAAAACCATGCGCGTTACAACTCCGGCAGGCTGTGACGTTTCTTTTGAGATCGATCCGGGACATTATACAGCCTGTGATTGCGGTAATGCGACGGTTCCGGGCATTCACATGCTTACCGGACAGATTAATGTAGTGCCACGTTTTGGAAGCATCAATGGCGTAATCGTTTTTGACGGATCCGTAACACCGCCTTTTGGAAGAACACCGGACGTACCGATTCGTCTTACAATAGAAAACAGTATCATAAAAAAAATAGAAGGAGGTCGGGATGCGGAAGCTTTTGAAGAACATCTGAGAGGCTTTCAGGATGAAGGCATGTTCAAGCTTGCACATATTGCATATGGTTTTAATCCAGGCGCAGTCCTTACTGGAAATATTGTGGAGGACGAACGTGTATGGGGCTCTACGGAATGGGGCATTGGTTATGTCAGCCCATTTGATGCACCGCCTCATGGACAGGATGCAAAATCTCACTGTGATGGTATTTGCCTTGATTCCTCTGTATGGCTTGACGGTGTTCAGATTATGGAGGAAGGAAGAATGACAGATCCATATCTGAAAGAATTAGCCGCATTCAGAAAATAAAACAATATGAATATATCTTTATTGCAGATAATAAATACACCCCTGTTTGAAAATGTGAAGATTCTGTCCGGTCGGGAAGGCCTTGACCGGATAGTAAAAAGGGCATCTGTATTTGATGCGCCTTTTCAGGAAGACGTACTGGAAAAAGATATTCTTGCGCCGGGAGATTTTTTTATTACATCCCTTCTTCAGTTTCATCCAGGATCGGAAGAACTGATGCAGGTGTTGCAGCTTCTGGTAAAAGGAAACTGCAGCGGACTTTGTGTGATGATGGAAGAACGGGCAGAACTTTTTTCAAAAGAAATGCTCAATTTTTGTGAAAAAAAGCAATTTCCACTGATCTGTATGCAGAAGGATATTTCTTACGCAGAAGTTTTGGGTGTGATCAATCAGTGTATTTTGGAAGAACAGACGAATGTGCTCAACCAGTTGAAGCTGGATAAGATTCTTGCCTCCAGGACGTTGCCGCAGGAGCGGATGAAGATTCTTCTCAGTATTAATCCCGGAATCCGTGAGTATGTACAGGCAATCTATATTCGGGATGAGGGGAGAAAGAACAGCCGAAGAAAATTATCCGGAGAAGGATGGGCCGCTTTCGATATTTTTATCCCGTCGGATAATTATGATATCTGTATTTTGAGCGCGGATTCTATGAAAGAACTGGAACAGCACAGAAGCGTCGTCTGCGAGCAGTTGTTAAAGCATCACGACAGAAGACTTGGCATCGGAAGACCTTATGCAAGATATAGAGTAGAGCGAACGATTCTGGAAGCTGGAGATGCGCTGAATATGGCGCAGACTTCGGATCGGAGTTTACAGATCTATGATCCGTTGTCTCCGCAGCAACTGCTTCTTCCAATCCGCGGCAGTAGGGAAATGCAGGAGTTTTATGATGAATTCTGTCGTGAGGTCGCAGAGAAAACAACAGAAGAGGGTATGAAGGACATACTTCTTACGACAAGGGCATATGTGCAATGCAATGGAGATTTTAAGAAAACTGCCGAAAAACTGAAGCAGCATGAAAACACGATCCGTTACCGTATGAACCGTCTGAGAAATTATCTGGATGTGGAGGAACAGCCGTTGCTTTTCCATGAGATCATTTCTCTGGCAGTGCGGATTGAGTCCATGCTGGAGGTCAAAGAAAATAAAGAGGTATGAGAGTGGAACAGGAAAAGAAAACAGGAACTGTGGAATCTGTCACATTGGAACAGGTTCCTATGGAGGAAAGAAAAAGCTGGATTGATGTTGCCATGATTCAGGCCGGAATCATGATCTGTGTGCCCAGTCTGATGCTGGGAGGAATACTGGCAGAATCCATGCCAATGTCACAGGCAATTCTGTCCGGTGTGATCGGATATGCAGTAATCGTGGTACTTATGGTATTTTGCGGAATCATGGGCAGTGATCTCGGGGTGCCTACCTGTGTGGTAGCATCCGGAATTTTTGGAAAACAGGGTTCTTCCAAGCTGATCTCGGCATTGTTTATGATTTCTATGATTGGCTGGTTTGCAGTGCAGAATGGAGTCTGTGGCTCTGCATTTTCCAATCTGATCAAAGCAGGTACGGGAGTAAATATCCCAATCCCCGTTGCAACTGTTATATGGGGTGTTATTATGCTGGTTACAGCCGTATATGGAATCAATGCTCTTGATAAGCTGAATAAAATTGCGATTCCGGCTCTTGTGATTGTAACTGTAATCGGATGCGTGGTAGCGATTCAGCGTTTTGGAACAGGCAATTTAAGTATGGCTATTGAAAATCCGGCCATGAGTTTTTCGGATGGCATCGTTCTTACAATCAGCTTTATGGCTACCGGCGCATTGAACGCTCCAGATTTTACAAGATATCAGAGAAAAAGAAAAGACACGGTGCTTTCTTCTGCGATTGGTGTAATGCCGGCAGGAATGGCGATGCTGATCCTCGGCGCAGTGATGACGAGAATCGCTCAGCAGTATGATGTTTCACTTGTATTTTCGGAGATTGGTCTTCCATTTCTGGGAATGGTAGTGCTGATTCTGGCAACGTGGACAACAAATACAACCAATGCCTACAGTGCTGGATTGAATGCCGTTATGGTATTTAATCTGAAAGAAAATGGCCGTTCAGCGGCAACAATCGTGCTGGGAGCTGTTGGAACAGTTCTTGCAGCAGTTGGCGTGGCAGGAAATTTCGAGGGATTCCTTACGCTTCTTGGAAATGCATTTATGCCGATCATTGCGATGTTTATCGTGGAATACTGGATTCTCGGAAAAGGAACGCCGGAGAACTTTACGATCCGTGATGGCTGGTCCGTGGTCGGAATCATAACCTGGGCACTTGGCTTTGCAGCTACATTCCTGTCAGTGGGTATTTCTTTTGTTAACGGTATGCTGGTTTCCGGTGTATTGTATCTGATATGCAGGAGTGTAAAAAAAGGTAAGAAATAATGATGAGAGAGTATATAGAAAAAAATATGCCGGAAATGGTCAGATGTTTAAAACAGCTGGTCTCTATTCCGGGTGTTTTTGATGAGGTGTCTTTCAAAGGAGCGCCTTTTGGAAAAAACATACAGAAATCTCTAGAGTATGTGCTGGATACAGGACAAGACATGGGATTTCAGGTTAAAAACTATGATGGATATGCAGGAGAGATTACCGTTGGAAAAGGAAAACGGATAATTGGAATCCTCTGTCACACAGATGTAGTCAGTGCCGGCGAAGGATGGGAGACAGATCCTTTCGATCCTGTGATAAAAGATGGGAAAATTTATGGCAGAGGGACATCAGATGACAAAGGGCCGTTGGTATCTTCTTTGTTTGCCATGAAATATCTGGCAGATAACCAGCTGATTCCGGATGATGTAAGTCTTCGGATGATTATTGGAACTGATGAAGAAGAAAGCTGGCAGTGCATTCGTTATTATCTGAATCATACAGATGCATTGCCAGAAGTATCGATTGTGCCGGATGCCAACTTTCCGCTTTTATATTGTGAAAAAGGCCTGCTGGATTTTGATCTTTCTTCTGACATTGCGATGAATGAAAAAGCGCAGATACAACTGGTGGAGCTGAAGGGCGGACGCAGCAGAAATATTGTGCCGGATGAGGCAGTTTGTCTTCTGAAATGTGAAAATCCTGAAGTTACAGCGCAAACGATGGTTTTACCAAAGCAGGTTACTGCAAAGATCTGTGACGGGTTTCTGAAATTGACATCTAAAGGAATCAGCACACATTGTATGAGTCCAGAAAAAGGATGCAATGCAGTATCAATTCTTCTTGAGACATTAGGACAGTTTGGAGAGGAATTTTCCCACAATTCCTATATGGAGAAGTTTCATCAGGCAATCGGAATGGATTATGATGGGGCTCGTCTCGGGTGTGCTATGGAAGATTCTGCCGGTGCGCTGACATTCAATGTGGGAACAGTATGCATGCAATCGGATGGGCAGATTTTTCTGCAGTGCAATATTCGTTATCCTGCATCTGTGGAATATTCTGTTATAAGAGAACTTCTGGAAAAACAGTTGAAAAAAAACAACTTTTTATATCATGAAGTGGATCATCTGGCACCGGTATACCATAAAAAAGACGCGCCGCTTATTCGATGTCTGATGGACGCTTATCAGGAAGTGACAGGCGACAAAGATACGGAACCAATGGCTATTGGTGGAGCTACTTATGCAAGAGCACTTCCGAATGCAGTTGCATTTGGACCTCTGTTCCCATATGAGGAAGAACTGGCGCATGAGGCAAATGAATATCTAAGCATTGACAGTTTTCGGCAAATGACGGAGATTTATGCAAAAGGCATGTATAAGCTGATGACAGAATACAGATGATCCTTCGTACTATTCCGTATAGAAAATAGAAAACTCTCATATTTGGTAAAAGAACTTCGAGGGGCGGAGATTTACCAAATGTGGGAGTTTTTTATGTCTGTCTGGTCAGTAATGGAATGAGCAGGAAGAAAATCTGACGATTATTGAAAAGATTTCTTTATAAGAAAACAGTTTGTTGACACTTGCATTCTTATAATGTTAGGATAAGTCGGTTAGATAATACTAATCAAAGATAGAGAAAACTTATTACAAAAAAATATTATTATCTGAAACTGACTGACGAAGGGCGTTGTATATAAGGACAGTGTATCAGGAGAAAGTATTTTTGTATGGAAATCTGAAAGAAAGAAGTGAAAAATATGCATATCAAAAAAATATCCACAGTTGCGCCTGTTCTGGCGGCAGTTGTGATCGCGGCCTGTGCAGGCGTATCCCTGGCAAGCTATACCCCCAATGTATATGCAGTTACGCCAAAAGAGGCTGCAGAACTGAAAAATCAGAGTGGCGATACGGAGCCGGAGACGACACCGGATGCACAGGTGTTTGATCTTCCGGACGGAACCTACGAGGGAACCGGAACTGGTTATGCCGGATCCATCACAGTTTCTGTAGAAATCAAAGATAAAAAGATCGTGGCGATTAACGTATTAAATGTAGAAGCAGATGACGAGGCCTTTTTCAATCGTGCAAAAGCAGTCATTGACCGTATCATCCAGTCCCAGAGTCTGGAGGTAGACGTCGTATCCGGAGCGACTTACAGTTCCAACGGAATCATCAGCGCCGTAAAAAATGCCTTGACCGGAGAGAAAGACAGCGGTAAAACGGCGGCAGCAGATGCAGGAAAAGGACAGGGAACCACAGAAGTAGCGCAGGTTGCAGATGCGGCAGCTTACAAAGACGGTACTTATTACGGAACAGCCACTGGATTTGGCGGTCCTATGAAAGTGAAAGTCGTGATCAGCGGCGGTAAGATTGCATCTATTGATGTGGTGGAAAATAAAGACGATGCAAGTTATTTTAACCGTGCAAAATCATTGATCGCAAAGATCATTTCCGGTCAGACCACAAATGTGGATACGGTATCCGGAGCGACCTATAGTTCTGCAGGAATCATCAATGCAGTTAGAAATGCACTGACGCAGGCAGCAGTGTCCGGTACTTCTGATGCACAGGGAACTCTTAACAATGCATCTTCCGGCACAACAGCAGTGACACCCGGGGCTGCCGGAAAATTTCCGTACAAAGATGGTGTGTACAATGGAACCGGATTTGGCTATGGCGGAGATATCAGCGTTTCCGTGGTTATTCAGAACAAGACGATCAAAGCAATCCTTATTACGGATGCAAAGGATGAAGATGAGACATTTTTTAACCGTGCAAAAGTGGTGGCTGACAATGTAGTAACTGCCCAGAGTACGAATGTAGATACCGTATCCGGAGCTACTTACAGCTCCAAAGGAATTTTGGAGGCGATTAAAAATGCTCTGGCAGAAGCTGAAAAAGCAACAAACGGTTCCAATGGAAACGGAAATAACGGAAACAGCACGAATGGTTCCGGAAACAATGGCAATTCCAACAATACAAATAACGGAAATACCAATAATGGAAACAATAGCAATGGTTCTGGAAACGAAAACAACAATGGAAACGGTTCTGGAAACAATGGAAATGCTCAGCCGGCAATGACTTATGCGGACGGAACCTATACGATTGTAGTTCCGTGTGTGCCAGATGAAGATGAGGATTTTGAACCGTACAATCTGACAGCAAAAATCACGATCAAAAATGACCGGATTGTTTCAGTTGCTGATGTCAGTGGAGATGGCGATTCCGGTAATGATAAATATATCAAATGGGCAGCAAACGGAAGGAGCAGCCTCACAGGAATGATCGCTCAGGTTCTGGGACTGTCCAGAGAAGAGACAACAGAAGATAAAATTGCATCTCTTGATACGGTATCCCGTGCTACATGCAGTTCAAAATCCATTCGGGAAGCATGCCTGGAAGCACTGAAAAAAGCAAAAGAAGCGTTCCAGAAATAAGATGCTAAAAGTCTTGCTCTGTAGAGTAGATGGAACTGTATTTGCAGTGATGTGATTATAAATTGAAGAATATAGAATAGAGAGAAATAGGATGAAAAATTTTTGGATCAGAATTGTGAACGTGGCAGCGATCCTCGTGATCATTTTTGGCTACAACATGGTCACTGAGGCCAGAGAAAAAGATGACGAGATCGCAAAACTTTCCGCCCAGATTCAGAGTGAGGAAGCCGGTGGAGATACAGCAGGTTCCTACAAAGACGGAAGTTATGAGGGAACGGCCACAGGATTTGGCGGAGATATTACCGTAAAAGTAACCGTAGACGGCGGCAAAATCACAGCCGTGGACATCGTTTCCGCAGAAAAAGAGGACGGCGCATATCTGACAATGGCAGAGGATATCATTCCGAAGATCATTGATGCGCAGACATCTGAGGTAGATACCATATCCGGAGCAACATTCAGTTCTACCGGAATCAAAAATGCGACAGCGCAGGCGCTGGAAAGTGCGCAGTAGAGAGTACGAGGATTTTGTTGAATGAAACAGTTGGATAAAAAAGGATTAAAGAAATTACATAAGTGGATTAGGGTTATCATACAGCTGCTCTATTTTCTGTTTCTGCCGTCAGCGTATACAGCTGCGTTTGCAGGCGTAAAATATATTTTTACTCAGATCGGAAGTGGAGCCAGAGTGGAGCTGACATCTTTTGTGACAGTACTGATCGTACTGTGCGTGTACACCGTGGTGTTCGGCAGATTTTTCTGCGGTTTCGCCTGTGCCTTCGGAAGTCTGGGGGATGCGGTACATGCTCTGTATGTATGGATATGCAAAAAGCTGAAAAAGAAACCGATCAAGTTAAATCAGAAGCTGACAGGCGTATTGTCCTGCATGAAATATGTGCTACTGGCAGTGATCGTAATCCTCTGCTTTGCAGGGGTATTTGGAAAAACACAGGGAACAAGTCCATGGGAAGTATTCTCCATGCTTCATGCGAGAAACTTTAAACTGGCAGGATATGGAATCGGTATCCTTCTTCTGGTGTTGATCATCATTGGTATGTGTTTGCAGGAGCGCTTTTTCTGCCGTTTCCTCTGCCCGATGGGAGCCATATTTTCTATTTTACCGGTGCTTCCGGTATTTTCCCTGCACAGGGATCGGGAACAGTGTCTGAAAGGCTGCAGCGCCTGTACCAGAATGTGTCCGTCGGATATTGAGCTTCCGGCAAAAGGTTCTTGGGAAGTTTCCGGGGACTGTTTCCAGTGCCAGAAATGTATGGATACCTGCCCGAAAGGCAACGTGAAGACCGGTGTTGGAATCTTCAAAGGAAATGAAGTATTGTTTACGATCATTCGTGCAGTGATTCTTCTGTTACTGTTTTTGTGGCTTGGAATCTAGAAATTTTACACTGAAAAGAGTATAGAAAAGTTATGTAAAAATGTCACGGTTTATGAATGGTACATTTGTTAGTAAAATGTGTATTTATAAGACTATATTTTAACAGAACAGGAATAAAAGAGCAGTGATAATGTCTGCATTCGAAGAAACAAAGTGAAAGTGTTTGCTTTGGGATGAATGTATGAGATTATCGCTGTTTTTTTAAAACAAAAAACAGCAACGATATCGTTGCTGCTTTCACAATAGCGAGAGGGGGATTCGAACCCTCGACACTGCGGGTATGAACCGCATGCTCTAGCCAACTGAGCTATCTCGCCATAAATAATGCAGGCTGTTCGCGACCTGCCCGATTAATATACTATGAAATGAAGGTAAAAGTCAAGCACTTTTTTGAAAAAAATGTAAAAAAGTGTCTGTTGCAGTTGCGATGAGGGGAAGAGGGAAAATTAAGGCAGGAAAAAGTCCAACGCAGGAGACGGGGTGAAAACATATATGGCAATAACAAGAGAAGAAGATTTATCTGAAGTATAAAAATGAGCTTGCTTTAAGCAAGAGCTTATGATATATTAAAAACGTCTTTAATCATCTATAATAGAACGAATCTTGAATTTAAAATCATATTCTGAAAATCATTTTTGCACGTCTCAAGCTCTGAAAAGGAGTATTCATGAATCATACCAGATTTTTAGCATTTTGGAATCCATTTGAAGATGTGGCGGGATATCCCGGTGCAGAACTTTTTGGCAGACTGTTTCGCAGGATGTCGGGAATCATCTATACTGATCTGAAGCACAATCATGACAACCGTTCCATGCAGATTTTGGAGTCGGCAGATCTCGCGGTTGTATTTCTGAAACAGGACTATCGGAGTCTGGATGCCTTTTTTGCTGCCAGACAACTGCGGCAGGGAAATATCCTGTATTGCATATACAATTATTTTGAAGAAAAATTGCCGGGCATTCCTGCTGTGGATGACATTACCCTGCGCTACCGGATTCCGAAAAATTATCTTGCAGCGATTCCCTACAATCGCAGATTAGATACGATCGCGGGTAAAGGACAACTGGGAGAGTACCTACAACGAAAAGATATGTGTGATCCATATGAAGAATGGAGTGGATTTTTCCGGGAATTGAAGCAGGCAGAAGAAAAGTTAGAGAGAATTCTTGTCGGTTTATCCGAAAAATGAATAAGAAAAAGGCGGGCAATCCAAAATCTGGATAATAGGAAGTGGAAAACTTCCGCAAAAATCCGTATGAGAGGGGAGAATTTCTGGAAATAATGGAAGTGAGCACAGAAAAAACAAAAAATGCAAGGGAAAACATGTAATATTTAATGCAAAACCTGCATTACAGATGATGAAAATGTGCAAAATTTACAAAAAAAAGAACTCTATATGATATATCATATAAAATATAAATTGACTTTTAGTTTCCGGTCGGTTATTATGTCGCTGTAGGGTTACAATACAGCAAAGAAAAAGGAGGGCAAAGGCAAAAGTACGGTTAGGAAATTCTGCAGATTAAAACAGGGTTGTCTGTAAGATTTTTATCCGGTTTTTTATGGTTTGTTATTTTAGGGAGGATTTGAACATGGAAAACAAAAGAACGAGCAGCTGGAACCTTGGTGTAAAAGGTTACATCGTTGTTATTTTAGCATTCTTCTCATGTTATGTTTATTCAGCGATGACATCTGACTCATTAAATGTAACGAGAGATATTTTTATCGGACAGGGTATGAACCAGGGCGCAATCTACGCCATGTCTACCATCGCAGTACCATTTGGTATTATTGGTAGTGTTATTCTTGGCCGTCTGATCCACAAACAGTCTATCCGTTTTTACTGGGGACTGAGCATGATCATCACAGCTGTATTTACAGTTCTGATCGGTCAGATGCATAACACCGTTGGTGTTGTTGTATGTTACGTTATCGTTTATACATTCTCACTTGCATCAGCAATGCTTCTGGCAGGCGAGATCATTGGACACTGGTTCCCGACTAAACGTGGTGTTGCCATGGGTCTGTGTACAGCAGGTTATCCTCTGTCTGCAGCTACTACATCTGCTGTAGCAGGTACTTTCGCTGGTACTGTTGGATATTCTATGTACTACAACATGATTGCAGTTATCGCAGTTATTGTTGGTATCGTTGTAATCGCTTTCGTAAGAGATTTCCCGGAAGAAAAGGGTGGTTTCCCGGACAACGATCCTGCATTTGATAACGATAAAGCAAGAGCAGAGCATGAAGCTGCACTTGAGTATCTGAAAACTTCTAAATGGACAGCTTTAAAATGTCTGAAAACAGGTCGTATGTGGGTTCTTTGGATCGCAGTTGGTATCACAGGATTCATGTCCATGGGTATCATGTCCAACTTCGTAACCAAATTTATGGCTATGGGATATGAGATGCCGTCTATTTTCCAGATGCTTGGTATCGCCGGTGTGCTTGCTATTCCTGGATCTATCGTAGTAGGATGGATCGATGGCAAGATCGGAACAAAGAAAACTGGTATCCTGATCAATGCTCTGGCGCTGATCGCAGTTCTCTTCTGTCTGACACATGTAACAGCATTACATTATATCTCACTGCCGATCCTTGCAGTTATGCTTGGCGGATCATCTAACCTGATGGTTTCCTGTACAGCAGCTATCTGGGGACGTTATGACTTCAAAAACGCATTCTCAGTTATCCAGCCGCTGAACTCCGTTATGACTGGTGTAGGCATCACAGTAGTATCCGCATGCAATGGTATCGATCCGTCTTGCCAGCTTGCTTATATCATCATGGCAGTTATGGCAGTTATCGGTCTGATCGCAATGTGTGCACTGAAAGTAGCTCCGATCGATTCAGAGGTACGTTAATAAAATTAAGGTTTGAAAAAGTCCTTTGCATTTAAATAAATCCTATATTTGCTGATGAAAGCGGCACGGAATTATCCGTGCCGCTTTTTTTCAAAATTGCAGATACGAGAAAATATAAAATAGACATAAATGTGGACAGGTCTGCATATATATAAAATAGAGCCAGTAAAAATTGGTGATCAGAAAATAGAAAGAGTATATGCTCTTCGCAGGCGTTTGGAAAAATAGGCGGTATGACTGAAACGGGAGGAATATATATGGCTAATATGGGGATTAGAACGAAAAAGATACATAGAAATGACCGGAACAACCGAACGGAAAGAATGTATAGAAATGATCTTAATAACAGAGTAGAAAGCGTGCATAGCAATGATTTGTACAACAGAAGGGAAAAGGCATCCGGGGGCAATCCGACGATCAGACCGGAAGGCCGGGGACTGAAATTCATCAGTACGCTGCTGATCATGTATGTACTGACAGGGGTAATGCTTTTTATCCTTGCTTTTTTGCTGTACAGGTTCAAACTCAGTGAAAATATGGTGTCGGTGGGCATTATGGGTGTCTACATACTGGCAGGATTTCTTGGTGGCATGATTGTCGGGCGAAGGATGGGAAGCCGGTGTTTTCTGTGGGGACTGGCTGTCGGCAGCATTTATTTCTGTATTCTGTTTGCCGGTTCAGTCATTCTGGAAAAAGGGATTCCCGATAATACACTAAAAATGGCTTCAATCTGGGTTATGTGCGCCTGTGCGGGTATGATCGGAGGCATGGTGGCCAGAAAAGACTGAGAGGATATGCAATATGAAAAATATCTTTTTTGATTATTTTGCGATTCCGGAAAAACGAGGGCAGAATGGAATTTAAAATGGGCAAAACTTACAGATTCTCTCTTCCATTTCGTCTGGGATTGTGTTATACTCAACGTACTTAATGAGTATTTTTAATTTGGAAGGAGTGTTTTTGAGATGAAACATGTAAAAACATTAAATACAAAAAGATTACAGAATACAGTAAAAAAAGGCGGTTGCGGTGAGTGCCAGACATCCTGCCAGTCTGCATGTAAAACATCCTGTACAGTAGGAAACCAGAGCTGCGAACACAGCAAATAATGCGATCGTATAACAATTAAACAAAGCGAAAACAAAGGGACCGTATGGTATGCATACGGTCATTTGTGCGTTTAAAGAAAAGTACAAGAAAGTGAGGAACAAGATTTGATCCACCAGTACAAAAATAATGGTTATAATATTGTTCTTGATGTGAACAGCGGAGCGATTCACGTTGTGGACGATACGACCTATGATATTATTGCACTGTATGAAGAGAAGGATCTTCCGGAGATCCAGGCAGAACTGAAAGATAAATATCCGGAAGAACTGATCTCAGAGTGTTATGAGGAAGTAAAAGAGCTGGCAGAAGACGGACAGCTTTTTACTAAAGATGAATACGAAGATTACATCATGGATTTCAAGAAACGTCAGACCGTAGTAAAAGCGCTCTGTCTGCACATTGCCCATGACTGCAACCTTGCCTGTCGCTACTGCTTTGCGGAAGAGGGAGAGTATCATGGGCGCAGGGAACTCATGAGCTATGAAGTGGGAAAAGCTGCGCTGGATTTCCTGATCGCAAATTCAGGAAACAGAAGAAATCTGGAAGTAGACTTTTTCGGAGGCGAGCCGCTGATGAATTTCCAGGTAGTAAAAGATCTGGTGGCATACGGCCGTGAACAGGAGAAGATCCACAACAAGAACTTCCGTTTTACACTGACTACCAATGGTGTGCTGTTAAACGATGAAGTTATGGAGTTTGCCAATAAAGAGATGGCAAATGTTGTTTTGAGTATCGATGGACGAAAAGAAGTCAATGACCATATGCGTCCGTTCCGGAATGGAAAAGGCAGCTATGATCTCATCGTGCCGAAATTCCAGAAATTTGCAGAGAGCCGTCATCAGGACAAATATTATGTCCGCGGTACTTTCACACATTTCAATCAGGATTTCTCTCAGGATGTGCTTCATCTGGCAGACCTTGGGTTCAAACAGATCTCTGTAGAGCCTGTTGTGGCTCCGCCGGAAGAAGAGTATGCGATCCGGGAAGAGGATCTGCCAAAGCTGTTTGCAGAGTATGATGCTCTTGCTGCAGAAATGGTGGAACGAAAAAAATCAGGAAGGGATTTTAATTTCTTCCATTTTATGATAGATTTAGAGGGTGGACCATGCGTGGCAAAACGGTTATCCGGTTGCGGTTCCGGAACTGAGTATCTGGCGGTAACCCCGTGGGGAGACCTGTATCCCTGCCACCAGTTTGTAGGAAATGAAGAATTCAAGATGGGAACCGTCTTTGAAGGCGTAAAAAATACAGAGCTTCGGGATGAATTCAAATGCTGCAATGTGTATGCAAAGAAGAAATGCCGGGAATGCTTTGCAAGATTTTACTGCAGTGGCGGTTGTGCCGCAAATTCATACAATTTCCATGGAAACATCAATGACGCTTACGATATCGGCTGTGAGCTGCAGAAGAAACGTATTGAATGTGCCATCATGATCAAAGCCGCAATGGCGGAGGAGTAGCGCAGAAGCGACCGCAAAGCAGTCTGCGCGAATCATCAGAAAGGAAAATTGGAAACAATGAAGAAGAAAAAGGGAGTCGTAATTTTTATCGTATTCCTGGCCATTCTTGCAGGACTTGCCTACTATTCCTATGGAATCCTGGGCGGTACTATTGCAAAAGACCGCGACAAGGGTGTAAAACTCGGTCTGGATCTTTCCGGCGGTGTCAGCATCACTTATCAGGTCGCAGGAGACGAGACGCCATCCGCTGAAGACATGAGCGATACGATCTACAAGCTCCAGAAGCGTGTGGAAAGTTACAGTACTGAGGCAGAGGTGTACAAAGTAGGAAACGACCGTATCACGGTTGAGATCCCAGGCGTATCAGATGCCAGCCAGATTCTGGAAGAACTTGGTAAACCGGGTTCACTGGAATTCCAGACCTCTGACGGAAACACGTATATGACAGGCGATATGATCGCCAATGCAGAAGCTGCAACACAGAAAAATCAGAAGACAGGCGCAAGCGAATATGTAGTATCTCTTACCTTTACCGATGAGGGTGCAAAAATATTCAGTGAAGTGACAAGCGCAAATGTAGGAAACAGATTACCGATCGTTTTTGATGACCAGATCGTAAGCAACCCTACCGTACAGACTGCCATCACAGATGGTAAAGCAGTTATTACCGGGATGTCTACTTATGAAGATGCAGAAAATCTTGCATCTACCATCCGCATCGGTTCCCTGTCCGTACAGCTAGAAGAGCTACAGTCAGAAGTTGTAGGGGCAAAGCTTGGTCAGGATGCCATTAATACCAGTATCCTTGCTGCATTTATCGGTGTGCTGATCGTTATCGCATTTATGATCGTTGCATATCGCATCCCGGGTCTTGCATCGGGCATTGCGCTGCTGATCTACTGCGGACTGATCCTTGCGATTCTGCATCTGTATAACATTACACTGACGCTGACAGGTATTGCAGGTATCGTCTTGTCCATCGGTATGGCGGTGGATGCCAATGTTATTATATTTGCCCGAATCCGCGAGGAGATTTCCAACGGAAAGAATCCGCAGCAGGCGGAGCAGATTGGTTTCAAAAAAGCCCTTTCTGCCGTACTTGACAGTAACATTACCACATTGATCGCAGCAGCCGTTCTCGGAATCTTCGGTTCCGGTACTGTAAAAGGCTTTGCAAGCACACTGGCGATCGGTATCATCGTATCCCTGTTCACATCCCTTGTTATCACAAGATGGGTGCTGAAAGCACTCTATGCGATGGGACTGAAAGACAAGAAATTCTACGGAAGCAAGAAAGAACGCAAACCGTTTGACTTTGTGGGCAAACGTGCGATCTTTTTTGTGATTTCTATCGTTGTCATCGTCGTAGGTCTTGCAGGACTTGGCGTGAACAAGAATAAGACAGGCAATCCGCTGAATTACAGCCTTGAGTTTGTGGGCGGTACATCTACAACCGTTACATTTAATGAAGATTATTCTCTGGATGAGATCGATAAAACCATCGTTCCTGTCGTAGAGGAGATCACAGGCGACGGAAATGTACAGACACAGAAAGTACAGGACAGCAACGCAGTTGTTATCAAGACACGTACATTGTCCCTGGACGAGCGTGAAGAGTTCAACACAGCAATGAAAGACAACTTCCAGGTAGAGGAGTCCGCGATCACATCAACGAACATCAGCTCCACCATCAGTACTGAAATGCGTAACGATGCGATCAAAGCGGTTATCATTGCAACGATCTGTATGCTGATCTACATCTGGTTCCGGTTCAAACAGTTACAGTTTGCATCCAGTGCGGTTATCGCCCTGATCCATGATGTTCTCATCGTACTTGCATTCTATGCATTGTCCCAGACTTCTGTGGGAAGTACATTTATCGCTTGTATGCTGACGCTGGTAGGTTACTCTATCAACGCGACGATCGTTATCTTCGACCGAATCAGGGAGAACTTAAAGACCGCTCCGGCAAAAGAGAAAGACGATTACAAGCTGATCGCAAACCGCAGTATCACAGAGACACTGTCACGAAGCATCAACACCAACATTACCGTATTCGTTATGGTACTGGTGCTGTTCATCATCGGTGTCACATCTATCCGTGAGTTTGCGCTGCCGCTGATGGTAGGTATCGTTGGAGGTACGTATTCATCCATCTGCATTACAGGCGCACTGTGGTATGCATTTACCACGAAGTTTGGTAAAAACAAAAAGAAAAAATAAATGATATTTTTCATGGATATCATTTGGGTCCATATGTAACATACATGTGGGGAAGATAAATAATGGAGGAACACAAGATGTATTCACTTGAAGAAGTAAAAAAAGTTGACGTAGAAGTGTATGATGCCATTAATGCTGAGTTCGACAGACAGAACACACACATTGAGCTGATCGCTTCTGAAAACTGGGTAAGCCCGGCAGTTATGGCGGCGATGGGAAGCATTCTTACCAACAAATATGCAGAAGGATATCCGGGAAAAAGATACTACGGCGGATGCCAGTGTGTGGATATCGTAGAGAATCTTGCCATTGAGCGTGCTAAAGAGCTTTATGGCGCAGAGTATGTAAACGTACAGCCGCATTCCGGCGCACAGGCAAACATGGCAGTTCAGTTCTCACTGCTGAAACCGGGTGATACCGTAATGGGCATGAACCTGGATCACGGCGGACATCTGACACACGGAAGCCCTGTAAACTTCTCCGGTACTTACTTCAATATCGTACCTTACGGTGTAAATGATGAGGGATTCATCGACTACGATAAAGTAGAAGAGATCGCTATGGAATGCAAACCGAAAATGATCATCGCAGGCGCAAGCGCATATGCAAGAGCTATCGATTTCAAAAAATTCCGTGAAATCTCTGATAAATGCGGCGCATATTTAATGGTAGATATGGCGCATATCGCAGGTCTGGTAGCAGCAGGACTGCATCAGAATCCGGTTCCATATGCAGATGTAGTTACTACTACAACTCATAAAACACTGCGTGGACCGAGAGGCGGTATGATCCTCGTATCCAAAGAGTCCATGGAGAAAAACAACTTCAACTTCAACAAAGCTGTATTCCCTGGAATCCAGGGCGGTCCGCTGATGCATGTCATCGCAGGTAAAGCAGTATGCTTCAAAGAAGCGCTGACAGAGGACTTTAAAACATACCAGAAAAACATCATCGACAATGCGCAGGCACTGGCAAACGGTCTGATGAAACGTGACATCAAGATTGTATCCGGCGGTACAGACAACCATCTGATGCTGGTAGACCTGACTCCGTATGACCTGACCGGTAAAGCAGTAGAGAAACTTCTGGATGAGGCTCATATCACAGCCAACAAAAACACCATCCCGAACGATCCGAAATCTCCGTTCGTAACAAGCGGACTCCGTCTCGGAACACCGGCTGCAACAACCCGTGGCCTGAACACCGAAGATATGGATCAGGTAGCAGAAGCAATCTCTATCGTAATCAAAGAAGGCGAAGCTGGTGTAGAGAAAGCAAAAGCAATCGTTAAGACACTGACAGATAAATATCCGCTGAAATAAGGAACGTGGGAAACGTGCTGATTTAGCAGGATAGAATCAATCTTTTTAATTAAAAAGGTAAATGACACTGAATAGTGTATCAAATAGAAATGTTTGATACACTATTTTTTATGTCTGTTGATAGAGAGCAGGATCCTGTAAATAAGAAAACATGACTTTCCCTTGCGAACTGGATAGGATGCGTGTATAATTCTAATGAATATCAGAAATTTCTGACTGTAGGAGGAAGACATGATTGACATTAAATTTTTAAGAGAAAATCCAGATATCGTAAAACAGAACATTAAAAATAAATTCCAGGACAGAAAACTTCCGTTAGTAGATGAAGTCATCGAGCTGGATGAGAAGGCAAGAGCTGTACAGCAGGAAGCAGACGACCTTCGTGCAAACAGAAACAAGATCTCCAAACAGATCGGTGCATTGATGGGACAGGGCAAAAAAGAAGAAGCCATGGCTTTAAAAGAGCAGGTTTCCAAAGATGCAGCCCGTCTGTCTGAGCTGGAAGCGCAGGAAGCAGAACTTCAGGAGAAGATCAAAAAAGATATGATGACCATTCCGAACATCATTGATCCTTCTGTACCGATCGGTAAAGATGACAGTCAGAACGTAGAGATCGAGAAATTCGGTGAGCCGGTTGTTCCGGATTTCGAAGTTCCGTATCACACAGATATCATGGAGAACTTTGACGGAATCGATCTTGACAGCGCAAGACGTGTTGCAGGTAATGGATTCTATTATCTGATGGGAGACATTGCACGTCTTCATTCAGCAGTAATTTCCTACGCAAGAGATTTCATGATCAACCGTGGATTTACTTACTGCGTACCGCCTTTCATGATCAGAAGCAACGTTGTTACAGGCG
>ERZ773103.487-NODE-487-length-44729-cov-15.549850_pt1 | contig 44729 bp, 30 predicted proteins | sample MGYA00511118_ERZ773103 | MGnify/ENA primary metagenome ERZ773103 (study PRJEB29015, sample SAMEA2737821) | human gut metagenome | biome: human gut; feature: human-associated habitat; material: faeces | place: China | collected 2012 ... | reverse complement strand
AAGGAAAAGAAGCTGTATTCAAATGCACAGTTCATGAGATCAAAGCAAAAGAACTGCCGGAAATTGATGATGAGTTCGCAGCAGAAGTATCTGAATTCGATACATTAGAAGAATACAAAGCAGACGTAAAAGCAAAGATCAAAGAGCAGAAAGCAGCAGACGGAAAGAGAAATCAGGAAGATCAGGCTGTAGAGCAGGCTGTTAAGAATGCAGAATACGAGATTCCACAGCCAATGATCGAGACACAGACAACTCAGATGGTAGAGGATTTTGCACAGAGAATCCAGTCTCAGGGAATCACTCTTGAGCAGTACTTCCAGTTCACAGGACTGACCGCAGAGAAGATGATGGAAGATATGAGACCACAGGCAATCAAGAGAATTGAGACACGTCTTGTACTTGAGGCGGTAGCAAAAGCTGAAAATATCGAAATCACAGATGAGAAGATCGATGAAGAACTTGCCAAGATGGCTGAATCTTACAACATGGAAGTTGAGAAACTGAAAGAATTCATGGGTGAGAACGAGAAGAAACAGATGAAGGAAGATCTGGCAGTTCAGGAAGCTGTTACATTCCTTGTTGAGAATGCAGTAGAAAAATAAGAACGTCAGATCATAACATAGTATAGTCAGGAGGCATATACATGAGTTTAGTACCTTATGTCATTGAACAGACAAGCCGTGGAGAACGTTCTTACGACATCTATTCAAGATTATTAAAAGACAGAATTATATTTTTGGGCGAAGAAGTAACAGATGTATCTGCAAGTGTGATCGTTGCACAGCTTCTGTTTCTTGAAGCAGAAGATCCGGAGAAAGATATCCATCTGTACATCAACAGTCCGGGAGGCTCTGTAACAGCCGGAATGGCAATTTATGATACCATGCAGTATATCAAATGCGATATTGAGACAATCTGTATTGGTATGGCTGCAAGTATGGGTTCATTCCTTCTTACAGGAGGAACAAAGGGCAAGAGACTTGCACTCCCAAACTCTGAGATCATGATCCATCAGCCGCTTGGCGGAGCTCAGGGACAGGCAACAGAGATTCAGATCGCAGCAGATCACATCTTAAAAACTCGTCAGAAACTGAATCAGATTCTGGCAGAAAATACAGGACAGCCGTTAGAGGTCATCAACGCAGATACAGAAAGAGATAACTTTATGACTGCGGAAGAAGCCAAAGCGTATGGTCTGATTGACGAAGTCATCAAGAACCGCTAGGGCAGTCCTCAGACGAGGTGAAAAGTATGGCAGGAAAGAACGATGATCAGGTAAGATGCTCGTTCTGTAACAAGACGCAGAATCAGGTGAGAAAGCTGATTGCAGGTCCGAATGGGGCATATATCTGTGATGAGTGTGTGGATGTCTGCGCAGAGATTATAGAAGAAGAATTTGAATACGAGAACGGAAGAGAATGGAATCCGTTCTCGGATATCAATCTTTTAAAACCGGAAGAGATCAAAGCATTTCTGGATGAATATGTCATTGGTCAGGAAGAAGCGAAAAAAGTATTATCGGTAGCTGTTTATAATCATTATAAACGTGTAATGGCGGGAAGAAATATGGAAGTAGATCTTGGTAAAAGTAATATTCTCATGCTCGGACCGACAGGATGTGGTAAGACGCTTCTGGCTCAGACACTGGCAAAGATTCTGGGAGTACCGTTTGCGATTGCTGATGCAACAGCATTGACAGAGGCCGGATATGTCGGTGAAGATGTAGAAAACATTCTTCTGAAGATCATTCAGGCGGCAGACGGAGATATTGAACGTGCAGAGTATGGAATTATATATATTGATGAGATTGATAAGATTACAAGAAAATCAGAGAATCCATCGATTACCAGAGATGTATCGGGTGAGGGTGTACAGCAGGCGCTTTTGAAGATTATTGAAGGAACAGTTGCCAATGTACCTCCACAGGGAGGAAGAAAGCATCCGCATCAGGAGATGATCCAGATCGATACCACGAATATTTTATTCATCTGTGGAGGAGCCTTTGAAGGAATCGAAAAAATCGTTGAAAAACGTATCGATCAGAAATCAATCGGATTCAATGCAGAGATTGCAGAAAAGCATGAAGATGATGTGGACAGACTGCTTCAGCAGATTCTGCCGCAGGATCTTGTGAAATTTGGTCTGATTCCGGAAATCGTAGGCCGTGTACCGGTAACAGTAGCATTGGAAATGCTGGATAAAGATGCATTAATGAAGATTCTTACAGAGCCGAAGAATGCATTGACTAAACAGTATCAGAAGCTGTTGGAACTGGACGATGTAGAGCTTACATTTGATGATAAAGCACTGGAAGCAATCGCAGAGACTTCCCTGAAGAGAAAGACGGGAGCAAGAGGACTGAGAGCGATTATGGAAAGTATCATGATGGATATCATGTATAAAGCACCATCGGATGAGACATTAAAATCATGCCACATCACAGAAGATGTTGTAAAAGGAACAGGAGAGCCTGTATGTGAACATGCAGAACCTGACTCAGAAAGTGCATAATAAATGAAAAGAAAGACGGCGGGTGCGAAGAATAATTGTACCCGCTGATTTTATACCAAGATAATCCAGTCGGTGAACAGGAGTGTGAATATATGACAGGAGAAACCTATAGTCTGCCTATGGTTGCCTTAAGAGGACTTACGATACTGCCGGAAGAGGTCAGACATTTTGATGTAAGCAGGGAAAAATCACTGCAGGCGATTGAAGAGGCGGTAAAAAACGGCCAGAAGTTATTCGTCAGCGCTCAGAAGAATCTGGAAATAGAAGAGCCGGGAGCAGAAGATGTCTATCTGGTTGGCTGTGTTGTTACCATAAGGCAGGTAGTAAAATTACCAAAAAAAATGAGCCGTGTACTTGTATCCGGAGAAGTAAGAGCAAGTCTTGTAAGAATGGATAGTGAGACACCATATCTCCAGGCAACGGTAGTAGAACTGCCGGATGATGAAGTAGTATCCGGAGAGCGGGAAGAAGACGATCCAATGAACCGAGAAGCAATGATCCGTGGATTACAGGATGTCTTCAAAGAATATCTGTTAAAGAATCCAAAGCTTTCAAAAGAACTTGGCATGCAGGTGGAATCCATTCATGATCTGAAATACCTGACAGATGTGATTGCTGCAAATATGCCGTTTTCATTCGAAGATGCGCAGGAACTGCTGGAAGAGACGAACGTTATGAGACGGTATGAACTTCTGGTATATAAGATCGTGAATGAGATCCAGGCACAGAAAGTAAAAGAAGAGATCCAAAGTAAGGTGAAAGAACGTGTGGACAAGAACCAGAGGGAATACATCCTACGGGAAGAACTGAAAGTAATCCGTGAGGAACTTGGTGATGACAATACCATGTCGGATGCGGATGAATTCCAGCAGGCGGCAGATGCATTGAAAGCTTCGAAAGAAGTAAAAGAAAAGCTGAACAAAGAAATCAAAAGATTCCGCAATTCCATGAATTCCCCGGCGGAAACAGGCGTTATCCGGACCTATATCGAAACAATGCTTGAAATGCCATGGGATAAAACTTGCAAAGAGCATAAAGATATTGCATTTGCAAGACAGGTACTGGATGAAGATCATTACGGTCTGGAGAAAGTAAAAGAACGAGTACTTGAATATCTTGCAGTACGGGCGCTTACGAAAAAAGGCGAAGCACCGATCATCTGTCTTGTGGGTCCTCCGGGAACCGGTAAAACTTCGATTGCGAAATCTCTTTCCAGGGCGTTGAAGAAGCCGTATGTGAGAATTTCGCTTGGAGGTGTCCGTGACGAAGCGGAAATCCGGGGGCACAGAAAGACTTATGTAGGAGCAATGCCGGGAAGAATCGCAAATGGAATGAAACAGGCAGGAGTCAAGAATCCACTGATGCTGCTGGATGAGATAGATAAAGTCAGCAATGACTATAAAGGAGATACATTCTCAGCACTTCTGGAGGTTCTGGATGGCGAACAGAATAATAAGTTCGTAGACCATTATCTGGAAGTGCCGATGGATCTGTCGGAAGTGTTATTTATCACAACGGCAAACAGCCTGCAGACCATTCCAAGGCCGCTTCTTGACCGTATGGAAGTCATTGAGGTTACCAGTTATACAGAAAATGAAAAACTGCATATTGCGCAGGAACATCTGATTCCAAAGCAGATCGAAAAGCATGGACTGAAAGCAGATCAGCTGACCATCAGTAAAAATGCGATCTGGAAGATGGCAAGAAATTACACAAAAGAAGCAGGGGTCAGACAGTTGGAACGTAAGATCGGTGATATCTGCCGTAAATCAGCAATGGAGATCCTTGAGAAAAAGAAGAAATCCATTCATGTGACAGAGCGGAATATGGAACACTATCTGGGTAAGGAACTTTACAGTTATCAGATGGCAAATGAAGAAGATGAAGTTGGTATTGTGCGTGGACTCGCATGGACCAGTGTCGGCGGTGATACACTCCAGATCGAAGTGAATATGATGCCGGGAGAAGGAGAAATCCTGCTGACCGGACAGCTTGGCGATGTCATGAAAGAGTCCGCGAGAACCGGTATCAGTTATATCCGTTCCGTAAGCAAAGAGCATGATATTACAGATGATTTCTTTAAGAAACATGATATACATATCCATATTCCGGAGGGAGCCGTTCCAAAAGACGGACCATCTGCCGGTATTACAATGGCAACTGCAATCATGTCTGCGGTGACAGGAAGAAAAGTACGGGCAGACCTCGCTATGACAGGAGAGATTACACTGCGCGGACGTGTACTCCCGATCGGAGGGCTGAAAGAAAAGCTTCTGGCTGCAAAAAATGCAGGAATGAAGACCGTACTTGTCCCGGCAAAAAATGAAAGAGATGTTGAGGAAATTTCAACAGAGATTACAAAGGGACTGGAAATTAAATTTGTAACACACATGAATGAGGTGCTGAAAGAAGCACTTGTATAGTCAGATCTTCTGGCACGGGTCAGGAGATGGATCAAAGGAGAAATATATGATAATCAGAAATATTAATCTGGAAACCGTATGTGGAATCACCAGCAAACTTCCGGAGAATACACTTCCGGAGATTGCATTTGCAGGAAAATCCAACGTAGGAAAGTCATCCCTGATCAATGCGCTTATGAACCGCAAATCATACGCAAGAATATCTGCAACACCGGGAAAGACACAGACAATCAACTTCTATAATATTAATGAGGCATTATATCTGGTCGACCTGCCGGGTTACGGATATGCGAAGGTATCCGAACAGGAGAAGATCAAATGGGGACAGCTGATCGAACGTTATCTGCACGGGTCGAAGCAGTTGAAAGTAGTATTCCTTCTGATCGATATCCGTCATAAACCATCCGGTAACGACAAGATGATGTATGAGTGGATCGTGTCACAGGGATTCCATCCGGTGATCATTGCAACAAAACTCGATAAGATCAAACGCAGCCAGAAAGACAAACAGATCAAGATTGTAAAAGAAGGTCTGGGAGTGTTACCGGGAACAATTGTCATCCCGTTCTCATCAGTGACGAAACAGGGACGTGATGAGATATGGGAGCTGGTGGAAAGAAATTATCTGAATACTCAGGAGAATGAAGAATAGACAGAATCCATTTCAGATGGTAATTAATGAGATAAAGTTTGTCAAAGGATTGACAAACTTTATCTTTTTTGTTATGATTAGACTAAAGTACAAACGTTGGTCTAAAACGGGTAAAAAATGTGAAAATAACAAGTATAATAAGAGGAAAGGAGAATATCATGGATCTGATAACCAATATCCAGAAGTATTCTATTCATGACGGGGACGGAATCCGTACGACTGTATTTTTTAAGGGATGTCCGTTAAAGTGTGTGTGGTGTCATAATCCTGAGACACAGCGCTTCGAGCAGGAAATTCAGTATGATGCGGAGAAATGTACCGGTTGCGGCGTATGCGCAAAAGTCTGTCCGAACGGCGCGGTCACCATGGAAGACGGAAGACCGAAGCTGGATAAAAAACTTTGTAAGCTCTGCGGAAAATGTGAGAATTTCTGTACACAGGGAATCCGGGAGATCGTTGGCCAGGAATATCCGGTAAAAACACTTGTAAAGGAACTGATGAAAGATCTGATGTTCTATGAACAGTCCGGCGGTGGAGTTACACTTTCCGGTGGTGAAGTGATGGCTATGTCTACAGATTATGTACTTGCGATCGCAAAAGCCTTGAAGAAAGAAGAAGTATCGCTTACAATTGATACATGCGGATATGTTCCGTATGAGAAGTTCGAAGCAATCCTTCCATATGTCGATACATTTTTATATGATGTAAAGGTAATGGATCCGGAATTACATAAGCAATATATCGGAGTAGACAATAAACTGATCTTAGATAATCTTGTAAAACTTTCAGATGCAGGAGCAAGGATATACATCCGCATCCCTACTGTTAAGGAAGTAAATGGAAACGAAGAGAATATGAAAGAGACGATCCGTTTCCTGAAAGAACACGGTATTCACCCGGCACAGGTTAATTTGCTGCCATATCATAATACGGGAAGCAGTAAATATCCGAAGCTGGATATGGAATATAAAGGTAATGACTTGAATGCACCGACAAAAGAAGAGATGGAGGGGTTTGTGAAACTCTTCCAGGAAGCAGGTTTTTCTAACACAAAGATAGGAGGTTAAAACAATGGCTGAAAAAAGAGGCATGAACGAAAGAATCCAGAAGTTAAGAGAACTGAGTGTTACAACACCGGTACACATCGATCTGGAAAGAGCAAAGATCGAAACAGATTTTTACAGAGAAAATGACGGAAAATATTCTATCCCGGTTATGAGAGCTATGGTGTTAAAAGAGTATTTTTCAAAGAAGACACTTTACCTTGGAGACGGTGAGCTGATCGTAGGAGAGAAGGGAAAAGATCCACAGGCATCTCCGACATTCCCGGAACTTTGCTGTCACAGCGTTGAGGATATGACAGTTATGAGTGAGCGTGATCTGGTATCCTTCCACACAACAGAAGAAGACAGAAAACTCCAGGCAGAAGAGATTATTCCGTTCTGGAAGGGAAGAACTATGAGAGAGAGACTTCTGGCTTCCATGACTCCGGAATGGAACGACTGTTATGCAGCAGGTATGTTCACAGAGTTTATGGAGCAGAGAGGACCTGGACATACATGTGGTGGAGAACAGGTATTTACAACAGGATATCTGGACTATAAAGAGAAGATCAAAAAGACAATGGATGCTCTTGATTTTATGAATGATCCGGATGCACTGGATAAAATGGAAGAGTTAAAGGCCATGGATATTTCCTGTGATGCAGTGATCATTCTTGGTGAGAGATATCATGACTTAGCATTGGAGATGGCAGAAAAAGAGGCTGATCCGGTACGTAAAGAAGAATTAAAACAGATCGCAGCCAATCTGGAGGTTGTACCTGCACATGCACCACAGACATACTGGCAGGCAATCCAGTTATACTGGTTTACACATCTGGCAGTTACAACAGAACTGAACCCATGGGATGCATTCAGCCCGGGACGTCTTGACCAGCATCTGATCAAATATTATGAAGCAGATACAGAAGCAGGAATTCTGGATGATGAGAGAGCCAAAGAACTGTTAGAGTGCTTATGGGTAAAATTCTACAATCAGCCTGCACCGGTTAAAGTAGGTATCACATTAAAAGAAAGTGCTACATACACAGACTTTGCAAATATCAATACAGGTGGAGTTACACCGGACGGACGTGATGGTGTCAATGCAGTCAGCTACCTGATCCTTGACTGTATGGACGAGATGAAGCTGGTTCAGCCAAACTCTAACGTAACGATCAGTAAGAAGACCCCTGCACGTTTCCTGAAGAGAGCATGCGAGATCTCAAGAAAGGGATGGGGACAGCCTGCGTTCTACAATACAGAAGCACAGACCATGGAGCTTGTTAATGCAGGTAAATCTCTGGAAGATGCACGTCGCGGCGGATCTTCAGGATGTGTTGAGACAGGAGCATGGGGAAGTGAGGCTTATATCCTGACAGGATACCTGAACATTCCTAAGGTATTCCAGCTGACACTTTATAATGGATTTGATAAAGAATCTGGCAAACAGCTTGGCCTTAAGACTGGTGAAGCAAAAGACTTCAAGTCATATGACGAATTATGGGATGCATTCCAGAAACAGTTAAAATATATCATCGATATCAAGATTCGTGGAAACAACGTGATCGAGAAACTGTATGCTGAGAATATGCCGGCACCTTGTCTGTCAGTTGTTACAAATGACTGTATCAGCAATGCAAAAGATTATAATGCAGGTGGAGCAAGATACAACACCAACTATATCCAGGGTGTAGGTATCGGAACTGTTACAGACTGTATCACAGCTGTAAAATATAACGTATTTGACAAGAAGAATTTCACAATGGAAGAACTGCTTGAAGCAATGGATCACAACTTTGAAGGTTATGATGCAATCTTCCGTATGGTACATGATAAGACTCCAAAATATGGTAATGACGATGACTATGCAGATTCTATCATGCAGGATGTATTCAACCTGTATCATGATCTGATCACAGGACGTCCGACTATGAGAGGCGGAAAGTACGGAGTAGATATGCTTCCTACAACATGCCACGTATACTTTGGAGAAGTAATCGGAGCAACTGCTAACGGAAGAAAGGCTAACATCCCTGTATCAGAAGGTATCTCACCGGAGAAATCAGCCGATGTAAACGGACCTACAGCAGTTATCAAATCTTGCGCTAAGATGGATCATCTTGCAACAGCAGGAACACTTCTGAACCAGAAGTTTACACCTGATGTAGTAGCAGGAGAAAAGGGACTGGAGAATATGGCGAGTCTGATCCGCAGCTACTTTGCAATGGATGGACATCATGTACAGTTCAACGTTATCGACAGACAGACACTGATCGAAGCACAGAAACATCCGGATGATTACAGAGATCTGATCGTACGTGTTGCAGGATACAGTGACTTCTTCCGTAACTTAAGCAAACCGTTACAGGATGAGATCATTAACCGTACAGAGCAGTCATTTGAATAAGATTATATAGAATGATATAGAGGCGGAGCCTGGGAACAGGCTCTGCTTTTTTGATATTCATTTTCAGATATTACATTCCTGAGCAAAACATCGCTTGACAATTTAAACTTTCGTGATAAAATGAAAACGATTTCAAAGTGAGGAAGTATGAAAGGTATGAAATACATACCTTTTATTTGTGTATTTGTTTTTTAAAATTAGAAAGATAGAAAATGAAAGTTTTAACCCAAAAGATGATTACTTATATAAAGAATAGTAAAAAAGGAAAAATATATGCTGTATTCTTAGTAATATATCTCGCTGTAATGGGATTTGTTATGAATGATGCATGGTTATATCAGACGCCGATCGCAAAATTGACAAATGTTGAGACAAAAGTGACCAGTGAAGGGAAAAGTACTCGTGGAACCAAAGAAATAAAATATAAGCAGAGTATTCAGGGAACTGTTATTAATGGAAAAAGTAAAGGAAAAAGAGTTGGTTTCTTTAATGAATATACTTACACTGGAATGTTAAAACAGCAATATCACAAGGGTGATAAAGTTTTTTTAAGTGGCTCTGAAGAAAATGTCGGATCAGGAATAAGAGGTATAAAAAGGGATACGGAAATTGTCATGTTATTGGGACTTCTCATATGTATACTTATAGCGGTTGCAGGGAAAAAAGGTATTCTGACAATTATAACTGTTCTACTCAATATTTTTATATTTGCGGCAGGGTTCCTGCGGGCAGATGATAACGCAGATATATTTTCAATATGTAATAAATTAGTGCTCCTTTTTGCGCTGGTCACACTAATCGGATTAAATGGAGTACATAAAAAAACATGGGCGGCACTATTATCAACATTATGTGTGCTGGCGATAATCATGGGAATATTTGATGTGGTGATACATCATGTAGAAGAGCTGGATTATTCCACGATGGAATATCTAGGTAGCATAGACAATCCTGATGAAATATTTCATGCAGAAATTTTGCTCTCCGGGTTGGGTGCGATTATGGATGTTTCGGTGGCAATATCAGCTGCACTGGGAGAAATTGTGAAACAGAAGCCGGATGCAACTTTTTTACAACTTTTTAAATCAGGGAGAGAAATTGGATACGACATTATGGGGACTATGATTAATGTATTAATGTTTGTATTCGGCTGTGGATTGATTCCAATGTGTCTGATACGAATGAATAACAGTGTCCGGTTTGTGACAATTATAAAATTGCATATTCCCTGTGAAATTTGTCGTTTTCTGATAGAAAGTATAGGAATTGTGTTGTCGATTCCAGTTTCGATTCTTATTACTTCCGCAGTTATGAAAATATCTGCGAAAAAGGAGGCAAAAGCATGCTGATTATACTAGGAGGAGTTTTAGTTTTTTCTATCGTTCTTGTTGGAGGTGACAGAGGGGTTGTATCACTAGTTGCATTAAGTGGAAATTTGTTGCTGTTAAGCCTGGCAATTTGGATGATGGCAGTAGGGGTACCATCTTTACTTGTTACAATAGGAGCAGGGATTATTATTTCATGCATTACATTATTTTATCAGAATGGTTCAAACATAAAAACCTGGAGTGCCTTTGTTGCAGTACTGGTAACAATGTGTATTTTGTTTGTATTCATTTATTTTGTTGTATGGAGAAGTGGAGCTGGTGGGCTAAATGAAATTCAGTCAGTGGAAGATGATGTGCTATATTACAATATGAATTTAGGTATCAGTATGAAGAATGTGGCAACGTCTGTGATCATACTCAGTACGCTGGGAGCTGTGATTGATATGGCCTTGACAGTGACTTCCTCTATGTATGAAGTGAAAATGCATAAACCGGAAATGAACATGCAGGAATTGATTGGAAGTGGAATGCAGATAGGAAGAGAAGTGATCGGAACAACTGTAAATACTTTGCTATTTGCGTATCTGGGAGAGTCTTTATTATTATTTTCGTATTTAAAAATGCAGGATTATTCTATGGAAATTCTATTAAATTCTAAAATTTTGTTTCAAAATTTTGCATCAATGATTTTTGGTGCAATTGCCTGTGTGGCAGTAATGCCAATTTCGGCGGTGATGATGGTGAAATTCAGATAAGAGTTAGCCCAAAGGAGAACCAAAAAAGCTGATCTGTCAGTGCTGTGGAATGCCAATTGATGTGACCAGACCAAAGATCTTGCTTGTACTGGATATGCGCATATAGCTTTCAGCGCAGGAAGCAAAGAAAAAAGGCGGTACAACAACTATTTTGTGAGCGTTTCACACAGGAGCAGATCAGGAGAAAGATAGAAGCAAAAAAAGAGTGCGAATGGGAGTTCCTGTTCCTGGGGCCAATATTGATGCGGGAAGAGAGGCTGAGATTCAGGCATACTTGCAACGGGATCCTCGTTGCAAACAGTTATACTTCTGATGAAGAGTACCAAAAGAAATGTCAGGATTAATTGCAGATAATTCCAGAACATGGAGCGGATATTGTGTAGAAGAATTTGAAGGTATGGTTGGATAAATAAGAATTAAAAGTACAGAACAAACATTCGGTTTTGCTCTGTACTTTTTTTCTTCCGAATGCTATACTGGACAAGTAACAATACTAAGAATACAACTACTATTTCTAAAATATCACCGCCAGACAGAGCGGCTTAGGAGAAATCATATGGATCATTTTGAATTAGTATCACAATTCAAGCCGACCGGTGACCAGCCGCAGGCAATCGAGGATCTGGTCAAAGGCTTTAAAGAAGGAAATCAGTGCCAGACACTGCTTGGTGTCACCGGATCTGGTAAGACATTTACGATGGCGAATGTTATTCAGCAGATCAATAAACCGACGCTTGTCATTGCGCATAATAAGACTCTGGCTGCGCAGCTATATGGAGAATTTAAAGAGTTTTTCCCGAATAACGCAGTGGAATATTTTGTCTCCTACTACGATTACTACCAGCCGGAGGCTTATGTCCCATCTTCAGACACCTACATTGCGAAGGATTCCTCCGTAAATGAAGAGATTGATAAGCTGAGATTATCGGCAACGGCAGCATTGATCGAGCGCAGGGATGTGATCGTAATTGCCAGCGTTTCCTGCATCTATGGTCTTGGTGAACCGGAAAACTTTGAACAGATGATGGTATCGCTCCGACCGGGGATGGAGAAGGACAGAGATGAAGTCTTGCGCCAGCTGATAGATATTCAATATGACAGAAATGATATGGATTTCAAGCGGGGAACATTCCGTGTACGAGGCGATACTGTAGAAGTTGTACCGGCAGACCGGGGCGATACAGCTATCCGGGTGGAATTCTTCGGAGATGAGATTGACCGGATTTCAGAGATAGACATGCTTACCGGAGAGATTAAAAATACATTGAATCATATTGCGATATTCCCGGCTTCCCATTACGTTGTACCAAAGGAGCGTATGGAGAAAGCAATAAAAAATATTGAGATTGAACTGGAAGAACAGGTGAAATATTTCAAAGAAGAAGGGAAGCTTCTGGAAGCACAGAGAATTGCGGAACGAACGAATTTTGATATAGAAATGATGCGCGAGACCGGATTCTGTTCAGGGATTGAGAACTACTCCAGGCATCTGGCAGGACTTGCTCCGGGGCAGCCGCCGAATACATTGATGGATTATTTCCCGGATGATTTTATCATAATGATCGATGAGTCGCACAAGACGGTTCCGCAGATTGGCGGTATGTATCACGGCGATCAGTCGAGAAAGCGTACACTGGTAGAGTATGGATTCCGTCTGCCATCGGCACTGGACAACCGTCCGCTTAGTTTTGAGGAATTTGAAAATAAGATCGATCAGGTCATGTTCGTGTCTGCAACACCGGGGAAATATGAAGAAGAGCATGAACTTTTGAGAGCCGAGCAGGTGATCCGGCCGACCGGACTTCTGGATCCGGAAGTAGAAGTGCGGCCGGTAGAAGGACAGATCGATGATCTGATCGGAGAAGTGAATAAAGAGATTGCCAATAAACACAAAATACTGATAACAACGCTGACCAAGCGTATGGCAGAAGATCTTACCGACTATATGCGTGAGCTGGGAATCCGCGTGCGCTATCTGCATTCGGATATTGACACGCTGGAACGTACAGAGATCGTGAGAGATATGCGCCTGGACGTATTCGATGTTCTGGTCGGCATTAATCTTCTGCGGGAAGGACTGGATATTCCGGAGATCACATTGGTTGCGATTCTGGACGCGGATAAAGAAGGATTTTTGCGTTCCGAGACGTCTCTGATCCAGACGATCGGCCGTGCGGCCCGTAATGCAGAAGGGCATGTTATCATGTACGCAGATACGATCACAGATTCCATGCGTGCAGCACTGGATGAGACGCAGAGAAGACGTGAAGTGCAGATGGCATATAATGAAGAACATGGTATTACACCGAAGACGATCCAGAAAGCAGTCAGAGATCTGATCTCAGTATCCCGGAAAGTGGCGGCTTCTGAATTACAGATGGAAAAAGATCCGGAATCCATGAGTGAGAAAGAATTAGAGAAGCTGATCAAAGAGCTGGAGAAGCAGATGAAGAAAGCTGCGGCAGATCTGAATTTTGAGGCGGCAGCAGAACTCAGGGATAAGTTAATAGAGCTTAAGAAGACATTGCAGGAAATAAAGATATAGAAAAAGGAGATCATAGACTTACATGCCACAGGAAAAAGATTCAAGACAATATATCAAGATCAGAGGAGCAAATGAACACAATCTGAAGAATGTAGACGTAGACATACCAAGAGACAAACTGGTGGTATTGACCGGTCTTAGCGGATCAGGAAAATCATCACTGGCATTTGATACAATTTATGCGGAAGGACAGAGAAGATATATGGAATCATTGTCTTCTTATGCCAGACAGTTCCTGGGACAGATGGAAAAACCGGATGTAGAAAGTATAGAAGGATTGTCTCCGGCTATTTCCATTGATCAGAAATCTACGAACCGCAATCCAAGATCTACCGTAGGAACGGTAACGGAAATCTATGATTATTTCCGGTTATTATATGCAAGAGCAGGAATTCCGCATTGTCCGAAATGTGGGCGCGAGATTAAGAAACAGACGGTTGATCAGATGGTAGAACAGGTGATGGCATTTCCGGAAAGAACCAAGATACAGCTGCTGGCACCGGTCGTAAGAGGCAGAAAGGGAACCCATGTAAAATTATTGGAGCGCGCCAGAAAGAGCGGATATGTCCGAGTCAGGATCGATGGCAATATGTACGAACTGTCGGAAGAGATCAAGCTGGATAAGAACATCAAGCACAATATAGAGATTGTTGTAGACCGTCTGGTAGTAAAAGAGGGTATTGAACAGCGTCTGACCGATTCCATTGAAAATGTACTGAATCTTGCGGAAGGACTGATGGCCGTGGATGTAATCGGCGGGGAACCGGTCCAGTTCAGTGAAAGCTTCTCATGTCCTGACTGCGGAATCAGTATTGAAGAGATCGAACCGAGAAGCTTTTCGTTCAACAATCCGTTCGGCGCATGTCCGGAGTGCTTTGGACTGGGATACAAGATGGAATTTGACGAAGACCTGATGATTCCGGATAAACGTCTCAGTATCAGTGAAGGTGCGATCACTGTTATGGGATGGCAGTCCTGCACGGATAAGAAGAGCTTCACGTATGCGATCCTGGATGCGTTGAGCAAAGAATATGGCTTTTCATTAGATACACCGTTTGAGGACTATCCGAAGGAAGTCCATGATGTTCTGATCCATGGGACAAATGGCAAAGAAGTGAAAGTATATTATAAGGGGCAGCGCGGAGAAGGAGTCTATGATGTGGCATTCGAAGGTCTGATCCGCAATGTAGAGCGCCGTTACCGGGAGACTTCGTCGGAAACGATGAAAGCAGAATACGAAGAGTTTATGAATATCACACCGTGTTCTGCGTGCAAAGGCCAGCGCCTGAAGCCGGGAGCACTTGCTGTGACGGTAGGAGATAAAAATATTTCCGAACTGACAGGAATGTCAATTGAAAAACTGCAGACCTTTTTAAAAGAACTGAAACTTTCGAACCAGCAATTGCTGATCGGCGGACAGATTTTAAAGGAGATCAATTCCAGAATCCAGTTTCTGATGGATGTCGGACTTAATTATCTGACACTTGGAAGATCGACCGGAACACTTTCGGGAGGAGAGGCACAGAGAATCCGTCTGGCAACACAGATCGGTTCCGGACTCGTAGGTGTGGCATATATTCTGGATGAACCAAGTATCGGACTGCATCAGAGAGACAATGATAAATTGCTTGGAACTTTAAAACATCTGCGGGATCTCGGGAACTCCGTGATCGTGGTCGAGCATGATGAGGATACTATGAGAGAAGCGGACTTTATCGTGGATATCGGACCGGGAGCGGGAGAACATGGCGGTGAAGTAGTTGCAACCGGAAATGCGGAAGAGATCATGCAGAATGAAAATTCTGTAACCGGAGCCTATCTGAGCGGGCGTATTCGGATCCCGGTTCCGGAAGTAAGAAGAAAACCAACCGGATGGCTGAAAGTACTCGGAGCACAGGAAAATAACTTGAAGAACATAGATGTGAAGTTTCCGCTTGGCGTGATGACCTGTGTTACCGGTGTGTCCGGTTCGGGAAAAAGCTCACTTGTGAACCAGATCCTCTATAAACGTCTGGCAAGAGACCTGAACCGTGCAAGGACCATTCCGGGCAGACACAAAGGCATCGAGGGACTGGAACAGCTGGATAAGGTGATCAACATCGACCAGTCTCCGATCGGGCGGACTCCGAGATCCAATCCGGCAACTTATACCGGAGTATTTGACCTGATCAGGGATCTGTTCGCGGCAACACCAGATGCAAAAGCAAGAGGCTATAAAAAAGGAAGATTCAGTTTTAACGTCAAAGGAGGACGATGTGAGGCCTGCAGCGGAGATGGAATCATCAAGATCGAGATGCATTTTCTGCCGGATGTCTATGTTCCATGTGAAGTATGTAAGGGAAGACGTTACAACAGAGAGACACTGGAAGTGAAATACAAAGGAAAGAATATCTATGATGTTCTGGACATGACCGTAGAAGAAGCAATGCATTTCTTTGAAAATGTACCAAGTATCCGCAGAAAGATGGAGACCTTGTATGATGTCGGGCTTTCTTATATCCGTCTGGGACAGCCGTCTACGACTCTGTCCGGCGGAGAAGCCCAGCGTATCAAGCTGGCAACAGAGCTGAGTAAGAGAAGTACGGGAAAGACAATCTATATTCTGGACGAGCCGACGACGGGACTGCATTTTGCCGATGTGCATAAGTTGACAGAGATTCTCCACAGATTGACAGAAGATGGGAATACAGTCATTGTGATCGAGCACAATCTGGATGTGATAAAGACCGCAGATTACATCATCGATATCGGTCCGGAAGGCGGTGACAAAGGCGGAACCGTGATCGCAGAGGGAACACCGGAAGAAGTTGCGGAAAGTCCGGTATCCTATACGGGAAAGTATATAAAACCAATGCTGGAACGGTAGAAATATGACATTTTGTTCAATGCATCGTCCAGATTCGTCATATTGTAATATTTATGTAAAAAGGTTCATAAAGATTTAAGCAAAATGGGTCTTTTTATTTTAAATGATTTTGATTATAATGGGAACATGCTCAAAAATAGCATGTGATATAATCATATCTCACCAAAGATAGGAATATAGACAGCTTGATGAAGGGAGAATTGGGAATGTCAGTAGATCTTGGAATTGATTTGGGAACCGCCAGCGTACTGGTGTATGTAAAAGGAAAGGGTGTTATTTTAAAAGAGCCTTCTGTTGTAGCGTATGACAGAGATACGAATGCAATCAAGGCGATCGGAGAAGAAGCAAGACTGATGCTTGGAAGAACTCCGGGAAATATTGTGGCAGTCAGACCTTTGAGACAGGGTGTGATATCAGACTATACAGTAACAGAAAAAATGATCAAATATTTCGTGCAGAAAACACTTGGAAAGCGTACATTCAAGAAGCCGAGAATCAGTATCTGTGTACCAAGCGGGGTTACAGAAGTGGAACGCAAGGCAGTGGAGGAAGCAACTTATGCAGCAGGAGCAAGAGAGGTACATCTGATCGAAGAACCGGTTGCGGCAGCAATCGGTGCGGGAATCGATATCTCAAAGCCGTGTGGCAATATGATCGTTGACATCGGCGGAGGGACATCCGATATTGCCGTCATCTCACTTGGCGGAACGGTTGTAAATACATCCTTAAAGATTGCCGGAGATGATTTCGACGAGGCGATTGTCCGCTATATGCGAAAAAAACATAATCTTCTGATCGGTGAAAGAACAGCGGAAGATATTAAGATCAAGATTGGTACAACCTATCCAATGATCGAAGATGAGACGCTGGAAGTCAGAGGAAGAAACCTGGTAACAGGACTTCCGAAGACGGTAACGGTAACTTCGACAGAGACAGAAGAAGCACTCCGGGAGACAACGGGACAGATCGTAGAAGCTGTTATCAGCGTGCTGGAGAGAACACCACCGGAGCTTTCCGCAGATATCCTTGACAGAGGGATTATGCTGACCGGAGGCGGATCTATGTTACGTGGTATGGAAGAACTGATCGAGGAAAAGACAGGCATCAACACGATGACGGCGGATGATCCGATGAAGGTTGTTGCCATCGGAACCGGAGAATACGTAGAGTTTATGGGTGACAGAAAAGGAATCTAGATTCAGATAGGAATCCGGGTGAGTGAAATCGAATGGAAGAAATAAAAGGATACGTAGAACATATTGTTTACCGCAATGAAGACAACGGGTACACGGTATTCCATCTGAATAATTCAGATGGAGAAGTGACCTGTGTCGGAAGTTTTCATTATATTGAAGAAGGTGAACTGTTAAGACTGAAAGGAGGCTATACAACGCATAAGATGTATGGCCTTCAGTTCGCTGTGGAGGAATCGGAGATATGTGAGCCGGAAGATCTGGTATCCATCGAACGGTATCTGGGTTCCGGTGCGATCAAAGGAGTCGGAGCTTCTCTGGCGGGAAAGATAGTGAAAAAATTCAAAGAAGATACCTTCCGGATCATCGAAGAGGAGCCGGAACGACTGGCAGAGATCAAAGGAATCAGTGAACGGAAAGCAAGAGAGATCGCTTCACAGGTAGAAGAGAAGAAGGATATGCGGCAGGCAATGATCTATCTGCAGAAATTCGGTATTTCTACAACACTGGCAGCAAAGATCTATCAGCATTACGGACGTAATGTCTACCGCACGATAGAGGAGAATCCGTATCATCTGGCAGACCATGTGCCGGGAGTGGGATTTAAGACTGCCGATGAGATTGCAATGAAGATTGGCATACACACAGATTCTGATTTCCGGATCCGCAGCGGAATCTTTTATACCTTACAACAGAGTGTGAATGAAGGACACGTCTATCTGTATCAGGACGTGTTGCTGAAAGAGACGGGAGACCTTCTTGGAGTACAGATACAAGATATGGAAAAGTATCTTATGGATCTTATGATGGAAAAGAAGATCGTCATGAAGCAGTCAGAGCAGGGGGTGAGAGTGTATACTTCCCATTATTATTATATGGAGTTGAATACTGCGAAGATGCTGCATGATCTGAATCTTGATTTTGAAGCAGCTGATGTGACACTTCTTCACAGGATCAATCAGATTGAAAAGAATACAGAACTGTATCTGGATGAGATGCAGAAAGATGCAGTAATGGAAGCAGTCAGGCATGGTCTGATGATATTGACCGGAGGACCGGGTACCGGTAAGACAACGACCATCAATGCGATGATTCATTTCTTCGAAAGTGAAGGACTGGACATCTATCTGGCAGCACCGACAGGAAGAGCAGCAAAGCGTATGACCGAAGCAACCGGATGTGAAGCACAGACGATTCACCGGCTGCTGGAAGTATCCGGCAATCCGGATGATGAGACAGTTGGTGGTTTCCAGCGCAATGCAGAGAATCCGCTGGAAGCAGATGTGATCATCATAGACGAGATGTCAATGGTAGATCTGCCGTTGATGTATGCACTTTTGAATGCGATCGTGCCGGGAACCCGTGTGATCCTGGTGGGAGATGTGAACCAGCTTCCGAGTGTAGGGCCGGGAAGCGTACTGAAAGACATTATTTCATCCGGATGTTTTCCGGTGGTAAAGCTTACGAAGATATTCCGGCAGGCAGGCGAAAGTGATATTATCGTCAATGCCCACAAGATCAATCGGGGTGAACCGGTTGTGCTGGATAACAAAAGCATGGATTTCTTCTTCTTGAAACGTGATGATACGAATATGATCATCAGTAATATCATCACACTGATCCAGAAGAAACTTCCCAAATTCGTATCTGCATCAGAAGCAGACATTCAGGTTCTGACGCCGATGCGAAAGGGCCTGCTCGGAGTGGAACGGATCAATAAGATCCTGCAGGAATATCTGAATCCGCCGAAGCCTGGCAAACAGGAAAAAGAATATGGAGATCATCTGTTCCGTGAGGGGGATAAGGTGATGCAGATCAAGAATAATTACCAGCTTGAGTGGGAGATCACCACCCGGTACGGAATGACAATCGATAAAGGGATCGGTGTATTTAACGGGGATATGGGGATCATCAAAAAGATCAATACATATGAAGAGACCGTGACGGTCGAATATGATGAAAAGAAGCAGGTAAAATATCCATACAATCTGCTGGATGAACTGGAACTGGCTTATGCGATCACAATCCATAAAGCGCAGGGAAGCGAATATCCTGCAGTCATTATTCCTTTGTTACAGGGACCAAGACAGCTTTATTATAGAAATCTGCTCTATACAGCTGTCACAAGAGCGAGAAAATGTGTGACGGTGATCGGAAGTGAAAGCGTATTCCAGGAGATGATACAAAACACAAACCAGCAGAACCGCAATACGAGTCTCGCAGAGCGAATCCGTGAATTTAATGAATAAAAGTATCATACAAGATATCAAAGAAAATATAATTGTTCTGTTCTGGCCGGAAACCTGTCCATTCTGTCAGAAAGTCTGTAAAGAGGGCATCTGTACAGAATGCAGGGAAAGGCTGGAATTCTTAAGAATCAGAGAACCAAGGTGTATGCAATGCGGCAAGCAGATCCGTAGTATGGAAAAGGAATACTGTTATGACTGTATGCATACACATCATTATTATGAGCAGGGATTAAGCTTATGGAATCATAAAGCTCCTGTGAATCAATCTATCTATCAGTTCAAATACCACAATCAGAGAAGATACGGGGAACTGTACAGTCAGGAACTCGTGAAAAATTTTCAGAAAGAAATCCGGCGATGGAACCCGGATGTGATCATACCGGTCCCGCTGCACCGGGCGAGACGTAGAAAACGGGGTTATAATCAGGCACAGATTCTTGCGGAAAACCTGGGAAAGATGCTGTGCATTCCGGTGGACAGTAAAAGCCTGGCAAGAAGAAAGAAGACCAGTCCGCAGAAGAAACTTGGACATAATGAGAGAAAAAAGAACCTGAAAAATGCATTTGCGGTAACATCGGCATTTCGCCCTGTCCGGAAGGTGCTGCTGGTGGATGACATATATACGACCGGCAATACACTGGATGCGGCGGCAAAAGCATTAAAGGAAAAAGGCGTGGAGAAGGTTTATTTTTTAACTATAAGTATTGGACAAGGGTACTGATATTTGTTATACTTAAAATGATGTTTTTATGGAATTAATATCATGTTGAGGTGGATATATGTTAGATGAGAGAAAAGTAAAATTAATGACAAAGCTTGCTCTCTATGAAGAGACTTATGGAAAAGAAGATTTTAAGATCAGTTCCTATTATAGAAAAGATTATGCAAGCCTGCACGTTATATATGCATTTCTGAGCGTATCAGTCGGTTATGTGTGTCTGGTGGCGCTGCTTTTACTGGCCGGTGTGGAGGATATAATGAGTAATATGTCGAATGGTCTGATCCTGTTCCTTTTTCTGATCATTCTGGCAGGCTATGTGGGTGTGGTGATCGTATATTGCGGAATTGCCAGTCACATTTATAATGAGAAACACAAAAAGGCAAGGAAAAGAGTGAAAAAGTATAATCATAATCTGATTCAACTGCTGAAAATGTATGAAAAGGAGAAAAGATAGATGGACAATATATATGTAATACGTGAAAGAATAGAAGCGGTTTATGGGAAGCATTCCAAGTCATTTGATAAAGCCTTTCAGTTCATACTGGCAATGATAACATTTACAATGATCAATCAGAATACAGGATTTATGAAATCACTTTCCTCACCGGTGATCTCTCTGGGGCTGGCTGTGGTTGCTACTTTCCTTCCACCTGCGGTTATGGTGGTGCTTGCAACGATACTGCTGCTTGCACATACACTGGCAGCGTCCATAGGCATATTCGCAGTGTCTGCACTGATCTTCCTGATCATGTATATATTTTATATCAGACTGGCACCGAAGATGGCATTTGTTGTGCTTCTGACACCGATTGCATTTGCACTTAAGATACCGTTTGTGGTACCGGTTGCATGTGCGTTGATCTATACACCGGTAAGTCTTGTACCGATGGGATGTGGAACTGTTGTATATTATATGATGGAATATCTTAAGAAAATAAGTGCGGCATCTAAGACGTCCGGAAGTAAGGCAATGCTTGCCGAGATCAGCACATACGTACAGAAAGTGTTCCAGAATAAAGAAATGTGGCTCTACATAGTTGCATTTATCATTGGATTTTTTATCATTTATACCATTCGCAGACAGGAACTGGATCATGCCTGGAAGATTGGGATTATTGCGGGAGCAATTGCCAATGTGGTCGTAACGGCAATGGGAAGTATTGCACTGGGCGTAAACACCTCCTATGGTCCGCTGATCATAGGAAATATTGTGGCAGCCGTTGCAGGACTTGTGCTGGAATTATTCCTGTTCTCGGTAGATTATGCAAGAAGTGAACGTCTGCAGTTTGAAGACGATGAATATTATTACTATGTAAAAGCAATACCGAAGGTTGCCATGACAACGCCGGAGAAGACTGTGAAGAAGATCAATGAACGTCAGGAGACGGAGATCATCGATGCAGAAGCGGTAAAACGTTTGTCGCAGGATACGGCGGAAGAAGAGACAAAAGCCATCGATCTGGAAGTACATGCGGGACATGGACAGAAAAGAGAAACAGAACGGAAGCCGTCATATGGTGATGCAGACTACAGAAGTCCGGCACAGATCCGGGCAAGTCAGGCAAGAAAGCATTCGCCGAAGAGAGGACCGGCACCGAAGAAACATGACATGAAAGATGTAGATAAGATGCTTCTGACACAGAGTCTGGAAAATGAATTTCATGCAGGCAACCGCAGAAAAAGATAGAAAGACAGAAAAAATCATTAAAAACCATGCAGGGAGGTGAGAGGAATGGGACAGACAATTGCAGATTTTATTGATAAATATGGAATTGGACTTTATATTCCGAGAGTGCATATCACAGATATCATAGAAGTTCTGATCCTCACTTTTCTGATCTATCAGATCATCATATGGATAAAGAATACGAAAGCATGGATGCTGCTCAGAGGAATCATTGTACTTGCGGGCTTTATTCTTCTCGCAGCTATATTCAAGATGCATACGATCCTGTTCATCGCGAGAAATTCACTGACGGTCATGGCTACAGCGGCAATTGTAGTATTTCAGCCGGAACTGCGGAGGGCACTGGAAAAGCTTGGAGAGAAGCAATTCCTGACATCAGTTGTTCCTTTTGAACAGAACCGGGAGATACGTTTCAGTGAAGAAACAAGAGAGGATATTATCCGTGCATGCTTTGCCATGGGAAAAGTCAAGACAGGGGCTCTGATCGTCGTAGAACAGGCAATACGGCTTACGGAATATGAAAGCACCGGAATCCAGATGGACTGTCTGGTATCAAGTCAGGTGCTGATCAATATCTTCGAACATAATACACCGCTTCATGATGGTGCGATCATCGTAAGAGGTGACAGGATCGTCTCGGCGACCTGCTATCTTCCTCTCTCGGATAATATGGGGATCAGCAAGGATCTGGGCACCAGACACCGTGCGGCAGTAGGAATGAGCGAAGTCAGTGATGCACTGGTCATTACGGTATCAGAAGAGACAGGAGCTGTGTCAGTCGCACAGGGAGGAGAGCTTACAAGAAGTATCAATGAAGCAGAACTTCGTGTGAAGCTGGAAGAGGTACAGCATAAGAGCAGTGAAACCAACAGAATAAAGGCAATGTGGAAAGGATGGCGGAAGCATGCGAAAAAGAATAACTAACAATCTTGCGCTGAAAATACTGGCTTTCCTGATTGCGGCATTCTTATGGCTGGTTGTAGTGAATATCGATGACCCGGTGGATGACAAGACATTTTCCAATATCCCGGTGCAGGTAACGCATGAAGAAGTGATTACGGATAATAATAATACGTATCAGATCGTGGATAACACGCAGGAGATTAATGTAACAGTTACAGCACAGCGGTCGGTACTGGATAAGATCAGGGCAGAGGATATTGTTGCGACAGCGAACATGAAAGAACTGACGCTTCGTACACAGGTGCCGATTGAAGTGACGGTCAAAGGATATACAGGAAAATATGAAAAGGCAACGGCAAATCCAAGAAATCTGCAGATTCAGATAGATGAGGAAGCGAAGAATAATTTCCCAATCACACCGACAACAACAGGAACGGTAAGAAACGGATATGAAGTAGGAAGTCTGAAAGCACTTCCGGAAAAAGTAACACTTCGCGGACCGAAGAGAATCATTAACAATATTGCAAAAGTAACAGCAGAAGCAAATGTATCCGGATTATCTGAAGATGAGACGGTAGAAGCAAAACTGGTACTGTATGATGCAAATAATAATGTGATCGACCAGACACTTCTTGCAAACAACCTTGGAAAAGAAGGTGTCAGTGTTGAGGTAGAACTGCTTCAGGTGAAAAGCGTGCCGCTTAAAGTGGATACATCAGAGGTGTCGGCAGCAGAAGGGTATAAACTTGGCAAGATCACGGTAGAACCGCAGGAAGTGGAAGTGACAGGTGATAAGAGTACGCTTGCCGAGATCTCGGAGATCGATATTCCACCGAGTGCCCTGAAATTGGAAGAACTGACACAGAGAACGGAGCAGACCATTGATATCTCATCTTATCTTCCGAGCGGTGTATCCCTTGCGGAAGAGAATGCGAATAAGGTGGTAATATCCATCCAGGTACAACAGCCGGGAACAAAGAGCTTTGAGATATCGACAGGATCGATCATCCTGGAGAATATAGCGGACGGACTGAGCATCAATTACGGATCTACCGTTGATCTGGAGATACAGGTGAAGGGACCGAATGATGTGTTGAATCTGTTCTCACCTGCGAAGAAAGTCAGCATTGATCTTAAGAATTATACAGAGCCTGGTACATATACTGTTCCGGTGTCTGTCGAACTGCCGGATGGCTGCACACTTGTGAATGAAGTGAATGTGGAGATCACACTTGAAAATTCAAAGCAGAGCAGTAAAACACAGGGTGAAAGCCAGAACAGCAGTCAGACAAAGACAGATGAAAACAATCAGAACGGCCAGAGCGAATAACAGACAGAAATGGGGAGAATACATTATGATCAGACAGAAAGTTACAATAACAAATCCGACGGGACTACATCTCAGACCTGCAGGGATGTTCTGTAACATAGCAAGCAGATACAAATGCAAAGTAGAATTCATGTATAACGATGACACTGCAGCAAATGCGAAAAGTGTATTGAGTGTCCTTGGAGCATGCGTGAAATCGGGAGATGAAATCGAGCTTATCTGCGACGGGGAAGATGAAGAAGAGGCCATGAAAGCAATGGTGGATGCGGTTGAGAGCGGGCTTGGAGAGTAAGATTTTATACAGATGTAAGGGTGAAAGAGGAGAATGAATGGGCCAAAACGATATGTTTAGGAGACGTTCCCGAAAAGATAATGAAGAAACATAAGATATTTAAATATATAGGAATAATTTTAAGCAGTTTATTGATGGTAGTGTCAGTGTTACTTGCTTTTAGTGCTAAATGGATGTTTGATACATGGACAAGTCTGACAATGGATGAGTTGGTGTTTCATTTAACGACATCTCTGGAAGGCACCAATACGGATATGATAAAAGCGTATTGCCTTAAATGTGTCGTTCCGGCAGTAATTTGTTTGGCTGCAGTGGTTGCTATTTGGGTAATTTGCAGTCTAAAAAAGAAAAACATAAACAAAATGATGATTGTTATATGTTTGATGGGAATTGTTGTGATTGGAACGGCAGTAGCTGTCACATGGCACAAGTTAAATATCGGTGAATATTTGAAAGGCCAGCATACATATTCTGAATTTATTGATGATAATTATGCAGATCCGTCTACAACGAATGTTTCATTTCCTGAGCAGAAAAGAAATTTAATATATATTTTTTTAGAGTCGATGGAAGCAACATATTCCGATAATGAAAATGGAGGTGCATTTAAAAAGAATGTTATACCTGAACTTACAGAATTGGCACAGGCTAATGAGGATTTTTCGGGAAAAAGTAAAAAATTAAATGGAGGATACGCTATGCCGGGGGCTACGTGGACAATGGGAGCAATGTTTGCGCAGACTTCTGGATTACCTTTAAGTATTTCTATTGATGATAATGCGATGGATACACAGGATACTTTCTTTAAAGACACCACTACTTTGGGCGATATTTTACAAAAAGAAGGGTATTCACAAACACTTTTAATTGGATCTGATGCAACTTTTGGTGGAAGAAGATTATATTTTGAAGAACATGGCGATTATGATATCCTGGATTATAATTATGCGATTGAAAATGGATGGATTCCAGAAGATTATAAAGTCTGGTGGGGATATGAAGACGAAAAATTATTTGAGTTTGCAAAAAATAAACTGACAGAATTGTCACAACAGGATACTCCGTTTAATCTGACAATGCTTACAGTAGATACACATTTTGAGGACGGGTATATATGTGAAAAATGCCCGTATACTTTTGGAAAAAATCAGTATGCGAATGTTATGGCATGTTCGAGTAAACAGGTGAAAGAGTTTGTTGACTGGGTTGAACAACAAAGTTTCGCGCAGAACACAACGATTGTTATATCCGGGGATCATTTAACTATGGATAGTGATTTTTGCGAAGATGTTGACACAGATTATGATAGAAAAGTGTATACAACATATATTAATCCGGCAGTAGCAAGTAGTGGTGAAAAAAGAAGAGTTTATACGACATTTGATAATTTTCCTACAACAATAGCAGCATTGGGAGCAGAGATAGTGGGAGACAGATTGGGACTTGGAACAAATTTGTTTTCAGATAGACAAACGTTAAGTGAAGAATATGGAATAGAAAAAGAAAAAATCGAGTTATCCAAGCAATCGAAACTAATGCATAAAATGGCAAATATAAATAAAGGTAAAGTAATAGAGCAAGATAACGATGAACAGAATGAAGAAGAAAGTCCAGAGGCACAAATAAAAACAAAAGAACAACATATTGCAGACAAAAAGTACAAAATAAAAATATCAGTTGATGATTTGAAAAATATGAAAAATGGTGTACAGTCGGCAAGTGCAGCAGTGTGGAGTAACCGGGATCAAAGTGATTTACAATGGGTTCCGCTAGCTGTTCAGGATGATGGAAAATGGACAGGAAAAGTTAATGTGAAAAAGAAAACAAAAAATAAAGGGATGTATAATATTCATGTATATATGATCGACGGTACAGGTACACAATACAATGTTGCGCAAGATATGGTAAAATTGGAATAAAGAAAGTATATATTAATGATTAAAAGTGATCTGAGAATGTAAATGGCTTGGATCACTTTGTTTGCTGTTTTTGTTAAGTAGATAAAAGCTGAGGATTTCGATGCAATAATTATTGATATGTTGAAAGGAGAAAAACGATTAAATGATTAATCTGATTAAGCAAATAATAAAATTTGGTATAGTAGGAGGAATGTGTTTTGTTATAGATTATGGTTTGCTGATTTTTCTGACTGAAGTAATAAGTATAAATTATTTGATATCTTCAGGAATTTCTTTTTCGGTATCTGTTATTGTAAATTATATTTTAAGCCTGAAATATGTATTTGAAACAGACAAAAAAAATAATAAAGTAAAAGAATGCTTGATTTTTATTGGCTTAAGTATTATTGGACTTGGAATTAATCAGGTAATTATGTGGTTATGCGTGGATAAATTAAAGATTTTTTATATGATAGCGAAAATTGCAGCTACAATAATTGTGATGGTATATAATTTCGTGACCAGAAAATTGATTCTGGAAAAAAAATAGAGGAGTTGATGGTATGGGTGATGGTATGAAAAAAACATATAAATATATGCTTGGAATAGTAAGTGCTTTTTGTATAGCACTTATTTGGAATACATATATTTATATGGTAGAGGTGGTTGGAAATGACTATTTGAACATTGATTTAACAGATACTGTATTACATGCTTTCCAAGAAGGGAATACAATTACATTATTCATTGTTTTCAGTTTTATTTTTTGCATTATAGAATATAGAAAAATTGATGTATCTTCTGTTATCTATAAATATAGATTTGTAATAGCAGGTGTTTTGTTTGTTCTGGGTATTATATTTGAAATAAATGGCTCATCTATAGGAATGTGGTGTGGGTATCTAAGTGGAGATGATAATAATGTAATATGGGGAGTATCAAGGGCAATCCGTACAGATGAATGGGCTGTTTCCACACCTATGTTATTTTCGCAGTATCATAATTTCACAGGAAAGTTTCCATATTTCAGCGATACGATCAGAGCAGGTAGTACAGATGTATTTTTTGAATATGGACAACCGGTTCAATTTATTGCGATGATATTCAGACCATTTTATCTTGGATATCTTTTTTTACCAATAGCAAAAGGAATGGCATTTTTTTGGTGCGGAAGACTGATTGCACTTTTTATGGTTACTTTTGAATTCGGAATGCTGGTTACTGGTAAAAATAAAAGATTGTCAGTGGTATTAAGTTTCTTGATCTCGTTTGCACCGGTTGTTCAGTGGTGGTTTGCGATTAATGGTTTAGTTGAAATGTTGATTTTTATGCAGCTTTCAATGGTTATGGTATGGAAATATATGAATACCGAAAATTCCGTGCAGAGAATTCCTTATGTAGTAGTGATAATGATTTGTGCGGGGGGATATATACTGACCATGTATCCAGCCTGGCAGATTTCATTGGCGTATGTGCTGCTTGGAATATTTGTTTGGATAATATGGGAAAATTATAAAAAATTTCATATAAAAATAAAAGATATACTTATTATAATTATTGCAGTAACATCTACAATTTTGATACTGGGATTGACATTTTGGAAATCAAAAGAGACAATCCAGCTTTTAACTAATACAGTATACCCGGGAAGTAGGTGTGAGACTGGCGGAGGCTCCGGAGAGAATTTAATATTATATATGTCAAATATCTGGCAATCAATGTTTGGACTTTCCATCAAATCAAATGTATGTGAAAATGCAATGTTTATTGATTTCTTTCCTGTGTGTTATTTTCCTGCAATCTGGTATACGATTAAATATAAGACGAAAGATAAATTATTAATTGTACTATCAATTGTCAGTTGTTTCCTGGGAATTTATAGTATTATTGGATTCCCTGAAATTTTAGCCAAAATCACATTATTAAGTAATGTTCAAAGTAGTCGTGCAATGATTGCATTTGGAATGTGTAATATTTTATTAATGATTCGTGCGATGAGTTTGATAAAAGAATCGTTTAATAAGATAATCTCAGCTTTGGCAGCCTTTATATTATCCGTATGTTTGAATAAAATTGTTTTTAATATTAATCCAGAATACTATTCTGAAAAATATTTATGGATTTCTATCATGGCATTTGCAGTAATTTTCTATGGTATATTAAGAAATGCTGCTAATAAGAAGTTTTGGAGTTATATGTGTATTGGACTAATGTTGATAAGCGGAGGATTGGTTAATCCGGTTAGATCGGGAATTGATTCAGTTACAAATTTAAGAGAATATCAGGCGATAGAGAAAATTGTAAATGAGGATAAAGGTGCAAAATGGATTGTTGAAGGCGAAGGAATTCCAACCATTAATTTCCCGGTAATGGCAGGAGCACCAACGATAAATTCTACAAATGTCTATCCGAATTTAGCTTTTTGGAAAAAACTTGATCCAACTGGACAACATGAAAAAGTGTATAATAGATATGCACATATCCATATATTTGTAAAGCAATCTGGAAAACCCAAATATGAAGTGGGAGATGCGCCGGATCAGGTTTATTTGTATATAACATTAAAAGACCTGAGAAAATTAGGAGTTAAATATATATACAGCAGAAATGACTTATTGACTTATGAAGATGATTCGTGTATCGTAGTATACAACAGTGATAATTATAAAATTTATGATATAGGAGAGAAATAAAATGGATAAAATAGCAGTGTTGATACCGTGCTACAATGAAAGTTTAACAATTGAAAAAGTTGTATCTGATTACAAAGAAGCTTTGCCAGAGGCTACAATTTATGTATATGATAATAATTCCAGTGATCATACAGATGAATTAGCCAGAAAAGCAGGAGCAAAAGTGGTTTATGAATACCGACAGGGAAAGGGTAATGTAATCCGCAGTATGTTTCGGGATATAGATGCAGAATGTTATTTGATGATAGATGGAGATGATACATATCCGGCCGAAAATGCAAGAGAAATGGTTGATTTGGTTTTAAATAAAGGTGTAGATATGGTTATAGGGGACAGACTTTCGTCTACATACTTTACAGAAAACAAAAGACCTTTTCATAATATGGGGAATAGAATAGTACGTGGCTTAATTAATCATTTGTTTCATAGTAATGTAAAGGACATCATGACAGGCTATCGCGCATTCAGCAGACTGTTTGTAAAAAGTTTTCCGGTTTTGTCAAAAGGGTTTGAGATAGAAACCGAAATGACCATTCATGCTTTAGACAAGAACTTTTTATTGGAAGAAATTCCTGTAACATATAGGGACAGACCAGAGGGAAGCGAATCAAAATTAAATACAGTCAGTGATGGAATGAAAGTATTGAAGACTATTGCAAGTTTATTTAGAGATTATAAACCACTTCTGTTTTTCTCGTGTGCTTCAATTATTTGCTTATTGTTAGGAATAGGATTCTTTGTTCCGGTATTTGTCAGCTATATTCACACCGGACTGGTAGAAAAAATCCCGACCATTATAGTGTCAGGTGTTGTGTTTACAGTTGGTATTTTATTATGGATTTGCGGTTTGATCTTAGATGTTGTTGTGAAAAAACATCGACAATTATATGAAATCGAATTGAATCAGCTCGAAATCGGCATGAAGAATAATAGATAGGAAGAATTTATACATATAGTAAAAGCGTATATTGAGATTGTGAATGAAGAAAGAATATGCTACAATAAAATTTGTAGCATATTCTTTTCTTTATAACTATGTATTCGGAAGAAAAGTTCTACAGACTAAACAAAAAGGAGAAAATAGTAATGAATTGTAAATTTCATGTTGATACAAAAGTATACAGATTAGAGCCTTATGAAAATTATGTGCGCATAACGGGTTGGTGTTTTGATATAGAAAATAGAAATATTGAGTTTTTTATAAAGATGAATGGTGAAGTTGTAGAAAGTGAAGTAAAGAGGAATAAACGTTCTGATGTAGAGAAAAAATATCAGAAAAAATATAATGTTCCGCTGAAGAGTGGTTTCAATATAAAAGCATGTTGGCCGAAAGATAACGATGCATTAGAAAAGGTCGAATTGTTTGTAAAATGTGGAGAGAAGATTGATAAAATCTGCAGTATAAATAAAAAAGAAATTGATAAAATAAAGGATGACAGCACGATTGCGTATAATTTGGATTATGTCAGAATAACAGATGTTAAGATTTTAATTGGTGGATGGACTATTTCTGACTGGGGAGTAGATCAGTTGAAGATAAGTATTTTAAATGAAAAAATGGAAGCGGCAGAAGACGTTAAATTAGCAAGAAATGATCGTAAAGATCTTGTTGAAGCAGGTCTGGTAGAAGAAGAAAATTCGAAATGCGGATTTACAATTGAATTTCCATATGAAGAAGAAAAAATATATTACTTATCAATCGCAGATAAAAAGAAGAGAAAAAGAATCGAATTAAAACCGGAAGTTATCCGCAGAAATAATAAAGTAGAAGCTCGCAGGGGCTTTGCAAAACAATTAGTAAAATGCATCAATAAGAAGAATATAGAAAAAGGGATTAACCATATCAGAAAACATGGTGTAAAAGGACTGAAGGAATATATTGTAAGTCGTGTAAATGCATCTACAATGCCGTACGGTGAATGGTTTGAATTAAATAAACCAACAAAAGAAGAACTTGAAAAGCAGAAAAAAGTTAAATTCGAATTCGAACCAAAGATCAGTATTATTGTTCCGACATACAAAACACCGATTAATTTCCTGAGAGAAATGATAGATTCTGTTGTTGATCAGACATATAGCAATTGGGAATTATGTATTGCTGACGGAAGCGAAGGTGATGCTGCAGTAGAGGCTGAATTGGAAAAATATGCAAAACAGGATGACAGAATTAAATATACATTACTGGAAAAAAATGAAGGAATTTCAGGAAATACGAATGCAGCGTTAGAACTGGCAACCGGTGAGTATGTAGGATTGTTTGATCATGATGATATTCTTGCACCGAATGCTTTATATGAAGTGGTAAAAGCATTACAGGAAAAAGAGTATGACATCTTATATACAGATGAAGACAAGATTACCGGAGATGGGAAAGAACATAATGATCCAAACTTTAAGCCTGATTTCAGTATGGATTTATTCTGTTCACATAACTATATTACCCATTTCTTTGTTGTGAAAACAAATATTATTAAAGAAATTGACGGATTCAGACCAGAATATGATGGTTCACAGGATTATGATCTGATGTTCAGATGTATTGAAAGTGCCGACAGTATTAAACATATTCCGATGATATTATATCATTGGAGAATACATATGAATTCTGTTGCAGGTGATCCGGCAAGTAAAATGTATGCTTATGACGCAGGAAAAAGAGCAATTGAAGATCACTTTAAACGTATAGGTGTGAAAGCTAAAGTAGAACATACAGGGCTTTGGGGAATGTATCATGTGATTTATGAGACTCCAGGTAATCCACTTGTTTCGATTATTATTCCGAATAAAGATCATACAGATGATTTAGATAAGTGTGTAAAATCAATTATAAATAAAAGTGAATATAAAAATATTGAATTTATCATCGTTGAAAATAACAGTACAGAAGATAAAACTTTTACATATTATGAGAAACTCCAGAAAGAGTATGAGAATGTAAAAGTAGTCAAATGGGAAGAGGGATTCAATTATTCTGCTATTAACAATTATGGTGTGAGCTTTGCAAAAGGGGAATATTTACTCTTCTTAAATAACGATACAGAGATGATTACACCGACAGCTATCAATGAATTACTGGGATGCTGTATGAGAGAAGATGTCGGTGTTGTTGGTGCAAAACTGTTATATTCGGATGATACAGTACAGCATGCTGGTGTTGTAGTAGGATTCGGTGGATATGCAGGACATGTAAATATAGGAATTCGAAGAGATGATTATGGATATATGGTCAGAGCGCAGATTAACTGTAATTATAGCGCTGTTACAGCAGCTTGTATGATTACTAAAAAAGAACTGTTTGAGCAGGTTGGTGGATTCGATGAACAATTTGTTGTTGCATGTAATGATGTGGACTACTGTCTGAAAGTAAGAGAAACTGGAAAGTGGGTTGTATTTAATGCATTTTCAGAGTGGTATCATTATGAATCGAAATCAAGAGGATATGAAGATACTCCGGAAAAATTAAAACGTTTTGAAGGAGAAGTAGCAAAATTCCAGAAAAAATGGCCAGAAATTTTGGAAAAAGGAGATCCATTCTATAATCCAAATTTCCCAATTGACAAGGCACCGTTCACATTAGGATAAATAAAAGGAAGGAAAAAGATGAAAAGAAAAATAGCAATTTTCTTATCTGCCATTATGCTTTTGACAAGTGTTACTGGAAATGTCAGTGTGGCAGCTGCTGAAGTACAGGAAACTAATAATGGAATAGTAGAAAATCAAAATAATAACGGGCAAACAAGTGAAATAACACAGGGTAACTCAGAAAATGATAGAGAAAACGAGGGAAATACGGCAGAAAATCAGACGGAAAATGTGACGGAAGATCATACAACAACAGAAGCTGCCGCAACAACAGAAAGTTCAGAGGAAGAACAGGCGGTTATTAATTATCTGGCTGTAGATCAGGGATATCTCCAAAGTCCTGGGGAACAGAAAGTTGTAGTATCTTTTGGAAAAGGAACTGAGAATATTGAACAGCCAAGATTAAGTTTTCAAAAGGCTGATGGAAGTGTAATAGATTTTGCATTTAGCGAAAAGAATGAAGAATTGTTCCTTTTTTCACATAGTTTTTCGGAAGAAGAAAAGGGCGTTTATTCTGTAAAAACATTTACATACATTCTTAATGGAATGGAATATTCCATTGATCTGGAGTCCATAGGTGTTAATGCCAAATTCGGTGTAGATGAGAATTATGAGGGATATGAATTGGGAAGCTCTGATACAGATACAGAACCGGAAATAGAGGCTTCGGTAGTTGATGTGGAGTCTGGGAAATTAGTTGCTGCATCAACAGATATTGCTGCAACTTTAAGTGAAACGGAATCAGCAATTTCAACACAAAGCCTTGAAGAAGGAACTGCCAGAAGCAGGAATAAAGTTGTTGTATTGGATCCCGGACACGGTGGAAGCGATGGCGGAGCATCGGCGAATGGATTGGTTGAAAAAAATCTTACTCTGAAAATAGCACAGTACTGTAAGGAAGAACTGGAAAAATACGCGGGCGTAACAGTATATATGACGAGAAGTATGGATGTGGCTGTAGATTTGGAAGAACGTGTGCAGAAGGCGAAAAACTGGGGTGCAGATGTATTTGTAAGTATCCATATGAACTCCGCGAGTGCTGCCGCGCAAGGAGCTGAGGTATGGTATCCGAACAGCAGCTATAATTCAGAAATACATAATAATGGACAGAAACTAGCATCTGAGATTGAAAAGGAACTTGTCAGCCTGGGATTGGCTGACAGAGGTGTAAAAATACGAAATTCGCAGAATGGGTCAAAATATGAGGATGGAAGCATTGCTGACTATTACAGCGTAATACGAAATAGTAAGTTGGCCGGTTTTCCTGGGATTATTGTAGAACATGCTTTTTTGACGAATTCATCAGATGCACAAAAACTGAAGCAGGAAAGTTTTATTAAGAGTCTGGGAGTTGCGGATGCTACGGGAATTGCAAAATATTTTGGCTTATCAAAAGATTTAGATTCCGGTAAATTTACAGCATCAATTGTAAAGAAAAATGATTTTACAAGAACATTTACGGTAAAAATAAACGGAAAACTTTCAGAAGGAGAAAGCTACAGAGTTGCTGTCTGGTCAGATAAAAACGGACAGGACACGAATAATTTATGGACTGTAGTCAATAAGCAGTCAGGGAATGAAGTAGAGCTTGAGTATAATACTGCCAATTACAAAAATGCAGATGGAATATACAATATACATATTTATAAATATGATAAAAATGAAAAAGTAACCTGTATACAGACAATGACCTGTAATATGTACAACAGTAATGCAAACTGTAAAGTTCAGGACACAACAGGAGAAGAAAAAAACTTTAAGGTTTCTGCAGAAATTACAAATGTTCCGGATACATTAAATCGAATCCAGTTTGCGGTATGGAGCGACCAGAATGGACAGGATGATTTGAAATGGTATGCGGGAACAAAAAGCGGAAATACATGGTCAACCAATATTGCTGTAAAAAATTATAAAAGGTATGGAAAATATAATGTACATGCTTATGCTGTGCTGAACGATGGAACCAATGTATTCTTAAAAGCAATGTCATTTAATGTTACGAAACCGACAGCAAAGCTTACGGTGGCAAAACAAAATAGTACAAATGGAATGGCGGAAGTAACAGTAAGCAATATTCAAATCAAGTCAGGAATAAATAAAGTACTGATTCCGGTATGGAGTCAGGAAAATCAAAGTGATCTGGTATGGTATACGGCACAGAAACAGCCGGATGGAACCTATAAGATTACGATTGATATGGGAAACCATAATTACAACGAAGGAACCTATCATGTTGCCTGCTATATCGTAGATGGAAATGAAATCCAGACAGGAATTACGTCTACAACGTGTGAGATGAAGCTTCCAAATACATATCTTGAAATTAAGGATACTGCAGGAACTGAAAAAGAATTTCAGATTACATTAGGAAATACATCAGCATACGGGAATGTCCGTAAGGTCCAGTTTGCGGTATGGAGTGTACAAGGAGGACAAGATGATCTGATTTGGTATACCGCAGAGAAAAAGAATGACGCTGCATGGATAAAAAAGGTAAAGATAAAAGATCATAAAACACTGGGAACGTATAATGTACATGCATATATCACACTGGTAAATGGAAGCGTAAAGACAAAGACAACGACTTTCAATGTAAGCAGACCAACGGCGACATTGACGGTGGGTACACAGGATAAGGAAAAAGGAACTGTAGAAGTAACAGTAAGTAATATTCAGAGCAAATCAGGAATAAATAAAGTACTGATTCCAGTATGGAGTCAGCAAAATCAAAGTGATCTGGTATGGTATACGGCTCAAAATCAGACAGACGGAACCTATAAAATTACCGTTGATATGGGAAATCATAATTATAATGAAGGAACTTATCAGGTTGCATGCTATATCGTAGATGGAAATGGAATCCAGACAGGGATTGCATCAGGTAGTTGTCAGATGAAAGTTCCGAATGTATCTCTGGAAGCAAAAGATACTGCAGGAACTGAAAAAGAATTTCAGATAAGTCTGACAAATGCCGGAGTATATGGAAATATTCGCCAGGTGCAGTTTGCGGTATGGAGTGATCAAAATGGACAGGATGATCTGATCTGGTACAATGCAGAGAAAAAGAATACCGGAGAATGGACAAAGGCTGTAAAGATAAAAAATCACAAAACGCTTGGAATCTATAATGTACATGCATATATTACATTAGCAAACGGAAAACGAGTAACGAAAACAACTACATTTAATGTAACGAAACCGACAGGTGAAATTAGTATTTCAGAATATAATGCCAATAAGGGAGCCTTTTATGTAACGGTGAAAAATATCAAATCAGCTTCAGGGGTAGAAGAAGTATTGATTCCGGTCTGGTGTGCAGAGAATCAAAATGATTTAGTGTGGTATAAGGCTGAAAAAATTGACAATACAACATATAGAGTGAATGTAAATATAGCCAATCATAAAAATCATGAGGGAATATATAAAGCAGATGTTTACGTAAAAACTGGAAATGGTATTCAGGCTGGAATTGGACGATCTACATTAGAGATAAAACGCACAGAGCTGTATGCGATTATGGGCAGCTCGGATGTGACAGTTAATCAAATGGCTGCATATTATAAAAAAAATAATTTGACATATGACAAATATACAGGAAGTTTGAGTGAATATAATGGAATATTAGCAAAGGGTGGAGCTGCTAATATAGAAATTTATTGTACGATTTTTAAACAGGAAGCAGAAGTAGAAGGTGTGAGAGTAGAAGTTGCTTTTACACAGGCTATGTTAGAAACGGGTTTTTTGAAATTTGGCGGAGATGTAAAACCAGATCAATATAATTTTGCAGGAATGGGTGCAACAGGAGGTATTTCTGGAGAAAAATTTAGTGATGTCCGTGAAGGAATAAGAGCTCAAATACAGCATTTGAAATGTTATGCAAGTGATGCTGCACTGAATAATGCGTGCGTTGATCCACGTTGGGGAACCTGGCTGAGAAATAAAGCTCTTTATGTACAATGGTTAAGTAAAGCGAACAATCCATATGGAATTGGCTGGGCTACGGATGCAGAATATTCAGAAAAAATATTAAGCATGATTAAAAGTTTAAAAGCTAACTAATGAACAATGTCTTGTAAAATGTAAATGAAGCATTTTACAGGACATTTTTGTTTTCAAAAGAAAAAAAAGATGGTATGATGGTTTTATAAAATCTGAAAATATTTTTTAATTGAGAAATATTTTTAGAATATGAGGGACGAAAGGTGAAAAAGAGGTGGCTATATGAAAAAAAGGTTTTTCTTTATTGCAAGTTTGATGCTTTGCCTGACGCTGGGCAGTACAGCTAGCTATGCAAAAGAATCAATTTCTGAAAATGCACAGGTAATTGAAGGAGAAAACATAGCAGATAACGCAGGAGATTCAAAACAGTTACAACAAGAGCAAGCGACAGAGGAAAAAATTAATACACAAATTCAAGATGAACAGATAAAAAATGCTGTTATAAAAGGAACAGTAGAAATAGAAAATCTTGATGATGTGAATGGGACATTTTCTGCTGTATTATCAAATGTGCAGAATGAGGATAAGATAAAAGAAGTGCTGATGGCTGTATGGTGTGATACAAATGGTCAGGATGACCTGAAATGGATTAGTGCAGTAAAAAATGAAAAAGGATATTACATAATAACAGATGATGTGTCTGCTCACAAATATCAGCTGGGAAAATACCATGTAAGTGTATATGCTGTTGACACAGAGGGAAAACTGACAGGTATTACAGGAACTTCTTTTGAATTAAATAAATCTGAAATAGCAGCTACGGTTGAGCAAAATAAAAAAGATAAGTTAAAATATGATATTGATGTAAGCAATGTGAATATACCAGGTGGTATAAAAAATGTATGGATTCCGGTATGGAGTGATGCGAACGGACAGGATGATCTGAAATGGTATACGGTTAAAAGAAATAACAATGGCCATTATACATTGACTGTTGATATACGTGATCATAAAGGTCTGGGAAAATATAATGTACATATCTATGGAGAAAATAAAGCCGGAGATATGATTCAGTTAGGAACAACAATGTTTTCAATCGATACTCCGAAGATTGCGACAGCAGAAATTGTAAATAAGGATCTGGAAAAAGGCACATTTACAGTTAGATTAGCGGATATTGATAATGCGGAAAATATTCAGAATATCAAGGTGCCGGTATGGAGTGAGATAAACGAGCAAGATGATTTAATCTGGTATACGGCTAAGAAAAAAGAAAATACAAATGAATATACAGTAAATGTAGATATAAAGAATCACAATTATTCCATGGGTAAATATAATATCGGTGTTTATATTACTGATGTAACGAATGCACAATATGGTGCGAAAAGTGTAAGTACTGATTTTAATATAAAAAAAGGCAATATAGAGATAAATGAAAAGGGTGATTTTTCTTATCAGATAATAGTAAAAGACTTTGAAGTACCTGGCGGTATAAAAAAAGTTATGGTGCCGGTATGGAGTGAGGTAAACGGACAGGATGATCTGGTCTGGTATACAGCTAAGAAAAATGGAGATGGGCAATATGAGGTGAATCTTGATGTTTCCAAACACAAAGGACTTGGAAAATATTGTGTTAATGCATATGCAGTACAACCAAATGGAAATATGGCAGGATTGACATCTTCTGATTTTGTGGTTGAGGAACCAGAATTGGATCGTCCAGAAGTGGAATGTGACAAAAAAAGCGGACAGATAAAAGTAAAAATTCCGGTAAAAAGAAATGGTGAATTGATAAAAAAAGTTCAGGTTCCAATTTGGTCAGACAGTAATCAGGACAATATAGTCTGGTATACAGCTAAAAAAGATTCTGAAGGGAATTATATAGTAGAAACAAACATTAATAAACATAAATATCATAGTGGTGTTTATAAGATAAATGTATATGTGACAGATATTACTGGAATGCGTAAAGGAAGTGCTGGAATAAGTTGCGATATGTCACCAGAATATGGAGAACTTTCGGCAGTAGACAGAGACGGATCTGAAAGTGTATATCAGATAAATTTGAAAAATCTGAATGTACCAGGTGGAGAAAAAGAAGTACTTTTTGCTGTTTGGGGAAATGAAAGAGGACAAAATGACCTTAAGTGGTATACAGCAGAAAAAGTGGGACAATATGATTACCGTTTGAATGTTTCGATTAGAAATCACAGAGAACTTGGTGTATATAATGTTAATGCTTATTACAAAACACAAAGTAATGATTTACAGTGGATCGCAAACACAACATTTAATGTGTCGCAAAAGGTAAAATATGCGGGATTACGGGTGTCAAATATTGATGGACATAAAGGAACATTTAAAGTAACAATTTCAGGTGTTATGGCACCTTCCGGTATCGAAAAAATCCAGATTCCGACGTGGTGTTCTGATAACCAGAGTGATATTGTCTGGTATACAGCAATAAAAGAAGCTGAAGGTATATATTCTGCAACCATGGATGTTAAGAAGCATTCATATCATTTTGGAAATTATAAGATGAGCGTATATGCGACTATGGGAAATGGTATTTTTACAGGAGTATGCGCAGGTTCACAAACGATTAATCCGGACAATTATCTCTATAGTAAGTATGTCAGTGCTTCTCAAAGAGAAGTCTGGCTTTTGGGAGCAAATGCTGAGCAGGTTCAATTTCCTACATGGAGTGAAACAAACGGTCAGGATGATATCGTTTGGTATAGTGGTGTTAACAGAGGAAACGGTACATGGAGTGTTACTGTAGACAGTAATAATCACAAGCATGGTGGAACATACAATACACATGCATATGTCACAAAAAATGGTGTAAGAAGTGCAGTTGGTTCAACAAGCTACTCGCTGGAAAGAATCCAGACAGCACAGCAGTTTATGAATGCAAAAGCAAATATGTATTCAAGCAGAACACCGTACTTGTTACTGGTAAACAGAAGTACACATAAAGTAGGAATCTATCAGGGATGGCAGGGAAACTGGCGTTGCATTCAGTATTGGGACTGTTCAGATGGAGCACCAAGTACACCAACTGTGGAAGGAACATTCCAGGTAGGAAGTAAAGGTTACTATTTTGATTCGGGTTCGGCGAGATGTTACTGGTATACACAGTTCAGAGGAAATTATTTGTTCCATTCAGTTTTGTACAATAAAAATGGAACATTAATGGATGGAAGACTGGGAATGCCACTTTCACATGGATGTGTCAGATTAAATATTAATAATGCAAAATGGATTTATGATACTATTCCAACAGGAAGTACAGTGGTAGTATATCATTAATAATGAATATAGGTGGTTGATGAAATACATCAGCCGCCTATTATTTTGGTAAGAATTATACAATTAATTATCAGAATATTGCTAATAGGTTGAGATTTAGAAAAGAATATGCTAAAATATATTGTCGTTTGTAAATAATGATTTTTGGAGGAGAATATGTCAAGATATATACAAAATTTTTTGAAATTCAGACCGCTCTTAAGTGAATTGGTTTCAAGAGATATTAAAATTAAATATCGAAGATCGGTTTTGGGTGTGCTGTGGACATTGTTAAATCCATTGCTTATGATGATTATCTTATCTGTAGTATTTTCAAACTTATTTAAATTTGATGTTGAAAATTTTCCGCTGTATTTATTAAGTGGACAGATTGTATTTAATTTTTATAGTGAATCTACATCGAGTGCAATGTCTGCAATTACCGGAAATGCAGCATTGATCAAAAAAGTATATGTACCGAAATACTTATTTGTTATTTCCAGAGTATTTTCAAGCTTTATTAATCTGATGGCTTCATTTACTGCATTACTTCTGGTTATGATGGCTATGCGTTCGGAATTACACTGGACAGTAATGCTGTCACCAATTCCGCTGATGTTATTAGTATTGTTCTCATTAGGAGTTGGTATGATCTTATCAGCAGTCACAGTCAAGTTCAGAGATATTATGCATTTATACTCTGTATTTCTGACCGCATTGACGTATTTGACACCTGTGATTTATCCGATGTCAATTTTACCGGGATGGTTATATAAGATTGTTATGTTAAATCCATTGACGAATATTCTGATGATGTTCAGAGATGTAATGATTAATAACATGGTGTTCAGTATAGGTCAGCTGATAGTTGCAGTTGTGGAAACTGTTGTATTCTTGATTATTGGATTTTATGTATTCTATAGAAACCAGGATCAGTTTATTTTAAATATTTAGGAGTATGACATGGAGAAAGAATTAATTATTAAAGTAGATCATGTATCTATGAAATTTAATCTTGCGTCTGAGAAGTTTGACAGTCTGAAAGAATATATTATAAAGAGTTTAAAAAAGCAAGTGTCATATAATGAATTCTGGGCATTAAAAGATGTGTCATTTGAAGTATACCGTGGAGAGTCGTTAGGTCTGATCGGTTTGAACGGTAGTGGAAAAAGTACGATGTTAAAGACGATTGCAGGAGTATTGAAACCAACTAAGGGATCTGTAAGTGTGTTTGGAACGGTTGCACCGTTGATTGAATTAGGAGCAGGATTCGACTTTGATTTAACTGCGCGAGAGAATATTTTCCTGAATGGAGCTCTGCTGGGATATTCAAGGGAAATGATGAATTCATATTATGATGAAATTGTAGAATTTTCAGAATTACAAAACTTTATGGATGTTCCGGTTAAGAATTTTTCATCAGGAATGGTATCCAGACTGGCGTTTGCGATTGCGACGATTGGGACACCGGACATTATGATCGTAGATGAAGTTCTTTCAGTAGGAGATTTTAGATTCCAACAAAAATGTGAAGCAAGAATCAGAAGTATGATGGACAGAGGAACAACGATTCTTTTCGTCTCACACAGTATTGAACAGGTAGAATCGATATGCAATAAAGTTGTTTGGTTGGATCATGGAGTTTTAAAACGATTTGGAGATGCGGAGCCAATTTGTAGTGAATATAAAAATTCATAAAGGAGACCAATAATGAAGAAAATAATGAAATGGGTTATTGGCATAGCTGTAATTATAATGTTTAGCTTTTTATATGCGCATATTGCCAAAACGCATATTTTGTATGATAACAGAATAGATACCAGTAAATATATGGGTACCGGAGTGCTTTCGGGAAAAATTGAACAGAAATTTGTGTCGGAAGAGGACTATCTGGATGGAATAACAATCAAATGTTCCATACAAGGAGCACCGGCAGATTCTACAGTAAAGATTTCATTAAAAGATGATGAGACAGGCAAGATTGTAGCAAAAACTGAATTGAAATTAAAAGACATTAAAAATAGTAAGTTTAATGTTTTTAGATTTGACAGGATTTCAGAGTGTAAAGGAAAGACATATACGCTGTATGTAGAAAATCCTGACGGTGATGTAGAGAAAACATTAGGAGTTGGTTTCTCTTACGAACCAAAGACAGAAAAAGAAACTGAACTCTTAATTAACGGTAATAATGTTGATGGTACATTGATTGCAAAAACAGTAACGAACCGTTTTGATATGGAGACATTTTGCGTAGTATTACTGTTTGTGTTATATATTGTATTTTTTGTTAAATTCTTATATAGATTGTTTAAATAGTTAAGATGCATATTCCTGACTTTTCATTGTGAAAAGTCAGGAATTATTTTATAATAGAAATATATAAGTCCGATAAATGGAAAAACATGGGGAGGTGTGGAAACATGAAGAAAAGAATATTTATAATTACGATATTAAGTATAGCAATGTTAACTGCATGTAATGAAAGCGGAAAAACAAATGACATTTCGAAAAATGGACAAGATAAAAAGCAGGCAGAAAAATTAGAAATCAATACGAAGAAGGATTCTGACAAAGAAGAAGAAGCAAAAGAAGCAAAAGAAGAAAAAGAAACGCAGGATAATGATACAACAAGTGAAAGTGACGAAAATAAAGAATCAAAATCAGAAACGGAAACAAAAAAAGATGTTACAATCAGTGTGTTTTACAGTAATGATGATGCAACTGCTTTTACTGCGGATATGGTAAAAATAAAAGAACTTACACCGAAAAATGTATTGAATGCTTTAGCGGATAAAGGAGTAATAGATAAAGATATAAAGATTAATAAATTTGAAGTATCGGAAATTGACGGAATGCAGAGTATAAACATTGATTTTGATCAAAAATTTAAAGAGTATATTATGTCGTGTGGTTCTACGCAAGAGTATTATGTTGTTGGTGGAATCTGCAATACTTTTATAAAAGCATATCGGGCGGATAGAATAAAAATAACTGTTGATGGAAATTGTTTAGAGACGGGGCATAATGATTATCCGGATTATATGTTTGAATTTTAAAAAGATATTTAATAATATTATAAAATCAAAGAATAAAGATTGAAATATAATATATATGTGTTGACGGAGAGGAATTGGACAATAATGAAAAAAGATCTTGTAAGTGTATTGATGGTTAATTATAATCATGCGGACACAATTGAAAAATCGATAAGAAGTGTGTTGGAGCAAACATATTCGAAACTTCAATTGATTATTGTCGATGATGGATCGACTGATAATTCAGTTGAAATTATAAATAGTATAGAAGATCCGAGAATTGAGTTGTATGAAGAAAAAGAAAATAAGCAAATATGTGCAGTGACTAATATTGGAATGAAAAAAGTGCGCGGAGAATATTTTGCACGAATTGATAGTGATGATTTATGGGAAAAAAACAAGTTAGAGATTCAAGTGGAATATTTGAAAAATCATTCAGAACAAAAAATCTGTTTTACGCATGCAGCAATTATTAATGAGAAGGATCAAATAATTGACTCGGAGTTGGAAAAATTATATGCAGTAAATTATGAAAGTCAAGAGGAATGGTTGGAAACATTTTTCTTTATTGGGAATTGTTTACCAATGACATCAGTACTTATGACAACAAAACTTATGGTAGAAATAGGAGAATTTAATATTGCATATAGACAATTACATGACTTTGATTATTGGGTTAGGGTTGCAAAAAAATGTCCGATGGCCGTGATAAGTAAAAAATTAGTTAGAATGAGAAGATATGATAATGAAATAAATAATAGTAATACTTCGGAAGAGAATATGACTAGAACATATAATGAATATGTGGATATCAGAAGACATTTTTTTGATGAAATGTCGGATGTAGTGTTGAAAAAAACATTTGGAAAATATTTTAAAAATAATAATGCTGAATCAAGAGAAGAATTGGAATGTGAAAAAGCATTTTTATTGTGTAGTCCTGTAGGACAGGGAAGAACTATATCAAATGTTGGTATAGAATATTTGATAAACTTACTTCAAGATAAAATAACGGCAGATATTTTGGAAAGTAAATATGAATTAAATATAAAAAAGTTTTATGAATTAACAGGAGAACATCTTTATAATGATTGGAAAGTACAAGAAATAATTCAAAACATAAAGAAAAAGGAAGAAGTATTTGAAAATGAAATACGAAGAAATGAACAGCAAAAACTTATGTTAAAAAAAGACATAGCAGACAGAGATAATAAAATAAAAGAGTTGGAAGCAATCATAGAAGATTATGAAAATTCAACTTCATGGAAGCTGACAAAACCGTTAAGAAAAATTGGAACAATTGTAAAGAAGTAGGAAGGAAAGTAAGTTGAAAAAACCAGGCTACTATTCATCCGGTGAATTTGCCCGCATGGCCCACGTGAC
>ERZ773103.479-NODE-479-length-45038-cov-13.515750_pt1 | contig 45038 bp, 29 predicted proteins | sample MGYA00511118_ERZ773103 | MGnify/ENA primary metagenome ERZ773103 (study PRJEB29015, sample SAMEA2737821) | human gut metagenome | biome: human gut; feature: human-associated habitat; material: faeces | place: China | collected 2012 ... | reverse complement strand
AAGAAAGTCCAGAAGATGACGAAAGATGGTCTTGTGGAAGAAAACCTGACAGATAAATCTTCTGTTCGTGTCAGCAGCCGAGCCAGTGATGTACAGATGGGGAAAAAGGGGAAAGACGATCTCAACTATGTAGATAAATCCCCGGTTAAGACAGATAAAAGAGGAAAAAATATCCGCCCCTCTGTACAGAACTCCAGGGATGCACCGGCTACGACACGGGCAGAACAGCAAACGGCACCAGAGAGCCGAAAACAGAGGAACCAGAAGATGGTTCGCCGGGAATATGGAAAAGATCTCAGAGAGAGGGAAAATTCAAAAGCAGAATCTGGCAAACTGAAAGAAAAACAGGTGGAACTTTCCCAGAGCAGAGGTGACAGCCGTAGAAAGCAGAATGGTGGCAGTAAGAAACCAAAGCAGAAACAGCGGCTTCAATTTGCTTATGAGGAAACAGGTGCTTCCGTAAAAGGGGAGAAAGAAACCGAAAAGTTAAACCAGATGGATGCGGATGGAGTGAACTTCCGAGGGCAGAAGCAAAAGGAGAGAGCCAGAAAGCTGACTTATGAAGAAGCCGCAAAGAGAGCAGAACTAAAGAAGCATTCAAAAAAAGAGAAGGTTTATCAGGAACACGCAGGAGAAAACGTTGGGAAGAAAAAATCTCGGCTGAAGTTTGAGACAGAAGAAGCTGGCAGTGGAAAGAAGTCAGATGTTGCGAAGAAAGCTGCCAGTGCGGCTTCTGTAATATTGCACCGGGAAATCCGTAAAAATGAGGATGACAATGCTGCCGTGGAGGGTACGCATAAGCTGGAAGAGGGAGCCGAAGGAGCTTATCGTCTGAAACAGAAGAGTGCCCGGTGGAGGAAACAGCGGACTGCCAGAAAGCAAAGCCGCCTGGAACGGCAGGCTGCTCAAAAGCAGGAGCAAAAGAACCTGAAAAAATGGATTCAGAAGCAGCGAATCAAACGGGATTATGCAAAAGCAAAACGCAGTGAACAGGCTGCGGGGACAGCGGCAAAAGGAACGATTGACTATATCAAGAAGATTGGCGGTAAAGTGACCAACTTCTTTAAGGAAAACCGGAAAGTGTATGTAAGTGTAGCACTTTTGATCGGACTGATGATGCTGATCATGACCAATGTAACCTCTTGTTCTTCTCTGTTTCTCCAGAACCTGATTACCTATACCGGAACCAGTTATCTTTCATCAGATGAAGCTATCCGGGAAGCAGAGTTATATTACACACAGCTGGAAGCAAACCTGCAGGAGCGGATTAACAACATGGAATCCGAAGAACCGGGGCATGAAGAATACCGGTACAATATCGGTCCGATTGAGCATAATCCGTTCGTGCTGATCAGCTATTTATCTGCAAAATATGAAGAATTTACTTTTGAGCAGGTAAAACCGGAACTGGATGCGTTGTTTGCATTGCAATATCATCTGGAAACGGAGGCAGTCAACGAAACAGTAACAGAGACAACAACTGTAAGAGTCGGCGAGTCTCTGGGACAGGTGGTGACAAGTGGATATTGTAACTGCCCGATCTGTTGTGGAGTATGGAGTGGAGGACCAACTGCAAGTGGAGTCTATCCGACAGCCAACCATACCCTTGCGGTGGATGCTTCCGATCCTTTTGTTCCTATGGGAACGAAAGTGGTTATGAATGGTGTCGAGTATACCGTAGAGGATACCGGAGCATTTGCAAGGTACGGTGTCCAGTTTGATGTTTACTATGACAATCATGCGGCGGCATCCGCCCATGGGCATCAGACCTGGGAATGCTATCTGGCAGACGATAATGGAAGCCAGGAAGTGGAAGTGACCAGAACCAGGAAAGTAGATGTGTTAAATGTGACACTAAACAGTGGCAATCTGATGTCGATCTGTCAGGACAGGCTTGGATTCTTCCAGAAGGAATTGTTCAGTGCCTATAACGATACGAAAGGCAACTTACAGATGTTTGCGACACCGGTGGAGTTTAACTGGTATTCCAGCGTGACAAGCTACTATGGTTACCGGATTCATCCAATTTCCGGAGCAAACCAGCTTCATAATGGAATGGATATCGGAGCACCGGAAGGAAGCAAAGTGATGGCAGGACTGACCGGAACGGTTGTGACGTCTGCTTATAATGACAGTTATGGAAATTATGTGGTGATCAAAGACAGCAAAGGTTATGAGCTTCGTTATGCTCATTTAAACAGCCGGAGCGTATCTGCCGGATCTGCAGTTACCAAAGGAGATGAGATCGGTCTGGTGGGAAGCACTGGAAAATCCACTGGCAGTCATCTTCATATCGAACTGCTGAAAAACGGGGAACGGTTAAACCCGATCTTTTACCTGGAAACAGGGGAAGGCTCCATTTTTGGCGGGAATGAATACACCAGTGAAGCGGCACAGCGGTTACTGGAAGAAGCAGCAAAATATCTGGGAACACCATATGTCTGGGGTGGTTATTCGCCGAGTGGTTTTGATTGCTCCGGATTCGTCAGCTACTGTCTGACAAATTCAGGAGTGAGAAATACCGGAAGACTGACGGCACAGGGATTATATGATATCTGTACGCCGGTTTCCCAGTCAGATGCACAGCCGGGAGATTTGATCTTCTTTACCGGCACTTACGATGCAGGAGTTCCGGTTACGCATATCGGAATCTATGTAGGCAATGGTCAGATGATCCATTGTGGACATCCGGTACAGTATACGTCCATCAATTCCCCATACTGGCAGAGCCATTTTTATGGATTTGGACGGTGGTAAAAGGCAGGGCGGCGTATCAAACACGCCGCCCGGAAAGGAGAACAGATGAAAAGTCTTGAAAAAGCAACGGCAGATTATGAAAGAGCCAAAGAGAAGATGGAAGCCTCCAAAGCCAGATATGAAGCAGACTTAAAGCGTTTCAAAGCTGCGGAGGTAGCAAAAACGGAAGCGGAAAACCTGGAGATTGTTCGGATTATCCGGGCCATGGATATGAGTATTTCGGAATTGGAAGCTTTCAAAAAGAGAATGAAAACAGAATTGCCCGGAAGGGTGGAAATACAGAAGGAGGAAATAGAGCCTGATGATGAATTTAGAGAAAATGAAACAGAAGAAGAGGTCTAAGGGCAGTTTAAAAAAGGGACTGCTTGCAGCGACCACCATTTTTTGTCTAACTTCTCCGTTGCTGCAGATGCAGAGTGTATTTGCGGCGGAGAACACCACACCGGTGATCTCGATTGAAAAACCGGATGGCTGGAAACAGGGAGAGACAACGGTATCGATCAGCGTAGATGCCAGCCACATGCCGGAAGGATTTTCCGTGGCTAAGATCGAGGCAAAGGCTGGCAAGGATGGAAGCTGGCAGGATGTAACCGGAAATGGAAGTATCTCGATTGATGGAAACAAAACGGTTTATGTCCGGGTAACGGATGGAGATGGAAATGTTTACGAGCAGAACCGTTCCATCAAGTGTTATGACACAGAAAAACCGACACTTTCCGCTTCCCTGACGGACGGTGTTCTGACCATTCAGGGAAATGATACGGTATCCGGGATTGCATCGGTAACCGTCAATGGAACTACTTATACCGATTTAAAGGACGGAATGCTGAGAGTCCAGCTGACACAGAAGGATTTCACGACAAAGCAGATTGAAATTACGGTGACAGATGGAGCCGGAAATACTTCTGAAAAGTATGTGCTGCAGAACCCTTACTATGAATGGGCGGTCAAGCAGGCAGAAAAACAGAAAGCTGCCAGTGACAATAATGGCGGGATGACAACAACCACAAGTGCAGAAACTGGAACAGCAGAAGCCACCACAGCACCGCTTCCCCAGGACGTACAGGCAAGCCAGCCGACAGATGCCAAAGGAACGGTTGATGAGCGTACCGTAACAGGCATTGAGGAACAGCTGGCACAGGAAGGTGAGACGGCAGATACCGTTACGAAGACGGGAACGGAAGACACCAAAGAGTTTTACACCATTTCAACAAAGAGTGGGAAAATCTTTTATCTGATTGTCGATAATTCCAAAGCACAGGATAATGTGTATTTCCTTACGGAAGTCAGTGAAAAGGATCTGATGAACTTCACCCTTTCCGATTCCGTAACACTTCCGGAAGTAGATACCGTTTATGCAGAACCGGAGAAGCAGACGGAAGAGGAAACAACTGCAGAGCCAACGGATACACCGGAAAAAGAAGAGGAAGAGGTACAGATGCCGGAGGAAAAAGGTTCTACAGGCACGTATCTCTTGATCGGACTTGCAGTTGCCGGTGTAGCAGGAGCTGGCTGGTATTTTAAGATTTATAAGCCGAAGCATGAATATGATGATGACGATGAGCTGGAAGAGGATGAAGACGAGTCCGAGGATTCTGAGTCAGATAAAAGAGAGATCGACGATGCAGATGAACAGCAGGAGGAACCGGAAATCTTGCGAGATGATGATTTTGACGATGCTGTTCTGGAAGATGAAGAAGAGGAGCAGGAGTAAATGAAGTTAGTGATAGCAGAGAAGCCATCGGTTGCGATGGCTCTGGCTCAGGTATTAGGAGCCAGAAACAGAAAAGATGGATACGTGGAGGGGAACGGATATATTGTTTCCTGGTGCGTAGGACATCTGGTAGGTCTGTGTGATGCAGCGGAGTACGATGAAAAGTACCGAAAATGGAGATATGAGGATCTGCCGATTGTGCCGGAAAACTGGAAGCATAAAGTTTTGGCGGGCACAAAGAAACAGTTCGGAGTTTTAAAGAAACTGATGAACGATTCCAATATTGAGGAAGTCATCTGTGCAACAGATGCCGGGCGTGAAGGAGAACTGATCTTCCGTCTGGTGTATGAGCAGGCAGGATGTAAAAAGCCAATGAAGCGGCTGTGGATTTCCTCCATGGAAGAACAGGCAATTAAAGAAGGATTTGCGTCTCTGAAAGACGGTTCGTGTTATGACAGTCTCTATCAGTCAGCACTTTGCAGGGCAAAGGCAGACTGGCTGGTGGGAATCAATGCGAGCCGTCTTTTTTCTGTTCTGTATAACCAAAATCTGAAAGTGGGAAGAGTGCAGACACCAACCCTTGCCATGATTGTAGAACGGAATCAGAAGATTCAGGAGTTTACGAAAGAAAAATACTACGTTGCCCATATCCGGTTTGACGAGATGGACGCAGTTACCGGGCACTTCCAGAAAAGGGAAGATGCAGAAAAAGTAGTTGCTGACTGTGCGGAGCGGATGTGTGAAGTAGAAAAGGATGAAGAAAAAGAAAAGACCGTTCGGTCGCCAAAGCTTTATGATCTGACTACCCTGCAGAGGGAAGCAAACCGGATGTTTGGCTATACCGCACAGCAGACGTTGGATGCAGTGCAGGAAATGTATGAACAGAAACTGGTAACGTATCCCAGAACGGACAGTCAGTATCTGACCGATGAAATGGGTGAGAGCACAGAAGCACTGATTCAGATGCTGACAGGAAAACTTCCTTTTGCAAAAGAAATGAAGATACAGCCGGATGTAAAGAAGGTCTTAAATTCCAAAAAGGTGTCCGATCACCATGCGATCATTCCCACGATGGAAGTGAAAAAGGCAGATCTTGAGTCTTTGAAAGAACGAAACCGCAAGATTTTGTATTTGATCAGTGCCAGAGTTCTGATGGCTACGGCAGATTCTTATATCTATGAGAGCCATAAATGCCAGATTACCTGCAATTATCATACCTTTTATCTGTCTGCAAGAAAAGTAAAGCAGGAAGGATTCCGGACAATCGAAAAACAGTTGAAACAGTTCTTTGGAGTCAAAGCAGAGAAAGAAGAAGCGGAGCTGGATATCTGGGAAGGGAAGCATTACGGTCCATGTGACGCTTTTGTCACAGAGCATGATACACAGCCACCCAAACAGTACACAGAAGATACCTTGCTTTCTGCTATGGAGCGGGCAGGGAATGAGGAACTGACGGAAGATACGGAAAAGAAAGGACTTGGAACACCGGCTACCAGAGCGGCGATCATTGAAAAACTGATCCAGTCCGGCTTTGTGAAGCGGGAGAAGAAAAATCTGGTCCCTACCAATGATGGAAATGTACTGATCACGGTTCTTCCGGATGAGATTAAGTCTCCCAAAATGACAGCAGAATGGGAAATGGCTTTGAACCATATCGCACAGAATACGGAGACTGCCGACGAGTTCTTAAAAGGAATCACCGATCTGATGCAGGAGCTGGTTGCAAGATACCAGGCTATTTCCGAAGAGAAGAAATCAGAATTTCAGGGGAAAGCAAAAGGAGAAGCAGTTGGCAAGTGTCCCAGATGTGGGGCAGAAGTCAGGGAGGGAAAAACGAATTTTTACTGTTCTGACCGTAACTGTGCTTTTACCTTATGGAAGAATGATAAATTCCTTGCAAGCCAGGGAAAGAAGATGGACCGGGCGACGGCAAAGAAGTTTCTGTCGAAAGGAAAAATCCATTATAAGGATCTGGTATCAAGGAAAACAGGAAGAACCTATGAAGCAACTGTGGAAATGGTTGATCCCGGAGAGGGAAATGTAAAATTTAATCTGTATTTTCCACAACGATAAGCGTATGACAGGCAGCCATAAGGCTGTCTGTTTTGATACAAGTAAAATGAAAGAGAGGACCTGAGCATGAGGAAAACAGGAAATTTGAGAAGAATCGTATCTGGTTTACTGGCAGGAATGACGATTTTAAGTACAGTATTGTCCCCGATAACCGCCTATGCAGCGGAGGTGAAACCAGATGACAAGCCGCCTCTTTATGAAGAGGTAAAAGACCTTCTGGACGAAGATGAAGTGGTTACTGCAAAGGATTATGAAGTAGATCTGGGCAGTGTGTTTGATGTGGAATCTGATTATACCGGACTGGATATCAAGGATGATAATAAGGTCAAGGTCACCTTCGAGGAAGCAAAAAATGAGAAGCAGGAAGACTTTACCACAGACCATGCAGACACTTACAAAGCAGTCTATTATGTAGAACCGGTCAATCCGGAGCATCCGAAGTATCAGATCAGCCGAAAACTGATCGTGCGTGAGAATGCCGTAGCTACACAGGCTGAAACTAACGAAGAAAATGCAGTTTCAGACTCTGAAAACACTGGAACTGATCAGCAGACGGAAGACGCAGAGGATGCAGAATCTGACTCGGAGACAGAGCAGGCAACAGAAACACTGGAAGAAGCACAGACAGTGGAAGCAGAAGAATCTGTGGAAAGTGAATCTAAACAGAAATCTCTCTATGAAATGTCTTACGAAGAAATTCTGGAAGCGGGTGCAGCACTGGTGGAAAAAGCCATGCAGTCTGGGGAAGATGAGACATCTTTTACCGGAGAAGATCTGGAACTGTACGAAGTTTACCAGAACGCCCTGATGGCAGGAAGCAGCGATGGTGTAGCGACCTTTGCAGATGCTGGAAGCCTGGTTGTTAAAAATGCGAAAAATGAGACTGGTATGTGGGATATTCCACTGTTAGCCTATATTTCTTCCACAACGACAGGTGGACCGGTACACAACTATGTGAAGTATATCGCCAATGATTCTGCAAATGGCTGGCGTTTGGCATACTGTCTGCAGGTCAGCAAACACTTTATTGATTCCACCCAGTATATTGGGGCAGAATGGAAACAGAACGGCATGTATGCAGAGATTTCCTATGCCATTGCCAATGGATGTAAGAAATACGGACAGAAAAACAATGCGGCGTATTCTACCGGTAACTGGATCAAGGACTATTATGTAACACAGACTGTTATCTACTGTATTTTAAGTGATTATGGTTATGATGGTCATCCGTTAAGTTCCCTGAGTGCAGTCAGCGGTTATCAGGATGTTTATAACTGTGTACAGGCAATGTATAAGGATGTGAAGAAAAACGGAAACAAAGCCGGTGATGGCTATGGAGATAATCCGGCGTATACCATTACCGCACCGAGTTCCACAGCTATGAAACTGAATGGAGATGGCACTTATTACCAGACAGGCTGGTATTCCGTAAAATCTTCCGGCGAACTGGTATCCCGTTCCTTATCATTATCCGGAGCACCGGAAGGAACCGAGATCGTTTATAAAGACAACAGCAACACCAGCGATTTTTATCTGCGTATCCCAGTAGCAAAAGCCTATGCGATTGGAGATAAAACGGTTTCTTTCAAGGTGAAAGCAACAGCGAAATTCTCCCGACCGATGGTTTATACCTATCAGTCAAAGATTGCAGATGCTCAGAACGTCACATTCCTGGAGAAAAAGACTACCAATTCACCAAAAACCAGCGAGGCAGAAGCTTCTCTGAAACTGGATAAAGCAAAGGTATCGGTTGTGAAAGTGGACTCCAAAAAGGGAGACGCAAAACTGGCAGGAGCGGTATTTGGTCTTTATAAAGATCAGGCTTGCACACAGCTGATCACGGAAATGCCGGCAACGGATAAAAACGGAGCATCTACGGTTGAGATTGTGAAGACGCAGGAAACCATTTATCTGAAAGAAATCACTGCACCGTATGGATACCGGATCAATACAACTGCTTACAATGTGAAACTGGTGGCAAATCAGACAACTACTGCGACGGTACCGGATGAAGAACAGCTGGCAGAACTTACCGTCTATAAAGAAGGCCAGGTACTTACGGGAGCAGATGTGAATGAGAACGGTACTACGTTCCACTACGAGAACCGCAGACAGAAAAATGCGGTTTACAATGTTTATGCAGGAGCAGATATCGTAACGGCTTATGGTACGAAAGTGTACAGCAAAGGCGATCTGGTCAAAGAGAACCTGACAACTGGTGAGAATGGTTCTGTTACGCTGAAGAACCTGCATCTTGGCACCTATGTGGTAAAAGAAGCAAAAGCACCGGCGAACTTTTACAACGGTGGGGAAGAAAAGACCGTTACACTGACCTATGCCGGACAGAATAAAGAAGTTGTTTTTGCATATGTAACTTTTAACAATGACAGACAGAAAGCAGAAGTAACGGTAGTCAAACAGGACAAAGATACAAAGAAACCGTTAAAAGGTGGCATTTTTGCTCTTTATGCAGCGGACGACATTGCTAATGCAGATGGAACCGTTGTAGTAAAAAAAGGTACTCTGATTCAGAAAGTGACCACAGGAGCCGATGGTACTGCAAAATTCACAGCGGACCTTCCAATCGGTCACTCTTATTCTGTAAAAGAAGATCAGGCACCGGCAGGTTATGTCAGAAATACAGCTGACATTTACAGCTTCAAATTCACTTACACTAACGATAAAGAAGCGAAAGTATCGTTTGCCCATACGTTCAGCAATGACCGTGTGACTGCAAAGATCAATCTTTATAAAGTAGACAAAGAGACAGGAAAGGCAGTTCCACAGGGCGATGCTGTTTTGAACGGAGCGGTGTATGGGTTATATGCCCGTGAAGACATCGGGCATCCGGATGGGGCAACTGGTGTCATCTACAAAGCTGGCGAGCAGGTTGCGTCCCTTACAACAGATGAAAAAGGACAGGCATCTGTTGATAGTCTGTACCTTGGAAAATACTATGTAAAAGAGATCACACCGCCGACCGGATATCTGGCAGATACCGAGGAGCATGATCTGGAATGTAACTACGAGGGAGACATGACTGCCGAAGTGAAACGGGAATGTACTTCTGGTGAACAGGTAATCAAACAGCCATTCCAGATTATCAAAGCAGCCAACAATGGAAAGACAGATGCAGACCTTCTGGCAGGGGCAGGATTTACCGCTTATCTGGAATCATCCCTGACAAAGAAAGCAGATGGAAGCTATGATTTTGAAAAAGCAACACCGGTAATCATTGGTGAGAATGGGGCAACAGAGATTTTTACAGACGAGAGAGGATATGCGTGCAGTATTCCATTACCATTTGGAAGCTACATTGTCCGTGAGACAACAACTCCTCATAACTATCATCCGGTAGATGATTTCAGAGTAACCATTACAGAAAATCACCCGAATGAGCCACAGGTGTGGAGAGTGCTTCTGGACAAGGAGTTCAAAGCAAAACTGAAAATCGTGAAAAAGGACGATGAGACAAAGAAATCTGTTCTGTCTGCAGGAACTGAGTTTAAAGTGTATGATCTGGATAATCAGAAATATGTGGAACAGGTCACAACTTATCCAGTGACCACAACGCATAAATCTTATTTCACCGACAGTCAGGGTTATCTGATTCTGCCTAAGAATCTGAAAATCGGTCATTACCGGATTGAAGAAGTCCATGCACCGGAAGGGTACACCATCAACAAGAATTATGTGGAGATCGCTGTAGATGCCAATACTGCATACCAGATGGATGCGGAAAGCGGTGATGCAATCATTACCGTGGATTATGAGAATCATCCGGTAAAAGGAAAACTGACCATCTATAAAAAAGGTGAGATGCTGACCGGCTATAAGAAAGATTTCATTTATGAAGAGAAATATCTGAAAGGTGCAGAATTCAATGTCTATGCTGCAGAAGATATTTTTACACCGGATTATCAGAAAGATGAAAATGGAAACAGACAGCTCATCTATGCGAAAGATGCACTGGTGACAACTGTAACCACAGGAGAGGATGGAAAAGCAGTTGCAGACAATCTGCCGCTTGGTTCTTACTATGTGGTAGAAAAATCAGCACCGGAAGGTTTTGTGCTGAATCCGGACAGATCGGAAGTAAGATTTGTATATGCAGATCAGGATACACCGGTGATTGAGCAGGAAGTGACAGTTGGAGATGAAAGACAGAAAGTAGCCATTAAAGTGGAAAAACAGGATGCTGAGAATGGTGCGGTTCTGGAAGGGGCTGTATTTGGCATTTACAACAAGGAGGACATCAAAGCAGATGGTAAAGTGCTTGTGAAAGCAGATACCCTGTTACAGGAAATGACATCCGGACAGGATGGAATTGCTGCCTGCACACTGGATCTGCCGCTTGGACAGTACTATGTGAAAGAGTTAAAAGCACCTGCAGGATTCGTTTCTTCCGATGAAGTTCTGGAATTTGATGCTTCTTATCAGGGACAGGACGTAAAAGTCGTGAAACTGAAAGCAGTGAAAAAGAACCAGCCAACAACGGTAGAAGTTACGAAATCTGATCTGACCACAGGTGTGGAACTGGATGGAGCAAAACTGACAGTTCTGGACAAGGACGGAAACGTTGTAGATGAATGGACTTCGGTAAAAGATGAGCCACATGTGATCAAGCGTCTGACGGTAGGGGAAGAATATATCCTTCGGGAAGAGATCGCTCCGTATGGTTACCTGAAAGCAACTGATGTGAAATTTAAGATTGAGGATACCGCAGAGATTCAGAAGGTTGAAATGAAAGATGAAGTGCCGACCGGACTTCTGATCATCAATAAAAACGGTGAATTTCTGGATAAAGTAACCCTTCTTGACAATGTAAAAGGTACCGTAGAGCACCTGTTTGAATATGTAACCGGAAACCTTCAGGATGTTACGTTTGATGTATTTGCTGCAGAGGATATCAAAGCTGCAGATGGTGCCAGCAAAGATTACTTTAAGGCAGACGAAAAAGTAGGAACGATTACAACGGATTCCAATGGTATTGCACAGCTTGGAGATCTTCCGGCAGGAAAATACTATGTGAAAGAAGTCAAAACTGCCCACGGTTATGTTCTGGACGGCGAACCGAGATATGTGGATCTGTCCTATCGTGGTCAGGATACACCGGTCATCACTTATGACGAAAAATGGCAGAATGCCCGTCAGAAAGTGAAAGTAACGGTTCTGAAAAAAGAAAAAGATGTGGATCGTGTTCTTGCAGGCGGTGTCTTCGGTCTTTATACCAAAGAAGATATCAAAAATGCCAAAGGGGATGTATTGCTTGAGAAGGATACCCTGATTGAGCAGAAAGCCACGGATGAAAAAGGACAGATTACTTTTACCGCTGACCTTCCGGTAGATGGAAAATACTATGTAAAAGAGATCAGTGCCCCGGACGGATTCGTGACAACAGAAGAAATCCAGGAATTTATGTTTGCGTATGCCGGGGAAGAGACAGCAGAAGTAAGCTATGACTTTACTTTTGAGAATCAGCCGACAACAGTGGAACTGACAAAATCAGACCTGACAACTGGAAAAGAGCTTCCAGGAGCACACCTGAAAGTGACGGACGAAAAAGGAAATACCGTGGATGAGTGGACATCAACCACAGAGCCGCATGTGATCAAGGAACTTGTTGTTGGTAAGAAGTACACAATGACGGAGACAAAGCCGGCTGACGGATATGTCACTGCTGAAAGCATTGCATTTACCGTTGAGAATACGGCAGAAATCCAGAAGCATGAGATGCAGGACGATGTAACAAAAGTGCAGATCAGTAAAACAGATATCACTGGTGAAAAAGAAATCCCAGGTGCGAAACTGACGATTCTGGATAAAGATGATCAGGTCGTTGAAAGCTGGACTTCCGCAGAAGAAGCTCATTATATTGAGAAACTTCCGATCGGAAAATACACGCTGCGAGAGGAACAGGCACCGAAAGGATTTATCCTGACTTCGGATGTAACGTTTGAAGTGAAAGATACCGCAGAAATCCAGAAAGTTGCCATGAAGGATGATACTGCAAAGGGAAAAGTGATTCTCAATAAGACAGATAAAACTTCTGGAGAACCGCTGAAAGGGGTAGAATTTGAACTTCGTGACAGTAAGGGAAAGGTTCTGGAAACCTTAAAAACAGATGCTGCCGGTCATGCAGAAAGCAAACTGTATGAGATTGCAACCTTCAAAAATGGCAAATATGATGCGGCTATCAAGTATTATCTGGTAGAAACCAAAACACTGGATGGATACACACTGGATCAGACAAAGCATGAAGTCACATTCGCTTATGCAGATGACAGCACTCCGGTAGTGGAGGTAACCTTTAACCTGACCAATGAAAAACCGGAAGTTCCGGAAACACCTGCAACACCAGATACTCCACAGTCCCACGAGGAAACGAAGGTATCTGATGCACCGAAAACTGGTGACACCACAAATCTCTGGCTGCCGATTCTGCTGTTACTCATGTCAGCGGGCGGTATGACAGGACTTTATATCGCAAAAAAGAAAAACAGAAAATAACAATGTGTTCAAAGGGGGCCCTGAATCAGGGCTCCCTTTTCCAATAGCAAAAATCAGAGCAGAAAGGAATTAAAAATTATGATGAAAACAATGGAAAAGAGACAGGTAGCGAGAAAAAACCAGGAGAGAATGTTCAAAAGAATGATGGCGTATCAGAAAAAAGCAGAGCAGATGGTTAGCAAGAAAAGAATGAACCAGCACATGATTCGAAAGGGGTAAGCGTGTATGATGAACAGAAAAGAATTTTATGAATATATCAAAGATAATGTTAAGAGTTATCTTCCTAAGACTTATGAAAACGCAGAAATCAAACTGCAGGAGATAGCAAAGAATAATGGAGTTAAGCTGACAGGAATTACAATTCCGGAGGGATTTCAAAAGGCTGTACCATCTATTTATCTTGATTCTATGTATCAGGACTATCTGAATGGAAAGCCTCTGGACTCCTGTGTGGGTGATGTGGCAGACATGAGAATCGAGCTGCAGGATATGGCAGCCTATGTAAACCTTGGTCTTCCGGATATCCGAAACTATGGGGAAATGAAAGATAAACTGCAGGTTAGAATTTGCGATCCGGAATGGAATGAAGACAGACTTGCAGATAAAGTAGTTACAGAACATGGCGACTTTGCAGCATATTATACTATCAATCTGGAAGAAGATAGGCATGGAACTTCCAGTATTCCTGTCACAGTTGATTTGATGAAATCCTGGGGCGTAACAGTGGAACAGATCCATGCAGATGCGATGACTGCAGACAGAAAACGTGGAGCAGTCTTAATGGATATGAATGAAATTGTCAATTCAATGATTTTTGGAGGGGAAGCCCCAGAGAATCTTCTGAATGGTAAGTTAGATATGGAAATGATAGAAAATCCAATGTTTTGCTTAACCAATCATTCAAAAATGAATGGAGCTTCTCTGTTACTGCAGGATGATATCAGAAAGCAGATCGGAGAGTGCCTGGGATGTGATTATTTTGTTCTCCCATCATCAATCCACGAAGTTCTGATTCTTCCGGATAATGGTTTTTTTGAGGTACCGGCGTTAAATGAGATGGTAAAGGAAGTCAATGAGACACAGGTAGAACCGCAGGAGCGGCTTTCTGATAAAGTGCAGTTCTGTGATGGAAAGTCAGCAGTCATGGAAAATGCAGCACGCAGGGAAGCACGCCTGGAAAAGGCTAAAGAAGCAGAAAAAGCAGTAGCAAAAGTACCGGAAAAGGGTGGTATTCATGGCAAACTGGAAAAAGCAAAAAATGAGATGAAAGCAAAAGAGACAAGCAAAATCCCAAAGGATAAATCCAGAGATCTTGCGACAGTTTTGTAAGAGTAGCTGAAAAGAAAGAATGAAGCAACTGCGAGGGATTGTGATATGCAATCCCTCAAAATATTATATGGAGGTAATTATGTCTGAGTGGAGTTTTTTTGGAAGTGAAAAAAGAGATGAAATGGAGAAAGATTTAAGACCGGAGTATCTGGCAGATGATTTACAAAGATATCAGAAGGTATTTGGTAAAGAATTTGGAGTGAAAGAACTTTTGCAACTCGAAGATATTCGTGTAAAAGCAATGATTGTTGAAGCACTCACCAATATGCCGGAACTGCTTATGGATCAGGTCGGTGTAGCAAATAACAGTAGTAACTTTCATTCTGCATCACGAGCATTGGAGCGTATTGCAGATATAGTAGAGGAACGAATGGATTAGGAAAAGGAGTAGTAGATGGCAAATAAATTATATGCAATGGAGCAGCTGACGGAGGAAGTGGCAAAAGATGTTGCTGCCAATCCGCAGGAGTGGATGCGGTTTCTCGATACTGCATCCAGGTTGTACCGGTACACCTTTCCGGAACAGCTTCTTATCTATGCACAGCGTCCAGAGGCAACTGCAGTGGCAGCTATGGAAATCTGGAACCAGAAGATGTACCGCTGGATTAAAAAAGGCTCGAAAGGTATTGCCCTGATTGATAACACATCCGGACCAAAAACAAAGCTGCGATATGTTTTTGATGTAGGGGACACCTACAAGGTAAAGAACCTCGGTAAAGATCCGCAGTTATGGAATCTGCCGATGGAAGGGGAAGAACTTGTTGCCGGTTATCTGCAGGAGCAGTTCAATCTGGAAGAAACAGAGGGTGGACTTGCAGAAGTTTTACGACAGGCGGCAGTTGAAAGCGTACAGGACTGGCTTCCGGATGCATTTGATGAGCTGTATTTGGATGTGGGAGGAACTTTTCTGGAAGAACTGGATGTGCAAAACCAGCGAGTAGAATTCCGGGAGCTGATGATTAACAGTACCTGGTATCTTTTACTGAACCGATGCGGTATGGATGTGCAGGAATATCTGGAAGTAGACGATTTCCGGTATATCACAGATTTTAATCAGCTGAAAGTTATGGGACATCTGGGCAGTTCGGTGAATGAGCTTGCAAAGCCGGTACTGATGCAGATTGGAAGATATGTGATGACAAATCTGGAAAAAGATCTGAAAACACTTGCAAAAGAAAAGGAAGTCCCTTATAATGAATTTAACACGTTAATTCGTGAAAGCAAAACAAAAGACACAGAAGATAGAGAAGAAAATAAGGAGGAACAGGAGCATGAGAGAGATCACTTACAGTCAGAACGGAGAGTATCAGATCCCGGATATCAGCCTGGAGGAGACAGCAGGGACAATCGGGAAATACGGACTGATGAGGAAAGAGTACCTGCGGAACCACAAAACCGCCAGATTCAACATTTTGACTTTGCAGAACAAACTGGACAGTCATCTGATGGAGATCGACCAGCAGGCGAAGCAGAAGGTAGACAATCTGATGAGCGAACTTCTGGAGAAAGATCCGGCACCAGACAAAATGGCAGACGGGATGGCATGGACCAGACACATGAACCAGATCAAAGCACAGGCAGAGGAACTGGTAATTCAGGAGATTATTTACAATTAAGTCTGTTCCCGACAGAAGAGGAACAGTTAGGAGAAATAAGGAAAGCGGCAGCTGCATTAGAACAGCCAGCCGCTTTTCTTATTTCTGATGAAGTAGTAGATGATATTCTCCGCACGGGAAGTGGACAGAAAAATACACTGTTTCATATTACGGCAAGACTGATTGAAGGTCTGGATAATGAAGAAATGCAGAACTTCCTGAAGGAGGAATATGAAACAGGTGGAAAAGGATTTACCATAGATGGACAGAAAATCAGTATCTGGTATGACAATGATGGTATCCGTATCCGACGGGGAGATTCCGCCAGAAGAAACTTTGATCGCATGGTTACGTGGGAAGAAGCGGCGGACAGAATCCGGGATATGTATGAGGATAGAAGTTACGTGGATAATCTGATTTCCAATAACGCCATTGAACAGGAGCAGGAAGAAATGACCAATCTTCTTGCACTCCATTTTCGGGATACCAGCAGAAACCGGGAGGAGCAGCAATCATATTCGGATTGGCAGGATGTCGTGCGGGAAGCTTGGACAGATTCAGCGGAAGCAGATGCAATTGCCCATCGCTTTGAATGGCTGCAGAAAGATATGGATGAGAATCCAGAAGATTATCGCAGGTGGGAGATTCAGCATAATCCGGAATATTTCCAGCGTTTTCAGGATCTCCAGAGGGAGCGTTCCTGGGTAGACCAGAAATTTACGGTCGAACGTCCGGCCCTTTCCTTTATCACACAGGATGAGATAGATGCAGTCCTTAGAAGAGGCGGGATCACTGCCGGAGGACGGAATCGGATCTATGAGTATTTCATGGAACATCACGATATAAAGGATGCAGCTGAGTTTCTGAAAAATGAGTATGGTACAGGTGGAGCAGCACCTGGGATACCGGGAGCGTATGAATCCGATGCTTCCCATGATGCGAAAGGATTAAAACTTGCGAAAGGGAAGATTGGCAGTCCAGATGTAGAAGTTCTATTAAAGTGGAATAAGGTTGCAGAACGTGTCCGTCAGCTGATTCGCACCGATGATTTCTTATCACCGGAAGAACTGGAAAAGTATGAAGAACGGCAGGAAGCACAGAGACAGGCGGATCTGGAAGGAGCTCAGCAGGCTTTGGAAGTGGAGCAGGAAGGCTCTGATCAGCAGGAAATACGAGAGGAAAATCAGGAACCGTCGGAAGTTGAGACACAACCGGAAGCAGTAGAAGATGCAGAAAAAAAGGAAGATATAACACCAGAACAGTCTGATATTCCAGCAACAAACTTCCATATCACAGATGATGAACTGGGACAGGGAACACCAAAGGAAAAGTTCCGTGCTAATATCATGGCAATCCAGCTTTTAAAGAAATGCGAGGAAGAAAACCGCAATGCCACACCAGACGAACAGGAGATTTTATCCCGATATGTAGGCTGGGGAGGTCTTGCTGATGCTTTCGATGAAACAAAATCCGCATGGGAGACGGAATATCTGGAATTAAAGACAGTCCTTACACCGGAAGAATATGCAGCAGCCAGAGCTTCTACCTTAAATGCCCATTACACACAGCCAATCGTGATTGAAAGTATGTATCAGGCGTTGGAAAATCTGGGATTTACAAAAGGAAATATCCTGGAGCCATCCATGGGTGTTGGTAACTTCTTTGGAATGCTTCCTGAGAAGCTGAACCAGTCAAAACTCTATGGTGTGGAACTGGACAGTATCAGCGGTAGAATTGCAAAACTGCTTTACCCAGATGCCAATATCCAGATTAAAGGTTTTGAGAAGACAGATTATCCGAATGATTTCTTCGATGTGGCAATCGGAAATGTGCCATTTGGAGCTTATAAAGTGAATGACAGGCAATATGACCGCTATAATTTTATGATTCACGATTATTTTCTGGCAAAGACAATCGACCAGTTGCGTCCGGGTGGTGTGGCAGCTTTGATCACAACAAAAGGAACCATGGATAAAGCATCACCGGAAGTCCGAAAGTATCTGGCAGAACGTGCCGATCTCCTTGGAGCCATCCGCCTGCCGAACACAGCATTCAAAGCAAATGCAGGAACGGAAGTCAGTGCAGATATTTTATTCTTCCAGAAGCGTGACAGCATGACAAAAGAGATGCCGGAGTGGGTGAATCTTGGAAGTGATACCAATGGAATTACAGTCAACCAGTATTTTGCAGACCATCCTGAAATGATTCTGGGTGAGATGAAAGAAGTATCGGGTCCATATGGTATGGAAACAACCTGTATGCCGATAGAAGGTGCTGACCTTGAACTCCAGCTTGCAGAAGCGGTCAAGAACATTCATGGAAGCATGGTATCGGCAGTAGATGTGGAAACAGAACTGGATGAGATGCCAGAGAGTATTCCGGCAGATCCGAATGTCAGAAATTACAGCTATACGGTGGTAGATGATCAGGTATATTACCGTGTCAACTCTTTGATGAATCAGGTGAAAATGCCTGCCGCCACTGCAGAACGTGTGAAAGGCATGGTTGCAATCCGTGATACTGTTCGTGAATTGATCGCCATGCAGATGGAGGAATTTGTAGCAGACGAAGAAATCCAGAAACAGCAGGAGAAACTGAATCAGGTATATGATACCTACACAGCAAAGTATGGAGTCATTGGAAGTAATGCTAACAAACGTGCATTTTCTGATGACTCTTCTTATTGTCTGCTGTGTTCCCTGGAAGACTTGAATGAAGATGGAACATTGAAGCGGAAAGCGGACATGTTCACCAAACGAACCATTAAAAAGGCGGTCGCTGTGACAAGTGTGGAGACAGCCACAGAAGCACTTGCTCTGTCCCTAAATGAAAAGGCTCAAGTAGATCTCCCATATATGGCACAGTTGACCGGAAAGACCGAAGAGAAAATCACAGAAGAGCTGGTTGGAGTTATCTTCAAAAATCCACTGACAGACCAGTGGGAAAGCGGAGATGAATATCTGTCTGGAAACGTCAGAGACAAATTAAATACAGCGAGAACTTTTGCAGAGAATCATCCAGAATTCACACCGAATGTGCGTGCATTGGAGGCAGTTCAGCCAAGAGATCTGGAAGCGTCGGAGATTGAAGTGCGTATTGGAGCCACCTGGATTGAACCTTCGGATTATCAGGATTTTATGGTGGAACTGCTTCATACACCGAGGTATCTTGCACAGAAGGAAATACAGGTAAAATTCTCTGAGGTAAATGGTGAGTGGAGGATTACAGGAAAGAACGCCGACAGTCCAAGAAATGCGTTTGCCTATGCAACGTATGGAACGGAGAGAGCAAATGCCTACCGGATTCTGGAAGATACCTTGAATCTAAAAGATGTTAGAATCTATGATAAAGTTGTAAATGACAATGGGGATGAAGTGCGAGTTTTGAATAAAAAAGAAACTATGTTGGCATCACAAAAGCAGGATGCCTTAAAGGCTGCATTCCAAGATTGGATTTTTAAGGATCAGCAGAGGAGAGAAAGACTGGTAAGCATGTACAATGAACGTTTTAATAGTATCCGTCCCCGTGAATACGATGGAAGTCATCTGACTTTCCCAGGGATGAATCCGGAAATAGAACTTCGACCGCATCAGAAAAATGCAGTCGCACATCAGCTATATGGTGATAATGTGCTTCTTGCTCATGTGGTAGGTGCTGGGAAGACCTACGAAATGGTAGCGGCGGCAATGGAGAGCAAACGTCTGGGATTATCTCAGAAAAATCTTTTTGTAGTTCCGAACCATCTGACAGAGCAGTGGGGAGCTGAGTTCCTACAGCTATATCCAGGGGCGAACATTCTGGTAGCAACCAAAAAAGATTTTGAACCGGCAAACCGGAAAAAGTTCTGTGCCAGGATCGCTATGGGAAACTATGATGCCATTATTATCGGTCATTCTCAGTTTGAGCGTATTCCAATCTCTGATGAGAAACAAGAAGCCATGCTTCAGAGGCAGATTGATGATCTGGAAATGGCAATCCAGAGTGCAAGATATGAACAGGATGGTGGACGTTATACCGTCAAACAGATTGAAAAGACAAGAAAAACACTGCAGACAAGGCTGGAGAAACTGAATCAGAAAGAGAAAAAAGATCAGGTAGTTACTTTTGAAGAACTGGGAGTGGATCACTTGTATGTAGATGAAGCACACAGCTATAAAAATGCGTTTCTTTATACAAAAATGAGAAACGTAGCCGGGATTGCACAGAACGAAGCACAGAAATCCGCAGATATGTTCAATAAATGTCAGTATCTGGATGAGATTACCGGAGGAAAAGGCATTACCTTTGCTACGGGCACACCAATCAGCAATAGTATGACGGAATTATATGTTATGCAGCGGTATCTGCAGAACAGCAAATTACAAAATATGGGACTTGGACTGTTTGATTCCTGGGCCTCCACCTTTGGAGAGGTAGTCACGAGCATTGAGCTTGCACCGGAAGGAACAGGCTACCGTGCAAAATCAAGATTTGCAAGATTTTATAATATTCCGGAACTGATGAATATGTTTAAGGAGATTGCAGATATCAAGACTTCCGATCAGTTAAAACTTCCTGTGCCGGAAGCAGAATATGAAACAGTGGTGCTGAAACCAACGGAACAGCAGAAAGAAATCGTAGAAAGTCTGGGGGAACGTGCAGAAGTTGTCAGAAGCGGAGGGGTAGATGCCTCAGTTGATAATATGCTGAAAATCACCAATGATGGAAGAAAATTAGCATTGGATCAGCGTTTGGTGAACGAATTATTGCCAGATAATCCAGAAAGCAAAATATCAGTCTGTGCAGAGAAAAGCTATGAGATCTGGAAAGACACAGCAGCACAGAAATCGGCACAGCTGATTTTTTGTGACTTGAGCACACCGAAAGGTGATGGCAGTTTCAATGTTTATGACGACTTGAAGCAGAAACTGATGGAAAAAGGTGTACCGGAAAAAGAGATTGCATTCATTCATGATGCAAATACAGAAGCAAAGAAGACGGAGTTGTTTGGAAAAGTGAAATCCGGGCAGGTTCGTTTTTTGATTGGTTCGACAGCAAAGATGGGTGCCGGGACCAACGTGCAGGATCGTCTGATTGCGTTGCACCATCTGGATATTGGCTGGAAACCATCTGACTTGGAACAGAGAGAAGGGCGTATCATCCGCCAGGGAAATCATAATAAAAAGGTTCATATCTTCCGATATGTAACAGAATCCACATTCGACAGCTACATGTGGCAGCTGATCGAGAATAAGCAGAAATTCATTTCTCAGATTATGACCAGCAAAGCACCTGTGCGAAGCTGTGAAGATGTGGACGAAGCGGCACTTTCCTATGCAGAGGTCAAAGCTCTTGCAACCGGAAATCCAGCAGTAAAAGAGAAGATGGCATTGGATGTTGATGTGGCAAAATTAAAACTTTTAAAAGCCAACCACATGAATAACCAGTATCGACTGGAAGATGATATTGCAAGGAATTTTCCACAACAGATTGCAAAACTGACAGAGATCATTGACAGCTACAAGGCAGACATCGCTCATTTTTCTGAGTACAAAATCACAGATCCAGAGCAGTTTTCTATGGAAATCAGTGGCAAAGTGTTCACAGAAAAGAAAGAGGCAGGAGCGGCTCTTCTGGCGGTCTGCAAAGAAATTAAGTCTGTGGATGCAGCTATGGATATTGGAAGCTATCAGGGATTTAACATGAGAATCCAATTCGACAGTTGGAGCAAAGAGTTTATCCTGTCTGTAAAGCATGAATCGGTAGCTAAAGTTCGATTGGGAGCCGATGCTCTAGGAAATATCACTCGTATCAATAATCTTTTAGAAAGTTATCCGGAGAAACTGGCAGAAGCAGAACAACGGCTGGAAACGGTACAGGAGCAGATGACAAACGCCAAAGAGGAAGTCGGGAAGCCATTTCCAAAAGAAGAGGAACTGAACCAAAAACTGGAGCGACTGTCAGAGTTAAATGCACTTCTCAATATGGATGAACGGGAAGATACAGAAACAGAGCAGTCGGAATCAAAAGAGAAAGAAGAAAGACCGGCACGAGGTTCTATCCATGAGAAACTGCAGATTTATAAGGAAAAGAGTCAGCGGGAAAGTGAAACTGGCAAGGAAACCAGAAAACGGGACTTCGGTCTGGAATAAAGAGGAAAGATGGCATAATTTGGTAGAAGAAGGTTCTGTCGGTTATGCCATTTTTTAGAACACAGGAGGAATTTATATGGCAAGAAACAGGATAACGGGTAGAGAAACACAGAAAATGCAGGAATACACGCAGGGACAGATCAGTCAGGCAGAGCGTAGAGGCATAGAATTTCCAACAGATGTAAAAGAACAGCTTTTTGAATATGCGAATCTGATCGGTGAGGAAGAGAAAGTTAGGACTCTGGTAAGAAATCTAGCAGATGCAGTGATCCAGGCAGATGAAGAAGGGGTAGAGGATCTACTGGATGATGCAAGAATGGATATTCAGGATCTACCAGATCCAACCATAGGTAAGCTGGAATTACGTGATTATGGATATACAGCAGAAGACATGGTGCCGCTTAGAAAAGAAGCAGCTTTGGATTATCACAGAATGGGTTCTAAGATTTATTGCCTGGGCAGCGATGGCAGCAAGGGAGAGTATGCAAGTAAAGAAATGATACAGGCGCATGAAGGTCTGTTTGGCATGGAATCGCAGATGTGGGAACGGATAGAGGAGAATGACCTGGATTATGCCGATGAAGATTTTGGAGCATTTCAGGAGCCTATGAGTGTCATTGAGCAGGAAGAAGCACTGAAATTATACGATGCCGGAGCAGATATCTATCTGATCACTAATTTTTCATCACCAATGTATGTCACGGAACGCATGGAAATTGAACGAGGACCGGAGCATTATCAGATGTCTATGACAGAACTGGAGCGTTTCCGTAACCTGGAATGGGAAATGCAGAAATATCCGCAGATTCAGTCTTTGAAAGAGGCAAACCTGTTGTTAGGAACAAGGCGAACCTTTGGTATTTATCAGATCAAGGACGATTCACCGGGCGAAAACTATGCATTTATGAATATGCGCTTTATTGAAAGTCATGGTATGCAGATAAAAAAAGAAGATTATAAGCTGGTCTATGTTGGGGAATTATCGGGAAATATGTCACTGGATGATATTTTTGAAAGGTTCAACATTGATAGACCGGAAGATTTCCGTGGGCATTCCCTGTCTGTCAGTGATATCATAGTTCTGAATGACGGGGAAAAAGTAACCGCTCATTTTGTAGACAGTATCAGTTTTGAACAGCTGGATTCTTTCCTGAATCTGGAAGAACAGGTTCTTAGTGAACTGGCATATGAGGTAGGAGAACGTTACTTTGCTATTCAGAGAACAGAAGAAGGATATGATTATTCGTTTTACGATGAAGATTTTCGTCTGATGGATGGTGGCGTCTATGAAAATGATCAAATTTCTATTGAAGAAGCGGCAGAGGAACTTCTGGAAGACGAAGGCTGGACTGGAGAACGCATCCGTGGAGATTATGATCAGTTGATGGAAAAAGTAGAAGAAATGGATGAAGTTGTAATGGCAGAGATTCAGAAAAGCCAGGGCGAATATAAGCCTTTGGCAAAGGTGGAGGAACTGGAAGAGGCGAATTATAACATGATTGATAACGTCCTTAATAATATGCCACCGAAGAAAGAGCCTTATCTGGAATATTTCGCCACAGAATGTGATGAGTTCCATGATATGGGAGCTTATGAAAAAAGTACCGATGTTAATCAGATTGCTGCGGTCTATGAAAAATATAGGGAGAATCCTAAAACTGCGTATCTGGGATGCTCAATGGGAATTATTTATCGTGATCCGGAAGACAGTTACTATGATGAAGCCGAATTTGCGATCGTTAAAGGGAATACCGTATTCGGAGATCTGATGGATGATGTTCGATTTTATGGAGAACTTGCACTGGTACGGGAAGGGATCGAGAAAATTCATGAAGCATTGCCGGACTACAAGTATGTACCGATGAGGGATGTTCGAGAAGCAATGTATCCTGAGAAAATGACCACAGAACAGCTGGCAGAGGCACTGGATGAGATTGCAGAAGCTTTTGATCCGTATGAGTATCGAGATAATGTGGAGAGGGGAGAAAATACGGTGCAGGAAGTAATGCTGGATTTGAGAAGTGGAAATATTCATTCCTATATTTCATATCTGAAGGATATTGTAGACGAAGAATGCGATCTGTCTGTTCGTGCAGGAGTATTGATTGAAAGACTGAAAGCCTATGAACCTGAACTTCCAAAGGATATGGAACCAATGGTGTATGTAAACTATTGTGAAGAAAGTGATCTCATGAATCCAAGATGTCAGAAGTTGTCCGAGCTGGATGCAAAAACAGCAGAAATGGATAAAGAATGGTATGCAAAACGTGATCCGAAGACAGAGGAACCTACAAAAATTGCAAAGATATATGTGACTGTATATTATGCGGAAAAAGGTGAACAGATGCTGCATCATTTTAAGAAGTCAATGGATATTGGAAATGGACATGGCGGTATTGTGAGTCAGTTGAAGTATGATAATGAAATGAAGCTTACAGATGAGTATTGGATCAATTACCAGAAAGGTAAAGGAAGTGAAGAGTTCCAAAAATATATGGAAGATCTGACAGACATGCAGAATCATGTGCTTCCGTATCTGCAGAGCTTTTGCAATCTGGAAGAAAAAGGTGTGAAAGAGAGACGAGAACAGCAGATAACGGAAAGAAATGAAGGAAGAGCAGATGAGCGGGGAACAAGTACCGAAGCGAATGCAGTGGTCAAGGATGCAGGAAAAGCAGATAGGAAACAGGTACAACAGAAGCAGGCGGTAGTTGGAAAAGATAAGAAATTATCCATTCATGAACGGCTTGAGATTAATAAGAGGATTATTCAAGAAAAGCAGGGAAAAGATAAGCCGGAGAGAGGGGATGATCGGGGGTGTAAGATAAACAGCGGATATCAGGCTGCTAATGAGGGCTTGTGGCAAAACTTGTGACCGGAAAAGAGGGAACTGTATCACTCTATAATCTTCCGATCGGTTTCTATTACCTGAAGGAGACGGATGTTGGAAACCACCATTTTGTTCTGGATCCTGAAGCAAAAGAATTTGAAATTAAGTATCAGGGACAGGAAGTAGCGGTAGATTATGTTTCTATGGAACTTGAGAATAAACGCCAGAAAATAAGAATTTGTCCTTACCAAACAATCCAAAGAAACGAAAGAACCAGTACAGGGTGCGGTAGTTGGGCTGTATGCAGAGGAAGATATATTAGACCTCACAGGGGAAGTGATTGTAAAGGCAGGAGAGTTTCTTGCGAAAGCAGAATCGGCAGAAGATGAAACCCTCCGCTTTGACATTGACCTTCCGCATGGAAAATATATGGTGAAAGAGTTGGAAGCAGCACAGGGGTATCTGAAAACTACAGGCAGTTATGCGAGGCTTTGGGATTAGAATCAGGGTTTGGAAAAGGCCAAATGTTCCGGTCGATTCAGGAGAGACTGTATTACCTGTATAAAGAAAAAAGGCAACCATTTATCTGTATTCTGGATGAAGCGCAGTATTTAAACAGTAACATCTTAAGAGACTTAAAAATGTTAATGAACCAGAAATATGATTCTGTAAACTGCTTTTCATTGATTCTTAGTGGTGAGCCTTATCTGAATCACATTTTAGAGAAGCAGGTAAATGAAGCACTGCGTCAGAGAATTGTAGTACATTATAATTTTCATGGACTGACAGATCAGGAAGTACCAGATTATATCAGAAAGAAGATTCGAGCAGCCGGAGGGGGTCCAGACATCATAGATACCGCAGCAATCAGTTCTGTACATAGCTACAGCCAGGGAAATACCCGTCTGATTGACAATGTGATGACAGATGCAATGACGATTGGGAGTCAAATGGAGAAAAAAGTAATTGATGCAGATGTAATGCTTGCAGCAATCAACAATCAGACATTGAGCCGATAAAGTGCAGGAAAAGAGGCATGATTGTGTCGTTGAGATGCAATTGTGCTTTTTTCTGCAAAAGTTGGTGATTATAAAGTGTCGTTAGTAGCTCTTACAATGTGTCGCTCGACATTTAAGCAATGACAAAGGCTGATTAATCAACAAGGGTATGCAGATAGAGAGAGAAGTGTTATGTTACTAGCATAAGAGCTACATCATTTAAGGTAGCAGAAAGGAGGAAACAGTATGTCATCTGAAAATGAGTTGAAGGAAGGAAATATTCAGCAGTCAGAAGAAAATGAAGGCAGTGGAGAAATTGAAGGCTATTCATATTGCAATTCCCACAAAGCAAGATGCTTAAATGATTGCGGTGGCAATGGACAGGCAACCCCATTTTTAAGCGATCTTAATTAGAAAATGTAAAGGAGAATAAGACATGAGTGAAAACAAAGAACTGAAAAAAGGAAATGGACAGGAGCCGGAAACTGAAACAACAGAAGAAGGTGTGGAAGGTTATGCATATTGTGATTCTCATAAAGCAAGATGCTTAAATGATTGTGGCGGTGGTGGAAAGGCAACGCCATTTTTAAGCGATTTGAATTAACAATCTAAAGAAAAGCATAAAGGCGACAGATATGCGTAATTCAAAGGGGAAATAAAGAAATTGGAGAAAACAATATGAGCGAAAATAAAGCGTTGAAAAAAGAAAACGGTCAGAAACCGAAAGTTGAAACAACAGAAGAAGAGGTAGAAGGCTACGCTTATTGTGCTTCATTCAAGCAAAAATGTATAAATGATTGTTTGCCAGATTATGCCACCCCCCTTTTAACTGACCTAAACTAAAATAAACATATAAAACAATACATAAATCTATTCTGTTTGCCTGGAGGGTATTAGCAGTATCTTCCAGGCAGGAAATAGATTTCCGAGTAAAGGAGTTAAAAATGGAGTGTACATTATACCTAACAGATGATTGTAATTTACAATGTAGCTATTGTTACGAAGGCGATAAAAAAAATAAAAGTTATATGACGGAAGCTACATTAGAAAAAACACTTGATTTTATTGTGAGTAATAATCCTGCAAATGATTATATTGATCTGTTGTTGCTAGGCGGTGAACCATTACTCAACAAAAAAATCTTTTTTAAAACTATAGATATTATAAATCAAAAGTATTCGAAAATCAAGCAGTTATTCCGCTTTCAAACAACAACAAATGGAATATTGCTGGATGATAAAACGATTGATTTTATTGTGGAAAATAACATTGAGCTTTCTCTCAGTATTGATGGAGATAGAGAAACGCATAATTTAAACCGGAAAAGTAAAAATGGAAAAGATGTATATGATATCATTTTTAGAAATATGCAAAAGCTGCTTCAAAAGAAAATTTCTTTTGCCGTCAGAATGACACTAACCCCTAATAATGCTCATCTTTTGGTGCATAATGTGAAATATTTCTTTGAACTTGGGATTCAAAGAATAAATGTGGGTATGGATGAACTTGGGGAGTGGGATGACAAAAGTATTCATATTCTTGATGAGCAGATGACATTACTGGATAAATTTTATTTGGAAAATATTGCAAATGACGAAGATGCTATTCTGAATTTGTATGACTATAAAATATCAACATTTGTGTTTAAGAGAAGCCCTTTATATTGCTCGGCAGGTTCCAAGGGGCATTTGGTAGTTAACAGTAAAGGGGAATTTTATCCTTGTGGTTATGTGGCAAATGAAAAGTTGTGGAAGCAAGGTAGTGTGGATACTATGTTTGAAAGGAAACGGTTTATTGAAACGGTTCGAAAGCATGTAAAACCGGAATCCAGCTGCAAAGATTGTAAAATAGCTTTTACTTGTTGTGGAGCAAAGTGTGGTTTTTTGAATTTCAGTCGTACTGGTTTTCTAAATGTGAATCATGAGACAACATGTAAATTACAAAGAACTTTGTACGAACATAATGTGCAAGTATTTGAAGCATTATATAGAAATTATAATAAGAGAATCACGAATGTGCTGAAAACTGCTTGTGACGAACACATACCGATTGGAGAAACAATGCTTCAAATTATGCAGAGAGTAGAAGATGAAGGGGAGGTGTGATGTGTGTATACTATGACTTTAGAGATAAATCAAAGATGCAATTTGAGATGCCAGTATTGCTATTTGGGAGAAAAAAACGGAACAAAAATGTCATATGAAACAGCTTGCAAGGCAATTGACAGGGCATTTCTCTATACAAAAATTCACAAGGATCAGACATTATGGATTGATTTCATTGGAGGAGAACCATTACTGGACTTTGATATGATTTGTAAATTAGTGGAATATATATATCAGAAAAATGCAGAGGTCAAATATAAACTTCTGTTTTCATTGACTACAAACGCAACTATTTTTAATGAAGAAATATTAGCGTTTCTTCTTGAGAATGAGTTTGCCATCAAAGTTAGTATTGATGGAGACAGGGAAGTAAATGATATAAACCGTGTCGATTGCAGTGGGGATAGCGTATATGACAAAATCCTTGCAAATCTAGTATATTTGAAAGAATTTGAACAAAAGAGCGGTAGGTTTGTACAAGTAACAAATGTAATCACAGGTAACAACTATGACAAGTACTATGAATCATTGGTGTATTTAACAAAAGAACTTGGGTTTAAAATTATTGATACAGCTATTGATGTCAGTTATGCTTGGTCTCCAGAGGAAATAACCATTCTTATGAATGGAATTAGGAAATCCTTTGACTATTTCATCGAAGCAGCGAAAAAGAATCAGGGATTCCGTTGGGATTTTGTTGATAAGGTTGTAAATTTTAAAAATAAGCGGAAGAAATTTTATACGTGTGGAGCAGGAATTATTTCATCTTATGTAAGAACTGAGGGAGGCATTTATGCTTGCCCAGGGAATTTGAGTCCAAGTGCGGAAATTGGAACTGTGGAAGATGGATTAAAAAAAGAAAAAATAGATCCATTGAAGCAATTTGATTCTATTGATAATCCGGAGTGTGGAGCCTGTGAGATTTCTGAGCATTGTACAGAGCAGTCTTGTGCTATGCAGAACCTTGCAGTTATGGGGGATATAAATAAACCAATTCCTGTTATGTGTAAATTGAGGAAACTGATTTACGAGGTATATACTCAGAATGAAGATCTTATTAAAAGAATTGTAATGTAAGGGGAATTATATGAAAAAGATAGAAGAATTAGAAAAAATTGAAGGAAATGGAAAAGTAATCCTCCTTAATACAGACAATGGGCATTGGGCAAGAATGTCAAAAGAATGGTATAATCGCTCAATTCAAACGGTAGAAGAGAAAGAAAAATTTGGGCAAATGTTAGAAGAGAGATTTGGGTTGCTGGGAGAAGGTGTGGAAAAAAGCCATAGTATAAAAAGTATTTATTACTCGATGACAGGAAAATGCAATTTGAATTGCGAATTTTGCACTATGAACTCGGGTCCACATGTTAGTACAGAAAATGACTTAACATTATCGGAGATAAGAAATAATCTTATTCCAAAACTTCAAAAATTAAACCCAAGAAAAGTGATTCTTACAGGTGGTGAGCCATTAGTACGGAAAGATGTAAATGAGATTATTCAAAGTTTTTCAGAAGTCTTTGGCAGAGAGAAAATAATTTTGCAGTCCAATGGTCTATTGCTTACTGTAGAACAGTTACGAAAGATTTCAGGGGACATTGGAATATTAGAAATCAGCATCGAAAATATTTTTGAAAACCCCAAATTACAGGAGCATATGGAACAATTTTTTAAATGTGCAAATGAATTAGGAATTCGGCTTTCTCTTTCCTTTGTTGTGGATTCTAAAAGTAGGAAATATTTGTATGATGCGATTGAACTTTGTCATAAATATGAGGCAAATTTAACAACAAGAATTGTTGCTTTGGTTGGCAGGGCAGTGGAAAATAGTAAAAATGATTCCATATTAGAAGAACAGAACACGCTTCGAGTACAGTACGATATCATCAGTTATTTATTGAAACGAAGATATTTTGAAGATATTTTGGTGGGAGCATATATAGGAAACCTTCAGGCGAAGAAATGCTGTGGAGCCTTTGGCAATATCTTAGCGATTCATCCGGATGGAAGTACTCTTATGTGTGGAAATTTTAAACATAAAAAATATTCTATGGGAAACATAAAAACAAAATCAATGGAAGAGATTTGCAAAGATTTGGATGAGAAATTGAGTGATGTTGCTTATGAGGCAGAATTCTTTGTGGATAAGCAGAAAATGTGTTCTGGGTGTGACGTGAGATATTTCTGCTCAGGTCCATGCGCAGCAGAAAAAGCAGAAAATGATTTGAAAAACATGCAAAAGAAATGTTTTTCAACAAAAATTATGTTAAGGTATGCAATGTTCTACTATGACACGAAAAGAAGTGTAGAAGAGAATCTTAAAGTTTATCAGAAATATCTGGAAGGTTTTTTAAAGGATGCTTAGTACAACAGCGGAAAGCGTAGAGCATATTACCGATGATAATGGAAGGGAACTATGAACAAGGTTTATAAACATTTTTTAAAAAATTATGTGTTTACACAAAAGAAATATTTTGTATTAGTGTGTTTCATAACAGTTCTGCAAAGCGTTGTTTCGATGTGTATCCCACTAACTAGTAGAGAACTTTTGGACAATGCATTTCCGAATCGAAATATGCAGCTCTTTACTACAATGGTAATTGTTATGCTTTCATGCTATTTTATGGTTGCTGTATTGAATGTGTTAAAAGACTATCTGTTGGCACATATTGCAGAATCCATCAGTTTAAAACTCCGGACACAGTTGAACAGTAAAATATCTGTGATGAAATATTCTTATTTTGATAAACACAATTTAAGTGAAGTTTTATCAAAATACAATAAAGAAGTGGATACAGTGAAAGAAAATTGTGGATATATGTTGGTGAAGACATTAAGTAATGTTGTTACCTTTATTTTGGCAAGTGCTATGATTATCATTTTGGACTGGCGGATTATGGTAGTATCTATGGCGTTATTGTTTCTATATATCTTAAATAACAGATATTGGGGGAAAAAGGTAAAGGCACTTGCCGAAAAAAGTATGGAATGTAATGAAGAGGCAATAGGTTCTTTGACAGAAAATTATAGGAATGTATTGATTACAAAATTGTATTCTGCATATGAGTATGTAAATGAAAAGTTCCATGCGAATTATACAAAGCAATACAACACGCAAATGAATTTGGAAGTGGTTTATTCGGTTAATATAAATTCAGGAGGACTTCTCATTTATCTTTTGGCAGACCTGATATGGCTAATTGGTGGGTTTGGAATTATTAATGGAGTTCTTACGATTGGAACAGTAACAGCTCTGATTAATTACCAAGGAATGCTGATATCACCTATGGCTTTTTTTTCAGAATTTAATAATAGCTATCAAGGAACAGTGATTGCTTTGAAGAGACTATATAGTGTGCTTTGTTTTGAAGAAGAAAATAATGAAGGAACAGTTATACGTTCCAATAACATAGAGAAAGTTGATTTTCACGATGTCAGTTTCCGATATCGAAAAGATGTTCCGGTACTTGATAATGTGAATATTCAGTTAAGAAAAGGAACCATTGTAGGGTTTATAGGGGGAAGCGGCTGTGGAAAGTCGTCCCTTGTTAAGATGTTGTTACGCTTATATGCACCCTATAAAGGGACGATATCCATAGATGGAGAAAAGATACAAGATATTTCAATTAACAGTTTGAGAAATAGAATTGCTTTTGTCGCACAGGATTCTTTATTTTTTAGAGGCAGTATTCTTGAAAATTTGAAAATGGGAAATGTGGTGGATAATACCAAGTTGATTGAATACAGTAAGTTGTTGGATCTCTATGATGAAATTGTATGTTTGCCGAAAAAATGGGATACAGAGCTTAATGCCGGCACCAGTAATTTGTCGGGAGGACAAAAGAAGCGGTTGGATGTTTTAAGAGCGCTGATGAAAGAATCTGACATTATCATTTTTGACGAAAGTACAGCTTCTATTGACATCGAAAGACGAAAACGACTATTTGAAATTTTAGATAAAATTAAACAGGAAAAAATTATTATCTTTATAACGCACAACATAGAGGAATGCGTGTATTGTGATCAGATATATGCAGTAAAAAATCGAAGTGTGCAACAAATAAGCTACAAGAATTTATCAGAAGCGTATTCATAATTAGGAGGTATCAGAAGTATGTTAGAAGTTAAAAATTTGGAAAAATCTTATGGAGTCGGAAAAAATCAGAATAAGGTGTTGAGAGGTGTAAATTTTACAATCCATAAAGGTGAATTTGTTGCGGTTATGGGACCTTCCGGAAGTGGAAAAACAACATTATTAGATTGTATTTCACGATACAAACCTTTTGAGAATGGAGAGATCCTTTTGAATGGAAAGGATTTAGGAAAATTAAATGAAAAAGAGATGGCAAAAGTACGGAATGAAAAGATTGGATTTGTATTTCAGGATTTTATGTTGCTTGATGGTCTGACAGTTTTTGAAAATGTATGTATCCCACAGGTTATCAAAGAAGAGAATTATAAGCAGATGGAGAAAAAAGCGGTTCAGCTATTAAAAATGTTTGACATTGAAAGAATAGGGGAAAAGTATCCAGCGGAAATATCCGGCGGTCAGAAACAGAGAACAGCTGTAGCCAGGGCTTTGATTAATGAACCATTAATGATACTTGCAGATGAGCCAACCGGAAATTTGGACAGCAGATCAAGTGAAGCGGTTATTGATGCGTTTATTACGGCTAAAAAAAAATTAGAGGCTACCACACTTATGGTTACACATGATAGTTTATCAGCAAGTTATTGTGATCGAGTAATTCTTATGCGGGATGGTATTGTTTGTTCAGAATTAGTAAATAAAGGGAATCGTAGAGTATTTTTTAATGAATTAATGGAAGTATTGAGAAAACTGAATGGTGGTGAGTAATATGACATTAAGTAATGTGTTGAGAAAACTGAGAAAATATAATAAAAAGAATTACTATCAGCTAAAATTTTGTATTGTTTTTGCCGTAATGCTGATTTCGTCATTCATTTCAACGGTATTAAATCCTGCAATTCAGAATGTGCTGCCTAGCGGGGGAGATTCCCGCAAGATGATCTATATGATTTTTGCAGTGGCAATTATAGGTTGTACGATTTTCACTATTTATGCTGCCAGACTATTTTTGAGATATCGTAGTCGGGAGATCGGCATTTTCATGGCTCTAGGGGCTGAAAAAAAGCAGTTATCAAAGGCTTTATATGGTGAATTAGTCAAAATTAGTGTGTCTTATTCCTCAATTGGTATCATAACAGGGATTGTTATATCATACATTACGCTGAAAATTTTTCAAGTATTTTTTCCATTTGGTATTGGAAATCCGTCTTTAATATCTATAGGTGGGATTTTGGTATCTGTATTGTTCAGCTTTGTAGTTGGTATTTCAATGCTGGTGCTTGCTGTTACTTTTATGAAAAGAACCAATATTATTGATGTCTTAAATGAACAGCGAACCAATGAGTCTGTGAAATATCAGTTAACAAAAAAGTATCTGATAATAGGTATAATATGCCTTATTTCCGGAATTTTAATAGCAGGGGTAGGGATACAGGTATACTCAAGGTTGACAAAGCAGACACTAGGAGCATGGGTAAATCTTTTTTATCTGCTTTCTCTGTTTGGTTTGTATCGAATTCTGATGTATGCGGTTGCGGTACACAAAAGAGGGCGAAATCCTCAGAAATATTATAGGAACTTGATTTCTTATGGATTATTGAAATTTCAGGGGAAATCGGTAGTGAAAAATATGCTGATTGTATCTCTTTTGATTATTTGTAGTTTATTTGCCTGCTTGTATTCGCCTACTAAATACATGTCTGATCGGGAAATCATTGAAAAAAATCCAGTGGATTTTTCCTTGTCATATCCATTATCAGCAGATGAAATTGATAAAGTGGATATAGATAATTTAGCTGAGAAACATGATGTAGAAATCAAAGATTACTGGGAAGTAGAATTTATTAGGTTGCTAGGCAGTGGAGTAAACAGGGATAATATTGATGACGAAGGGAATCTCATCGAAAAATATGAAAAAGAATATGTATATTATTCCTTTATGGATGAAACAACATTTAACCAGATAACCGGTGAAAACCTGAAGGTGGCAGACGGTACCTATTTTATGATAAGAAAGAGTAGTATGTATGAAAATCAGTATAACAAATATAGTGATTTGGATTATGTGCAGAATCGCTTTTCAAGGATAGAAAAAGAACTGGAATATGCAGGGACAGCAGAACACGATGGGCTGGTTGCTCTGACAGGTTTTGATAATTTAGCAAGGTATGTAATCAGTGATACTGATTATGCAACTTTGAAAAAAGATCTGCCAGATGATATGATTGTAAAAAATATTCTTTTTAACGTGAATGATTTAGAATCTTCTTATGCTTTTGCCAGAGATCTATACAAGGAGTACTGCAATAGAGCTTCCGGGGATATGCTTAAAATGACTGCGTATGATGAACATCAGGAAAAATTATCTTTAGAGGAAAATGGTTATTATGGGTATGGTGATCAGATTTTCCCAAATGCAGAACACCCGGAGGAATTTTGTGATTGGAAATATGCACCATTCTTTAAAATATTAGACATCAATAATGGATTTATATCCTTTGGGGTATTCTACATGTTGTTTATTTATGTATCTGTAATCTGTTTGGCAGCAGTAGGAATTATTGGGTATACAAGAAGTATGACAGTTGCAGTCAAGAATAAGCAGGTTTTTATAGATGTAAGAAAACTTGGGGGAAATAATCAGTATCTGAAGAAAATTTTAGCTGATCAGATTAGACGTGTATATATTCTGCCAACACTTGTGGGATGTTCTGTCATGGTATTATGGTATACTATTATGTTGTGGCAGAATGATGGAAGGATTGTTTTATCCGAAATAAAGATTGTATTTGTAGAATTGGCTCTCTGTGCAGTGATTGGCTTATATCAATATATTGTGTATCGGATTTCGATGAAGCAAGGAGAAAAGGTGGTAATTACAGATGAAGGAATATAGACTGAAGATTACTGGCATGGAAGAGTTTATTATTATTTCTCCGAAAGTATTGGCATTGCTTTTAAAGAAAATTAATGGGATGGAGAATCATACGATAGAAATACCAGTTGAATCTATTATGCCGCCAGGATATACACAATATCTGTTGAATGTGATAAATAGCAACCGGGATCATAAACTTTTCAATTTTTTCTCAACTACTGAGGAACCATTGCAGAAAGAGCACATTTACAAAATTATAGAGCATCAGATGAGAAATCTGAAAATAGAATCAGAAGAATGTTTTAAAAAAATTGTGTTTCATATGGACGATTCTGAAGATATTGCAGAATATGAAATAGAAACAATGGACTTCTTTTTTTGCCTTTGCAAAAATGAAAACAGTAGGTTTGTGTATATTTTTCCGGATGGAAACAGGGAAAGTATTTTTGTTGAATATAGTGATAGCAAATAAAATGATAGGTAAGCAATTGGCAGGGATATGTTGACATATCCCTGTTTTTTCTGTCTAATTAAACATTTTCAGTGGTTATTTAGGCAATAGCACTTGATAATAAGAAAAGATTTGATAAAATTGGACAAGGAAGAAAAGCAAAAGAGGAAATGAGAAATGATTGCAGAAATGGGGAAAAAAGTTGCTGTTAGTTTTTTGAAAAATAATGTAATCACTAAGGAAGAGGTAGATGTTTATCAATATGGAGCAGAGTTGGTTATATCACAAACATTTGCAACGGTTGCAATTTTAGGAATGGGTATAGCCTTAGGAAAATTCCAAGAAACTGTGATTTATTATCTTGCATATACGTTTTTAAGGGTGTATGCAGGTGGATTTCACGCATCTTGTTATCGGAATTGTAATTTGATTTATCTATTATCCTACTTTTTTATTAATATCATTATTAGTTGCTTTGAAAAAGAAACGCTAGCTTTATTCTTATTGATTGGAGTGTTTGTGTCAGATATTGTAATTATTGTACTGGCTCCAGTAGCAGATATTCACAAAAAACTAGAACTTGAAGAAATTAAAAAATACAAGTATATTGTAAGAAGAATATTACTTTTGATAAATTGTCTTATAGTAAGTATATATTTATTTGTACCGGAATTGCAGGATGAAATGTTATATGCAATGTCAGCTATCTGCGAGATTGCGATATTGTTGATAATTGGTTCTATAAAAAATTGCTGTTATTTAAAAGACAAGGGAGGGCTCTAAAATGATTTCGATTGCGATTTGTGATGATTCTTCTAATGTATTAAGAAATTTAGAGGGAAATATTCAAGATTATGCAAAGAAAAATGAGAAAGAAATAAGAACCTTTTCTTTCCATGATGGAAGTGAATTGATAAAAAACTATACTGGAAAATTTGATATTATTTTTTTGGATATAAAAATGCCGAAAATGAATGGTATTGAAACTGCAAAAAAGATAAGGGAAAATGATTCCAATGTGATTATTATCTTTCTGACTTCTTTAGTCCAATATGCATTAGAAGGATATGATGTTAATGCTGCAAATTATCTTATAAAACCTATCAGTAAAAAACGTATAGAGATGGAGTTAGATCGTTGGACAGGAGCATTGTTACAGAAAGAGGAACCCTATATTTGTTTTCATAATGATAATGGAAATTATAGGATTCTGTTAAAGAATATTAGCTATATTGAGACATATAATAGAAACTTGCTAATTCATACGGCGGAACAAAACATTGTATGCTATTGGAAAATGAAGGATATGGAAAGCAAAATTGCACCTTATGGGTTTTCAAGAAACCATTCCTCTTATATCGTGAATTTGTTTTATGTTGAAAATATTGAAAAAAATGAAGTGAAGCTCAGTACAGGTGAACGATTGCCCATCAGTAAAACGAAAAAAAAGGAATTTATGGAAGATATTGCTGAATATTGGGGGAATCTTATATGAGTCATGATTTTTATTTGATATTCAGAGATGCAATAATTACGATATTTCAAATTTGGTGTTTTACATTATTAGCGATAAATGAAAAAGGTAAAGAAAATAAAAACTTCAAAAATTTTTTTATATTAAGTATTAGTACTGTCCTAGTAATACTTTCTTATTTCTCCACACCAATTTTGGTTAAATTAACCATTACTGTATTATTAGTAGTCATGCTTGGGCAGTTTGTTTATCAGTGCTCAAAAATAAAGTTATTTTTATATGGAATTATAATGGTAGTTACAACATATTGCAGTGAAATGTTAGTAATACAGACATGGAATTTATTTAATGAACCGGTTTATTCTCAAAACATGGTGTATGATGACTTTGTCATTGAAGTGATAATCATGGCAAATGCAGTATATTTTATTATTATGTGCCTTTTAGGGAAAATATTAAAAAAAAGTAATAGAAAAGTAAGAGTGAAAGAAAGTTATTCACTTATTATTTTGAGCGTACCTTTTTTACTTGTACTTGCAAGTCTTCATGCGAGTTTACCAAAAGTGCAGGAGTCTAGGATTAGAGGATGGTTTTTGATATGCGCAATAGGAGTTTTTATTGCATTTGTTTTTACAGTTTTGTATGTACAAAGGTATTTGGAAATATTAGATCGGAGCAAAGAGGAGGAACAAGCAATAAGTGAATTAAAAATGAAAAATGAATACTATTTGCAAAAATTGCAAGAGGAAGAAAGAGTAAAAGAAATTTATCATGACCTAAAAAATTATTTTCTTTTGTCAGATGATGATAAAGTTAGTGAAGAGATACGTAAGAAATTGAAAATGTATGAAAGATTTTACGAGACAGGAAATGATTTTTTGAATATAGTTTTAGCTGAAAAGATACGTAAGGCTTATGAGATGGGGATTCAAATAGAGTGTCATGTAGATTTTACAAAAGGAAGTTTTATGACTCCCTTAGATATTAGTACTATTTTTGGTAATTTATTAGATAATGCACTTGAAGAGATGGGGAAGGTTCCCAAAAAAGAAAGGTATATCTTTCTAAATGTAGGAGTAAAGAGAAACTTTTTAATTTTAAGGATTAAGAATAGTATGAGTGAATTGAAAAAAGGAAAGTTAGAAACAACAAAATGGAATCAATCTTATCATGGATATGGTCTCAAAAATGTACAAAGATGTGTAAAAAATTATGGTGGTGAAATAAAAGTAAACATAACAGGAAAGGAGTTTTTGGTAAATGCGGTAATTCCGCTTCAAAGATAAGAGATATGAAGAAAAAAGTATATTTATATGGATTAAGATTTTCGGCTAATTTAATTTTATTGTTAGCAAGTATATCTGTTTCACAATGTTGTATGGGTACGAGTTATCAGATTCCGATAGATAATCAATTGAAACAAAAAATTAAAGAGAGTAGATAAGAAATAATTCAAGAAAGAAGTTAAGCTAAAACTCAAGGTGATGTTGCTGAAAAGCAGCGCCCTTGAGTTTTTTGTGTTGAGAAAATATGTGCCCTTTGAAACTGTAAAAAAATTAAATCGACTTAGGCAATGACAGATGCCAGTTAGGCAATACGTATTGTAAGAAAAAGTAATTTCTTTTATGCTATTCATAACCAACAGAGGATATTTTAAGGAGTGAAAATATATGGAAAGACTATTTACATCAGAATCAGTTACTGCTGGTCATCCTGATAAAGTATGTGATCAAATTTCAGATGCGATTTTAGATGCATGTTTATCACAGGATTCAGACAGTAGGGTAGCATGTGAAACAGCAATCAATACAGATTTCGTTTTGGTAATGGGGAAAATTACAACAAAGGCTATAATAGACATTCCAAGCATTGTAAGAAAAACAGTTCAAGAAATTGGATATGAGACAGCAGAAGATGGATTTGATTTGCAGAATGCTGAGATAAAAGTTTCAATTAAACAGCAGTCTTCAGATATATCGCAGGGAGTGAATCGCAGCGAGTATATTGGAGCTGGTGATCAAGGAATGATGTTTGGCTATGCAACAGACGAAACAGAAGAATATATGCCGCTAGCAGTTGTTTTGGCACACCGTTTAGCCAAAAGATTGGAAATAATAAGAAAAGAAGGAAACTTGTCTTACTTACGACCGGACGGAAAAAGTCAAGTGACAGTTGAATATGGGGAAGATGGTTATCCAGTACGAGTAGATACGATAGTTGTATCAGCACAACACGACGAAACAGTAACACATGAACAAATTGAAAAAGACATAATTGAAGAAGTTATTAAAAAATGTATTCCAGAAAAGTATCTGGATACAGATACTAAATTTTTGATTAATCCGACAGGTAGATTTGTAATAGGAGGTCCGTATAGCGATAGCGGTTTGACGGGAAGAAAGATTATTGTTGACAGTTATGGCGGGTTGGCTAGACATGGTGGCGGTGCCTTTAGTGGAAAAGATTATACAAAAGTAGATCGTTCTGCAGCGTATGCTGCACGCTATGTTGCAAAGAATATTGTAGGTGCAGGTTTAGCAAAACAGTGCGAAATTCAGTTGGCTTATGCAATAGGGGTTGCGGAACCAGTATCCATTAGGATAGAGACTTTCGGAACATCTTGTATATCGGATGAAGAATTGGCAGAGATTGTAGAAAGAGAATTTTCACTTTCACCTTCTGGTATTATAGAAATGCTGAAATTAAAACAACCAATATATCATAGGACTTCTGTATACGGACATTTTGGAAATGATTTGAAACTTCCATGGGAGCAGATGGATCGAGTAGAGAAGTTGAAGAAATATCGAAAATAAGAATCGTAGGAAAGTTGGCGAGTAATGAAGAAAAAAATGGTAGTGGCAGTCATTGACTCAGGTGTAAACAAAATGGATGGTATGCTGCAGGAACAAGACATTGAGGACATTTATTATGAAGATCAGGAATTTAAAACTTGTTATGTTGGAAAACTTAATCCCCATGGAACTGAAATTATCAAAGTCTTATTAAAAGAGGCACCAGATATCAAAATTCTTTCTGTGCGGACACTTCAGGCGGATAATCGATGTATGCTTTCGGCGATTATCCATGCATTAGAATTTTGTATTGAACAGAAAGTGGATGTTATTAATTTAAGTCTTGGAAGCTGTGGTTCCACTTCTAGCAGACTTAAGGAGCTTCAACAGGTATGTGAGAGAGCAATACAAAGAGGAATCGTAATTTTTGCGGCAGATAATAATATCAGTGGGAAAAAATCATATCCGGCTAATTTTGAAAATGTAATAGGGGTAGTTGCACCTGAGAATCAAAAAGAGTTTTGCAAAGTTTCCTATAAGAGTAGAGTGATAGAATTTTCTGATAATTATGTGTATGTACCAGATAAAATGAGGTGCATTATTAGAAGGGGAAACAGTTATTTATGTCCTTTTTTGGCAGGCTTATTTTGTAGGTTTGTTAATGGAAATGACGCTGAAGATATGAGAAGTATAGACTCTTTTTTTGATTTTCTGGAGAAGTTCAGTGATACAAAAAATATTTCTAAAATCTTTTTTGATAAAAATGATGAAAAAGAAAGGTATTCTTTACAAGGGAAAAAAGTCTTATTTTTTGCAGATGATATGGATTACAATAACCTGCAGATGTATCATATGTATCAGGAAATTTGTGATATTCGCCAGTGTTTTAATCGATTCATTCAAACATCTTTTGAAGAAATGGAAAAGCTATTGACAGGAATTGATGTTTTTTTTATTGGGGCATTGAGTAATCAATTTATTAATCATAATCAGCAGTATTTAATGCGACTTTTAGATATATTGCTTACATTACAGATAGAAGTTGTAACTGTATTTCCAATTATAAATACATATGAGAGAATGTTACTAACACAAGAATCAGATGGAACAATCAAAAGTATATATAAATAAAGGAGAAGGAGGCAGAATATGTTTTTTAAAAAGAAGAAAAAAACGGAAGCAGAAACCCAAAATACAATGCAACAGGCAGGATTTTCAGAAGCTGATTTAGCATTAACAGATGAAGAATTTTTCTTGGTAGAAGAGATTGATGGATATAGTTATTGTAAAGGCATGAACGAAGCAAGATGTAGTTCGGAATGTTTTAAAGCTGTAATGATGCCTACAGTGACAGTCATGAGCTAGAATGGAGGAAGGATAATCGATGGACATCATTCGTGTGGAAAACTTAAAACTGCATTATAGCTTAGAAGCGGGAATTAAGAAAGCAATTGACGATATTACACTAGAGATAAAAAAGGGATTTACAGTTATTACAGGTCCATCAGGAAGCGGGAAGTCATCTTTTATACAAATGATTGGCGGATTGAAAAAGCCTACTGGTGGAAGTATTAATGTTAATGGAACAGACCTTTCAATTTTCAATGAAGAGGATTTGGCAACTTTTAGAAGAAGATATATAGGATTTATTTTTAGACAGTATAATCTTCTTCCGGCTTTAAATGTATATGAAAATATTGTATTTCCACTAGGGCTGGATGGAAGAATTGAAGATTATGAATATATAAAACAAATTGCTGGTTTATTAGGAATCGATGATAAATTGCACTGTTATCCGAAAGCTCTTTCAAGTGGGGAAAGACAAAAAGTATCTATTGCAAGAGCCTTGTCAACAAAGCCGGCTGTTATTCTTGCAGATGAACCGACAGGTAACCTAGACAGTAGAGAGGCACAAGAGGTAATCGGTCTATTAAAAATGACTTGTAGAGAATTTAACCAAACGGTTGTATTGGTTACACATGAAAAAGAAATTGCAGATATGGCAGATCAGGTGATTTTTTTGAAAGACGGGAAAATAGCAGCTATGGAGAGGAGGCAAAAAAATTATGTTGGGTAAAAAATATGCAACGATAAGAAAACTGTCAAATCGGAATATTATAGAGCATAAATTTCGTCATGCTTTAAATATAATAGTTATTATGTGCCTTACAATATTTATCTGTGCATTTGAAATCGTGAGTAGCAGTACTTATAATAATGTGGAAGAGGATTATTTAAAGCAAAACGGAAATACAAGCCAGATTCAAGCTTTTGATGTCCCATTAGAAAGTTTTGAAAACTTTAAAATGGATAATATAGAAGAAATAGGACAGAGTGTTTATATAGGCAATGTCATAAATAATGAATTTCGCAATAGACCGTCAGAATTGCGTTATGCAGATTCAAATTATGCAGAATATATGTTTTCGTTACCCACTCAGGGAAGAATGCCAGACAGCAAAAATGAGATTGCAGTAGATAGGTCTGTGCTTGATAATTTGGGAAAAGATGCAACACTTGGTACGGATATAACAATTTATTGGCTGGATGAAGATATGCAAGAACAAAGTCAAACCTTTAAGGTTGTTGGTATTTGGGAAGAAAATAGTCTTTATACAACTCGTAACTTGTGGGTATCAAAAGACTTTATCGAAAAAACGGATAGAAATATTGATTTAGCTTTTAATTTGAAAGACGGTAAAGTCAATGATAAAACATTAAATAAGGTCGTAGAAAAATTACAAATAGCAAAAGAACAAGTTATTTCAAACTGGGTTTATGAAGATAATATGCAGACACAGATTCGATTAGAAACGTTGCCTTATAAAATAGGAGTAGCATTTGTATTACTTTGTGGATTCCTGATTCTTCATAATATTTTGGCAATTTCTATTGTTTCGGATAGAAAACTGTATGGACGAATTAAAACATTAGGGGCTTCTCCAAAACAAGTGAAATTTTCTGTGTTTTATCAATATTTTTTAGATGCTCTAGTTGGAATACCGTTAGGTTTGATTTTAGGATACTTTTTAGGAAGTAAAATGGTTCCAGTAGTTATTACATCTTTAGATAATGATATATATGTGTATACGGATGTGGCAGATTTTATTGGCGCAACCATAGTGGCTTTTTTAGTAGTTTTTATTTCCGCTATACGTCCGGCGTACCGGGCTTGTGCAGTTGATCCTTCTGATATTTTGAGTGAAGAGAATAATCTGAACTTTCATGGAAAGACACATAGACGGTCGCCAGGATTTTCTGCGTTATTTGAATTGAGCCTTTCAAATTTAGTAAGATATTCCAAAAGGAATGTAATCGCAATTACACTTTTGACTGTTGGATTGGTATTGACAAGCTGTGTTTACGTGATAAATCACAGTTTTGATATTAGTAAGTACATGGCAGAAATAGCTTTGAGTGATATTACAATTACAGAAAAGACATTAGTAGAATCGTGGGGGGAATATAATCCTAAAGGCAATACCATTACAAAGGAATTTATGGAAAAATTAGAGGCATCAGGAGATATTCTCGAACAAGGAGTTTTGTATTCTCAAGACATTTCATTACAAACTTCAGAAACTGCGTACAACAATGTAATTCAATATTATGAACAGAATAAATGTGAAAGATTAAAGTATATGGAACAAGATGTAGCATGGACTGAAGGTTATCAAAGCTTCAAACAAACAGGAAAATGTACAGCCACAATTTTTGGAATAGATGGTTTGCTTAATGATAAAATTACTGACAAAAACAGAATTATAGATGGTACTATTGACAAAGAAAAATTTTTATCTGGAAAATATATGATTGCACAAGGATATTCATCTGATAGTGGAGAATACGAACTACAGCCTACATATAACGTAGGAGATAAAATATCTTTGAACGGAAAAGAATTTGAAATTATGGCGATTGCAGAAGTGCCATATCCAATTACAGAAGGAAAAACCAATCCAGGTTCAGAGTTTAATCTGACATTTTATGTTCCTTCATCTAGTTTTTTGGAAATGTATCCAGAAAATACACCAAGAAAGTGGTTTTTAAATGTTGAAAAGGGTAAAGAAAATGAGATAGAAAATATCTTGAAACCATACATGGAGAAAGGAGTACCGATTGAAACTGAAAAAACAATAGAGCAAAACTACAACAATGCAACAAAATCAGCCACATTATTACAGAATATCGTAAGCATTATGATTTTGGTTATTGGAATTGTTAATTTTGCCAACGTAATTATTATTTCTGTTACATCAAGAAAAAAAGAATTTGCTATGATGCAAAGTATTGGAATGACCAAGAAACAGCTAAGGTTGTTGCTAATGATGGAAGCTATAAATATTTCAATTATAACGCTAATAATCTCGTACTTTTTGAGTTTAGTTACCATTTGTGTCGGTGTGAGTGCTTATTTACAAACGCAATGGACTGCGACATATCATTTTTCTATTACTCCACTTTTAGTTGTAACGCCTGTGTTAATTATTTTGCCGATAGTGATATCCTTAATTTGCTTTCAACGTATACAGAAGATTGAAATAATAGAACGTCTACAGGATGAAGATGAGGTAGGAACTGTTTAAAAAGATACAGAATAAGGGATGAGAAAATTCGAAAGAGATATTATTATTGGATAAGGCGTACATTATTAATCAAATTTGAAGTGGCGACATAATGATTCAAATAAGGTGACAGTATTAAGCAAACATATTCAGTTTAAAACTTATATTGATGAGTATCGTAAAGAGTATTTTAATGAAGGAGATATTCTGGATTGGGAAATTTACGAACAGAGATAGTTCACTGATGTGGGAACACTCATACATGAGGTGGTATTAAATTATAAGGTGTTAATTTGGGCTGTTTGGAACAATTTCCCGACAGACAATCATGAGAAAATCTCACCACAATAAATGAAAACCGGTTACTAGCTATACATTATGTAGTGGTATACTTAAGGTGCCGAATAAGATCGGAAGGGGATTGGTGCTTACAAGCCCGTCCGACAGACTGATTTTCAGCTCCTTAGGTGTACCACTTTTTGTTTCCATCGGGTTTTGATGAGGACGCAGGACAGCCAACAATTAAGCAAGGAGCTGCATCGGCTTATGCGAAGGAGGTTTGCTTTATGGAAGTATTGTATAAGCGGTGTTGTGGGATTGACATTCATAAAAATATGATGGTAGCCTGTATTTTTACGAGTGTCAGAAAAAAAGAAATCCGTCAGTTTTCAACAATGACGGAAGATATTCTCCAATTAGTTTCGTGGCTGAAAGAAACAGATTGTGAGATGGCTGCCATGGAA
>ERZ773103.475-NODE-475-length-45146-cov-9.745559_pt1 | contig 45146 bp, 70 predicted proteins | sample MGYA00511118_ERZ773103 | MGnify/ENA primary metagenome ERZ773103 (study PRJEB29015, sample SAMEA2737821) | human gut metagenome | biome: human gut; feature: human-associated habitat; material: faeces | place: China | collected 2012 ... | reverse complement strand
ATGCAGCCGCTGGGAGCCGCGACCCGGGTTCCTTTTCTGCGCGGCTCGCGACATCTGCCCGCACACATATTGCATCTGTCCCTGACCTGTGATACCATACAGGTAACTGAAACAACACAGACGGAGGACTTTTTCTATGATCTACGATACCCTGAACAACCTGCCCAACTATCTGGGCGTAAGCGACAATCTGGACACCGTGATCGAGTACATCATGGCGCGGGATATCACCACCCTGCCTGCCGGGCGCACCCGCATCGATGGGGACAAGGCGGTGGTCACCGTGAGCACCGTCACGCCCCAGACCTCCGACAAGGCACTGTTCCAGCGGCACGACAATCACATTACGCTGGAGACTGACTTGGACGGCAGTGAGCTGTTTGAGGTAAGCCTTGCGGAGCTGACGCCCACCAAGCCAACCGATGAAGCCGCCGACACCACCGTAGGCACTGCCGGTACCAGCATTGCCGGAATGCTGTGCGAGGGACGCTTTGCCTTGTATCTGGCAGGGGAACCGTATAAATCCGGCCTGAAGGCGCAGGGCTGCGGAAAGCTGAAAAAAGCCGTGTTCAGCATTGAGCTGGACCCGGACGAGGAAGAAACGGAAGAATAACTGAAAGGAGACTTTCTGTATGGGATTTTTTGCTGTACTGGCTGCAAGTCTGTTTGCCGTATTTATTTTTACTGTATTCGGCGGCTATTCGCTGCTGCTCTGGTGTCAGCAGTCCCTGTGGATGGTCGTTCCTCCCGCGCTGGTGCTGGCCGTTCTGGTCTGGACATTTTTGAAAATGGACGATAAGATCACCGCCCTGCAAAAGCGGGTGGACGAGCTGGAAGCCGCACAAAAAAGCACGGAGAAGCTTGAAAAATAATACAGCGCCGCCCTTCGTAGAGAAACCTCTCTGCAAAGGACGGCGCTGCTTTTTTTGTGAACGCTTTCACGTTGGCCTGCCGGTGGTTACAGATTTAACAGAACATTCACCCGGAAGATCTGCTCCTCGGTCTCCAGATGCAGATTGCCGTTATATTTGTGCACTACCGTCTCGGCAGATACCAGCCCGATGCCGGTGCCCTCGTGCTTGGTGGAGCGCAGGATGCCCTGCTGTTTTTTCAGCATGCCGTCGTAACGGTTCTCCACCACAAGCCCCAGCATGGCGGGACTGAGCATCTGCGCCATCACCTGCACCCGGCGCTGCTCCGGCGGCAGCTTCTGGCTGGCGTGCAGGGCGTTTTCCAGCAGATTGCCCAGAATGGTGCACAGGTCGGCCTCCGGCATGGGAAGCTGCCGAGGCAGTGCCAGCTTCCACTCCACAGGAACGCTCTGCTGCCCGGCTGCATGGTCGTAATATCCGGCCAGTGCATCCACGGCGGCGTTGGCGCACAGGCTGGGGCGGTGCTCGCTGAGCTCGCTTTCATACTGGTGCAGATAGCTTTTCAGCTCCTCCAGCTGCCCGGTCTCGGTCAGTCCGGCAATCACATGCAGATGCTGCCGGAAGTCGTGCCGCAGACGGCGGGTGTTGTCCAGATAGGTCTGTAACTCCATGTACCGGCGGGATTCCATGGCCAGCAGCTGGTTTTCCCGGTCCAGCCGGGCATTGCGGGTAAACTCCCGGGCAACGCGGTACATCTCGTATAGCAGCAGAAAGATGCCGAACAGCGAGATGGATACCGCCAGCACCGAGATGATCTTCAGCCGCCCGACCAGCACCACGGCGGGGTTCAGCGGCATACAGTATACCAGAAAAACGGCATAGAGGGCGGGCAGCGGCCACGCAGATTGCCAGAAGGCTTCACCGCTGTACTCCCGCAGCAGCCACCGGCTCCACTGCACGGCGGTGAACCAGAACAGCACGGTGAGCATCGCGGCAAGGCCCAGCCGCAGCAGCGCCGTGGAGGCAAGGCAGACGGTCTGTGGGTTGGAGATCTCGGTCTGGGCGTTGAGCAGCGTCGACAGCAGGGAACACACCGCCATCATCACGGCAGAGATGGAAAACAGAAACGCGGTCTGGCTTACGGTCACTTCCGGCGTTACCCGCCAGCGCAGCAGCCAGAAGGAGACCAGCACGATGGCGGGCAGGAGAGAATTGCTGTTCAGCCCGAACACGGCGCAGAGCGCGGCGCAGCCGATGCACAGCAGGGTGATGCATCCGGCAGCGATGCAGGCGGTGCGCCTGGGGGTGCGCAGCTTTTCCCATAGGGATGCCAGACACAGAAACGCGCTGGGATACAGCAGCGCAAAATCCAGAAAATAACGGCCGAACAGAGCAAGATCCATGGCGGCTGCTCCTTTCCTCAGTGCAGCTCCTGCCGCATGTGGCGGAACTGGTATTGTGTAAAGTGGGCAAGCAGAGTGCATTTATCCTTCTGCCGTACCGGCAGGCGGGTGCCGTCCAAGATCTCGATGCAGTCCTCCCCGAACCGCAGCACCTTGTCCATGTTGATGATAACGCCTCGGTTGCAGCTCATAAAGTTTTCCCGTGCGGTAAGCTTTTCTTCGATCTGCGCAAAGCTGCACATGGCGCGGTACTCACCATCCTCGGTGGTGATAAGGACGTAGTGGTTCCGGGCAATGGCATACAGCACCTTGCGCAGCGGCAGCTGAATGCTTTGGCGGGCAATGCGAATCTCCAGTTCCGGCTCCTTACAACGCAGCGCCCGCCGCAGCTCGGCGGCAAGGTGCACGAATTTTTCCTCCTGATAGGGTTTGAGCAGGTAATCGAAGGGGTGCACCGGAAAGGCATCCCATACATATTCCGGCGAGGAGGTCACGAATACGATCAGCACCTCCGGGTCGGCCTGCCGCAGTCGGCGGGCGGTCTCGATGCCGTTGGTGCCCGCCATGCAGATATCCAGAAACACCACGGCGTATAAGCCGGGCTCTGCTGCGGCACGGAGAAAATCATCCCCGCAGGCAAACCATGTGCACTCGGCTTCGGGCAGCTGCTGTTGCAGCAACTCCTCCAGCCGCTGGGCGTCCGGGGTCTGATCCTCTACGATGGCGATTGGCAGTGCCATCCATACACCCTCTTTCTCCATTCATTGTTCCTTTATTATAGCATACTGCGGCGGGAAGGGCATCTGCTTTTTTGCACAAAACGCTCCATTTTGCGCGCCGAGCGCCGCCCTGCGCATCTGCAGCGGGCGACTGCCAAAAAGTTTTGGTTGACAGACGGGGCGAATCATGTTATTCTTTTGTTGATTTTGAGAGACGCCGCCTTGCAGAGTCTTTTCAAAGCAATTTACTCGGGACCGCCCAAACGGGGCTAAGGCCATACGGACAGCCGGGTCCACTGCCGACCGGCGGCGCAAGCTGCCATTATTGATTGAGTTTGAAGCTCAAATTTTATAAGTTGGTTCCTTTACAACCATGAAATTGCGCAGCCTATGCGCAGACTTGTGAAACGGTCAATAAGAGTAGTAAAAGTGTAGTTGCTATATAGACTCTCATCACCCCGTCTTTTTGGATCGCGAATAACGCGCAGCACCGGCACTTACGGCTGGGTGCTTTATCAGCGCGGAAAAAGCTGCTCCAAGCGCAGGTCTGCATATTTGTGCAGTGTCTGCGCTTTTTTGTTGTGCAAAAAGAAGAACAGGGACGGAGGAAATGATGAACGAGAACAAAGCGCGTTCCCGGCTGGATCAGCGCCGTGCGCCCATTTACGAGGCGCTGGAGCGGTTCCGGCAGATGCGGGTGGTGCCTTTTGACGTGCCCGGCCACAAGCGAGGCCGCGGCAACCCGGAACTGACCGCTTTTCTGGGTCAGCAGTGCGTGGGCGTGGACGTGAACAGTATGAAGCCGCTGGATAACCTTTGCCACCCGGTGTCGGTCATCCGGGAAGCTGAGGAGCTTGCCGCTGATGCATTTGGCGCGGCACACGCCTTTTTAATGGTGGGCGGCACCACCAGCAGCGTGCAGAGCATGGTACTTACCGCCTGCAAGCGGGGCGATGAGATCATTCTGCCCCGCAACGTGCACCGCAGCGTGCTGAACGCGCTGGTGCTGTGCGGCGCGGTGCCGGTGTATGTGAACCCGGAGGTGGATAAGCGCCTGGGCATCTCGCTGGGCATGAAGCGGGAGCAGGTGGCAAAGGCCATCAAGGAGCACCCCAACGCTGTGGCTGTGCTGGTGAATAACCCCACCTACTACGGCATCTGCTCCGACCTGCGTGCCATCGTAAAAATGGCGCACGACGCCGGTATGCTCTGCCTTGCGGATGAAGCCCACGGCACCCACTTCTACTTTGGCGGCGGCCTGCCGGTTTCTGCCATGGCGGCGGGCGCAGATATGGCCTCGGTCTCCATGCACAAAAGCGGCGGCAGCCTGACCCAGTCCAGCCTGCTGCTCATCGGTCCCAACGTGCACCCGGGCTATGTGCGCCAGATCATCAACCTGACCCAGACTACCTCCGGCAGCTACCTGCTGATGTCCAGTCTGGATATCTCCCGCCGCAATCTGGCGCTGCGGGGACGGCAGGTGTTCCATCAGGTGGCGGATATTGCCGAGTATGCCCGCGAGGAGATCAACGCCGTAGGCGGCTACTACGCCTTTGGCAAGGAGCTGTGCAACGGCGATTCCGTCTTTGATTTCGACACTACCAAGCTCAGCGTCCATACGCTGGATATCGGTCTTGCAGGCATCGAGGTCTACGATATCCTGCGGGATGAGTACGATATTCAGATCGAGTTCGGCGATATCGGCAACATCCTTGCCTACCTGTCCATCGGCGATCGCCCGCAGGAGGTGGAGCGTCTGGTCAGTGCGCTGGCTGAGATCAAGCGCCGTTACCGCACCGACGGTTCGGGTCTGCTGAGTCAGGAATACATCGACCCTGTGGTGGCTGCCAGCCCGCAGGAGGCCTTCTATGCCCCCAAAAAGAGCCTGCCCCTGCGGGAGACCGAGGGCATGGTGTGCAGCGAGTTCGTCATGTGCTATCCCCCGGGCATCCCCATCCTTGCACCCGGCGAGCGCATCACCAAGGAGATCTTGAACTACATCGAGTACGCCAAGGCCAAGGGCTGCAGCATGACTGGCCCGGAGGACCCCGAAATCTTGCACCTGAATGTTCTGGCATAAGGAGGGAAAGAGATGGAATTTTGGTTTTCAGAGTTTCACACCCCGGATGTGAAGCACAGCATTCGTGTGAACAAGCAGCTCTACTCCAAGCAGAGCGATTATCAGCGCATTGATATCTTTGAGACCCCGGAGTTCGGCCGGGTGCTCACGCTGGACGGCAACGTGATGCTGACCGAGCGCGATGAGTTCATCTACGATGAAATGATCGTTCATGTGCCTATGGCGGTGCACAAGGAGGCCAAGGACATTCTGGTCATCGGTGCCGGAGACGGCGGCGTGGTGCGGGAGCTGACCCGCTACGACCGCGTGGAGCGCATCGACCTTGTGGAGATGGACCCGCAGGTGGTGGAGGCCTGCCGCGCTTACCTACCCGGCAATGCCTGCCGTATGGATGACCGCCGGGTGCATATCTACTTTGAGAACGCCCTGAAGTATATCCGCCGCTGCGAGGAGGAGTACGACCTCATCATTGTGGACTCCTCCGACCCCTTCGGCCCCTCTGAGGGTCTGTTCACCCGCGAGTTCTACGGCAGCTGCTTCAACGCCCTGAAAGAGGACGGCATCATGGTCAACCAGCAGGGCAGCCCCTTCTACGCCGAGGACGCCAGCGCCATGCAGCGCAGCCACAAGCGCATCGCATCCACCTTCCCCATCAGCCGGGTGTATCAGGCACATATCCCTACCTTTGCGGCGGGCTATTGGCTGTTCGGCTTTGCAAGCAAAAAATACCATCCCATTGATGATCTGGACGCAGAAGCGTGGAAGGCGCTGAATATGCGCACCCGCTACTACACCACCAAACTGCATATCGGAGCATTCTACCTGCCGGCTTTTCTGGAGGAGATGCTGCGGGAAGTGGAGGAACACTGATGCACCCCAACGTTGAGACCTTTATCGGCTGCGACAGCAGCTACCGCGCCGCCAGCATCGTGCTGTACGGTGCGCCTTACGATTCCACCACCAGCTACCGCCCCGGCGCACGGTTCGGCCCGGCGGCCATCCGGCACGAGAGCTACGGTCTGGAGACTTACAGCCCTTACCAGAACGCCGACCTGACCGATTTTGATGTGTTCGACAGCGGCGATCTGGAGCTGTGCTTCGGCTCCAGCGAGCTGGCACTGGCCGATATCGAGGCCCGGGCAGAGGAAATTTTGAAGGACGGCAAGTTCCCGCTGCTGCTGGGTGGCGAGCATTTGGTCACGCTGGGTGCAGTGCGGGCTGCGGTGAAGAAATACCCGGATCTGCACATCGTGCATTTTGACGCCCACGCCGACCTGCGGGACGACTATCTGGGCGCGAAGCTCAGCCACGCCTGTGTGCTGCGCCGCTGCCACGAGCTGGTAGGGGACGGCCACATCCATCAGTTCTGCATCCGCAGCGGAGACCGGGAAGAGTTCGAGTTTGCTGCCCAGCACACCGAGATGCACAAGTTCGATTTTACCGGTCTTGCCGAGCTGACCGCACAGCTGTGCGAGAGCAAGGTGCCGGTGTACCTGACCATCGATCTGGACTGCCTTGACCCCTCCTGCTTCCCGGGTACCGGTACCCCGGAAGCTGGCGGCGTAAGCTTTTTGCAGCTGCTGGATGCCATCCGCACTGTGACCAAGGCCAACATCATCGGTGCAGACCTGAACGAGCTTGCCCCCACGCTGGACACCACCGGCGTTTCCACCGCCACCGCCTGCAAGGTGCTGCGCGAGACCCTGATCGCGCTGGACAAGGGCTGGCCGGGCTTTCAGGTATAAATACGAACCTACCATTTTACAGATAAAGGAGTAACCGACATGAGCAAAGTTCTGATCATCGGCTGCGGCGGCGTGGCCTCTGTTGCCATCCATAAGTGCTGCCAGGTGCCCGAGGTGTTCACCGAGATCTGCATCGCCAGCCGTACCAAGGCAAAGTGCGATAAACTGGCTGCTGAGCTGGCTCCCACCACCGCCACCAAGATCACCACCGCACAGGTGGACGCAGACAAGGTGGAAGAGGTCATCGCCCTCATCAAGGCCTACCAGCCTGACCTCGTGATGAACATCGCCCTGCCTTATCAGGATCTGACCATCATGGACGCCTGCCTTGCCTGCGGCGTCAACTACATGGACACTGCCAACTATGAGCCTGAGAACACCGACGACCCGGAGTGGCGTGCCATCTATGAGAAGCGCTGCAAGGAGGCCGGCTTCTCTGCCTACTTTGATTACAGCTGGCAGTGGGCCTACGCCAAAAAATTCGAGGAAGCCGGTCTGACCGCTCTGCTGGGCAGCGGCTTCGACCCGGGTGTGACGCAGGCTTACTGCGCCTACGCAAAAAAGCACGAGTTTGATACCATCGACACCATTGATATTCTGGACTGCAACGGCGGCGACCACGGCTACGCCTTTGCCACCAACTTTAACCCCGAGATCAACCTGCGCGAGGTGTCCGCCCCCGGCAGCTACTGGGAAAACGGCCACTGGGTAGAGATCCCGGCTATGAGCATCAAGCGGGAGTACAACTTCGATCAGGTGGGCGACAAGGATATGTATCTGCTGCACCACGAGGAGATCGAGTCTCTGGCAAAGAACATCCCGGAGGCAAAGCGCATCCGCTTCTTCATGACCTTTGGCCAGAGCTATCTCGACCACATGCGCTGTCTGGAGGATGTGGGCATGCTGTCCACCACCCCGGTCAGCTTCAATGGTCAGGAGATCGTGCCCATCCAGTTCCTCAAGGCTCTGCTGCCGGACCCCGCCAGCCTTGGCCCCCGCACTAAGGGCAAGACCAACATCGGCTGCATCTTTACCGGCAAAAAGGACGGTAAGGATAAGACCTACTACATCTACAACGTCTGTGACCATCAGGAGTGCTACAAGGAAGTGGGCAGTCAGGCCATCAGCTACACCACCGGCGTGCCGGCTATGTGCGGCGCCCTGATGCTGCTCACCGGCAAGTGGACCACCAAGGGCGTGCACACTGTCGAGGAGTTTGATCCCGATCCGTATCTGGATGCACTGGATAAGTACGGCCTGCCCCGCTCCGAGAGCCACAGCCCGGCTCTGGTGGACTGATGCGGGTGCGCGACAGCCGCCCGCCCTTTGCGGGGCTGGCAAACCTGTCCGAGGAGCAGCTGCACCGCCTGCCCACCCCCTGCTATCTGCTGGACGAAGCCCAGCTGCGCCGCAACGGCGAGATCCTGCTGGGGGTGCAGCAGCGCACCGGCTGCCGCATTCTGCTGGCGCAGAAGGCTTTTTCCAACTTCAATGTCTACCCGGTGCTGGCACCCTATCTGGCAGGTACCGAGGCCAGCGGCCTGTACGAGAGCCGCTTGGGCAGGGAAGAACTGCCGGAGAAGGAGAACCATGTGTTCTGTGCCGCCTACCGGACAGATGAGTTTGAGGAATTGCTGCAATACGCCGACCACATCGTGTTCAACTCGCCCAGCCAGCTGGCAAAGTTCGGCCCGGCGGCAAAGGCAGCGGGCAAAAGCATCGGTCTGCGCATCAACCCGGAGTGCTCCACGCAGGAGGGTCATGAAATTTACGACCCCTGCGCCCCCGGCAGCCGTCTGGGCACCACCCGTGCTCAGTGGGATGCCGCTGTGGCGGCGCACCCGGAGCTGCCTACCCTGCTGGACGGTCTGCACTTCCATACCCTCTGCGAGCAGGACGCGGACGCGCTGGCGGTGACGCTGGCAGCGGTGGAGAAAAAGTTTGCAGACCTGCTGCCCAGAATGAAATGGCTCAACTTCGGCGGGGGGCACCATATCACCCGCCCGGGCTATGCCCTTGCTACGCTGGAAAACTGCATCCTCTCGGTGCGACAGAAGTACGGCGTACAGGTGTATCTGGAGCCCGGCGAGGCTTGGGCGCTGAACGCGGGATATCTCGTCACCACCGTGCTGGACACCCTGCGCAACGGGGATACCAGCCTTGCCATTCTGGATATGTCCGCAGCCTGCCACACCCCGGATGTCATCGAGATGCCCTACCGCCCGCCGCTGCTGGACGCCGGTGAGGCAGGAGAGAAGGCGCACACCGTCCGGCTGGGCGGCCCCACCTGCCTTGCGGGGGATATCATCGGGGATTACAGCTTTGACGCCCCCCTTGCTGAGGGCGATAAGCTCATTTTCGGCGATATGGCCATCTACACCACCTGCAAGAACAACACCTTCAATGGGATGCCCCTGCCGCCCATCTGGCTGCTGGGCGCAGACGGCAATTGCCGGGAGCTGGTGCACTTTGGCTATCAGGACTTCAAAATGCGTCTGGGTGCACAGTAAAATAAAAAGCGTTTGTCACGGCCTGCGGGCTGCGACAAACGCTTTTTTCATGAAAGGGGACGTAAGGTGAATGGCAGATAAAACAAAAAAGCACCACACGTTTCCGTGTAGTGCTTTCATTCTGGTGGAGATTACCGGGCCGATTCTGATCACGGTGATCCTCTTGCAGTCCATGCACGGCACTCTCCTGGGTGAGCTAAACCCTCACTCGTTTGGCAGCGACAAAAAAGCACTACACGTTTCCGTGTAGTGCTTTCGTTCTGGTGGAGCAATCAGGAGTCAAAACGAACATTTTGGCATCTGGCGAATCCTCGCCATCCGGCGGGTCTTCCCCAGTCTCCAGAGGAATCTCAACGCTGTTGTCCTTGCCCATAAAGGAAAAGACCAGCTTCAGACGGTTATCATCGTAGATGTAGGCTGCGACAAGGAAGTCTTTGAAAAGTTCTGCCTGAACCTCCCTGTCGTGTATATCCTTGCTGCGAAGAATGTGGAGTTCGTCAATCAAGTCCTCCCGATTGATTTTGACCACATCCCTCTTGGCTGCGCTCAACTGGGCGGTCAGCTTTGAGTTCTCAGTCTCCAATTCAACCATCCGGCTGCGGGTGGCCTCTGTGATAATTCCCATCTCGATGGCTTTCAGCATATTCGAGGTGGCCTTTTTGTTTTCGGCCAGCTGCTGCTCCAACGCCTCGATCTGGAGGTCATTGTCGTGCTTTTCCCAATACTGGACCGTCTGATCTGCCATCCACTCGATAACGTCATCGGTCAGGCAGTACATCTTGATGGCCTGTGCGATGGCGGGCTCGATAACATCCCGGCGGACATTCTTCTTGTTGCAGGCGTGTTCGGTGCGCCGCTTCTGGCAGGTGTAGTAGTAATGCAGCTCTCCGTTTCTACTGGTGCCGGATACGCCCGTCATGTAGCTGCCGCAATGCCCGCAGCGAAGCTTCCCGGTCAGCAGGTAATCTTCCGCACCAACACGGTGCCGGGTTCCAACTGGATTCTTTTTCACCCTCATGGCCTCCTGTACCTTGTACCACAATTCATCGCTCACAATGCGTGGAATCCCATCCACAATGCGGACGTTGCCGTAAATGTAGATGCCCTTGTACCGCTCGTTCTGGCAAATGCTCTGGAAACTGCCCTTATTCCACGCAGCCCCCTTGCTGGTCTTGATGCCCTTTGCGTTGAGGTCTCGCGCAATATCTACGAACAGATCCCCGGCGGCAACACGGGTGAAGATTTCCCGAACAACAGCCGCTGCGGGCTCGTCCAGCATGACCTTCCCGTCTGCACCGCGCTTGTACCCCAACGGCTGCCGGCCGTTCGCCATGCACTTGTTGGCGTTGTCGTACAGACCGCGGGTGATGTCCTCTGCCATGTTCTCGCTGTAAAACTGGTTGACGTTCATCATGTTCCGCAGTGCAAAACGCCCGGCGGCAGTATCGTCAAAATCTTCCTCAGCGTAAAACACCTTTACGCCGTAATCGTCCAGCTTCGCCTCGTTGACCATGGCTTGCAGCATATTGCGCCCGATGCGGTTGGACTTCCACGCCACGACGGCCTGAAACTTCCCTTTTTCAGCATCCCGCATCATCTGTTGGAAACGAGGCCGGTTATCCGTCTTGCCGCTGATTGCCCTGTCCTCGTATGTACCAACAATGCGCAGTCCAAGCGCAGCCGCGTGCTTCGTACACTCTGCGATCTGCTGCTCGATGCTGACCTCTCGCTGGTTATGTGACGAGTACCGGGCATAGATGACGGCATCGAGGCCAGCAGCAATATTCTTTTTTCTGGCCATCAGCTTTCACCGTCCACTTCAACACGGTAGATTCCATCATTGTCCGCAAACAGAATTTGCTTTCCGTTCCACATTCCAACGGCTTCAAGTTCTGGCATGAGTTCATACCATTGCTGCTCTGAAATGATTGGAATATTCAAGGCATCGGCTCTGTCAATTTTCTTTTGCGCCGGGTCACTACACACAATCAAAAGACCTGTCTTTTTTGACACACTCGCATCCGCAGTTAGGCCGTACGCCGAAAAAATATCAAGAAAATCCGTTCTATTTCTCAGCATGACTGGATTCCCGGTCACGCAAGCACTCTTAAATTCCTGCAAGCGCGATGCGATTTCTTTCAGATTCATAGAGAAACACCCATCAGCTTAACTTCACAGCGGTTCCAAGCAGCATGAAATTGTTGCCCTGCGTGGCAAATTTCAATCCGATGACGGCATCTGCGCCCAACTTGGCTGCCTTTTTCTCCAAATCATCCTGCGCCTGTTTCGTGAAATTGTCGATGGCATTACCCATCATCTTGTTTCCACCCGGCAGGACGGTCAAAATAACGGATGCAACAATACCCAGATATTGAGACACATTTTTCCCTTGGATGCTATCAGTTGTAGTCAAAATCATAGTTGTTCCCCCTCGTTTCGGCATTTTTTTACAAACAGCTGAAAATAGCTGCGCGTTCTGCTATAATTTAGTCAACCTGCCGACAGTAATCTAGGAAAGGGGTAATGCGTATGACCACAGAAGAATGGTCAGAAGTGCTTATCATGGTCAGAATGCTGTCGGATGCTGACAAAGCACGGCTGATTACTTATCTGCGCGCTCTGAAAGATAGCGAAGATAATTCAACGCTTCCTGCCGCCGATCAGCCGACAAGTCAAGAAGTAATTCAATAATCTCCGCCGTTTGGCCGTCCTCCTGTTGGAGGGCGGCTTTTATCATTTCTTTCGGTGTATGTCCAAGCAGAGAATCCAAGGATTCCCCCAGCTGGTCCGCAATAGAGCAGGCGGCGGCCAGCGAGATGGGCTCACTGCCATCCAGTTCTTCTTCGATTTCCTGAACGCTGATGCCTGCCGCCTTCAAGTCGGCCGGATCCGCATTATTCAAAATCTGCATCACACTATCGCGAAACTTTGAAGACCATTCGTTTTGATGAGATTCCTCGTCCCATCCCATGATATAAGACGGGGTGGTTTCCAAAGCGTCAGCAATGACTTTGATTTTGGACTGCGTAAGGACGCGAAATCCGAGTTCAATTTTGTTGATGGATGATTTCGACTTATAGCCAACTTTCGTTGCCAGTTCTTCTTGGGACATACCCAGCTCTTCGCGTCGAATTTTCACTCTCTGTCCGATGGTCATAGTTTTGTATTCCCCCTAAAATCTTCTGATGCAATTATAATACGGCGTAGTCTTTAGGTCAACATTTTTTCAGATTTTCCAAAAAAATAGTTGACATTCTGCCTACGAGGTGGTAATATACGCCCAGTAGACAGCCAGTCTACGCCGAACAGAAAGCGAGGTGAATCTACCATGACCAACGCAACTTTGCTTAAAGCGAAGATTGATGCCTCCGGCTACAAGATGAAGTATGTTGCAGATCGCATTGGCCTTACATATCAGGGATTCCTGAACAAAATCAGGAACAAAACCGACTTTACGGCTCCTGAAATCAAGGGCTTGTGTGAACTGCTCCACATTGAAACGGAGGAGATGGAGCAGATTTTTTTTGCTCTGTGAGTAGACTCTTTGCCTACTTTGGACAGGAGGACCAAATGAACGCCAACATTCACATCAACGTGGACGAAATACCGCCGGAGGTCGCAGAGCGAATCGGCTGCGTGTTTCTCGGATTCCACAAGCGTTTCCAGCAGAGCCCCGAACTCATGGCTGAGCTGGAAGCCTACCGAGCCACCAAAAAGGCATCTGAAAGGAAGTGTGCAGAATGACGAAGATCCTGATGACCGTGTATGGCATCACCGCAGAGCAGGCAGCAGCCCGGCTCCCGGCGGCGCAGTTCGTTTTGACTGCTGCCGTTGCAGCCGTGCTCGTCTGGCTGGACAGCAACGGCACATTGGACGGCGTAGGCCGCTGGATGGGTCGGACGCTCCGGGAGGTGCTGGATGCTGTATCCGAGGACTGATGCGGAGGCTGGCTACCCTGACCCTCCTGTGTGCCCCATCTGCTACCATCTGTGCGATACCGTCTATCGCGCCGAGGATGGAACAATCGTAGGCTGTGACCGCTGCCTTGAAGCGGTTGATGCATGGAAAGTCATCGAGTGCTTTCCGGAAAAGGAGCGATTTTTATGAAAGGATTGGTTTTTGACACCGAGAATCGGATGCAATTCAAGGACTTCGGCGAGCCGCTGCTGGACAGCCTCCAGAAAGAGGTCGGCGGTTACATCGAGGTGGTTCATCCCAAGTATCTTCCGGAAGGGCTGTGCATGGTGGTCGATGACGAGGGGCGATTGAAAGGCTCTGCCATCAATAACATTGCCAGCGTCATCTACGGTACGCCGGAACACGGTCAGCCTATCGCGGGCAACGCTGTGATTCTCCGCGAGGGCTTCGTGGCTGGAGAACGCGACTTTGTGAGCCTGACCGAAGATGATGAAACAGGCCTGATACTTATGCTCTTTGCACTCGGCATCAGCATCAAGGATGAAAGCGAGGCCGAGTGATGGATCTGGAAAAATTCTACTTCACCTACGGCTCCGATGATGTTCAGCCGTACTGCGGAGGATGGACGGTGGTCTGGGCGCCAAACTACCACATGGCGTGTCAGGCGTTCCGGGCAGCCCACCCTGACCGCATTCCCAATGTTCTCAACTGCGCCAGCGTGTACAGCGCAAAGGAGTTCGAGAAAACCAAGATGTTCGGCTCGGAGGGCAACTTCGGCCGCCGCTGCCGGGAAACCATCACGCTGAACATCGCTGTCAATAAGGTCAACGAGGAGGTGATTTTTTGAAAGTAAGAGGCAAAAAGCTGACCCGCCGCCAGAAAGAAGCTCTCTCTGCGCAGGGCTGGGATTTCCGCCTGTACCTCTGCGTCCGGGATGCTCCCGACTTCATGGAGCTGGTCAACCGCACCACCGGCAAGTACGTTATGTTCCGCAAGTAAACCCACAAACTGAAAAGGAGTAAACATTATGATTCGCAACCCCAATGACATTCAGGATGGCGCAAAGAAAATCCGTATGCTGATTGCTGGCTACCCCGGCATCGGCAAGTCCACTCTGGCCTTGTCCGCACCCCGTCCGCTGCACATCGACTGCGATTTCGGCATTGACCGCATCGAGCCCCGATACCGTATGCCGTACATCCAGCCCCGCAGCTATGACGAGATTCTGAACGACCTGAAGCCTGAGAACCTCAACGACTTTGAGACGCTGGTGTTTGATACCGCCGGCAAGCTGATTTCCCTGATGGGTCTGTGGGCTATCAAGCAGAACCCTAAGTACGGTCAGCGTGATGGCAGCCTGTCCCTCAAGGGCTATGGCTTTGTAGGCCGTGAGTTCGTCCGGCTGATGGACTACTGCTTCTACGAGCTGAAAAAGAACATCGTTGTCGTGTTCCATGCCACAGAGGAAAAGGACGGCGACAACACCCGCCTCCGCATCAAGGTTGAAGGCCAGACCAAGAACAACGTCTGGGAACCCATGGATCTGGGCGGTTTCGTGGAGATGTACGGCAACGACCGCACCATCGGCTTCTCCAACTGTGAGCGGTATTTCGCCAAGGGCACCCGCGGCATCCACGGCGTTTATAAGATTCCCGCCCTTGGCCCCGGAAGCCAGAATGACTTCCTGACCAAGCTGTTCGAGGAATATAACAGCAAGGCCGCTGAGGAAGTGGCTGCAAACGCCAAGGAAAACGAGGCGTACGAACAGGTTATGCGGGATGGCAGCAAGATTATTGCCGGCATCAAGGATGCAGATACCGCCAACGCCGCCATGCAGCCGTTCAAGGGCTTGCAGCATCACCTTACTTCCAGCCGGGAACTGAACGCCATGTGGAAAGCCAAGATTGCCGCCCTCGGTCTGGCGTTCGATTCCACCGCGGTCAAGTACGTTTCCAAGCCCGCAGAGGAGGCGCAGTAAATGGCTGCATACCTCATTACTCACTCTCTGCTGTCCTCGTGGCTGCACCTTATCCGGGAGAACCCCTACGAGGATTTGACCACAGAGGGCGACCCGCTGGCAGAGTTCATGCTGGTGCTGAAACGTGAGCCTACGCCCCGCACCGAGGCCATGCAGAACGGCATCGACTTTGAAAATCTGGTGACCTCCATCATTTCCGGACATGATGACCCGGACAATCCGTGGAGTTGGGCCGCTGGGCAAATCGCCGCCATCATCCACGGCGGGCAGCTGCAATTCAAGGCCAGAAAAGCCATCAAGGTGCGTGGCATGGACGTTGTTCTGTACGGCCGCCTCGATGCCCTCAAAGCCGGGACTATCTACGATATCAAGTTCAGCAAGGGCTATGAGCGTGGAAAGTTCTATTCCAGCACCCAGCATCCCACCTATATGCTGCTGATCCCGGAGGCTCAGACGTTCTCCTACCTCGTCAGCAACGGCATGGATGTTTGGACGGAGTGCTATCGCCGGGATGAAACGCCCGACATTCGCCCCATCATTTCGGACTTTTTCGACTGGCTGGATGCTTTCGGTCTGATGGATGTGTTCAAGGAACACTGGAAAGCCTTATGACCGGGCGGCTGGTGGATATGAGCTTCAGCCTGAACCGCAAGCAGCGTATCACGCTGGAAGTTGATTCTGATTTCCGAAACCTGTGGGACAAGCTGAATCGGGAGCCACTGTTGGACATTGAAATCAAGAAGCACCGCAACAAGCGCAGCCACAGCGCAAACGCTTACTTCCATGTTCTGGTCAATAAGATCGCCGCCGAAACTGGCGAATCGGATGACCTTGTGAAAGAACGGCTGGTTGTGGCCTACGGCACAGTTGCGAGGGACAAGGATGGCTGCACCGTGGGCTTCAAACTTCCGGTCAGCGTGGATGTTCACGACCTCTACAAATACACCCGCTGCTTTGATGTGCGGGAAGAGGACGGAAAATGGTTCAACTGCTACTTGGTTTACAAGGACACCAGCAAGATGGACACGAAAGAATTTTCACACCTGATTGACGGTGCGATTGATGAAGCCAAGGCTCTGGGTATCGAGACGGATACCCCGGAGCAGTTGGCCCGGTACAAGGAGGAATGGTCACGATGAAAGGCCGAATCGTCATCTGCGACTACTGCGGAACGCCCGCAGACTTCGTAGACAGTTCGGTGGTTTACCACGGCCACAGCTTCGGCATGATTTACCTCTGCCCTCGCTGCGGTGCCTATGTCGGCGTACACAAGGGGTCTGACAAACCCCTTGGCCGCTTGGCAAATTCGGAGTTGCGCAACTGGAAAAAGGCAGCTCATGCAGCATTTGACCCGCTCTGGAAATACGGTCCCTACCGTGGCCGCCGGAATGAGGCCTACCGCTGGCTGTCCGAGAAGATGGGCACCCCGATTGAATTTACGCATATTGGAATGTTCGATGTGGACCAGTGCCGCAAGGTGGTCCGCATCATGCGAGAAGAAAGGAACCAGTTATGGAAGATTTGAACGTCCAGACCATCGCTATCCCGGTTGAGGAGTACAAGGAACTGCTCCAGAAGCAGGCCGAACTCAGCCTCATTTATCACAAGGGTGCAGGCGGCAGCGTTTACGACATTGGTAACTTTGTGTTGGATTTGATGCTTGCAGTTCATCCGGAGCTGATTACCAAGCAGGAGGACACCGATGCTGAATAATTGCACATTTCAGGGCCGCTTCGCTGCTGATCCTGAAATGCGGACAACACAGAGCGGCCTGACAGTTGCCAGCTTTCGCATGGCCGTTGACCGGGATAATGTCGGTCAGGATGGCCGGCGGGCTACTGATTGGCTGAATTTCGTGGCATGGCGTAAAACGGCAGAGTTCGTTTGCCAGTATTTCCGCAAGGGCAGCACGGCTCTTGTGGAGTGCCAGTGCCAGACCCGCTCCTACGAAGACAAGAACGGTCAGAAGCGCACCGCCACCGAGTTTGTGGTCCAGAAGATTCACTTTTGCGGCCCAAAAACGGAGCAGCGAGTGGATGATGGCGGTGAGGCACCGCCGCCGGGCTACCAGAAGCCGTCCTGTCAGAATCAGCAGCCGCAGCAGATGGGATTCAACACCCAGAGCCAGCGGCAGCAGTGGCAGCAGAGTGCCCCCGGCTGGCAGCAGCCCGGCTACTCGCAGGGTAATCCCGATGATTTCTCCGAAATCGATGACACGGATGACTTGCCGTTCTAAGGAGGTCTGATAATGGCAACTGGCAAGAGGTTTTACTGGATAAAACTCAAGGATTCGTTCATGAATTCGGAAGTGGTCGATTTCCTGATGAGCCAGCCGAACGGTGCCAATTACGTTGTTCTCTATCAGATGCTCTGTCTCAAAACCATCAATACGGGCGGCCGCCTTACTTGTCAGATAGGCGATATCATCATTCCTTTCGACATTGAAAAGATTCAGCGCGACTGTAAATGGTTTTCGCTGGACACCGTTCGCATTGCTCTTGGGCTCTATAAACAGCTTGGTCTTATTTACGAAGACCGAGATGGAACGCTGGTTCTTGTAAACCACGCCGAGATGGTTGGAAGCGAAACCGACTGGGCAGCAAAAAAGCGCAGACAGGCACTTCAAGCTGCAAATCGTCTCCCGGCGGCTGGGGAAAGTGCCGGGGATGCCGCTGGGGAAATTTTCCCCATAGAGATAAGAGATAAGAGAATAGAGATTAGAGATAAAGAGATAAGAGATAGAGATAACGGTAGTCCGGCTGTCGATGCTGGACTGGCAGAGATCATCGGCTCTTACGAGGAGAACATCGGCAGCTTTCCCCCGGCCGCAAAGGATTCCTTGCTCCAATGGCGGCAGATTTTCACGGATGACCTCATCCTGCTGGCTATCAAAAAAGCCGCACTGTCTGGCGTACATAAATGGAACTACGTCAACGGCATCTTGAAAGCATGGAAGAATGAGGGCGTGAAAACCCTTGGCGATGTGCAAGCCCGCGACCAGCGGCGTAAGCCCCCGGCGGGTCAGCAGCCAAAGCGTTCTGCTGCCGATGACTACGATGAAATTTTCGGAGAACTTTTAGGAGGCTCGACAACATGACCGATACGAAATTGCGTGAGCTGCTGGTGGTCATCGATGACCACTACGGCCGCGCCCGCAGCTTGGAGGAGCGCTGGGCTGACACGCAAATCTACATCCGGGCGTTCGGCACCATCCCGGACGAGATTGTGGAAAAGGCACTGTATACGGCCTTTACACAGTGCAGATTCCAGAACCAGCTGATTGTGGACTGGTGCGCTGAAATTAAAAAGCTGCTGTCAGCCCAGCAACCCTCGGCGAACGACCTCTGGGCGCAGGCTGCGGCAGCTGCCCGGAAAATCGAGGCAAATCTGTACTACCAGACCCACGGCGGATTCATTGCCCCCGATGGGCGCAAGCTGAAAGGCGAAGATTTCAAAAAGGAAAACGCAAAAATCTTCGCCGCCCTCCCGATGGTGGTGCAGCGGTGGGCTGGATCCCCGGCAGACCTGTCGGAGATTTTCAGCAGCCGCAGCAGCGCGGATCTGCGCCAGTTCGTCCGGCCGGGCTTCGACCGGGCTGTGCAGGATGCCCCGGTTGAGAGTTTGCAGCCTCCGGCTCTGCCCGGCGGCGCAGCCCCGGCACAGATTGGAGGTGGCACGGCGTGAGATCGAAAAGACCATTCCGCAGCCTGATCGTGTGCGTTTCGTGTGCGATGGTTGGCTGCATCCTCACAAGCACGGCCTACTCCAGGCGGGTGAACGATCTGGAAATTGAGCGGGATATCTACGCCAGCAAGTCATCCAACTGGGAGCGCATGGCCGGAGAACGTGATGAAACCATTGACCAACTCCAAACCGAGGTAGACAAGCTGACCGCAGAACTGAACGCCCAGACCGATTTGACCCTTACATACGCCGGGGCGTTCAGCTGCACAGCCTATTGTTCCGAGGAATACGCCCACATCTGTGGCGAGGGGCACGGCATCACATCCAGCGGCGCAAAGGTGCAGCCGGGCGTGACCGTAGCTGCCGACACCAGCGTTCTGCCCTACGGCACGGTGGTCTATATCGAGGGCATCGGTATCCGGGTCGTTCAGGACACCGGGAGTGCGGTGGTAGGTAACAAGCTAGACGTTGCCGTAAAGACCCACAGTGAGGCTCTAAGCTGGTCTGGGTGGGGCTCCCGCCGGGTCTGGATTATTTCAGGAGGTGTTGAACCGTGAAAAAGCCGTTTGAGACCGAAATGGACGACACCAGACAGGCGGTCGGACAAATCGTGGGTTTGTGCACCACCATTGCGCTGCATCAGGAGTTCGGTGTCGGCAAAACCAGACTGGAGCGCATTAAAGCTAGAATTGACGAGTTGGAGAACCAGAACACCGAAGTCATTATGACCCCGGATGCCTACGGCAGACCCTCCAAGGATAAGGCAGAGGCCATCCGGGAAAGCTGGCTGGCTGGATACGTTTCTTCCGACTACCGAATCCCGATGGTGAGATTGCCTCGTGGACGCAAAGAGCAGCAATACCGCATTGCTGGCGACAGGGCTGCCAAAATTGCTTGGCAGGTTTACGCCAAGGCGGTTATTGATGTGCTGCACTATGGTCCAGACCGCTTGGAACGGCTGCGCAAGGAAAGCCATGCCAACTATGAGCAGCTGAACAAGTGGGGGCATGAGGATGGTCTGGACGTTGCGATGGAAAAGCTGCGCCGCTGCGCTGCGGAGGCTATGCAAGCCCCGGAAATGGAAGTTTCTGATATTGATGGCAGCAAGGATGCTGCGGAAGTGGACAAGGAGTTCCGTAAGCAGCAGCTGAATTTCATCAAGCGTGTCCGGGCACAGACCCTTGGGCGTATCGCAGCTACTACGCAGCCCGTCAACGTACTGGCCGAGCAGGGTGTGCAGGACAAAGTTCAGGAGATTATGCAGCAGGTTTCCCAGCAGTCTTTTGAGCGCAGGAGGAGACGTTGATATGGCACAAAATGAATACGGCGAGAAGCTGGACAGCAATGGCTATGCGCCCAGCATCCTCAGCAAGAGCCCCACCTGTCTAATTTGCGGGCGGTATCGCACCGCCCGGCACGAAGTCTTTTTCGGACCGTACCGGGATAAGAGCAAGCGGCTTGGCCTGTGGGCAAACCTCTGCCCTTGGTGCCACCAGAACGGCGTGACTGCCGTACATACAAATAGAGAGGCCGATCTCCGCTTAAAAAAGTGGGCGCAGAAAAAGGCCATGGAGTATTACGGCTGGCCAGAGGCGCGGTTCATCCAAGAGTTTGGGAGGTCGTACCTGTGATGCCCATCATCGCTATTGACCCCGGCAATGTGCAGTCTGGCTACTGCGTGATTGACCAGAAAACGCTCCGACCGCTGGAGTTCGGAAAAATCGACAACGAAGAACTGCTGAAAAAGCTGGAATCGGCTGCCAAGCAGGGATGGCGGTGGGCGGTCATCGAAATGGTGGCCTCCTACGGGATGTCCGTTGGTCGGGACGTTTTCGACACCACGGTCTGGATCGGCCGGTTCTATCAGGTGCTTTCGTCCCGGTGCTCGGTGCGGATGATGTGCCGCATCGAGGAGAAAAAGCACATTTGCCACGACAGCCGAGCCAACGACACCGCCATCCGGCGGGCATTGATTGACCGATTTGCAGCCCACGACCTGAAAAACGGCAAGGGCACAAAGAAAGCCCCGGATTTCTTCTACGGCTTCAAGGCTGATGTGTGGGCAGCCTACGCACTGGGTCTGACCGCCATCGAGAACCGGGAGAACGACTATAAATTTTCGACTACTTAAAAGCTACTTGAAAGGAGCTTCATCATGGATAATTCTCTGTCTGAATCCGCACGTTTCGCAGTCTACCGTGAAAAACTCAAGGGCATCTGCGAGGCCAACAACCTGAGCTATGTGTTCATCAAGAACGCATATCCCATCAAGCTGGTTATCCGTCCGCTGGGCGGCGTTGGTGAGCAGATGTCGATGCTGGAAGAAGCGACCGAGGACAACTACATCTCGCCGGGCGCATCCATCTTGTTCACCGTCAAGGACGGAAACCTGACCTACCGCATGAGCAAGACGTTCACCATCTCCGACACCCTGTTCAACAAAATCAAGAACATCTTCAAGAATATGCACTACCTCTGGCTCCAGTTTTTCTTCCGGGATTTGGTTGAGGGCGGCAAGCTGGCAGCCCTCGGCTACAAGATGCCTGACATTCCGGAATCCGGTGGGCAGCAGGATGCGCCCCGGGAAAATGAGCCTGATTCGCCGAATCTCCCCGGGGAGGCCGAACCGCTGGAAGAAGTCGAGGAGGACGAGGAGGACGAGCCCACCTCGGATGAACTGACGCAGGCCACCGAGATTGCCCGGCAGAACAACGGCATCACGCAGGCCATGTTGGAGGAAAAGATGGGCGTGACCGCAGAAAAGGCCATTGCGCTGTTGGATGATATGGAATCCGCAGGCGTGATCGAGTTCTCCAACGGGCACTACACCCTGGCCGCTGCTGACAGCGAGGAGGAGTAACCTATGGCAAAGGCAGCAGTGACCCGCAGCATCCGGGATGACCACCAGAAGAACTTCCTCAAAATCTTCAATAGCCTGACTGGAAAGCACAGCCGCTGGGAGATTTGGGAGGACTTCGTCACCCTGACGGCCATCGAGATCTCGAACAGCACGGACAAGGTAAATGCCCCAGAGCGAACCAAGATGTATCAGACCATCGTTTCCAAATACTCCGCCAAGGAGCGGGAGGGCATGGCTGAAATGCTGGGCGAGGTAATCATGGGCATGGAGCAGAATCCTGACCAAGACTTCCTCGGTTCGCTGTACATGATGTGCGAGTTGGGCAACGACCACGCCGGGCAGTTCTTCACTCCCTACGATGTGTGCCGCTGCATGGCCGAGATTACGTTCGACCCGAAGCTGCACCCGGACATGGAGGGATTCATCTCGGTATCTGACCCGGCCTGTGGTGCTGGGGCCACGCTGCTTGCCTTATTGAACGTCTGCAAAAGACGGAATATCTGCTACCACAACAAGGTCCTTGTCATAGCCCAAGACATTGACTTCATCGTTGGGCTGATGTGCTACATCCAGTGCAGCTTCATGGGCTGCGCTGGATATGTAGTCATCGGTGACACACTCGTGAACCCGGCAACGGCCTACGACAGCCGCGGATTGCTGCCCGCAGGACCACAAAACCGTATTTGGTATATGCCGCTTTTCTCAACCGATGTGTGGTATATGCGCCGCCAGATAGCGCAGATGAACCTGCTGTTTGAGCCGAAAGGCGAACCTGCAAAAATCGAAAAGACCGATATTAAACCCGCAAATTTGCAAAAATCTATCAAAAATGAGCCTAAAGCCCCGGAAAACGAGCCTCTTAACGAAACCAAAACCGGGCAGCTCACGTTTTTCTAACCCGAAATAAGAAAGGAGTATCCCTATGGCAGACATTACTTACATCCCTATCCGGCAGCTGTACCCTCACCCCGATAACCCCCGCAAGGAACTGGGCGACCTGTCCGAACTTGCCGCCAGCATCAAGGAAAACGGCGTGTACCAGAACCTGACCGTCATTCCGGGGCACTACCTCGGCAAGCAGGAGTACATTGCCCGGTGCATTGCCGATGGCGGCGACGCTTCGGCAGCAGAGGCGGCATGGACACCCAAGGCCGTGTGGTCCAGCGAGGACTACACCATCATCATCGGACACCGCCGGGCGGCGGCCGCGCAGCAGGCTGGCAAGTTTGAATTACCCTGCTCCGTGGTCGATATGACCGAGAAAGAGCAGCTGCAAACCATGATGGTAGAGAATATGCAGCGGTCTGATCTCACCGTCTACGAGCAGGCGCAGGGCTTCCAGATGATGCTGGACATGGGTGATACCGTGGAGCGTGTCGCAGACCGCTCCGGCTTCTCTCAGTCCACTATCCGGCGGCGCATCAAGCTGCTGGAACTGAACCACGACAACTTCAAAAAGGCAGAGCAGCGTGGCGCAACCCTTTCCGATTTTGTTGAACTTAACAAAATCGAGGACTTGGATGCCCGGAACAAGGTGCTGGAAACCCTCGGTACCCAGAACTTCAACCGCGCCATGCAGAATGCCTTGTCTGACCAGAAATACCAGCATCGAAAGGCTGAATGGATTGAGCAGCTTCGCCAATTTGCTGTGGAAAATCCTGATGCCGATTACCGTACTCACACACACGTTGCCGGGTACGGATATTGGAACACCGGCAAGGACGTTGAAGTGCCGGACGATGCCGATAGCGTAGCGTACTGCTACAAGGTCAGCCAAAACCAGATTGACCTCTACAAAGAGCGCGATTGGGGAAAAGAGAATGCGGAAACGGCTAAGCGAGAGGAAAAGCGGCAGCAGGAACAGTTCTATAAGGACCAGCTTGCCGCCCTCACAAACTATATGTTTGAACTGCGCCGGGACTTTGTGACGCAGCTTTCCACGGCAGAGTGCAAAAAGCATCTGGGCGAAATCGTCCGCTTTGCTGTGGATGCGTTCGAGTCAAATTACGATGGCGAGTTGACAATCAAGCTGCTGGGCGTTGCTCCCCCGGAAACGGACAGCGTTGACCTGCTCGATTATCTGGAAAGTACTTCGGTGTTCAGCGACCAGCCGGAAAAGGCGCTGCTCTCCTTGGCCTATTCAGCTGCTGACGATGGCAGCAACGGATACTGGGGCTGGGTCTGGAAACCCGACTACCAGAGCGGCGGGTACGGCTGGGAGGAAAACGGCAGTCTCGACGCTATTTACACTCTGCTGGTAGCCTTGGGCTATGAAATGTCTGACGAAGAAAAGGCATTGCAGAACGGAACCCATGCCATCTTTTCCGCCAATGCCCCTAAAAAGGCAGATGCGCCCTGCGAAGGTTGCAAGGCGGCGCATCCCGGATGCGACAAGTGCTGCAAAACTTGCGATGACCACTGCAATGCGTTCCAGCTGTGCAGAAAGGAGTATGGCGAATGACCGACCTTGTAAAGTGTGACCGCTGCGGCAGGCCGTTCAGCATTCAGACGGCCGGCATCCGCAGTACATGGAGCGGCGATTACATGGTGCAGTATTTCACCTGCCCCGGCTGCCACCATCGTTACCAGATTCTGACCACGGACACCGAACTGCGCCAGACCGTCCAGCGGCACAAGAAAATTGCCGCAAAAATCCGTATGGGTCAGAGCAAGCATTTCCGGCCGGGAACGCTGAAAAAGTATCAGGCTGAAATGGAAAAGCTGGAGGCCGAGCAGAAAAAGCGGCGAGATGAACTGCTGGACAAGGGCGACGAGATCCTTGCCCGGCTGGGAGAGGAGTAAACCATGGATGACCTGAAAGAATACGCTGACCGCCTCAAGTTTGAAATCATGGCGGCTGACTTTCTGACCACCGAAGACCGAGAAATGGTCTTTGACCTCATCGAGAAAGTGCTGGGTGATGACAATGCCTGATCAGATCTTCATCAACATTGCGCTGCTGGCCGTGGGCGTGGCTATCGGTGCCCTGCTGGGCGAAACCAGCCGGCGGCAGCATGACCGCCAGCTGTTCCGGGAGTACATCAACTTTATGACTGAATCGGAGCACAACAATGAGCTGCTGTTCCGGGAAGTGATTCAGCTTCAGACCGAGAAAGGAGCCAACCATGAGAAAGAGTAATCGCCCGCCGGAGCCCGGCGCACGAGGACTGCTGCGCCTGTGCTGCCCCTGCTGCGGCAAGGAGTTCGGTACATACCTCCACGTTGCGCAAATGTCCATCGGCTGCCGCTGCGGGGCTACGATTTCACTGGAACGTGGCCTTGCGCCGTATGAGTTCCAATGCAGCTGTTGCGAGTTCCACGCCAAGGGCAAGACCAACATTGCGGAACAGGAATTTACAGTGCCGTGCAAGTGCGGAAACCCTATCACGCTGCACTGGAACAAGGACACACGGAGGTACACAGAATGAACTGGGCAATTGTAATTCCTGCCGGCATCGGCATCGCGGTGCTGCTGTCCATCGCGCTTGTCGCAATCGATGCTTCCGGGCAGATCAGTCGGCAGGAAGAAGCCGACGAGGTGGAATTCTACTTCGCCAAGGAGTTTGCGCAGACAACGCCGTCTTCTCATATTCCACCGTATCAGGATGTTTCCAAGATGCTCTACAACCGGGAGCCATTCTGCACTGGCTGCTCCGAATATGGTCGCTGCATCCAGGCACGAATGCGGTACATTCATGGCCTCAAGCATAGCGAGTATCCGTGGATCTGCCTGAAGAAGGAGGAACTAAAATGACGTTGGAAGAAGCACTGCGCTTTATCGACCCGGAAACCGACATGGACGCTCTGGCAGAGGTCGAGTATTACGGTGGGTTCAAGGGTAAGGAACAGGCTGCTCAAAAGCTGAAAGAAGCATCCCGCATGGTCGTTGACTTTATTCGCCGCGTATCGTGGCACGATGCCAAAACCCCGCCGCCTGTCCACGATGAAAGCTGGGAGAATGCGGGAGAAAAGCACTGCTGCATCATGAGCGAACTTGTGTGGGTTTGCTGCGAAAGCCGGAACACCATGAAGGGCTGGATTGAAAACGGCAAGTGGTACATCGAGGATGGCCGCCCAGCGGTAGATACGCCTTATGGTGCCGTGAAGTTCTGGGCTCCGCTGCTGGAGCCGCCGGAGGTGGTGAAATGAGCAAGGCCGTTCTTATTAGTATCCAGCCTGACTGGTGCAAGAAGATTCTCAGTGGCGAAAAGACCGTTGAAGTGCGAAAGACCCGCCCAAAGCTGGAAACCCCGTTCAAGGTTTATATCTACTGCACGAAAACCGCAGAAGGATGGTTACGGACTATTCCTGTTCAAGGCTGGCAGCGGATGGATGGTTTCGTTATTGGTGAATTCACCTGCTACAAGATAGACACTATTCAGCGGATGGGAATCGACAATAATTTTGATTATTGCTATCTATCTCTCAACGAATTCGGAAACGATGATATAGCGATAGAGATACGGGATATCAAAAAATCCTGCATTCCAAAGTCCGAACTGAACTCCTATGCAAAATCTGCGCCAGAGCTGTTTGCGTGGCACATCACGAAACTGAAAATCTATGATGCGCCCAAGCCGATTTGGAGTGTTCTGTGCCATTGCGCCAAAAGGTATGCTGGCGCAGATGGAAAATGGCACTGCAAAAGCGCTGATAAGCTGAAAAATAAAGGCAGCGGTTTTGAGAATGAGGGCTGTATTTGCGCTGACCTTGACAGGTTGAACAGACCGCCTCAAAGCTGGTGCTATGTGCAGGAAATGGAGGTTGCCGATGGTAAAGCCTGAACCATGGGAAAACCCGATGCTGGATACCATGTGGATCTTTATGCAGATGGGCGGGCTGAAAGCCAACTACCCGGCTCTCAAAGAGGCCTGCATGGAACTGCGTCAGATGCTGATGCAGAAGACCGCCGGGCAGCGCAAGGACAGGCCGAAAGACCTGTCATGGGAAAACCTTGAACGGGTCAAGGTAACCATCATCTGTGAGGCCATGGCTCTGGTGCTGTCCGGCGAATACGAAGGAGGTAAGCAAACAGATGGAAATGTACATGGCAATCTATAAATGCCGCCTCTGCGGAAAAGAATTCTGTCACTCTGGAACAGGCGACAAGGACACGGCGGCCACGGCCACTATGTATACAGTTCTCGAATCTTCTGGCATCACCCCGCAGTTTGAATCTCCAAACGCGCCAACACAGTTTGAATTTCACAGCTGCAAGGATGGAAGCTACGGGATGGGTGATTTCTTGGGCATGAAAAAAACGGAAAAGGACGATGAAAATGAAGTACCGCATTGAGATCTCGGAAGAGCAGCTGCGCGTCATCGGGCTGGCTGTGGACGAGTATATGAGGGTTCGCATGGGGCAGTTCGATGCTCTGGCGGAAGATCTAACATATGACGGCATACCCCGCGTTGAAGCTTGCAGTGGTGAGTACATTTATGATACCGCTCTCAAAAAGCGGTGCGACAGCATTGAAAAATCGTTTGAGGCCGCCTACAAAATGGCGTTTCCACCGCGTGGCTACCGTGGACGGCAGCACGATTCATGGGGAACGTGTATCGACATTGTACACGCCATCGAGCACCAGCGGTGGCTGGACAGTCCGAAAGACAAGCGGGAAAAGCCACGCACAACAAACCGTTCTTTCGAACCCGTTCCGCTGGGGCATGAGCCGTTCCCGAAAATTGAGAGGGTGGAAGAATGAGCTGCCTGTCTTGTGAGAACTACATACCTCTCGACCCGCCTATCCAACGCACCGATTCCAACGGCCAGACCTATGAGGTGCCGGGATTGTGCAAAATTGGAGCGGACCACATAATTTCTGGGTTTCCTGTCTATCTTCCAACGGCAAAATGTGATAAAATAACAGAAGCACCGTTGCAAAACGGCAGCTGAATTATGACGGAGGTAGGCTGTGACACTACAGGAATTGTCCAAGTATTATGACATTCAGATGACCCTCGAAAAAGACCGTGAAGCCTTGGAGAATCTTCGGCAGAAAATCAATCCTGCCTCCCCACAGCTGACGGGTATGCCACATACGCCCGGTGTTCGGGACAAGGTGGCGGATCTGGCTGTGGAACTGGCTGACATGGATGAACGTGTCCGCTGGTTGGAGGAACAGGCAGCGGAAGAAAAGCCCAAGGTCGAGGCGTACTGCAAGAGCATCATGGATGCCCGGCTTTATCTGATCTTCCGGCTGCGGTTTGTCCGCTGCTACTCGTGGGCAGAAGTTGCCGGAGCACTCGGAAAGTGCTACACGGAAGCCGGGGTCAGCCGGATGGCTTACAACTACCTCGAATCACACTGACACAAGAAATAAAACCACCTGTGTACGCTGACAAAGAACGCAGGTGGTTTTTTTATGCGGATATTCGCCCTCAAAAAACATTTATTCGTGAATTTTGAAATTTTTTAATTAGACTATTTACATCTGATAGCAGATGTGTTATAATGATGGCGTCGGAAGGACACCCTCATAAAACAAACGGAGGCAAGTAAAAATGAAGTATTCTTGGACTACTGCTCGCGGTGCAAAGATTAATCTTGACATTGATGTGAAGGTCATCACCGAAGAAACTCTCTGGAATGATGGCAACGAGGTTACGGTCCCTTGCCACAAGTGGCAGTACACCATCAACTCCCTGCTCGTGAACGGTCGTGAAATGAAAGCCGGTGTCTACAAGCAGGAGATCGGTCGCTGGCCTGAGAATGTGCATTACGCGTTCGGCGTGTATGTGATGGTCAATGGCAAAAAGCAGAAAGCATTCGTCGAAATCCCCGATGAAATTGAAAGCGAGATCTACGGCGAAGAGCGGGCTTACCAGAAAGCAAAAGTCGAAAAAGAGCTTGCTGTTAGTGAAGAATACGAAAAGCATTATAACGCCGTGATGGATATGCTGAACAAATAAACAATGTGGCTGCGCTATCGGCTTGACGGGCTTTTGGAAAGGGAAACAGATATGGATGCACTTGTAACGTCGGTCCTCCGTCTAAACGAGCAGGGATTGAGCGTGGCCGGAATCGCACGGAGGCTCAAGATCAGCGAACAGAAGACCAGAAAAATTTTGATCACTGCCGGTGCGTGGTCCAGCCCGCTTTCGCTGAAAATTGCAAAGATGCGGGAGAGCGGAAAGAGCATTGATGAAATCGCTGAATCTCTTGGAATGACCCGGAATGCCGTTCTGAGTTATACTCCGTATGACCGGGGGATGCAGGGTGCAGAGTATCCAAGCGTCAACGCCTTGCGAATCCGATCTTGCAGGGCAAAGAAAAAGGAGAAACGGGATGGCTAAAGCTAAATTCGACCAGCAAGCGTACAAGGACGCTTACAATAAAGCCAAATACGATCAGATTATTATTCGTTTACCTGCCGGAAGTAAAGACAAAATAAAAGAAAAAGCGGCGGCGAAAGGGATGAGCGTAACGGCATATATTTGGCAGTTGGTTCAGAGTGATGAATAAAAAATGCCCGGTGTTCTACTTAGAGCATCGGGCATTTTATTTTGCTTAAAACTCAAATTCAAACCAACTCATTCTAAATATTCAGCAAAATACTAAAATGAGTTTCACTTTTTGCCCGTCAAAAGTTGAATTCGACGTGGAATGAGTTGACATGATGATGGATGGTTTCACATGATATGGGACGCTGGTGGATGATGTGAGAGGCTTTCAGATGGATTCAGATGACAACGGATGCTCCCGGTGATATGATTAGGATGCAAAATCCGAATCAAGCCAAGCGGTGCCTGCCAGAAATGGCGGGTGCCGCTATTTTTATACCTGAAAGGAGGATTCCGAGCCGCACGCTGCTCTCCTTTGCGTGTGGCATTACCGCAGCACCCCGAAAAGCTGAGGTGCTGCAAGCTGGACATTTCGCCGTGTCCAGCCGCAAAGAAGGAGATTTTTCCATGTATCAGAAAATCAAGGCGAAATTCAAGGCAAGTCCCACTATTTTCTACGCCTGCTCCATCGTTGCATCGTGGGCAGGAGTAGGCAGCTTGATGAACTTCCGCACCATTGCATTGCGATACGGAGCAGTTCCGGCAATCATCTGGGCAGCGTTCAATTCCCTGGCATGTATCACGTTCGGTTTGTTCGCTGACCGTGTTCCGTCCATTCGGCGCATCATGCAGAGCAAGGTGATGTTCTACTTCATCGGTCTGCTGACGCTGTTTCAGACGTGGACTCAGATGAGCGGCATCTACGAGATCTTTGGCGATACACCCATTGGAACCAAGGGCGGCATGATTATCGTGTACGTCACCTGTGTGGCGTTCCTGATTATGTTGCTCAAAGACGGCATGATTCGCAACGTGCTGTCCGATGGCTTTTCATGGGTGGTCGTTTATGGCCTGCTGGCCGTAGTAGTGGCTGCTGCTCTGGTGTACACTGGCGGAACGTTCGCCGTCATCGCCCCCGGTGTAAACGCCGCTGGTATTAAGGCTGGCGTGTGCAATGGCTTACTTCTGCTGCCCGGCCCATTTGCTTGTCCGTATTACTATTCGCTGTTTGAGTACAACGATGAAAATACGGACGGCACCAAGCGCGGCAACATGAAAAAGGCCTTCGTGCTGGCGGGCGTGATGTTTGGCATCTACATGGTGCTGGCTGCGCTGCTCACGTGGGTGCGCTTCAGCCCGGTGCTGAACGTAATGAAAGCTATCTTGATTACGGTCATCGCCATTTCCTCGCTGTCTACCTATCTCTACTGCGAATATCTGGTTTTCGGCAAGAAGTTTGGCTTTGCGCTGGATGTTCTCACCGTGGCCTCGTGGCAGATCCTGATTCCGCTTGGCGTTATGGGCATCTGGCAGCTGATGAGCACGATCCGCATCTACGTTGTCGTAGCCGCAGTCCTGTTCTCCATCGTTCTGGACCTCGTTTCTGACCGAAAGGAGGCCGCACGATGAACATCACGGTAAAGAAGCTGGCAGAGCTGCATAAGCCTACCCACAACATCCGCCGGCACTCTGACAAGCAAATCACCGAGTACATCCGCAGCATTGAGATGTTCGGTCAGGTGAAGCCGCTGGTTGTTGCCGAGGATGGCGAAATCATTGCCGGCAACGGTCTGTACGAAGCCCTGCTTCGCATGGGTCGGGAAACCTGCGACTGTTATGTGATGGTCGGGCTGACCGATGTGCAGAAGAAAAAGCTGATGATGGCCGACAACAAGGTCTATGAACTCGGCTTTACCGATGTGGATGCCATCGAAGAACTGGTCAAGGAACTGGACGGCGATGTGGACGTTCCGGGCTGGGATGCTGACCTGCTGGAAATGCTGAACAGCACCACGGATGAAGCTGATGAAGTAATCGGCTCCTACGGCGATTTCCCGGAAAACGAGATCGCACCCATCAACCGCCATCAGGCAGAGGAACACGTTCCGTATGCCGAAACACCGACTTACCCGGTGGCTCCCGCCCCGCAGCCTGTTCCTACCATCTCCGCTGCCCCGCAGCAGCCCTCCACAGTGCTGGAGGTGTCTACACCTTCCGAACCGCAAACCGCCGCTCCAGAGGCGGACAGCGGCGTGGAGCAGCACAGGTGCATCCGTTGCCCGAAGTGTGGTGAACTGATATGCCTGTGAAAGTAGTGGAAAGCAGCATGAACGTGCTGCAAGCGGCGAAAATCCGTATCCGCAATGTGTTCGCAAACGGCTGCAAAATCTATCTGTCGTTTTCCTCCGGCAAGGACAGCCTGTGCATGGCCAACCTCGTGTATGAGATGATTCTCTCCGGCGAACTCGACCCCAAGCAGCTGACGGTGACATTCATTGACGAAGAAGGGCTTTACCCCTCCATGGTCGATGCAGCGCACCGCTGGCGGCGCAACTTCCTGTCGGTCGGCGCGAAATTCCTGTGGTTTTGCTTGCCGTTCAAGCAGGTGTGCGTGATAGACCACCTTTCCGCGTCAGAATCGTGGATAACATGGGAGCCGGGCAAAGAAGATGTGTGGATGCGTACCCCGCCCGATTTTGCCATCAGGTACAGCCCATACCTGCACCACCCCGGAGAGATGAACTACCAGACGTTCTGCGAAAAGGCGTTCCGCGACGGCATTCAGCTGGTCGGCCTGCGCACGGCAGAAAGTCTGACCCGCTTTAAGTGCATCGCCAACACCAAGATGGAACGTATCACAAAAGGCGGCAAGTTCTATCCCATCTACGATTGGGCCGATTCCGATGTTTGGCTGTACATCAAAGAGCGAAACCTTGAATTCCCTGAAATCTATATGCGTTTGTACGAAGCTGGTGTGCATAAAAATGCACTCCGGCTTTGCGCTTTCTTTGGAGATACCAGCACACAAGGCCTCCGGTGGGTTGCAGAAACCGACAATGACCTGTGGGAGCGTATCCAGCGGCGAGAGCCAAACGCCTACCTCGTTCTGCTTTACTGGGATTCCGAGATGTTCCGGCGCAGCACCCGCAAGCGGCGTGAGCTGGAAGCAGATACCGAACAGAAGGATTATAAAGCCCTCTGCAAAGACCTGCTGTTCCTCCACCCGGAGCGGTACACCATCGCCAAGGACACCTTATCCCACATCGACCACTGGCGAGGCCTGTTCATAAAGACCTATGGTATCGCTGAACAGAAGCACTATAAGACCATGTATGAGGGGCTGCTGTACGGAGATCCAAAGATGCGTATCCTGCGCATCCTCTGGACCACCATCTACAACGACCACAACGCCCGCATCAAGGAGGAGCAGAACCATGGAAAACATTGACGTATTCGCACCGCTGGCATCCCTCCAGTGGGTAGACCGCAACACCATCCACGCCAACGACTACAACCCCAACAAGGTCAGTGAGGAGAACCTGAAGCTGCTGGTGCAGTCCATCCTGACCAACGGCTGGACGCTGCCCATCGTGGTACGCCCGGACGGAACCATCATTGACGGCTTCCACCGCTGGACAGTATCAGGCCGTGAACCGCTGCTTTCCCTGCTGGGCGGCAAGGTGCCTGTCGTAGTCGTAGACCATCACGGTGACGAGAGTGCCGACGTATACGGCACCATCACCCACAACCGCGCCCGCGGCACACACCTGCTCGACCCCATGAAAGCCATCGTGAAGAAGCTCATGGACGAGGGCAAGACCGTGGACGAAATCGGCAAGCAGCTGGGCATGAAGCCCGAAGAGATCTTCCGTCTGTCCGGCTTCACCAAAGACGAGTTCCTGAACATGATGACCAAAGACCATCCGACATACTCCAAGGCCAAGGTCATCCGCAGCATCTGAGAGAGGAGCGTATCACAATGCCTGTCGTAGACATCTACGTTAATAAGCCTGTACCTGTGCAGGACATGGAGTTCACCTTCGTGTATGACCCTGCAATGGTTGAAGCTGCGCTCCACCCGCCCGACAGCGGGCAGGAGCAGCCGTTCGGTGCTGAAAAGGTACTGTGACGAGGGTACCCTACCATGAGCGGGCTCGTCGACCCCGAAATGCGCTTATACAACGAGGAAAAAATCGACCATTTCGTTTCCGCTTTTTGAAGATTCCAACCACAATTCCAATAAAAAGTAATGCCGGAAAGGAGGACAGTTTGTGGCCAAAAAAGAAATCCTTGCAGATAAGGAAGTAACAACCACGCAGCTGGCATCCGTTCTAGGTCTTACCGCACGCAGAGTGAGGCAACTTACACAAGACGGGGTGGTAACGAGTTCATCCCCCGGAAAGTACATTCTCGCTGATGCCGTGCAAGCCTACATCAGCAGCGTCTCCCGCGGTGGTTTGACCAAGGAAGAAGCGGAGGAGGCCAAGAAGATTGAGCGGGTCAAAGCCAAGGCTGAGGCCACGCTCAAGACCAGCAAGGCCAAAATCGCACAGGCAGAAGCCAAGGAACTGTCCGGGCAGATGCACCGCAGCGAGGACGTTGCTGCCATGACCGCCGAACTTATCTACACCATCCGTGGTGCGCTGATGGCATTGCCCAGCCGGGTGGCCATCAATGCTGCTGCTCTGTCTGACCCTGCCGAGGTTGCAGAGTATATGCGCGGCGAGGTCAATCAGATTGCGGAGGAAATCGCTCTGTTCCGCTATGACCCGGCCAAGTATGAGGCTCGCGTCCGGGAACGCCGGTCGTGGACTGAAAAACTGGGCGGTGACGAGGATGAGTGACAATGCCGCAGTAGACCGCCTGAATGCTCTGGTGTCGAAGCTGGTGGCAGCTATTCGCCCGCCGCCCAACGTGACGGTCAGCGAGTGGGCAGCGCAAAACCGCGTCCTGTCCCCGGAAGCATCTGCTGAACAAGGCCGCTGGCGCAACAGCAGAACGCCCTATCTGGTGGAAATCATGGACGCATACTCCGACCCTCGCGTCCATCACATCGTTGTCGTTGCATCCTCGCAGGTCGGCAAGAGCGAGTTTGAGAACAACGTCATCGGCAGAACGATTGACGTTGACCCTGGTTCCATCCTGTTCATCCATCCGCAAATGACGGATGCCAAGGAGTACAGCAAGCTGCGTATCGCCCCCATGATACGAGATTGTCCTACGTTGCGAGCCAAGGTCGTGGAGAGCAAACGGCGAGACAGCGGCAACACCATTCTGCAAAAGAGTTATCCCGGCGGCATTCTGACCATGTGCGGCTCAACCGAGGCTCACGCTCTGGCATCGAAACCCATCCGCTATGTGCTGGGCGATGAACGTGACCGCTGGGCTACGAGTGCCGGCACTGAGGGCGACCCTTGGGAACTGGCAATGGCCAGACAGACCACGTTCTATAACGCAAAGGCGGTGGAGGTCAGCACCCCCACCATCAAAGGGCACAGTGCCATCGCCAAGTCCTATGTCAAGGGCACAATGGAGCGCTGGGTATCCCAGTGCCCGCACTGCAAGGGCTTCCACGAACTGCGCTGGGAAGATATTCGGTATGATTACGACACCATCGAGACCCACGGCGAGAAAACCTACAAGGTCAAGGATGTGTGGTATCTCTGCCCGGAGTGTGGCTGCATTTCGGACGAGGTGACCATGAAGCGGGCACCCGCTCACTGGCAGGCCGAAAATCCGGCAGCCTACGAGAACGGCATCCGCAGCTTCTGGCTGAACAGCTTCGTGAGCCAATGGGCGGCATGGAAAGACACCGTGCTGAAATACCTGAATGCGCTGGGCGACACCAAGAAGATGCAGGTCGTCTACAACACCCGCCTTGGGCTGCTGTGGGAAGACCGTGGCGATGTGCAGGACGAGGACACCATGCTTGGCCGCAGGGAGGAATACCCTGCGGAACTGCCAGAGGGCGTTCTGGTGCTGACTGCTGGCGTTGACACGCAGGATGACCGCATGGAGTACGAGATCGTGGGCTTCGGCCACTTCGGGGAAACCTGGGGCATCGAAAAGGGCATCGTCAGCGGCAGACCCGACAGCGATGAAGTCTGGCAGCAGCTGGACGAACTGGTGTTTGACCGCAAGCTGAAATTCGCCGATGGCGTGGAACTGCCTGTGTCCATTAAATTCGTGGACGAGGGCGGTCATTTCACCCAAGAAATACGCCAACGGTGCCATGACCGCATAGGCAAAAAGGTTTTCTGCATCAAGGGCTTTCCCGGCTCTGACAGGCCGTTCACTGGCCCGCCGAAGCAGCAAAAAATCACGGTGCAGAACCGCTACATCGGGATGTGCTGGCAGTACCAGTTGGGCGTTGACTCCGGCAAACAAATCATCATGGACGATTTGAAAGTACAGGAGCCGGGTGCCCGGTACTGCCATTTCCCGCGCCGGGATGATTACGGCCTTGGCTATTTCAACGGCCTGCTGTCTGAGCATTTGGTTTACAAGGATGGCCACCGCAATCCGTGGCAGTGGGAGAAAATCTCCGGCCATGAGCGCAACGAGCCGCTGGACTGTAGAAACTATGCTCTTGCGGCTTTCAAGGTGCTGCCGAAAGACCTCGATGCCATTGACCGCAGGCTGAAACAGCTGCGTGGCAAGGCAGTCGATACCCCGGCAGCAGTAAATATTCAACAACCCATCTCCCGCTCCAAGCCAACCGGCAGGAAGCGGGAGAAACTTTTAGATGACTGGTGAGGTGTGAGATATGGATACCGTGACCATCAAAAAGCGGCTGGAGTTCCACACGCAGCGGCTTGACAACCTATATTTGGCCTACAACAAGCTGCTTTCCGGCGGCGTGAAAAGCTACCGTCTTGATGACCGGGAACTTACACGCCTCGACCTCGGCAAATTGAGCGATGAAATCAAGGATGCCGAGGAAAAAGTCGATGAACTGACTGCGCTGCTGAACGGTCAGAGTGCCCGCAAGGCATTTGCCGTTATTCCGCGCGATTGGTAATTTTTTAGGGTAACAGCCCATCTGGGCTTTTGCCGCGGGCTGGCTGCTTTTTACTCCTTTCCCCAGCCAGCCCGCTTAGTTTGAAATTTACGGAGGCGATTACTTTTGAGCGTCAGATACCGCGTCACTGCTGCACCGCAAGCCAGCGGATACAGCGAAGCGGGCGCATCCCACAAGCGGCGCGCGCTGCGGGCATTCTTCCCCAACAGCAACTCGCCGAGCAGCGATATACACGACAACGCCGACACCCTGCGGCAGCGCAGCCGGATGCTCTACATGAGCGCACCGATTGCCACGAGTGCCATCAACACCAACCGCACAAAGGTGGTCGGCACTGGCCTGACCCTGAAAGCTACTGTTGACAGGGATGTGCTGGGGCTTTCCCCGGAGGCAGCTAAAGAATGGCAGACCAAGACCGAGGCAGAGTTCCGGCTTTGGGCAGAGAACCGTCGCAGCTGCGATGCCATGGGGCTGAACAACTTCTACGGCTTGCAGCAGTTGACGTTGAAAAGCTGGCTCATGAGCGGCGATGTGTTCGCCGTGGTGAAAATTCGCAACCCGGACAAGCTGCATCCCTATGGTCTGCGGCTTCATCTTGTTGAGGCCGACCGAGTGTCCACCCCGGACAAGTTCGGCGGTCTGCTGGATGGCCTGGGCTACACCGAGGGCAAGAACCCCAGCAACGGCAATAAAATCTATGACGGCGTGGAAGTGGACAGCAGCGGCGCAATCGTGGCCTACTGGGTGCGCAACACCTACCCGCACGAGTGGAAGAACGATACAACCACATGGCAGCGGGTGGAAGTGGTTGGCGATAAAACCGGGCTGCCCCAGATCCTGCACATCATGGAATCGGAACGCCCGGACCAGTACCGCGGCGTTCCGCTCATTGCGCCCATCATCGAACCGCTGCTCCAGCTGCGCAGATACACCGAATCGGAACTGATTGCAGCACTGGTCCAGAGCTACTTCACAGCGTGGATTGTGTCGCAAACGCCCAAGAGTGCAATTCCGTTCAACGAAGTGGGTGGTGGCGACCTCGGCGGCGTTCCTGTTGACAACCCGCAGACCGACAATGCCAGCCATAGCGAGAACGAGTACGAGATGAGCCCTGGTCAGGTGTTCCACCTCAACAAAGACGAGGACATCAGGTTCGGAAGCCCGAATGTTCCGACCGCTGGCTTCGATACGTTCGTCAAAACGCTGTGTAAGCTGATGGGCGGCGCCATTGAGATGCCGTACGAACTGCTGCTGAAAGAGTTCAACGCCAGCTATTCGGCAAGCCGCGCCGCCCTGCTGGAGGCGTGGGAGGCGTTCAAGATGCGCCGCACATGGTTGGTGGACAGCTTCTGCCAGCCTGCGTATGAAATCTGGCTGGCGGAGGCCGTAGCCCGCGGGCGAGTAATCGCTCCGGGCTTTTTTGATGACCCGTTGCTCCGTGCAGCGTGGTGCGGTGCCCGCTGGATTGGCCCTGTTCAGGGTAGTCTTGACCCGCAGAAAGAGGTCGAGGCAGCAATCCTCCAGACTCACCACGGTTTCCGCACCCATGAGCAGGTCACCCGCGAGATGGGAGGTGGCGACTGGGAAGAAAACGCTGAACAGCTGGCTCGTGAAAATGAGCTGCTGAAAGCCGCTGGCAGCGAGGGCGTAATCGAGACCACAGCCAGCATTACGACACAAGGAGGTAAGCAAAATGCCCAAACCGAATAATGCGCTGCAGGTGAACATCCTGCGGCCTTGTTATGCAATGGCCAGCACCGACGGCCAGACCGCCGACATTACCATGTACGGCGAAATCGTGGAAACGCAGCCCATCGACTGGTGGACTGACGAGCCGATTCCGGGACAGTACATCATCGAGAGCGAGTTCCTGTCGGACTTGCAGCAGGTCGAAAACTGCCCGCAGATCATCATCCGCATGGACAGTCTGGGCGGCGATGCGGGCGTTTCCATCCTGATTCACAACAGGCTGCGTGAACTGGCCGCCAAGGGCACGAAGCTGACCTGCATTGTGGACGGCGTGGCCATGTCTGGCGGCAGTCTTATCATGTGCGCCTGCGATACGGTAAAGGTGAATCCTTCCAGCCTTGTGATGATTCACAAGTGCTGGACTCCCATTCGAGGCGCGCTCAATGCTGACGAACTTCGCAAGGCCGCGGAAGCCAATGATGCATGGGATAAGAGCCAAGTCGCCATCTACAAGCGGAAGACTGGCCTGTCTGAAACCGTGCTGCTGCACATGATGGGCGACACCACCTATATGACGGGCAAGGAGGCCATCGAAAAAGGCTTTGCCAATGAGCTGCTGGACGATGCCGAGCCCGTGGCAATTTCCGCAAGCGCAGACCGCCAGACCATCTACGCAAAGGGTCACGCCCTGCGCCTGATGCCCGGCGTAAAGCTGCCCGACAACATCCCTATGGCTAAAGCGGCTGCACCTGCTGCCGCTGCTGCAAATACACCGGCGGCACCCGCCGCCCAGCCCAACGAAGGAGGACAATCCACTATGGCAAACAATGCAAATCCCACCACTGCAACCCCCGCAGCGGAAAACCAGCAGGCCGCAGTTGACGCAGCCGTGAGCGCGGAGCGCAACCGTCTGGCCGAAATCGATTCGGTAGCAAACCTGTTTGACCCCGCTCTGGTGCAGGAGGCTAAGTACGGAGAGACCGCTTGCGATGCTCGCGAACTGGCATTCCGCGCCGCCAAGGCTGCTGCCGCGCAGGGGCACGAGTTCCTGAAGAATCTGGCAGCGGACAATGCTGCTTCTGGCGCACAGAGTGTGGAGGCTGTTCCGGGCGCGTCTGCATCCGGTGCCCCGGAATCCCTGCCTGATGCAAAGGGTAACGTGCCCAAGACGCAGGCAGAGCGCATGGCTGCTGCCGAAGCAGCCGTCGCTGAACTGCTGGACGACGATAAGAAGTAAGGAGGAACACAACTATGAGCGAACTGAGCAAATCTCTTGGCACCATGGAGTATGACGGCCTGATTGCCGACATCAACCCCAAGCTGGTTGTCGGCGGCGGCACCCTCCGCAAGCTGGGCACCGCCGGCACCATCAAGCGCGGCACCATTCTGGCAAAGTCCGGCGGTACCGCAGGCGATAACAAGCTGGTGGCACTGGGCACCGCTGCCAGCGGTGATACGGAGACCCTGACCGCATACGCCATCCTGTGCGATGATGTTGAGGTCGGCACCACTGATGATGTGACCGTCCCTGTTTATCTGGCCGGCTGCTTCAACCTGAACAAGTGCGTCACTATCAATGACCATACCATCACCGAGGCCGAGAAGGATGCCCTGCGTTACGGCGGCATTTTCTTCAAGGCTGCTGCACCTGCACTGTAAGAGGAGGAACTACAATGCCTGCTGAACTGAATTTCTTTGACACCTATACCCTGATGGCCGTGCAGAAGCGCATTGTGCCCAAGCAGACTTTTTTCCGTGACCGCTACTTTCCCACGGAGGAGAGAGACATCTTCAGCTCCAACAAGGTACTGACCGAGTACATGGACGGCGACCGCAAGATAGCAGCCTTTGTGTCGCCTCGTGTCGGCGCAATCCCGATGGAGCGCATGGGCTACGAGGTCCACGAGTTTGAGCCTGCGTCCATCGGTGTGAGCCGTCCTCTGACCTCTGATGACCTGACGAAGCGTGGCTTCGGCGAGGCCATCTATGCCAACAGCACCCCTGCCCAGCGTGCCGCAAAACTGGTCCAGAACGATCTGGCTGACATGGATGGCCGTATCACCCGCACCGAGGAGTGGATGTGCGCACAGACCATGCTGGACAACGGATGCGTCATGCAGGAGATGATCGACAACGTGACCAAGGGCGAGGCAAAGGTCGTGAATTTCTACAATCCCGGCCACGAGAACGACCACATCTACACTGCCGCCCACAAGTGGAACGAGGAGGGTGGCAATTTCTTTGGCGATGTTCCTGCCATGTGCCGTCTGCTGTCCAAGCGCGGCCTGCGCGCTGCCGACCTGCTGCTGGGTGCTGATGTTTATGACGCAGTGATGGATCTCGAAAAGGTTCAGCGTCTGCTGGATAAGAATTCCGGCATCATCATCGGTCAGATTGAGCAGCAGCTGAGCGCATACGATGGCGTTACCTACGGCGGCACCCTCAACTTCCGCGGCTACAAGTTGAATCTGATTTCTGTTGATGAAACCTATGTGGATTCCACCGACAAGGAGCAGAGTTACTTCCCCAAGACCGATGCCGTGATTACGGCTCCCGGCTGCGGCCATCTGATGTATGGTGCCATCACTCAGATCAACTACGGCGACACCATCCAGTCCACCATTTCTGGCCGCCGTGTTCCGAAGTTCAGCATCGATCAGGAAAACGACACTCGCAAGACCGCCCTGAAGTCTCGTCCTCTGGCTGCACCCAAGAACTACATTCCGTGGATTCGCGCCAAGAACATGGTCGGCTAAGTCCGACCTGAAAGGAGTACACCGATGATTGTTGAAATTCTTTGCGGTGGCTACGGCTGCCCCACCAAGACTGGCGTTCACACTGTTGCGCATGGCGAGCGGTGCGAGGTCAGCGATGCCGAAGCGGCCCGCCTTATCGGGCTGGGTGTGGCGAAATACGCGTTTTCTGCGCCCACTGCCCCGGAAACCGCCCCTGCGGACGTTCCGGCAACTGCGAAAGGTAACGACACCCCCGCAGCCGAAGCCTCGCAGAACGACTCTGAGGCGGCACACCTCGACCCTGACCAGCTGCACGATATGACCGTTGCCAACCTGAAAAAGCTGGCTGCGGATATGGGCATCGACACCAAGCAGCTCAAGACCAAGGACGCACTCATTCAGGCTATCTGCGCCGAGGACGTTGTGCCCGGTGACGAGTGCACCGATGGTCCTGAACTGGCAGCTGCGATGCCCATGGCGTGAGTGCCTTTAAAGACGCTGTGCAGGAAGACCTGAACAGCGTCTTTCTGAATCTGGATGAGTTCGCCGAAACGCACACGGTCTACTATGATGGAGAGGAATACCCTGACGTTCCTCTGGTTCTGACAGGCCTCTCTGAAAAGGAACGTGTACGCCAGGCCATCAGCGACCATGCGCAGGGTCTGTACCGGGTCAGCCGGGTGCTGCACTGCGATATTGCGGCCCTCGGCGGAAAGCAGCCTGAGAAGGATTGCAAGCTGGGCATTGACGAGGATGGATTCGTCCGAAACTACTATGTGGCATCCTCTGTCTGCGAGATGGGGATGCTGCGGGTGGAACTGGAGGCGATTGACGAATGAGCGATGTGACAACGGACACCATGATGCACAGCGTAGCTGCTGGCATCACCGTTGACATTGCAGAGGAAGGATTTGACCGGGTGTCTGCCCTCCTCGCCGGAATTCCCGGAGGTGCCAATCGTGCTGTAGGATCTGCGCTGGCTCGCGCCGCTGCCGCCGGAAAAACGGTAGCGAAGCGGGCAGTCACGCAGGAGTATGCCATCAGCAGCAGCGAATTTTCCAACCGCACAAAGAATATCAACAACATCCAGCGGGGCAGCAATGGCGAGGTTTCTATCAACTTCGGCTACCGTGGCAGCGTCATCCCCCTTAGAGTTTTCGATACCAAGGTGGACCGCAGCGGCCGCGTGGTAACTCGCGTGAAGAAGTCCGGCGCAAGACAGGCACTGGACCACGCTTTCGAGGCGAAGATGGGCTCTCACTATGGCATCTATGAGCGGCAAGGAGAAAAACGGTTCCCGGTCAAGGAACTGTTTGGCCCAGCCACGCCGCAGATGATGTACTCCAACGAGAGCGTCATGGATTCCATTGAAGAAAAGATGGCATCCACCTATGAGGAGCGCATCGAACACGAGATCACACGAATTTTGAACGGATGGGGTGTGTGATATGAACTGCGTTGTACTGCTTGAACAGCTGAAAGCGTTCACCGAGGAAGTAATGAAAGATATGCTTCTCCCGGTGGCCATGCAGAAAGGCGATACCGAACAGGAAGAACGTGCACCTGCGGTCTACCTGATGCGGTTGCCAGACAGCAAGTCGGCCCAGAAAAAGGCCCCCTACATCATCCACCGCATCATCCCTCTGTCCACCGAACAGCAGCCGGGCAGCGAGGAGCGTACGGTCGTTTCTGTGCGCTCTATTTTTTGCTGCTACAACCCGGATGAACAGGAAGGCGAGCTTGCACTCCTGAACATGATGGAACGCTTTCGGGTGGAATTGCTCAAAAAGCGCAAAATCGGCGGCATTGGTTCCGATGGAAAAATGCGGTACCAGTTCGCCCTTGACCTTTCTCCCGGTCACAATCTGGAAAGCCTGCCCTACGATGAGTGGTCTGGACAGTATTACGCCGGAGAGATGATTACTTACTGGAAGCTGCCTACCGTGCAGCAGACGGAGGATATCAAATTATGGCGGTAAAAAAGACCGCGGCGGAACAGCCCGCCGAAACCACCGTAAACGCCGAGCCTGCGCAGAGCAAGCCCGGCGTTTCCATTTACGCCGGTCCGTCTATTCTGGGCTATATCCAGAAAAACACGATTTACCCCTGCGCTGCTGCGGAGGCTGTGAACCGTGACGATGTGAAGATTGCCACCGAGAAATATCCCGGCGTGGCCGACTTCATCATCGATGTGGCCGAACTGAACACTACGCCTGAAAAGGCAAAAGCACGCGGCGAGGCCATCCTTGCGTATGCCCGGATGCTCGCCAAATCCAAGTAAGGAGGATTACATACTATGGCAGATCATGGTATTAACGTCAGCCGCGCCGACACCGCCGTGGCGACCCCGAACGCCGCAACCTGCGGCATCCCCTTTGTCGTCGGTACAGCGCCGCTGTCCAAGGCAACTGGCACCGCTGCAACCGCTGGCACCCCTGTGCTGTGCACCAGCTATTCCGAGGCCGTGGAGCAGCTGGGCTATGACGATGACTGGAAGAAGTACACCGTTTGCGAGGTGATGTACTATCACTTCAAGCTGTGCCAGTGCCAGCCTGTCATCTTCCTGCCTGTCGGCGAAACCGCCGAGGCCACTGGCGTGGCCGCTGCCGTGGAGCAGATTGAGCTGTGCCTGACCATGTTCGGCATCGTGCCGGATCTGATTCTGGCCCCCGGCTTCTCCAACGATGCGACCGTTGCCGCCGCTATGGCTGCAAAGGCTGGCGCAATCAACGGCATGTTCCATGGCAAGGCTCTTGTGGATATTTCCGCAAAGACTTATACCGCAGCAGTTCAGGCGAAGAACAGTGGCACCTATGAGGGGAAGTCCATCGGCTGCTGGCCTAATGGCACCCTCGGCGATTTGAAGTTCCACGCCTCCACCGTCGCCGCTGGCACTGTGGCAGAAACGGATACCGGAAACTCCGGCATCCCGTATGAAAGCCCCTCCAACAAGACCGTTCACATTGACGGCCTGTGCGATGACGATGGCAATGCCATCAACCTGACCTACAATCAGGCCAACGTCCTGAACAACGCAGGTATCTGCACATTCCTGAACTTCATGGGCGGCTGGACTTTCTGGGGTAACTACACTTTGGCATACCCGAAATCCACTGATGTGAAGGACTACTTCATCCCCATCAGCCGGATGTTCGACTATGTTTCCAACACGCTTATCAAGACTTTCTGGTCTAAGCTGGACAAGCCGATGAACCGCCGCCTGATTGACACCATTTTGGACAGCGCAAACATCTGGCTGAATGGTCTGGTTGGCGCAGGCTACCTGCTGGGTGCCCGCGTGGAGATGCTGGAAAGCGAGAACCCCCTGACCAGCCTGATGGCTGGCAAAATCAAGCTGCACGTCTACATGACCCCGCCCTCTCCGGCGCAGGAAATCGACTTCGTGCTGGAGTATGACGCTGACTATGTGACCAGCGCACTCCAGTCCTAAAGAGGAGGTACTACTATGGCAATCGATCAGAGCATTATCAATTTTGCTGTCTACGAAGACAGCATTGAGTATGCGGGAATGGCAAAAGCTACACTGCCTGATGTGACTTTTCTGACGCAGTCTATCTCCGGCGCCGGCATCGGCGGCAACATTGATGCCGTTATTTTGGGTCATCTCGAAGCAATGACCCTTGGTCTGGAATTTCGCACCACTACGGCACAGTCCATCAAGCTGTCCGAGATTCGCCGCCACCAGATTGATCTGCGTGTTCCTGTTCAGTATGAGGATCCCATCAATGGCACTATTGATGCTCGTTCTGAAAAGCACGTTCTTGTCGTTATTCCGAAGTCCACCAAGGGCGGCACTATCGCTCCGGCGACTCCCGCCAACGGCTCCGGCGAGTACGCTGTCCGCTACTGGGCAACTTATCTCGATGGCAAGAAGGTGCGTGAACTGGATCCGCTGAACTTCATTTGCTACATCAACGGCACGGATTATCTGGCAGCTGTCCGCAAGGCGCTGGGCAAGTAATCAGAGCCAATCGTTGTGCCGGGGCTGCATTTTGCGGCTCCGGCCTATTTTTTAACTGCGAAAGGAGCAGCCGCTATGAACACCACCATCAGCGATAAGGAGTACGATGCAGCCATCGCCGCTGCGAACAAAGCTGCCACCGACCCTTATGTGTACGTCCACAAGCTCGTTCAGCCGTTTGAGTATGAGGGCAAGAAGTACGACACCCTGACGTTTGACTTCGGCAAGCTGACCGGCAACGATTCGCTTGCAATCGAGGCTGAAATGTCCGCTCTGCGCCAGCCGGTTATCGTGCCGAGCATGAGTGCGGGATATCTGATTCGGATGGCTTGCCGGGCGTGTACGCAGCCCATCGGCGTTGACGTTATCGGCGCAATGAGCATTCGGGATTACAACACCATCCGCACCAAAGCAAGAAATTTTTTGATGCTGTCGGATGTGTAACTGATGATGGTGGAGAGTGGCTGCGGCGGCAAGCCCTTCTGATGGCGCAGGGCAACAACACCCCTGCACCATACTGGCTTGCAATGCCTCTGTATCAGCTGCGGCAATGGATTGATACCAACAATGCCATTGTTGCCGAGCGCGAAAAGGCGAGAAAGGCGAAGTAGTGGCTCGAAAAGAATGGGAGTTGCTGTTCAACCTGTCCGCCAAACAGAACAGCAA
>ERZ773103.470-NODE-470-length-45384-cov-23.578107_pt1 | contig 45384 bp, 37 predicted proteins | sample MGYA00511118_ERZ773103 | MGnify/ENA primary metagenome ERZ773103 (study PRJEB29015, sample SAMEA2737821) | human gut metagenome | biome: human gut; feature: human-associated habitat; material: faeces | place: China | collected 2012 ... | reverse complement strand
CTGTTACCTCCACATTCTTTTTTATTTTGAATGTCCGCAAAATCCGTCCTACATCAATCGGATTACTTGGAAGGTTCCAATGCACCACTTTTCTACTATATAAATGGAAATCTAATCCCTCTTGTCCTACAGAAGTTGTTGCAAGTACAAATGGTCTAAATGGCGAATTAAATGCATTTCGTACATTGTTTACACGCTGGATTGTTTTATCACTTGTCTTTGCATCAAAATATCCTGCTGCGAAATGTACACGAAGTCTTGGTGCTTTACTCTGCGGTCTATCCGTAAAACTTGCTCTGTAATATTCCTGTGAAACATAAGGAAGAGTTGTCGTCTGAAGAAATGCATCCTTTATCGCCTCCACAAATTCTTCACCGCATACACCTAAAGCAAATTTGTATTCATCAAGCATAGACTGGAAGTTCCCATCAACACAGTAATGAAATACCTGTTCATAGTGTTTTTCATCACTGGATCCTTTTTTGCCTTCAAACACTGCATCCATAATACTTCGGGATTCCGGTCTGTTAAACATACTAACAAAACTTTTGTCACAACATTCTCTGGCAATTTTTTTTCTTTCTTCCAAATCAACAATTTCTTTCAAATTGCGATACAGACATACTGCCGGAGATCCGATTGCAATATTGACAAGAGTATCAATGTCATCATCACTCGGAACACGTTCTGGTATCTCTGCATTTTCATATTCCAAAATGGAATCATCCATATAATCTAACAAGGAAATGAGCTGCTTTGCACCCATATTCCCCTGCGATAAATTATGCTCTGATGCAATACGCCTCATAACATCTTTTATAACAGCTTTAATCTCCTTCTTTATCGCAGATATACTTTGACCATAATATTTTTTTCCATCATATAACCCTGCTAACCAGATAGATGGATAGGCCACCAGTTTTCTCTGCTCACGAATTAAGAAGCGAGTCTTCCCTTTGTTTTTGTCTCTGCAAGCATTAAATGCTGCATAGACAATCTTCCTTCCGAAATGCTAACTCTATTTTCTTTTGGAATCCCAAGCTTTCCACAATTTTGATTCGCAATTCCAGCGTTAGAACAGATATAAACTACAACATAATCTTCGTCACCAATATCTTTTCTCCATACTCCAGTCTTTGCTACTACAGTCTTTGCAACAATTGTTTTTCCTAATCCCACCTCATCTGCAAGCAGGACCCTATTATGACCAGCTTTGAAAAGGTCAACAATACGATTGGCTGTTGCCTCTTGAAAATCTTTTGCTATCATTTGCGACCTTTCCCCTTTCTGCCTGCTGCTTTCATAAATAACTCTAGCAACTGCTTAAATTCTTCACCAATTTTATTATCATCCAGTCGTTCTACAACCTCATACATGGAATCAAAACGTTCCGGGTAATCCGCTGCGGCTTTTAGCATTTTCTCATAGACATCAGGCTCTACTGTAAATCCATATCCTTCGGAACCCTCTCCTGCTCCTTTGCCATTTATAATCAATTCTTCGAAGCTCACACTATCGTAAAAATCCTCATCCAATAGATAGCGCATATATGTCATAAACATCGGTTTATTACTAATAATCTCGTTAAAAATAGCATCATCTCGCTCTTCAGATGGCATATCCTCTACTTCGAGGCGCACCAGACATTCTGCTCCATCTTTCGATAACACAAACATATTACTTAAGCTGTTAAGCGCTACATCTTCAAATCTTGTAATCTTTGTAAGAGATTTTGTCTGTGTCTTTACATAAAATGGTCTAATTGTAACTCCTTCGTAATCATGATCTGCATATACTTCAATATCAAAATGACCATCTTTTTCAAAAACCTTAGCGCCAATTACACCATATACTTCTAATCTAAAATCCACAACTGCATCTTCTGGTTCAATAAATTCCTCATTAATGTCTGTCATCGAAACAAAAGGACTTTCCTCATTTGGGATAAAATCATCTCTTACACTCCAATAACTTGAATGATAATTCTTATATTGTAGTTCCAGTAAAAATTCCACGTTGTTGTCAAATGCATTCAAAGAAGCATTCAATGAACCCATGTAAAGTTTATGTGGCTCGTTATACTTCTCGGTATAATATGCCTTCGCATGAACATCCCGATTGACATATCCAAAAGTATCACCATCATCTAATGCATCATTAGAGCTAAAGACCGGATCAACAACCCAGATTCCATCTCCGTCTCTTCTATTAAAAGCATTGAATATCCTTTTCGTAACAGAAGCTTCTCTTGTGATGAGGCATCTTCGTGCCGGTCCTGCATCTGCATTGCTATTATAGTCATCCAATAAATCTGCAATAACACCTTCTGATAAAAATGGCGATATAATAAACAAGGCATAGCAGTCACGAAACATCTCTCTTGCTGTCTTTCTATGTTCCTTAGCCATGACCTTTTTTACGCCATTTTCCGCCCCGCCATAGATTCCAAACGGATGAAACTCATAATCTTCAAAGCAGTCTAATAAATCAAACTTATCAACCTTTTTCAGATTTGATATCAATTGATTATAAGCATTCTTCTTGCTATCAAATTGTGATACAAACGTAAGCATATCGGCTAATGGCTGATTCTTTGGATTCACTTCTCTTCCAACATACCCAGTCATCTCAATTGCCATATCCATACTCTGATCAAAAGTAAGATTTCTGCTAAGCACAACAACCTTAATCATAGTTCTGCCATCGTTGACATTGCGATACTGTAAAATCCATAGTTTTGGATGGAAGTTATATGTACTCTTAGGCATACGAACCTCATGAATACTGTTCTCCAATAATGCAAATAATCTGCTTTCTGCTTTCGGAACCTTAATACATCCAACGTTGCAAAAAATAGAGAGTTTCTTCCCCGTACGCCGAATTGCTTCTAATACATATAATGGGTTATTCCTTTGACCTGATATCATTTCACCACGCATACCAAGGCAAAGTGGTATTCCCATTAAAGCCTCCATATCCAATGAATATGTCATTCCTACTGCTTGCTCTAATTCAAAAGCAGAATCCTCTATAAGCAATTCTCCATAATCAACTCTATTTTTGTTCTGATCAAATCTTCTTCTAGCCATTGTCCTTCACCAATCCTTTCAGAATATCAGAAATGATTGTCTGACCAGTTCCATGTCTGTAATTCATTGGAGATGTTTGAATTTCTCCAAAAGGATAATCTCTTCCAAGCTTTGCTTTTTCTCTCTTACAAAAACACTCTCTTCCTTTTACAAGTGCCTTTTCCTCATCTGAGCATACATCCAATGTGTTTGCTTTTACTGCTGCCTCAAACTTAATTAAAAAATCTCTAAGAGCAGCTTTGTAATGCTCATGACCTCTAACCAAACCAAGAATGTCTTCTCTGTGAGGTAATCCTATGTTTTTTTCTTTCCAAAGTTTATACCGTTCTTCTATATTTTCCTTAACATCATCAGTTGCATAATCGCCACCATTTTCCCAAAAGAGTAAATTGTATACGATATATGCTCCATATATGAAATTTGCAAATTCCTTTGCAAGCATAAGTCTGTTTTTAAGTTCAGCTGACATATCCGGTAATGCGTCTATCTGTTCCAACGGTTGCCCCGCAAAAGTCGTATTTGTCTTAAGACAATATTCCATCAAAGTATCCTTCATAATAGGCACATGAAGGAACTGCTCTTTCAAATACACCGCTTCATCCTTTGTTAAATACAATGTAGGATCCTGCAAATAATTCTCTATTGTCTGGTTACAAGGAGCATTAAAAATATTAATGCTTCCGCTTAACGCATCTAATGCATCTCCCCCTTCATCATCTGATTCCGTCTTCAGTTCAATGTTTTGCTTCTTTTTGTTATAACTAGCGACAGCACTACAGGCATCATCATAAGATAATGACGGATTGCATAAAATCCCCGTTGTTCTAAGGGCATTCCAATATATTCTTGTTGGTTTCATCTTCACTGCCCGGTCTGACCTACCACCAATGATACCCGCTGCCTTTGTTCCAGTTTCCTCATCAATTGCTCTTCTAAGAGCTCTTGCTATTGCATCTTGATCGGAATCTATCAATCGTCTTACTTCACTTCCTGTTGTAAGACCACTTTTCATTGCTTTCTTAAATAATTCAGGAACTAAAATATAATACTTTGCTCTTGTATGTAATACCGAGGTCCCCGGATATAGAAGGTCAGAAATACTATCTCTTACAATTCCGACACCAAGTTCATCCAACGACGAAGATTCCCCCAATACTTTCAGCAACTCTTTAATTGTTTCTCTTTCCTGTCTGGAATAATCTACCCATCCAAGTTGCATTTTATCTCCACCTTTACTCTGATTCTCTAATCATGTTTTCTCCACTGTAACTTTCAATCTGAGACGATAACCGTTCAAGGAATTCCTTTAACCATTTATCATCCTCACTTGGCATGTTTATACCATCCAACAATGGTCGTGAAATTATGCGCCGGATGTTTTGCACAATACACTACTAAAACATCTTCAACCGATTCTTCCTTTTTACATAACTCACACCCTGCTATATTTTCAATGTGCATCTGATTTACATCTTTTCCATTGTGAGACTTTGTCTCAAAAAATCCTAAACAATAGCTATCTTCTTCTCCCTCAAAATGTATTGGAAAGAAATTGTATTTCTCATGTGCATCTCCAGTTTCATCCACATAACTTCCCCCATTAAGAGGCGTATCATTTCCATCTTCATTTCCTCTGTATTCCTTCATCCATGCAATATTACAAAACAGTATTCTCATAGTAAGCTCTTATGAATTTATCTTTGTACGTTTTCTCCAGTCTCTATATTCCCCTGATTTAACTCTTTTATCTTCTGGCTTTATAGCATCAACTGGAATAGCCCAATCTCTACCAAATTTAACAGCACCTTCTATTCTGCCTTCAGAACACAAAACCTGTATTCTTCTTGCTGTAATATCCCACTTTTCTGCTGCTTCTTTAATAGTAATAAAGTCTTGCATAGTTACCTCATTTCAATACATAAATACCATTTTAGGAGTCCCATAATCCTCCCTTATATAATATGCCTTATAACGAATAATTTCCATTAAAAAAGATGCTTCTAGGCATTTCTGTCCAGATGCCTAATGCTATGGTCTGCTTTTGAAGGGCAGTCCGCAGCCTGCCTTTCATATCAGCTTCCATATTCCGCTTTACACGGCTTACCTTTACATATTAGGTTATTCTGTTGATGAAAGGAGGAAACATAAATGAATCAAAAAAAATAGGAAGTTTTTTAAAAGAGCTTCGCAAAGAGATAGGAATCACACAAGAAGAATTTGCCGAAAAATTAGATGTATCTAGTAGAACGATTTCTCGTTGGGAAACAGGGACTAATATGCCGGACATCAGTTTATTGGTTAACATAGCGGAAATTTTTAATGTAAGTATTTCTGAAATCATCAATGGAGAAAGGAAAAGCGAGATTATGGAAAAAGAAGTAAAAAAAGTAGTTGAGGCAATGTCTGATTATGCAACTGCAGAAAAAGCAATTGTATTAAAGAGAGTAAAAGCAGCGAGTATTATAGGGTTAGTAGCATTAATAATAGGGTTGATTATGGAATCCATTTGTTATGATTCTATGATTCCAATATATGAGAGTATTAAAGGAATCTGTTTGGGACTCAATTCATGTTATCCTATCATAAAAGGTAGTGTAAATTATTCTGTGTAAACCTCTCAGATTGATGATAAAATCGTAGGTTTATAGAATACTAAAATATAATGTGATGGGCTGAATGGCATCTCTTGCTGTTCAGCCCGTTGTCTATTTAGTAGCATGGATTCTATTGCATATCAAGGGCACCCGATAAAATCGGGTGTTTATTTACCCTTGATATGTGATTGGATCTATGCTTAGTCGATATCCACCGGCTGGATCCGATCCCCAAAATAGATGCATAACTGATCCAGTGTCAGACCCCAGTCCCAAGCCTTTCCAGTCCATTTTTTTGTGACATCCATCATTGCCAGATAGAGCATCTTGAAAAGGGCATCATCCGTCGGAAAAATAGTCTTGGATTTCGTAACCTTGCGTAGCTGGCGGTTAAAATTTTCGATGGAATTTGTAGTATATATTAATTTACGTATCTCAGATGGATATTTAAAATATGTGGATAATTGTGTCCAGTTATTTCTCCAGGATCCAATGGAAGCAGGGTACTTTTTACCCCATTTTTCTTCCAGATCATCCAGGGCTGTGAGTGCAAGATCCTCTGTATCTGCTTTGTAAACCAGCTTTAAATCTGCCATAAATGGTCTTAGATCTTTGTAAGAAATAAACTTTGTTGAATAACGAATCTGATGTACAATACACCTCTGGATCTCTGCCTGCGGGAATACTGCATGAATCGCATCCCCGAATCCGGTCAATCCATCCACAGATACGATCATGATATCCTCTACACCTCGGTTTTTTATCTCGTTGAGGACGGACAACCAGTATTTTGCACTTTCATTTCCTCCTACCCACATGCCGAGGACCTCACGTTTTCCGTTCAGTTTAACACCTATAGCAACGTAAACTGCCTTTTTTACCGTTCGATTGTCCTCCCGAACATGGAAATGTACCGCATCCATAAAAACAATGGCATATTTTCTTTCCAGCGGCCGGTTTTGCCATTCTTTTGCGATAGGAAGGATTCGATCTGTCATATGTGATATCATTTCTGCTGATGCATCCACACCATAAACATCTTTGAGATGAGCGGAGATATCTCTTGTCGTCATTCCTTTTGCATACATAGAAAGTACCTGATCTTCAATGTTTGAGATATCTGTCTGATTCTTTTTCACAATCTGCGGTTCAAAATCTCCCTTTCGATCTCGTGGTATATCCAGATCGATCGTTCCCATTGAAGAGGTGACAGTTTTAGGACTATAACCATTACGGCTATCGTCTGTCTCTTTGTTCTTGTAGTCATACTTGGAATATCCAAGGTGATCATCCATTTCAGCTTCTAACATACCTTGCAGCGTTTCGCCTAACAGGTCTTTCAGCATGTCCTGGATATCCTGAGCATCCTTTGGTTGATAGTGTTCCAACAAGCTGTTGATGAACGCTTTGCGTTCTGGATCCATTTTTCTTCTTCGTGCCATAAAAAAATCCTCCTGAATTGATATTTATTTTAACATCAATCCAAGAGGGTATATAGCTCTTTTAGAGTTTACACAGAATTAATTACAGTCTCAAATATGGACGTGAAGACTTGTCTTTTATCTTCCCGTCCTACTTTTATTGCCATATCAATATTATACTATTTGTCGTCCATATTTTGCTTTTCATACGTTCGATCACTTATGATATAACGTGGACGATGTTTTGTTTCCATATAAACTTTCCCAATGTACTGACCAATCACACCTGTACATAACAATTGAACACCACCAATAAAACATATCACACATATCATACTTGCCCAGCCCGAAACCGTATTTCCAAGTGCCCAGCTAATAACAGCCCATATAACTCCTATAAATCCTATAATTGACACCAATATTCCGAAATTAGTAATCATCTGGATAGGCTTAACCGACAGACTTGTTATACCATCAAATGCCAAAGCAAGCATTTTTCTGAGTGGATAATGAGATTTACCAGCCATACGTTCCTGCCGCTCGTAATAAACAGATGTACTTTTAAATCCCACAAGCGGAAACATGCCTCTCAAAAACAGATTCACTTCTTTAAACTCTGAAAATGCTTCCAACACTTTTCGGGAAACCAATCGATAATCTGCATGATTATAAACAACCTCTGCTCCCATAGTATTCAGCAACTTGTAAAAGCCTTCTGCTGTTACTCTTTTAAAAAAAGTATCTGTATCTCGTTTACTTCTGACACCATATACAATTTCACATCCATTATGATATTCATTTATCATAGCTTCCATAGCTGTAATATCGTCCTGTCCATCGCAATCAATAGAAATTGTAATATCCGCATATTTTTTTGCTTCCATTAAACCTGCCAATACAGCATTTTGATGTCCTCGATTCCTGCTTTGGCAAATGCCAATATAATGTTCATCCTTTTCCGCCAGATTTTTTATAATTTCCCATGTTTTATCTCTGCTTCCATCATTTATAAATAGTATTCTGCTTTTGCTCGAAATTTTTTCTTTTTCAATCAACAGGCTTAACTCTTTCAAAAACAATTCTGATGTAATTGGCAAAACGTCTTCTTCATTATAGCATGGTATCACTATCCACAACACTGTATCCAACTCAAACACCTCATTTCTTTTTCTCTGCTCTATTTAGTAAAAGTGCTACTCCATATATTGCCAACAATATGTATAATGGAACATAAGCATATAAATATCTGGATCTTGCCTCAAAAAGTAATTCAAATATCGTTAATCCTATAACAGAAAGCATTAGTACACTTCTTTCTTTTTGATTTTTATAGCATACTCCCAGAATTCCTAATCCCAGACAAGTTAACCAAATCATTTGGACAAAATTTATCCAAACTGTATTATATTTTCCAACAGAACTATAATTTCTATTATAATAAAGTCCTCTCAAGAAACCACTGATTTTTGTATTTCTTTCCATAACATTTATGTAAAACGCCCCTTCTCCACCCCAGAAAAAAGTTCCGTCATTATAATTTGTTAGCGTTTTTCTTATCATTTGTTTTGAGAAACCCACTGCACCCATATTTTCAATACGCTCAAATGCTTTCTGCAGATCTGCTTGATCACGTTCTTCCACCGTTTGAAATGAATCTGAATAAGAAACATCGTCCCCGGCCCATACTCCCATTGTCTGGGTATTCATTCCCATCATAAAAAAATGTTTTATTCCAAAAGCTTTTTCATCATCAAGCTGTATATTCAGGCTTCTCACTGCGGCTATTGAAATTCCTAATGCTAATAAGAATCCCAAGATAAGAGCTGCCACTTTTTTTAAATATCCTCTTCCAATGCAGCTTAATTTTATATTTAAAATTGTTATTAACATAATTGCAATAGCGACTATCATTGTTTGTGGTTTAATTTTATATCCAATATAAGATAAAAACGGAATCGCAAACCACGAAAAACACTTAAATTTTTCTCTATTGACATAAATGTACATTATCAAAATCGGAAATACTAATGCTATCGAATCAGAGTATGGAATCGAAACCCAAGGTGACAAGCCTATTAAAAAAAAGTATATACTATATCCCACCATCGTTAAAACACGATTATGAAACAATTTACTTATTATTTTTGCAAGAAGTACTCCTGTACATGTATTAAACGCACATTGTACGCACAAAAGCATAAAATATTCATGCGCATGACCGCCCAAAAAATGAACAATTTCCATTATCTTCGAAAAGACAAATACCAAAAATAAATTATTTGGATATCTCGAAAAATAATTAATATATATATCTGTTGATTCATTATGTGCAATTTTATCAGCAAGTCCTACTACTGAAGCCACATCCCAATCTGTATACACATAATAATTCCACACAAAATATATCTGCATTAAAAATATCATTACCGGAACAACTATCCAGAAAATTATAGGTTTTATTTTACATTCTCTATCTGCCCTTTTGCAAATTGTCACAATGCCACATATTGTGATTCCACCAAATATTAATAATACAATTGCAGGCAAAAAGTTTTCACTATAAGATAATGTCCAATAACGTATGTGCGCAAAGAAAATACAACATATCACGATAAATATCATCATTAAACCATATATACCAGCAATGGCACTATTTAGCATTCTAAACATACTTTGTACGATTTCCTGTACTCGTTTCATTATTTAGATTCTCCCATCTGATTTTTTGTTTTCACCTTCAACATTATGCATTCATTTTCTTACATTGTAAAGAAATTCTTCACCAAACCTGCTATTTTAAAATCTAAAAGCTGTGTATTTTCAAATCCTTGCCACTCGTCAATCATATATATATGTATCAAAAAAATAATCTTGATTTTCAGTTATACACTCGTTTAAAAGTCTTTCATAAGCATTTGCCATTCCACTATATGCAACAGCCGTTGGATGCCCTCCAGACATATTTTTATAAATTTCTGATTGAAAGAAAGAATCCTCTGACTGAACGATATATGAAATATGAATTCTCAATTGTTGATATTTTAACTGTATTTTCCAGTTCCTCAATAGACATAGAAGGTCTGCCATTGATTTATAGGAGCTAAAGTTTTTAAAAGCGAATTCATATATCATAATTCCATCTCCTTGAGATTTTTCACAATATCATTCTCTTGCTGTTTTTCCTTGACAATTCCACTCTCCTGCGTTAACATCTTACCCGTAAAGTGCCATACAAACGGATTTTCTGTTTCATAATTAACCAGGGGAGCATATCGCTGAGAGTAAGGACAGACCTTTGACCCTTATACCTGTTGGACAATGCCATCGTAGGAAGTGTTACAGAATATAATAGTAGAGAAAACTATCAGACATTCTTAAAGCATCTGCCAACCGGTTGGTGCTTTTTTGATTGTAAAAATGTGCAGCACCACATGTATTGCATAATCAAGTAAAGCGGACATTCGCAATCCGTTTTTCGCTACTTGCTCATGAACGCAGTCGCTTTGCGACCTGTCAGTGGGAGCTTTTAACTCCCACTGACATAAGTATCCCCCTTACCCACCGCTTAGTGCTCTACGCACTTGAAATGGGGTGGGGGAATGCTTATTCTGCGTTCAAAAATGCCTCTCATTTCTGCTGCGAATATGTGATATGGCATGGGAGTTATGGTTACTTAATGTAATAAGGTTCACAGATGGATCTTAAATTTCACTTTTATTTTCAGGGAGGAACAAATAATGAACGCAAGTGTAGCTATTCAGGTATTACCGACAGTCACAGATGAAAACGAAGTCATCCGTATCGTAGACGAAGTCATTGATTACATCAAATCCACAGGTCTGAACTATTATGTAGGACCGTGTGAAACATCCATCGAAGGCGATTATGACGAACTGATGGAGATCGTAAAAAACTGCCAGCTCGTTGCTGCAAAAGCAGGCTGCCCGGCTATGAATACTTATGTAAAAATTTCTTTTAAACCAGAGGGAGATGTACTGACCATTGACAAAAAAGTTACAAAGCATCACCAGTAAGATTCCGGCAATCGTCGCGTTATGCCTGATCGTGCTGGCATGGTATCTGATCTGTGTATCCGGACTGGTTCCGGCTTATATGCTGCCGTCACCGGTCAATGTGGCAAAAGCGCTGATCTCAGACATGCCGCTGATCCTGATGCATGCAAGATACACCCTGCAGGAGGCATTTTACGGTCTTTGCATCGGTATCCTGCTGGCTTTTGTCAGTGCCACACTGATGGATCGTTTTCTGACCATCAACCGGGCATTTTATCCGCTGATGGTAATCACACAGACGATTCCTACCATTGCCATTGCGCCGGTTCTGGTGCTCTGGATGGGATTTGGCATGGCACCAAAAATTGCATTGGTTGTCATCACCACATTTTTCCCAATCGCAGTCGGTCTGCTGGACGGATATAAAAGTGTGGATCAGGATGCGGTCAATCTGATGCGCGCCATGGGAGCGACAAAATTTCAGATTTTCCGGCATTTAAAATTTCCATCCGCTTTGAACCAGTTTTTCTCCGGTTTGAAGATTTCTGCTTCCTACGCTGTGGTTGGCGCTGTTGTTGCAGAATGGCTCGGTGGATTCAACGGACTTGGTGTTTATATGACCCGTGTCAAAAAGGCATACGCATTCGACAAAATGTTTGCTGTTATTATTTTTATCGTGATCATCAGTTTGCTGCTGATGCTCGCTGTCAACATTATCAGAAACTTATCCATGCCTTGGATAAGAACAGAAAAAGAGGGAAAAGAAGTATGAAAAACAAATTTTTAAAGAAACTTGCTGCTGCATCTTTAGCAGCTGCTATGATATTTTCCATGGCTGCATGCGGAAATGCTGACAACAACGCTGCAAAAGGAAATGCCTCCGACAGCTCTTCTGCTGCCGCAGAGAACACTTCCAGCTCTGATAAAGATCTGACAAAGATCACATTCTGCCTGGACTGGACACCGAACACAAACCATACCGGTTTATACGTTGCTCAGCAGCTTGGTTACTATGAGCAGGCAGGTCTGGATGTCCAGATCGTTCAGCCACCAGAGGACGGTGCTGCATTAATGTGTGCTTCCGGTCAGGCTCAGTTCGCCATTGAAGCGCAGGATACTATGGCTGCATCTCTGGATTCCGATAATCCACTTGGTATCACAGCGGTTGCTGCTGTTCTCCAGCACAACACTTCCGGTATCCTCTCCCGTCAGGGTGACGGTATCGACACTCCGAAAGGAATGACAGGCAAAACTTATTCTACATGGGAGTCCCCGATCGAACTTGCTACTTTAAAAACTGTTATCAACGGTGACGGTGGTGATTTTGATAAAGTAAATCTGATCCCGAACGATATCACAGATGAACCGGCTGCTCTGGCTGCTCATCAGACAGATGCCATCTGGGTATTCTACGGATGGGGCGGAATCAATGCAAACGTAGAGAAAACACCTTGTGATTTCTTCTTCTTTAAAGATGTAAACCCGGTATTTGATTACTACACACCGGTTATCATCGCAAACAATGAATTTTTACAGAACAGCCCGGATGTTGCTAAAAAATTCCTTGAGGCAACTCAGAAAGGTTATGAATATGCCATCCAGAATCCGGTAGATGCCGCAAACATGCTGATCGCCGGTGACAACACGGGTTCCTTAAGCGGATCTGAAGATCTGGTTCAGGCTTCTCAGCAGTACATTTCCGAGCAGTACATCGCAGATGCTCAGAAATGGGGATTCATCGATGAGGATCGTTGGAATACATTCTACAAATGGCTGGCAGATAACGGACTTACCTCCAAAGATCTGACCGGACAGGGATTTTCAAACGACTACTTAGGTGGTAATTAAGATTTCAAACAGGAAATAAAAATGGCATTATTAAAAGCAGAACATATTACAAAAATATATGGACAGCGAACGATCATCAAAGATATCAATATCGAACTGAATCAGGGTGAGCTAGTATGCCTTCTTGGTGTCAGCGGTTCCGGAAAGACGACATTGTTTCACATTCTTTCCGGCCTGACTACACCGGAGGAAGGACATGTGTATCTGAATGATAAAGAGATCACTTCCACTCCGGGACAGATCAGCTACATGCTTCAGAAAGATCTGCTGCTGCCTCATAAGAAAATTATTGATAATGTATCGCTGCCCCTTGTCTTAAAGGGCATGAAAAAAGCAGATGCACGCCAGAAAGCAGATCCACTGTTTGCAGATTTTGGTCTGGATGGTACACAGTATCAGTATCCAAGTCAGCTCTCCGGCGGTATGCGTCAGCGTGCAGCGCTTCTGCGGACATATCTGTCATCCAACGGTGTCGCGCTGCTGGACGAACCGTTTTCCGCACTGGATACCATTACAAAATCCAATATTCATAAGTGGTATCTGAATATTATGACACACATTGATCTGTCAACGCTGTTTATTACGCACGATATTGATGAAGCGATTCTTTTATCTGACCGCATTTACATCTTGAATGGTACACCGGGCGAGATTAAAGATGAGATCGTGATTCGTGAGAAGAAACCGCGACCGGATGATTTTTATCTGACGGAAACGTTTTTAAATTATAAACGTGACATTATAAGCAGACTTTAAGTGGCTAAACATTTTACCTTTGCCACGTATGTAAATAGGGACTGAGTTCATTTTTTCTTAGCGAGCGATTGTTAGCCGCGAAGACAAAATGAACTCAGTCCCTTTCAAAATCTCAAATTTTCTGCCACAAAACAAGCTTTTTAAATAATTTCCATTGCTGCGGTCCAGCCTTCTCTTACCGCATCACCAATCTGACGGGCACGGACACAGTCACCGATCTTCCATACCGGAATACCAGCTTCTTTGATTGCCGCCTCAAGTGCTTCTGTCGCATGTGCGCGGCGTCCCATTGCATTGACAACAGAATCTGCTTTGATAGTAATTTCTGTTCCATTCTGCTCAGCTACAACAAAGTCTTTGCCGACTTTGATAACTTTTGCATTTACTTCGTATTTACCACCGTTTTTATCGATAAAGTCATGTACAGCAGTTCTGTACAAACCGGTTGTCTCCGGCATCAAAGCACCTTTCATCTCTACGATGGTTGTCTCTACACCGTGATCTATGTAATCTGCTGCTGCCTCACAGCCTACCAGACCACCGCCGAGTACGATGGTGCTTTTTCCAAGACCAGCAAAATCGTTGTAATATACCTCCATTGCTGTGACAGCATTTTCAATTCCCTCAATTGGAAGGATCAGATCATCAGATCCGACTGCCAGTACAACTGCTTCCGGAGCGATCTCTTTGATAAGTTCCGGTGTTACTTCACAGTTTAATCTTACTTTGATCGGACGTTTCTCTACGTCACGGATCAGCAGATCTTTGAAGTTTCTGATATCTACTTTATGATCGGTATGATCTGTAAAGTTAATCAGACCGCCTAACACGCCTGCTTTCTCGCACAGGATTACCTGATGCCCTCTATCTGCTGCTGTGATTGCTGTCTGCAGACCACCGCAGCCGCCACCTACTACCAGTACTTTACGGCTTGCTTCCGGTTTTGGCATACGCTCCGGAAGAACTTTATGATGAGAAGCCGGCCATACGTCGTATGGGTTGATCGTACAGGAATCCAGTGGTGGGAACTTCACAGTCCAAATCTCTGTCTCATGTTCACCGGACGGACCCGGATAACATCTTCCGCAGCGTAGACAGCGACGAATTTCATCTGCATGACCAGCTTTTGCCTTATTCGGGAATGCCGGATCAGCAAAGAACTGACGTCCCATGGATACCATATCAATTTTGCCTGCTGCAATTGCTTCTTCTGCCTGTTCCGGAGAGTTAATACCTCCAACTGCTGCAACCGGGATAGACACGTTTTGTTTGATCACAGATGCCGGCTCGATATTCGGTCCATGCGGAGCATATGCAGTTGTGAACTCCCAGCTTCTGGAAGAACTCAGATAATGACCACAGGATACATGAATCATATCAATGTACGGCTCACAAAGTTTACAGTATTTTACAGCATCTTCCAGCTCTAAGCCACCCGACAGATGTTCAGAACTGCTGACACGAATCTCAATCACAAAATCAGGTCCCATAGCCTCACGAATAGTTTTTAACAGATCAACAGTAAATCTTGCTCTGTTTTCAAAGGATCCGCCGTACTCATCGGTACGTTTATTGTACTGCGTAGAAAGGAACTGTGTCGGAAGCCAACCATGTCCGCAATGGATCATAACGCCTTCCCAACCTGCTGCCTCAAACCATTTGCAGGCAGTTACATAATCCTGATAACAGCTTAAGATTTCTTCTTTTGTAAATGCATCTACATGAGTTCCATCCGGAAGATCTTTCTCAGATGGTCCTTTTGGATTGATACCGTCTCCGATATTTGTTTTGATCTCACCACAGGAAATCAGCTCACCGATTGCCAGTGCGCCATAGCTTTTGATCATCTCTGCGGTTTCTTTAATGATGTTGAATTTTTTATCGGATCTGGATGTATAATCAAGGTATGGTTCAAACGGGAAACGTTTGTCATACTCATGGTTCGGGCTTAACTCACCCAGACAGACGATTCCTGCACCGCCTTTTGCCTTCGCTTCCAGCATCCGGAATGCACGCTCCGGTACCGGGGTGGTGTAACCAAACGGATCCGGATCCAGCTCGATATAATGATCAAATGCAAATAATGCTGGAGCTGCCTCAATACGGTTTTTAACGATTTTTGAACCAACTTTTAACGGCTCAAATAAATGTGGAAAATACGGATTTTTTTCTGCCATAATCTCTTACCTCATCCTTCTTTTTTGTTACTGAAACTGTAACAGAAACTCCCCTGTTTATTCAAACATCAGCTTTTTTCATGCTGTTTCATTTTGCAATATTTTTATTATATTTGTTGCATTGTCCTTGTATAAGTACAGAAAAACGTGCTACAATCGAATCAGATTTTATAATAAGAATAAATAATATCTGTCACATTTTTCTATTATAATTTTCTGAGATATTTTTTATTTCATAAGATGAATCATTTATCGTTCATAAAAAGGAGAAAAGAGCACTATGGACCACCGCGCAGACCGCATGAAATCACTGATCATACGCACATTTTTTGACTGTATGGAAAAAGAGGATTTTTCTCAGATTACGATTGGAAAAATATCAGAACAGGCATTGATCAACCGTTCTACCTTTTACCGCTATTTCTCTGATAAATATGAGTTGCGGGATGAAGTGGTCGACCATATTGTTCAGGATTTTGCAGATCATATGGAAGTTGATTTTCTGCATATGGATGTCAGTGATGCCGAACATACCCGCGCGCTTCAGGATTGTCTGGCTCACCTTTGCACTCAGAAACGTGAGTTGGAAATTCTGTGGAAGCAACAGCTGCTCGGTCGAAATGTCTTTGATGAAATGATGAATGCCGGTGCACGCAAGGTAGAAACTGAAATTCAGAATCATCCAACGATCTCACCGGGAAAAAAACAGTTTGCTGACTGGTATGCAAAACTTCTGGTCAACAATTTTCTTGTGACAGTTCGCTGGTGGTTTTCCCGTAAAGATGACATTTCACCACAACAGATCACCGCTATGATGAAACGTCATATGATTTCAGGAACAATTCCTACTTTAAAAGAACAGCCCTAACAAGATTGTTCTTCCGTTTCTCTTCTTTTTTCATATGCTGCATATATATGATAAAAATCAGACCACCGGTAACTACCCATGAAGCAACATAAACATTCATCAGCATGTTATACGTCGGAACCCGTTTAAACACAGTTACCATCCAGATCATTCGAAATACAACCGTTCCAAGAATAGTAATGATTGCCGGCTCCAGTGATTTTCCCATGCCACGCAATGCTGCACTCTCCACTTCGTAAGTCGCGGTCAGACCTTCCAGAGAGCATACATGCTGCATGCGGATCAGTGCATACATGGCTACCGCGTCACTGGCAGTATAAATATGTACAAATGTATTGCCGCCTGCAATAAAAATCACACTTAAAATCTCGGTAAATCCGATTCCAAACAGCATACTTAAGCAAAAAATTTTCTTGCATCGTTTCAGATTGCCAGCTCCATAATTCTGACTGGTAAAAGTTACCGCGCCCTGTGCAAAGGCACATGCAATGGCATAGGTAAAATATTCAAAATTCAATCCGACCGAAGCACCGGCAATGGCATCCTCCCCAAAGGAATTAATGCCACTCTGGATAAATATGTTTGACACAGAAAAAATGGCTCCCTGAATTCCCGCCGGAACTCCGATTACCAGAACACGACGCAAAAAATCTTTTCGAATCTGCATTTTTCCAAATCGGAACTGAAATTCATCCTCTCTCCGATACAGGCAGAGCAAAACCAGTGACGCACTCAGTACATTAGATGCCAGCGTACCGATGGCAACACCTTCCACGCCCAAATGAACGCCTACTACCAAAAGAAGATTCAGTACAACGTTTACCACACCTGCCAGTAAAAGATAGTACATCGGACGTTTGCTGTCTCCGTAGCTTCGCAGAGCCGCCGCACCAAAATTGTAAAGCAGCATAAATGGAATACTCAAAAGATAAATACGGATATACAGCATCGCCTGATCCATGACGCTGTCCGGCGTTCCTGACACCACAAGAACCGGCTTTGCAATGATAAATCCAAGGCACATCAGACCGATGCCAAGAATCAGACCAAACGTCAGAATCGTATGCAGCATAGCACTGATCTGTTCCCGTTTGTTCTGACCGATCAGATTTGCCAAAGCTGCATTCGGTCCCACGGAAAGTCCTGTGATCAGATTTACAAATATTCCGACCAGAGCGACACTGCTTCCAACTGCTGCAAGTGCACTGCTTCCGGCAAATCTGCCGACAACTGCCACGTCTGCGGAATTGAATAACTGCTGCAGGATCGTGCTAAAAGCAAGCGGCAGGGCAAACATGATCAGCTTTCCGGCAATTTTTCCATTTAGCATATCTATTTCTCTGTTTTTTTCTTTCGTCTTTGTCTGTTCCATTCGGAAACCAGTCCTTTCCTGTGGGATGCTACTGTTTTTATGCTATGTACGATTATAACATATATAAAGCGAAATCGAAAACTCCTTCTGTGACCACTTATCACAAAAGGAGTTTTTAATCTCGCTATTTCGGATATAAAATTATTTTGAAAGCTTGTTGTTTGCTTTTGTCTGGAATTTCTCATTCTGTACAACGAAACGCTCATGTGTTCCTTCACCGATCAGACCTGCCTCATCATAAGCTGCTACTTTGAATACAAGACGACGTCCGTCTACTTCGGTAAGCTCTGTCTCGCAACGAACAGTCATTCCGATTGGAGTAGCCGCTACATGGCTGATATTTACCTGTGTACCAACGCTGCCACAGCCTTCTTCCAGATATGGAGCTACGCTCTCGCTTGCTGTTTTTTCCATTAATGCAAGCATGCATGGTGTTCCGAATACTTCCAGTACACCGCTTCCTACTGCTGTTGCTGTATTCTCATATACAACTTCTACGCTCTGTTCCCCTTTGACTCCTGCTTCTAACATTTTATGTCCTCCTTATCAAGCATCTGAATTTTTTGTTGCTTTTGTTTTCAAATGTTTTTTTCTGTTTTTATGTGTCTTTGGTAAGTATATCATAACTTTTTGTGTGCGACTAGTGTTTTTCTGCATCACTGGAGTGTGGATTTATTTGATTTTCATTTTGTACAGGGAATTCTCGTATCATCTCCAATATCTACGAATCATCCGCAACATATTCTCTCTCCCAACCGGATTCATAGTATGAAGCTTTATTGGATAAAAAAGACTATTTTCCACTAACCAATCCAATAGTTTTATCCCATCTCCGCCATCATAAGCATAATCTCCCAGATCATGATCACAATCAATCAGCAAAATCGGTTCCTTTGCCGATTCAATGACGCTTTTCGCGCTATTTACACTTTTACACCATACATAGCCTTCCGGCGCAGGGCGTATATCATCTAACCAAATCTTCATATTTTTTCATTCTCCTTCTACAGTAACTATTCGTCTTTATCTGCTTTCGTTTCCATTCTTGCTTCTCCTAACAATTTCATCCCAACTCAATTCATATTTTGAAACAATCCTTGCCCTATATAATGGAGATAAATACTGCTCTACTTCCCGATGATTAAAGAAATAATCTCCATGTTTTAATGCTCCGGTTTCCATATTTCCTTCCTCATCTACATATTCACACTGTATTCCACAGCAATCATCTCCAACTTCTTTGAGCCGACAATAAAACGCTCCTGGTGCATACGGTCTGCAATCTATAAACAGAACATCTCCCGGATGATATGGAACAGGTAAGTTCAAATCTGGAGATACAGAAAAAAACTGATCTTCCACCATTCTTCCTAGTGAACCATTTAAACGATTCGATGCATTCCATTCATGTATATAATATTGAACTTCTCCATCTTTATCCATAATATAGGTATACTCTGCTGATAAAAATCCATCTTCTCCGTTGTTCACATCCTGACTGGCAGTATATAATTCTACCCGCCAATACAATGTCTTCCATTCCGCATCCGCATCTTCATCCATATCCTCACGATAATAATTCTTCACTGCATTTTTGGTATTAGCCAAGGACGTCATGATATACGGTCCATCCATAATATCACTTTTATGCTTGTCATCATAGCCCATTAGCTGTATAAGAAAAATTGTTCCAGTTTCACTTGTCAAAAATTGAACTGCACGATCCATACATGCACAACATAAGCTCACATAATCCATCTCTTGTTTTTTCAAGCAAGATGATCGCTTCATATCATGTAACAACTCCTGCTTTCTCCCCAAACTGATTGGCGCTCCGGCAATAATTGATACATAATCTTTTAATTTCAATCGTTCTGCATGTTCCATTAAATAGGCATGTAACTCTGGTGATTCAATTAAATCCAGAATCCTATTTTTTAATTTTGATTCCAATTTTGTTCTCCCCATTCTTATTCTTCTGCCTTACCATTCCTTGTCCCATATTTTTTCAACCCATCATAAACCTTATGATACACCATCTGGTTTGGATAATATCTGTAATCTGCAAACACATCGATTCCATTTTTATAAAAATATTCGTGAATAGCTGCTGCACATCCAGAACTTCTGCTTTCACCATATTCACATTGGCAAATAATATCCTTTCCATTTTTTTTTGCTGTAAAAATAAATTCTGCCAGCTCATCTGCTTCTGGAAAATAAGTCTCGTATGTTAAATGATATTTTGGCAATACTGCAAAATCAATGTCATGCAACGCCACTTCAAATACACAGTCTGTTTTTGTAGAATAATCTACAGGTTGATAGTCTGCATCACGAAAACTTCCTGGTGGATCATAAAAACTGATGATTGCCACATTTTCAGGGAAATCACTTTTTAACAGTTTTTCCATTGCTTTTCTTGAATAAATGAATATCTTCATCTCTGCCATTTTTCTAAATCTCCTCAAAAAGTAATCCGGATTGTTTCACTTTAGATATTTGTGTGAGCATTTCATTTAAACACTGCGTTTTTTCTTTCACTGATAATTTCCGAAACCACTCATTAAGTCTGTTTTTATAGTTGTTTCCCATTTGTTTAGGAAGCGGGATTTTCTTATCGTACTTCTCCAAAATTTTATGATAGGGTTGCGTCTCATAATAATCTTTCTCTGCCCCAACCAATTGAGAAAATAGTCCTTCTTCCGCCATCGCAAGCTGCATTTGTGGCCAGATAATAAATTCTACCTTTAACGGTGTTAATTCTGTATTATTTTCTAAATATTTCCTGATCACATTTTGGATATCTACATACCCATATTCACGATCTTTCTTTTCCCCACTGGATGTCTTTCTCAAGTTACTCCAGGATGGATATTTTCTGCATATTTTTTCTTCTTTATTATCTATCGTAATCTTTACACCTTTTTCCTTTAATCGGTAAAACCATTCCAGTGTTATGGAATCTAATGGCATATGACAAAATCTAAAATAATCTTCGCGCTCCTTGGCACCTTCTAAACAATAAATATATTTGAAAGTCATATTAATCACTTTTTGTGCCTTTCCATATTTATTATCTTTTAATCTAAACCGCTTTAAAAAATCTTCGCAAATCTTTTCATGCCAATCATCAAATTCTTTCTCATTTTTTTCTTTCTCATCAAAAAAATCCAAAAACTTCTTACTATATGGCTCTAGCTCTATATGTGTATCTGACTTTTCAAGTTCTTCCAACATATCTTTAGCTGCAAAAGAAACACTTTCTTCTCGTTTCTCCGTTCTAGGTGTAAAATCTTTTAAAGCCATGAAAAATGCATATTTTATCCCCTCTTCATTTATCTTTAGTCGTTCTTTCTTTTCATTCTCACCATTCCAAAAAAGTTTTACTAAATTATCATGTGTGCAATCCATTATATTTTTCTTCCTCTCCCTAAACTATGTATGTTTCCGTAATTCGTTTTCTACAATACTTCAATCTTCATATGCTTCCCAAGATTTTTTCAGATCATCTCTTAACTTATTTCGCAATCGCTTCGGCTGCAGCACAATCACATCCGGAGCATAATTTTTTGCAAACTGTTCTGCTGCACGTTCATTCACATGTACGCTCACCACGACATGTGTATCCGTTTCTTCCGAAAAAACAACATCTTTTCCAAACAGATCAATCACGTCAGAAATCATTGCTTTTACGATTCGAAATTTAACAAACGCATTTTCACTGGAATACATATAAACGTGTTCTTTCGTATATTTGTTCAGATCCATTTTCTGATGTCCGGACCACTTTAATGTTTCAAATGGCTTGCCATTTTCCTCAAGGATCTGTATATTTCGAATTCTGTCTACCCGGTAATTTGAAATATCATCATATTTATCATAATTACAGATCAGATAATACTTTCCATCCTGAGCAACCATCTGGTATGGCGTGATTATATATTTACGAATCCTTCCATCCTCTCGTTTTTTCAAATGCATTTTTTTATCCGTATGATATTCCGCATATTCAAATGAAACTTTCTTCTTTTTCCGAATTGCTTCATCCAAAACACTAATATTGTAAAATACCTGCTTATTATCTGTCCGATCTACTGGAAATGGATAGATATACTGCGAACGCGATTTGAAATATATATTAGATAACGATTCTAATTTTGAGATCATGTCTTTTGCCTGTTTGTATGGAATATGCTTTGCAAACAACAAACTGTCTATTAATAATCTCAGTTCTTCATTGGTAAATTTCTGCTTCAGATAAAAATCAGTCCACAGCGAATTATCGTCTGAATGTTCTTTTTCCGTTAAAACCTGTGGATTATCATCTGATATGCAAATTTTTTTCTTAAAAATATCTTTCCGTGCCACTTCCCTATATTCAATATTGCTACCATATTCGATCAGATTTAAAAGATTCCTTTTCACAGCTTTCCGATCAACCGGCATCTCATACTCTTTTTTCAAAATATCCTGAATGTCTTTCTGACTTAATCTGTGTTCTTCATCTGAATATTTTTGCAAAATATCTAAAATATACAAAATCAACAATTTTTTCGGATGTTCCGCGCTCATACTTTTTCTCTCCGTTCTGTGCAGTTCATATAATTTTATTGTATGCCTGCACTTTGCAGATGTAAAGCGGACATTCGCAATCCGCTCTCGCTACTTGCTCATGAACGCAGTCGCTTTGCGACCTGTCAGTGGGAGCTTTTAACTCCCACTGACATAAGCATCCCCTTTACCCACCACTTAGTGCTCTGCGCACTTGAAGTGGGGGAATGCTTATTCTTCGTTCAAGCAATCCTTATGTGTCGCCTTATTTCCTACTCTCGCCGCAAAAATTCTTCTACTTATTTCTCACTGACTCTATTTTAATGATTCCAATGGGGCAAAAAGGGGACACAAGGAAATGTGCATCGTTTGCACGACATGATTTTATTTAATAGGAATTTTATCGTAATTTCCTATAAAAAAAAGACTGAACAGCAAAAATCCATTCACTCTCTCGTACGTTCAAATTTTATTTACACCACAAATTTACAAATTAATCCCAAAACAGACATCCCGTTTCTTTCGAACTCAGAATGTCTGTTTCAACTTTTATCTTATTAACAATTACAATGCATTATGCCTCTAACAGTTTTTCCACACTTGCAAGTTTTGCACAAACGATAAATACCTCGCAGGCCTCTTTCAGTTCTTCCATTGGCGGAAGTGTCGGAGCGATACGGATCACGGAATCCTTCGGATCCTTTTTGTATGGGTATGGTGCGCCTGCACCTGTCAGTACAACACCAGCCTCTTTTGCTTTTGCAACGATGTTCTTTGCACATCCTTCATTTGCCTTGAAGGTGATGAAATATCCACCATTCGGACGAATCCAGCTTCCTGCGCCAAGACCTTTCAGTTCTTCCTCAAAACGATCCAGGATCATCTCAAATTTCGGACGGATGATTGCTGCATGTTTTGCCATATGTGCTTTTACGCCATCAATATCTTTTAAAAATTTTACGTGGCGAAGCTGGTTGATCTTGTCAAATCCGATAGTCTGAATGGTCAGACGTTTCAGGATGTCTGCTTTGTTCTCAAGACTTGTGATCAGTCCGGATACACCTGCGCCTGAGAATGTGATCTTGGATGTGGAGCAGAACTCGATCGGAAGGTTCGGGTTTCCGGCTTTCTCACACTCGCCAAGGATCTCAAGGATCTGATCTGCTTTGTCCTCATACAGATCATGTACACAGTAAGCGTTATCCCAGTAAATACGGAAATCTTCTGCTGCCGGTTTTAAACGTGCCAGTCTGCGGACGGTCTCATCGGAGTAAGATGTTCCCATCGGGTTGGAGTATTTCGGTACACACCAGATACCTTTGATGCTGTCATCTTCGCTGACTAATTTTTCTACCATATCCATGTCCGGACCATCTTCGTAAAGCGGTACGTTGATCATCTCGATGCCAAAGCACTCTGTGATGGCAAAATGACGATCATATCCCGGAACTGGACAGAGCCATTTTACTTTGTCAAGTTTGCACCATGGCGTGCTTCCGTTTACACCAAACAGCATGGAACGTGCAATGCAGTCATACATGATGTTCAGACTTGCATTTCCGTAAACAATGACATTGTCATATGCTTCCGGGCCAAGTCCAACTAAACTTGCGATGAATTCCTGTCCCTCTGTAATACCATCGATCACACCGTAGTTACGGATATCTGTACCGGCTCTGCTGACTAACGGAGTCTGGCTGGTCAGAACGTCCATCATCGGCATGGACAGCTCAAGCTGCTCTTTGGATGGTTTTCCTCTGGACATATCCAGCTTCAAGCCTTTTTTGCAGATTTCTTTGTACTGCTGTTCCAGGCTCTCTTTTTCTTTTAATAATTCCTCTCTGCTCATTTCCTGATAAGACTGCATTGATTTTTCCTCCTGCTGTGTATTATTAAATCATTTTTTACAACTTCTTTTTATTTTATATTCAAAAGGAGATTTGACAAAAATTTACTCCTGTTTGATTTTTTTAAAATATTCCCGAATGGTCTGCTCATAGCCGTTTTCTGTCGGCTCATAGAATTTCATATCTTTGTATGCATCCGGCAGATACTGCTGCTCCACGTAGTGATTCGGATAATCGTGGGCATATTTGTATCCAAGCCCACGTCCAAGTTTTGCAGCACCTTTGTAATGGGCATCGCAGAGATACGTTGGAACCGGTGCGGTTCTCGACTCCCGAACAACGGAAAGTGCTTTGTCCACTGCCAGGTAAGCCGCATTGCTCTTTGGTGCGCTTGCCACATAAGTGACTGCCTGTGCCAGCACAATCCGTGCCTCCGGCATTCCAAGCCGTTCTACAGCCTGGGCTGCGCTGACCGCCACAGTCAGGGCGTTCGGGTCTGCATTTCCCACATCTTCTGATGCACAGATCATAATTCTCCGGGCAATAAATGTCACATCTTCCCCGGCGTACAGCATTTTTGCCAGATAGTAGACCGCTGCGTCCGGATCAGACCCCCGCATACTTTTGATAAATGCGGAAATATTATCATAATGGCTGTCGCCATTTTTATCATACTTGATCACGCGCTTCTGGATACATTCGGAAGCCACATCCAGCGTGATATGGATGAGCCCGTCTGCACTGCGTTCTGTGGTAAGGATTCCCAGTTCTATGGCATTTAATGCGCTGCGGGCATCTCCGTTTGACACATCTGCCAGAAATTCCAGTGCATCTTCATCCGCCACCGCACGATAAGCTCCCATGCCTTTTTCCATGTCCTCTAAGGCACGGTGCAGCAGCGTTTTGATATCCTCTTTATCCAACGGCTTTAATTCAAAAATAATGGATCGAGAAATCAGCGCTCCGTTTACCTCAAAATACGGATTCTCCGTAGTGGCACCGATCAGTGTCACCGTACCGTCCTCCACAAACGGAAGCAGATAATCCTGCTGACCTTTGTTAAAACGGTGAATCTCATCGATAAACAGAATCGTACGTTTTCCGTACATGCCCTGCAGCTGTTTTGCCTTTTCAATCACAGCTTCCATATCCTTTTTTCCGGCGGAAGTCGCATTGATCTGCATAAATTCTGCGCTGGTCGTTTTCGCAATGACTTTCGCCAGTGTGGTTTTTCCGGTTCCCGGAGGTCCGTAAAAAATAACCGACTGCAGTTTGTCCGCTTTAATGGCACGATACAGCAATTTGTCTTTGCCGATAATGTGCTGCTGACCAACCACTTCTTCCAGCTTCGTTGGTCGCAATCTGGATGCCAGCGGTGATTCTTTTTCCTTATTTTGTTCTCTCATGTAATCAAACAAATCCATTTTCTGATCTCCATTTCACGTTTCATCCTTCAAAAATGAATCCTTTTCATGATATAAAATTCATTTTTAACTGTTTTCATCCTGTAAAATACATGGATTTTAAATGTTTTTGCATGATACCGATGTGATATCTTTCATATCCATGCTATACAATACATTAAATTTACCGGTCTGACAAGTTATTTTTTTGTCAAAGTTGCAATTTCTCCAATTTTTCCATAATATAGGAAGATTTGTATTTCTGTTTTCTACATTGTGCCGAAGATTTTTTCCCTGTTTTCCACTTATAATATCAATTTGAAATCACAAATCATATCATAATTACATTACTCTTCTTCCGCCAGTTCTCTCACCGCCTCGATTGCCGCCTCCACTTCTTCCTCAGTATTGTAATGGGAAAAACTAAACCGCACAGCGCCCTGCTCAACCGTTCCAAGCGCCTCATGCATCAGCGGTGCACAATGTCCGCCTGGTCTTGTAGAAATCTCCCATCCTTCAAACAATTCATCACTGACCTCTGAAGAATCATAATCCCCGATATTAAAAGACACGATCGGGCAACGATTTTTCTGTGAAAAATCACCGTATATTTTCACTCCCGGAATTTCACGGATGCCTTCATAAAACTGCCACATCAGGTTCTGTTCTTTTTCCCGAATTGCGTCAATGCCTGTCCGCATCAGGTAGTCTAAGGCCGCATCCACCCCGGCAATCCCATGTCCGTTCAGCGTCCCGGCTTCCAGCGCCGTTGGCATCTGCTGCGGATGCCTTTTACTATACGTCTGCACGCCGCTGCCTCCGCTCTTTAACGGACGAAGCTGCAGGCCGGTTCTGACATAGAGCCCGCCGGTTCCCTGCGGGCCAAGCAAGCTTTTGTGCCCGGTAAAGCATAAAATATCAATATGCATTGCCTGCACATCGATAGGAAATACCCCTGCGGTCTGTGACGCATCCACCACGAAAAGGATTCCGTGCTTTTGCGTCAGTTCTCCGATTGCTGCAATGTCCACCAGATTTCCGGTGACATTGGATCCATGGGTACAGATGATGGCTTTTGTCTCCGGTCGGATTGCAGCCTCCATATTCTCTAACGAAAATCTGCCCTGTGCATCCGCTTTTACAATCGTCAGTTCCACACCTTTTTCTTCCATCTCATAGAGCGGACGGAGCACAGAATTATGCTCCAGCTGCGTGGTGATCACATGATCTCCCGGATTTAATAATCCTTTAATCACAATATTCAGACTCTCCGTTGCATTGCTTGTAAACACCATCCGCTCCGGATTTTCCGCATGGAAAAATTCTGCCAGTTTTCGTCTTGTATCATAAATCGTGCGAGAAGCCTGCAGTGTTGCTTCGTGCGCCCCTCGTCCTGCATTTCCAAGTGAACATAACGCCTCTGTGACTGCCTGCACAACTTCCTGCGGTTTCCGTCGCGTCGTTGCCGCATTATCAAAATATATCATCGTAAAATCCCCTTTTCTCATATCACATATTACTATTTATTTTACCATAAAAAGGAGCTCCCGCCAATCAGCGAAAGCTCCTTCTATATTCAGCCAAATAATTATTTTCTTATTTCTTTTCTGCTGGTTTATTCTTCGGCAGCACCAGATTTAAGAATACCGCAGTTACTGTTGCAATAACAACCGGTGTCTTACCAAATACAGTTGTCACCCATGCCGGGAACATTCCCAGAGACGCAGACGCCTGTGTCACACCAACACCAAGCGCAACCGACAAACCAACAATAGAAGTATTTCGATAACTCATCGGCTGACTTGTGATCAGCTTGATACCTGTCATTGCGATAGAAGCAAATACAGAAATCGTTGCTCCACCAAGCACACACTGCGGAATGGTTGTCAGCAGTGCAGAAAACTTCGGCACCAGACCTGCAATCAGCAGAATACCCGCAGACATTCCAAGTACAGAACGATTGATAACTTTTGTCGTAGTAACGATACCTACATTCTGACTGTAGGAAGCAGTCGGCAGACCACCAAGGAATGCACCGATGACATTCGTACATCCATATCCTACAATGGCACCTTTTAACTCTTTATCCGTCGGCTCACGATCCATACCGCCGGTTGTGGTTGCGGTAAAATCACCGATCGCCTGAATTGCATTGATGGCAAATAACAAGCCAATCGCAATGCAGGAAGACGGATCAAACTGAATGCCAAAATGCATGATCTGCGGCATCTGGAAAAAGCTTGCCTGCGCCACCGCACTCAGATCTACCATACCGAAACATGCTGCAATAATATAACCACAAATAATACCGATCAGAATAGAAGCCAGTTTCAAAAATCCTTTGGTAAAATGATTCAAAAATGTAACGATAGCTAACGTGATAATGGCTACCAGCCAGTTTGTCCAATGTCCGTAATTTCCACTGGATGCGCCACCTGCCATGTAATTGACAGCAGTCGGATACAGAGAAAGTCCAATCGTAAATACAACGGTTCCTGTTACCAGCGGTGGAAATACTTTTCGGATCTTATCAATAAAAAATCCAATGATCATCGCAATGATACCACCGATAATCTGTGCTCCAAATATCGCCGCAATACCTGTATCTGCCGCAATCGCCTGCATACTTGCCACATATGCAAAACTGGTTCCCATAATAACCGGTAATCCTGCCCCCATGCGGAAGCCGTTTTTCGGTCCGATCGGAAACAGCTGTAAAAATGTGGAAAGCGCGGAAACTACCAGTGCAGACTGAATCAGCATAACACGGTTGGCTCCCTCAAGACCTGCGACACCTGCCACAATGATTGCCGGGGTTACACAGCCTACGATCATCGCTACTACATGCTGCAGTGCCAGCGGAAGTGCCTTGCTCAGCTGCGGAACACCGTTTAACTCGAAAATAGACGCATTTTTTCCCTCTGTCTTTTTCATGTACTAAAATCCTCCATCTTTTTATGTTACAGTTCACTCATCACATGTATTCAGATAATGATCATGCTTGCATGAGGAATTATCTGGATACATAGCGATGAAGGGAGCGCCTTTTAATGAGCAAAAGCAGTAGCGAAGCTACGGAGAAGCCCGAAAGGGCGTTTTGCGAATGGCGCGTGTGAACTGCAACATGTTCGCATCTCTTTTTTTCTCAGATATTATAACGCAGATATTTTCCGATTTACAACCACTCCGCTTATGAATTGTATTTATAGTATTTGTTAGTTGTGCTAATAAAAAAGCTCTCCTTTTTACATTTTTCAAAGTCTGTAAAAAAAGAGAGCTTTCATCATTCATCTCAAGATTTTAATAAATTTTATTTTTCTTCTGTTTCTTTTTTCACTTCTGGTTTTTCTTTCGGCAATACCAGATTTAAGAATACAGCTGCTACTGTTGCGATAACAACCGGAGTTTTTCCGAATACAGTTGTTACCCATGCCGGGAACATTGCAAGAGATGCGGAAGCCTGAGTTACACCAACACCAAGTGCTACAGCCAGACCTACAACGGATGTATTTCTGAAGTTCATCTCCTGTGTGGTGATCAGTTTGATACCTGTCATTGCGATAGATGCAAATACGGAAATGGTTGCACCACCAAGTACACACTGCGGAATGGTTGTCAGTAATGCGGAGAATTTCGGCACCAGACCTGCGATCAGCAGAATGCCAGCACCCATTCCAAGGACTACACGGTTGATAACTTTTGTTGTTGTAACGATACCTACGTTCTGGCTGTAGGAAGCTGTCGGAAGACCACCAAGGAATGCACCGACAACGTTCATGCATCCGTAACCTACGATGGCACCTTTTAACTCTTTATCGGTCGGCTCACGATCCATACTACCTGTTGTAGTTGCTGTGAAATCGCCGATAGCCTGAATTGCATTGATCGCAAACAGTAATCCGATGGCAATACAGGATGACGGCTCAAATTTGATACCAAAATGCATGATCTGCGGAGCCTGGAAAAAGCTTGCCTGTGCCACTGCGGTCAGATCTACCATTCCAAAAAATGCTGCAATGATATAACCACAGATAATACCGATCAGGATAGAAGCCAGTTTTACAAAACCTTTTGTAAAGTGATTTAAAAATGTAACGATAGCCAGTGTGATAAATGCTACCAGCCAGTTTGTCCAGTGACCATAGTTTGCGCTAGAAGAACCACCTGCCATGTAATTAACAGCGGTCGGATACAGGGAAAGTCCGATGGTAAATACAACCGTTCCTGTTACCAGCGGCGGGAATACTTTACGGATCTTGTCGATGAAGAATCCGATAATGACTGCGATAATACCGCCGACGATCTGTGCACCAAATATTGCTGCGATACCCGTATCTGCTGCAATTGCCTGCATACTTGCTACATAGGCAAAGCTGACACCCATGATCACCGGCAAACCGGAACCCAGACGGAAGCCGCCCTTTTTACCGATCGGGAACAACTGCAAAAATGTGGAAATTGCGGATACGATCAGTGCTGACTGAATCAGCATAACACGGTTTGCATTGTCAAGTCCTGCTACTCCTGCTACGATGATCGCCGGTGTTACACAGCCTACGATCATCGCTACAACGTGCTGCAAAGCCAGCGGAAGCGCTTTGCTCATCTGCGGAATTCCATCAAGTTCGAAAATAGACGCGTATTTTCTTTTTGCCTTTTCCATTACATAAATCCTCCTCTTATATGTATGTGATTTTATATCATTTTTTTATAAATTCACGGATATCAACAATTGCATTTCTCGGACATTTCACCACACAGTTTCCACAGGATAAACAGTCTGCTTCATATATTACCGCACAATTATCTTCAATCTGTATTGCCTCACTCGGGCAGCTTCTGTGGCACAGACCACAGCCGATGCAGCTCACATCACAGGCATTTCTCGCCGGTGCTCCCATATCACGATTGGAGCAGCGTACCAGAAACGGTTCTCCCACATTGTGCATGTGGATGATCTGCTGCGGACAGGATTTTTCACACAACCGACAACCCACACAGTTGTCACGATCGATTTCTGCCACGCCCTGTGCATTGATGCTCACGGCATTTTTCCGACAGGCTTCCACACAGGCGCCACAGCCGATACATCCATATTGACAGTTGTGATTGTGTTCTCCGCCGTTACATGCCACATAAGCAAACTTCCGAATTCGTTTTTTCATTGTCACTGCACCCCCTTTTTATACTGCTGGTCTGCAGCATAAGGTGTATCTGCAAGTGGAAGTCTGGTACGATACTTGCCATCATAACTGTAGTAAGCTGCCGCGATCGCCGGTGCGGTCGGAATGGAAGTGATCTCTCCGATACCGATGGCTCCGCATGCCACATTCAGTCCTGCTTTTTCTACAATGATACTTTCCACTTCCGGAATCTCATTCGCCCGGAATAAACCAAGAGTTCCGTATTTGGATAACGGTTTACAGTCCTTAAGGTCGTAGCGCTCTCTTAGGGCATAGCCAAGAGACATGATCACGCCGCCCTCGATCTGACCTTCCACAGACAATGGATTTACCGCACGTCCCACATCGTGAGCTGCCACAACTTTTTCCACTCTTCCGTCTTTGTCTAGGACACATACCTGGGTCGCATAACCGTAAGCTACGTGAGATACCGGGTTTGGAACATCTGCGCCAAGTTTATCGGTTTTTGCCAGATATTCTCCGTAGAATTCTTCCCCTTCCAGCTCTGCAAGACTTTTGGTTTTTCTCGCTTCGTTATATAATTCACAGGCTCTGCGCATCGCCTCACCGGTAACCAACGTCTGTCTGGAACCGGATGTGGTTCCGGAATCCGGTGCGTTGATGGTATTTGCCGCTTCATATACGATATCCTCACGGGTCAAATCCGTATTTTCGATTGTCATCTGTACCAGTACCGTTCCAAGTCCCTGACCGATGCAGGAAGCACCGGATCGGATATGTGCTTTTCCATCCTTAATGGCAAGAATCGCTCTTCCAAAATCCGGAATACCAACGCCGACACCGGCATTTTTCATGGCACAGGCAATACCTACATACTGATTGTTTTCAAATACATCTTTCACCGCTTCCAGTGTCTCCACCAGTCCGGTGGATTCATCTACGATCTGTCCGTTTGGAAGTACCTGTCCCGGCCGGATCGCATTGCGATAACGGATCTCCCAGGCGCTAATGCCGATCTTCTCTGCCAGCTTCGTCAGCATCATTTCCATGCAGAAGCAGGTCTGGGTTACACCGAATCCACGGAAGGCGCCTCCCGGCGGATTGTTTGTATAATATGCTTTTCCATCGATTTCAAAGTTCTGATAGTTATACGGACCCGCCGCATGGGTACAGGCACGCTCCAGAACTGGTCCGCCTAAAGATGCATATGCTCCGGTATCTGCGATAACGGTAGCGGTTACGCCCTGAATAATGCCGTTCTCATCACATCCAACCGTAAATTTCATATCCATCGGATGCCGTTTCGGATGGATCAGGATGCTTTCCTGTCGCGTTAGTTTTACTTTGACCGGACGTTTCAGCAGATAAGCCGCCAGTGACGCATGATGCTGCACGGACATATCCTCTTTTCCGCCGAATCCGCCGCCCACCAGTTTGTTGACAACCCGGACTTTTTCGCTCGGAAGACCAAGCATTTCGGAACATTCGTGCTGAGTTGCGTAAGTTCCCTGATCTGTGGAATAGATCAGTACGCCGTCCTCATACGGCATGGCAATCGCACATTCCGGCTCCAGAAATGCATGTTCCGTCCAGGGAGTATGGAACTCCTCGGTATAGACATATTTTGCATTGGCAATGGCTTCCTTGGCGTTTCCTCTTGATACATGCTTGTGTGCCAACAGGTTTCCGCTTCCGTGTACCTGCGGCGCATCCTCTTTCATCGCCTCATACGGACTGCTGACAAAGGGCAGCTCCTCGTATTCGACTTTCACTAGTTTTTTCGCTTTTTCCACCACATCCAGGTTCTCACCAACCACAAGTGCAATGGCATCTCCCAGATAATGGGTAATGGAGCCAACCGGAATCATCGTATCCCAGTCCTGAACCAGATGTCCGACTTTCACATCTCCCGGAATATCCGCAGCGGTAAAAATATCTACGATACCCGGAACTGCTTTTGCTTTTTCTGTATCGATGGACAACACCCTTGCTCTCGGATATTTGGAACGGACCGCACTCGCGTGAAGCAGTCCTTCCACCTCCATGTCATCCACGTATTCTCCATATCCTAATGTCTTTTCCCTGGCATCCACACGATGCACGCGCTCGCCCAGTTTCCAGGTAAATTCTTTTTTCGGGATTCCCTTTCCTTCCCGTTTGATCTTTGCGGCTAATTCCACCGCATCCATGATTTTTTTATATCCGGTGCAGCGGCAGATGTTGTTGCGCAGCGCAAACGCGATCTCGTCTCTCGTCGGGTTTGGGTTCTTATCCAGAAGTCCCTTTGTACAAATGACCATTCCCGGAATACAGAATCCGCACTGCACGGCTCCTGCCTCTGCAAAAGCGTATGCATACAGTTCTTTTTCCTCATCCGAAAAGCCTTCCACGGTAAGGATCGATCTGCCATCCATCATGGACAGAGTCGGAATACAGGCTTTCATCGCCACTCCGTCTACCAGCACATGACAGGTTCCGCAGGCTCCCTCACTGCAGCCATCCTTTACGGATTTGCACTTACAAACATCCCGCAGGAACGGCAGCAGCTTTCCATCGCCTTCCACCTGATATAATTCATTATTTACATAAAATTGATACATCGAAATGCCCCCATTCTGATGCAGATGGATAAAAAATCCAGAATGCCTTTCGCATTTGCTCTGCATACTGACATACACTTGATGCTCCAATATTTGCTTTTACCTGATTCATTTATGTTTCATTTTGTCTGGATTTGATTAAATATTCGACCAAACCGGAATGACCAGTTATCCTTAGATTTGTGTCAGATAAGGTATACGAACAGAACCGGCATTTTCATCCGGCGTTTTCGTGATTGTGATATATAAAACCCACCACATTCCGCGTACTTTGACTGAATATTCAATCAAACAGAATGATACATTACATCTTTGCTTTTCCCCATAGCAAAGTTTCAGTAAAAACCATTGGAAATCAAACCTCTGTCAGTAGACAGACCTGTTACCCTTCTTTTTTCTCCATCGCAATTCTGATCTGGCGAAGCACCATGTCTTCTGCATATGCAAAATAGCTGTCTGCGTCAAAACCTTTTCCATCTACCAGCACCTGGATCGAAGCCCCCTCAAGCAACGATACTGCCATATACGGAATCAGTTCCTTATCTGTCTCCTCCATATTCGGGCAAAAACGAATGATGATCGCCCGGATATTATCTCTCCAAACTGCATACGCTTCCTGAAAACGTGCTCTGATGTCTGCATCGATCCTTGTCTGAACAAGGAAATCAAGTTCTGCAAAATCATACTCTTTTTTCTTGGTCAGCAGAGTTTTTTTTTGCTGGAAGAAAATGTGTAACTGATCTTCCAGTGTATCTTTACTTGATTTCTTGCTTACCTGCTGCATATCGTAGCATTCTTCTAAGATCCATTCCTGCAGTCTCTTTAACAGATCCTGCTTTGTTTTATAATAATAGTGAACATTTGACTGCACCATATCTGCCTTGTCTGCGATCAGATGCATTCTCGTTCCACTGATTGTGACATCATTTACAACTTTCAGTGCCGCATTCAGAATTCTTTCTTCTGTTTCTGTAACATGTAATGTTTCTGTTTTCAAGTCCTTGCCTCCTGCCCATAAGATTCATTAGCACTAGGATTCTATTGTATTTTCTCTTACAGGCAGTGTCAAGAATTTAGCTAAAATTTTTTTAGAGTTAACCTATCGGTCTTGTATACAATCCTGTATTTCTTATTTTTCTACAGCAACTGCTTCAATCTCTACCAGACCTGCTTTCGGAAGGTTTGCAACCTCTACGCAGGAGCGGGCCGGTACTTCGTTTGCAAAATATTTTGCATAGATCTCATTTACTTTACCGAAATCAGCAATGTCTGCTAAGAAGATAGTTGTTTTTACAACATGATCAAAATCAGATCCTGTACCTTCCAGAATAGTTTTCAGGTTCTCAAGACTCTGTACAGTCTGTGCCTCGATGCCTTCCGGAAGGGTACCATCTGCCGGGTTTAAACCTAACTGTCCGGAAATAAAGATCATGTTTCCTGTTTTTACTGCGTGTACATATGGACCTACTGCTGCCGGTGCTCCGTTTACGTTGATTGACTGTTTCATAATAATTTCCTTCTTTCTTTTATTCTTTTTAAACTGTCATAATAACAATTTAGATTCTATTATAATGCAGTACCTCACTGCTTTACAAGCAATCCTGTAAATACACATTCGTATATACATTCTATTTGCTATCATTCCTATGTAATATTTGAAAACAATATTTAAAAATCTGTTTCCATTCTACTCATATGCTATAACTGCCGTGCAGTTCTGTGGATGTATTTTCCTTTTAATTCGGTATGTACTTTTCCGTACTCTGCCACCGGACAGCCTCTTAAAAATACCTGTGCTGCCATTCCGGTTCCCGAAATTCCTTCATATGGCGTGTTGTCCACGTTCTGAACCTGTGTCTTGGCTGAGATTGTCCATGCCTTATCCGGATCCCAGATCACCAGATCTGCATCGCTGCCCGGAAGAATGGCTCCTTTTTGCGGATACATGCCAAAAAGTTTTGCCGGACGCTCCGCCAGAAGCTGGCACATGCGCTCAATGGAAGTTCTTCCTTCCACCACTCCATACTGATAAAACAGCATCGGTCGCTGTTCAGTTCCCGGAATACCTCCCGGAATTCTGGTAAAATCATCCTTGCCTCTTGTTTTCTGACCATCCATGTTGAAACTGCAGTGGTCAGTGCCAAGCATATCAACTTCGTCCTTTTCAACTGCCTCCCAGAGTGCCTCCCGGTCTTCTTTTTTTCGAAGGGGCGGTGCACATACATAGGCTGCGCCTGCAAATCCCGGACGATTATATTCTTTCTCATCCAGAATCAGATACTGTGGACAGGTCTCCACAAATACCTGCTGACCTTCTTTTCTGGCTCTCTGGACCACTTTCAGTCCCTGCTTTGAACTTAAATGCACGATATTCACCGGTGTGCCTGCCAGCTTTGCAATGGTCAGAAGCCGGTTAATGGCCTCTGCTTCCGCCTCCGCCGGACGGCTCTTCGGATGCAGGCGTACACTGTTGCGTTCCTCGGATTTGAGTTTTTCCGTTACCGCCTTGATGATGTCACCGTTTTCACAATGAACACCGGCGATACCGTGTTCTTCCTCGATGGCTGATAAAATCTCGAATAACTCTTTGTCATTCACTTTGAGATTATCATATGCCATATATAATTTATAAGAAGTAACACCCTGACGGGTCATTTCTTTGATTTCCTTTTTTGACTCGTCGTTCCAGTCTGTGATCGACATATGAAAACCGTAATCACAGGAACTTTTTCCGTCTGCCATCTTGTGCCAGACATCCAGCGCTTCGGTTAAGGTCTGTCCTTTTTCCTGCGTGGTAAAATCAAGGATCGATGTGGTTCCTCCTGCTATCGCAGCTTTTGTTCCTGTATAAAAATCATCTGCGGTATGAAAATCTCCCGCATCCAGATCGAAATGTGTATGGGTATCGATGAATCCGGGAAATATATATTTCCCGGACGCATCGATGACCGTCATGCCCGGCGCATCAATGGTTTTTGCCACCTGGGTTATTTTCTCACCTTCTACCAGTACATCGGCTGTGTAACTGCCGTTTGCGTAAACAACGGTACCGTTTTTGATTAAATATCCCATTATGAACTCCTTATCTGAAATGCTGTTTCATGCAAGCATGATTCACATTTCTCCATTCAGACTGATTTCTGATCTATTACAGATACAGATAATCATAATCTGCATCGATTGTCAGAATCACCTGTTTTAATCCATCGTATAAGGTACAGTCAGCATCTTTCAGGTTGTAATCCTTCACGAAACCTGCCAGTCTTACTTTAACTGTCATGTTCTCTCTGTTCAGAACCACATAACCGTCATTTTTGCTGTTTTCAAAATCTGCTTCATTTGCAAATAATGTAAATTTCGCCTGATATGGTGCACTGCTGTACGGGCAGAAGCTCTTGCAGTTGCCGCACTCGTTACACATGTAATCCACATGGACGATGGCTGGCATTTTCTGTCCCGGTACTGCGATTGTTACATTTGCACGGTTCGGACATACGTCTACGCAGTTCTCACAAATGTGATTACATTCCAGACATCTCTCTTCTTCCGCTTTTCCTTCTGCGGAATGAACCAGAATGCCTTTCTTTTCTGCTGCACGGGCTACATCTGTATCGTATACATACTCAGATTTTGCTGCCTCGCCAAGAATGTGGCTTGCGGCTTTCTGTGCATCACGGATTGCTAAAACAATGGTTGCTGCTCCGCCTGCACCATCACCGATGGCGTATACACCCGTTTTGCTTGTCTCCATGGTTTCAGCATCGAGAACCGGCTGTCCTTTCTCGTTGACATTGATGCCGTTTGCTTCATACAGTGCACTGTCTACACGCTCTCCCAGAGATGCGATGATCGTGTCCGCCGGGATCTGAACTTCTTCCTCTGTCTCCACCGGTTTCTGTCTGCCGCTGGCATCCATCTCACCAAGAACTACTTTCTTGCAGGTCAGAACGCCGTCTTTCTGTGTCTTCGGTGCCAACAGTTCTTTCATAACAACGCCGTCTTCTAATGCTTCTAATAATTCATCCTCATCGGCTGGCATGTAACGTTTGGTTCTGCGGTATACCACAGTAACGTCTTCCACGCCTTCAATTCTGCCCGCCATACGTGCCGCATCCATCGCTGTGTTACCAGCTCCGATGACAACGACATGTCTGCCAAGGTTCTGTGCCTTCGGATCTTCTTTTGCTGCCTCAAGGAAGTCTACCGCATTCAGTTCTTTCTCGGTATCTACACCGATGGACATACCTTTGTGTGCACCGATAGCAAGAACGATGGTATCAAAACCTTCCTCTTTCAGACTTTCAATATTTTCAATATTTCTGTTATTTACAAATTTTGCTCCGTATGCTTTTGCAATCTCCACATCTTTTGCGATTGCTTCGTTATCAATACGGAAGGACGGGATCACGTTGCGAACCGTTCCGCCAAAATGCTCTTTTTTGTCAAATACGGTAACGTCTGCTCCACCTTTTGCAAGGAATGCGGAACAGGCAATACCAGCCGGGCCGCCACCTACGATGGCAACTTTCTTGCCGCTGTTTCCTTCTGCTTTCAGCCCACCCAGAACACTGTCATATCCGCCTTTTGCTGCCTGCAGTTTGGTACCGCGGATCGCAACCGGCTCTTCATAGAAGTTTCTGGTACATTTGCTCATACATCTGTGGTTACACAGGGTACCTGTCATAAACGGAAGCGGGTTTTTATCAAGAATAACCTCTAATGCTTCCTGCATTTTTCCTTCACCGGCAAGTTTTACATATGCCGGAATATCCTGATGGATCGGACATCCTTCCATACATGGTGCTGTGAAGCAGTCCAGTAACGGAACTTCTTTGTCCATCTTGCGGCTCGGTAACGGTTTTACCGGTTTTACATGATGCGGATCATGTTTGATCTCCTCGATCAGAGCTGCCAGTCCGTCTACATCTACACCTTCAAACGGTTTGAATTCCATTGCATTCAGTTTGTCTGCAAGCTGGATGCCACGGTTGTATCCGCCTGGTTTTAATAAAGTTGTAGCTACTGTGATCGGCCAGATGCCAAGTCCGAAGATCTTGTCAATGTTAAATGCATCGGCTCCGCCGGAGTAGGAAATTCTTAATTTTCCGTCAAACGCTTTACTGAGCTTATGCGCTACGCTTAAGGACAAAGCACATAAGGATTTTCCGGACATGTACATCTCTTCGCTTGGAAGCTCGTTTCTGGTCACATCTACCGGGAAGGTATTGGTGATTTTTACACCAAAGGCAAGTCCTTTGCTGTCTGCCAGTGCCTGCAGTCTGGTCAGCATCGGTACAGCATCCTCAAACTGAAGATCATCTTTAAAATGGAAATCACCGAATGCCACGTAATCATATCCCATATCGTCCATGATCTTGCGGGCTTCTTCGTATCCCAACAGCGTCGGATTACATTTTACAAATGTATTTAATCCTTTTTCTGTCAGCAGATAAGAAGCAATGCTCTCAATCTCCTCTGGTGGACATCCGTGCAGAGTGGATACTGTTACAGATTTGCAGATATCAGATGGAATTGCCTCGATATCAGCATCTGTCAGTTTACTGAAGCTGTCTTTGTTGTCTTTCAGCCACTGGATGCACTCCTGAAATACCGGATTGTCTTTGGATTCGATCATATTATTTAAAAATGTATCGATTTTTTCTGATTTGATGCCCTGCAGATCATATCCAACACTGATGTTGAAAATAAATCCGTCTGTTGCACCAAGTCCCCACTCTTTGGAGAGTGCTTTTAATGCAACCCATGCTTTGACATACTCTGCGTAAGCCTGCGGTACATACAGCTCTGTAGACCACTCGCAGTTGTAGCATTCATCGTCTGCAAGAATACACGGTTTGCTTACCGGAAGATCCTCGCCGTCTAAGATCTGTACTGTTTTTAACTCAAAGAAACGGCTGCCTGCCAGATATGCTGCTATGATATTCTGTGCAAGCTGTGTGTTTGGTCCTGCCGCCGGTCCGTACGGTGTCTCAATCTTCTCTCCGAAAATAGAAAGACATTTCGCCGGATCTGCTTTATACTCTTTGCGAACGCCAAATACGGTCTGCCGCTTTGCGCGCTCTGTCATCGCCCAGTTCATCAGATTCCCGAAAGGAATCGGTGTCATTCTGTCGCCCATTGTAATTAACCTCTCTTCGTCATGATAATTGTTTTATAAATTCAACTTATCCCGTCCTAAATATTTATTACATCATCTAATAGATATGTTTTTCTGTAATCCCAACAGTTCCTCTACATTCAAAACCATACTGTCGGGAACCCACAATAAAATCATCCATTGATGCTGTGTGCCAGCTCTGCTGCTGCCTGTCTGCAATCTGCCATTGCTTTTGCCTCATCGATCACGGTCAGCTCACGGTCTTTCATCAGAACTTTTCCGTTACAGATGGTTGTCTGAGTCATGGCACCGTTGATACCGAATAACATATGGCTGTTGATATTGTCTGCGGTCAGTGGTGTCAGCGGATCATAAGCGACTACAACTACGTCTGCTGCTGCGCCTTCTTTTAACACGCCAAGCGGAATGTTGAAATAGCGGTTTGCCATTTTTGCATTTCCTTCAAACAGCATTGCCGGAACTTCGCCCCAGGCAGCGTTTGCATCACATAAGGAATGTTTGTGCAGTACATTCGCTACCTTATAAGATTCAAACATATCGTGTGTATAACCGTCCGTTCCAAGTCCTGTCAGAATGCCTTTCTGGAAAATTCTCATGGTTGGCGGACATCCACAGGCATTTCCCATATTTGACTCCGGATTGTGCACTACCATCGTATCTGTCGCTTTCAGCAGATCCATCTCCTGCTCATTGACATAAATACAATGTGCGGTCATGGTCTGCGGACCTAACAGATCGTGATCCATCAGTCTGTTTACGATTCTCTTTCCATATTTATGTAAGCAGTCATGCAGGTCTTCGATACCCTCTGCCACATGAATGTGTGCGCCTACGCCCTCCTGCATATTTTCGCGACACATTTCAAATGTTTTATCAGAGATTGTAAACTGTGCATGCATACCCATCATGGCTTTGATCATGTCATTGTTCTGCTGTGCGGCATATTTAATGAAGTCTGCATTTTCTTTTACGGAAGCTTTTGCTTTCTCCTCGCCGTCACGATCAGATACTTCATAACACAGACAGCTTCTTACGCCCATCTTCTCAGATGCTTCCGCAATTTTAAACAGGCTGCCTTCAATAGCACCGAAACTTGCATGATGATCAAATACGGTTGTCACACCGTTTTTGATACAATCTATATAAGTAGCAATAGCACTTAAGTATGTCTGCTCCAGTGTCAGGTGACGGTCAATCGTCCACCACAGTCCATCCAGAATATCTAAAAATCCGTTTGGGTTATATCCATTAATAGATAATCCTCTGGCAAATGCGCTGTAAATATGTTCGTGCATATTAATAAGGGACGGCATGATGATCTGACCTTTTGCATCGATCAGCTCTGCCTGCGGATATTCGCTTCGCAGTGTCTCATAATCGCCTACCTTTACAATTCGTTCCCCGTCAAGGACAACACCACCATCTTTGATCAGAGGCTTGGTCTCATCTCTTGTGATCACGGTTCCTTTTCCTACCAGAATCATGTTTCTTCTCCTTTCATTCCCCGTGTAGTTTCTTATCATGTTTACAACTTTTCAAAAAGCAAAAATATATCTCTTTCTATATAGAAGAAACAGGTAGATTCCTGCCTTTTCCAAGTTGTTTTTCTCCGATTCACAACGGCTCTGTTTTTATTGACCGTTCAATCTAATATGATATTACCACACCGCAAAATTAAAAGCAATATTCTTTTCAAACTTTTTTTGTAAATACCTAAAAATATTTTTGATTTTAGTGTTGACATCTGAAAAAAATCTGATATGATGAGTACAGAAAGCAAAACAAAAGGAGACAGCAAAATGATGACACTGGAGCTTTTAAAACAACTGGCAAAAGCACTGGCTGTTCAGTTTGGAAATGACTGTGAAGTTGTGATTCATGACCTGACCCGCAAGAGTCTTCATAAATCCATCGTTTATATAGAAAACGGCCACATTACAAACAGAAAAACCGGTGACGGTCCTTCCAAAGTCGTATTGGAGACCATGAGAAAAGATCCATCCAAGATTTCCGATCATCTCGGTTATCTGACCAAAACAAACGATGGTAAAACATTAAAATCTTCTACGATTTTCGTTCGTGAAGAAGAAGGTGGACCAATCCAGTATATCCTTGCCATCAATTTTGACATTACCAATCTCCTGTATTTTCAGGATTCTGTCCGCTCACTCATCAGTGAGAGCGGCGAACCGGCGGTTTCTTCCTATCATAAGGAACCAGAAAGCATCTGCACCAACGTGGCAGACCTGTTAGACGACCTGATCGCCCAGGCAGTTGCGGTGGTTGGAAAACCTGCATCCCTGATGTCAAAGGATGAAAGGGTACAGGCCATTCAGTTTCTGAATAATACCGGTGCTTTCCTTATTACCAAATCGGGCGACAAAGTTTCCCAGTACTTCGGGATTTCAAAATATACTTTGTACAGCTACATCAAAGCAGATAAAAATTAGGAGGAGGTTTTTATGAAACAAATCAAATGGGTAAAAAACACAATGCCAAAAACCGATGACGCAAACCTTTCGGTTATGGCACTTGAAGAAGTTGAAAAAGCCCGCGCTTTCCACAAAACAATTCCGGGATATGAGAGAACACCTCTTGCACATCTGACTCACATGGCAGACCGCCTTGGCCTGAAAGATGTCTGTGTAAAAGATGAATCTTACCGTTTCGGTCTGAATGCATTCAAAGTGCTCGGTGGATCTTTCGCAATGGCAAAATACATTGCAAAACAGACTGGACGCGATATCTCAGAACTTGATTTTGAGACACTGACATCCGACAAACTCCGTGAGGAATTCGGACAGGCTACATTCTTTACCGCGACAGATGGTAACCATGGACGTGGTGTCGCATGGGCTGCAAACCGTTTAAAGCAGAAAGCGGTTGTATTTATGCCGAAGGGTTCCACGCAGAACCGACTGAACCACATTCTTGCAGAGAACGCTACTGCTACCATCGAAGAAGTAAACTATGACGAATGTGTCCGCATGGCTGCTGCAGCTGCTGCAAAAGTAGAAAACGGTGTCGTTGTACAGGATACTGCATGGAAAGGTTATGAGGAAATCCCATCCTGGATCATGCAGGGATACGGAAGCATGGCCATGGAAGCAAATGAACAGCTTCATGAACTTGGCATCAAACGTCCGACACATGTATTTGTTCAGGCAGGTGTTGGTTCTTTAGCAGGTGGTGTACAGGGTTACTTCGCAAATCAGTATCCGGACAATCCTCCGATCGTCTGTGTAGTAGAAGCTGATACAGCTGCATGTCTGTACAAAGGTGCAGTTGCAGGCGATGGCGCAGAGTACAACGTAGAAGGCGATATGCCAACCATCATGGCTGGTCTTGCATGTGGTGAACCGAATACAACTTCCTGGGATATTCTGAAAAACCATGTATCTGTATTCGTTGCCGCTCCGGACTGGGTATCCGCAAAATCTATGCGTATGCTTGCAGCTCCGATCAAAGGTGATCCACAGGTAACATCCGGTGAATCAGGAGCCGTTACATTCGGAGTTTTAAATGAGATCATGACCAACCCGGAATACGCTGATCTGAAAGAAGCATTACAGTTAGATGAAAATTCACAGGTACTGCTCTTCTCCACTGAGGGAGATACAGATCCGGAACGTTATAAAGAGATCGTCTGGGACGGAAAAGATTATTTAGATGAATAATCAGATTTAAATTTTTTGAGTTATTTTTAGATTAACCAATCAATCTATTTCACATTATAGTATGGAGGTATTACTACTATGGATTACAACAAAATCAAAGCAACCGCTGAGAGCTACAAAGACGACATGACCAAATTCTTACGTGCCATCGTAAAGAATCCGGGCGAGAGCTGTGATGAGAAAGCTCATATCGAGACCATCGCTGCTGAGATGAAAAAACTGGACTTCGACGAAGTTGTCATCGATCCGCAGGGTAACGTCATCGGTTACATGGGAACAGGCGACAAGATCATCGCTTACGATGCACATATTGATACAGTAGGTATCGGAAACATTGAAAACTGGAACTTCGATCCATACGATGGATATGAGAACGACGAAGAGATCGGTGGACGTGGTGTATCTGATCAGTGTGGCGGTCTTGTATCTGCTACATACGGTGCTAAGATCATGAAAGACCTTGACCTGATTCCGGAAGGATGCAAGATCATGGTAGTCGGAACTGTTCAGGAAGAAGACTGTGATGGTCTTTGCTGGCAGTACATCATCAACGAAGATAAAATCCGTCCGGAATTCGTTGTTTCCACAGAGCCGACAGACGGCGGTATCTACCGTGGACAGCGTGGACGTATGGAAATCCGCGTAGATGTAAAAGGTATCTCCTGCCATGGTTCCGCTCCGGAGCGTGGAGACAACGCAATCTACAAAATGGCTGACATTCTTCAGGACATCCGTTCCTTAAATGAGAACGATGACGCTGACGAGACAGAGATCAAAGGTCTTGTAAAAATGCTCAACCCGAAATACAACAAAGATTGGGAAGAGGCACGTTTCCTTGGCCGCGGTACTGTAACCGTATCCCAGATCTTCTATACATCCCCAAGCCGTTGTGCAGTTGCTGACTCCTGTGCAATCTCCCTTGACCGTCGTATGACATTCGGAGAAACATGGGAAAGCTGCTTAGACGAGATCCGTGCACTTCCGAGCGTACAGAAATACGGCGATGACGTAAAAGTATCTATGTACAACTACGATCGTCCTTCCTACACAGGATGCGTATATGAGATTGAGTGCTACTTCCCGACATGGGCTATCCCGAAAGATCACAAAGTAACAAAATCTCTCGAGAACGCTTACAAAGCATTATACGGAGATCAGCGTATCGGTGCTGCTGAGACACTTGAAATGCGTCAGGCTCGTCCACTTACAGATAAATGGACATTCTCTACAAACGGCGTATCTATCATGGGTAGAAATAACATTCCTTGTATTGGTTTTGGACCGGGTGCTGAGGCTCAGGCTCATGCTCCAAACGAGAAAACATGGAAACAGGATCTGGTAACATGCGCAGCTGTATATGCAGCATTACCGAAAAATTACATGGAGTAAATTTCATTCATTATTTTTGTGAGGGATCCTTCCTGCATTGATTTCAGGAAGTTCCCTCCCTAAAACCAGATAACTCTAAATTTTAATATATCTCAACCGAATCTATTTTATAAGGAGAATACATAAATGAAAACATTACAGGATTACATCGACAAACTCAACAGCTTAAACTTCAAAGAAATGTACAACAACGATTTCTTCCTTACATGGGAGAAAACAGATGACGAGTTAGAGGCTGTTTTCACTATCGCTGACGCACTTCGTTTCATGCGTGAGAACAACATTTCCACAAAAGTATTTGAGAGCGGTCTTGGAATTTCCTTATTCCGTGATAACTCCACAAGAACACGTTTCTCTTTCGCTTCCGCATGTAACCTGCTTGGTCTGGAAGTTCAGGATCTGGACGAGGGCAAATCTCAGGTAGCTCATGGTGAGACTGTTCGTGAGACAGCTAACATGATCTCCTTCATGGCTGACGTTATCGGTATCCGTG
>ERZ773103.469-NODE-469-length-45405-cov-6.226637_pt1 | contig 45405 bp, 34 predicted proteins | sample MGYA00511118_ERZ773103 | MGnify/ENA primary metagenome ERZ773103 (study PRJEB29015, sample SAMEA2737821) | human gut metagenome | biome: human gut; feature: human-associated habitat; material: faeces | place: China | collected 2012 ... | reverse complement strand
AGTGTTTTTAACGATCATTGCGATTCTGATTCGTTTGCTGATACCACAGCTGATCGTCAGTATTGAAGATCTGGTCACAAGTATGGGTGATAAAGTCCAGAGCCTTATGGACTGGATCAACCGTTTCCTGAAACAGGACAGCCCTGCAGCCGGATATATGGATACTCTGATCAATGAGGCTTCTGCATATCTGGAGAAATGGCTGCGAAAAAATGTTATGGAACAGTCGGATTTTATCACGAATATAACGACTGGCGTCTATAATGTGGTAAAAGTTGCTTTTAATGCGATTATCGGTCTGATCATATCCGTTTATGTACTGATGACCAAAGAAAAATTTATCGGCCAGGCAAAGAAGATTATCTATGCAATCTTCCGTCCTCGTTATGGAAATGTAGTTATGGAAGTGATTCGAAAAGCGGATGATGTATTTGGCGGATTTTTCATTGGAAAGATTATTGATGCTCTGATCATCGGATGTATCTGTTTTGTGGGACTGGCAATTTTGCGGATGCCATATGTGGCATTGATCAGTGTGATCGTAGGCGCGACCAATATCATTCCGTTCTTTGGTCCTTATATCGGAGCGATTCCGAGTTTTATTTTGATCTTCCTGGTAGACCCGATGAAGGGCGTGTATTTTATCATTTTCATCCTCGTATTGCAGCAGGTGGATGGAAATGTGATCGAACCGAAGATTCTTGGAAATACGACTGGTCTGTCGCCGTTCTGGGTTGTTTTTGCGATCCTGTTGTTTGGCGGAAGTTTTGGCATTATCGGCTTGTTGTTTGGGGTGCCAATCTTTGCACTGATCTACTATGTCGTGAAACGCGTGGTGGAACATATTTTAAAGAAACGGCGATTGCCGCAGGAAACAGAGCAATACATTGAGCTGGATGAGGTAGATGTCGTGACCAATCAGGTCAAAATGAAAGTTGATAAACATAGCCTGAAATAATATAACAATAGAATATAATTCTTGCCTCTCTGTTAGAACAGAATGCGGAATCGGGTGCAATTCCCGGCGAGTCGGTCACTGTGAAGCCAGCTATTGGATGAGTCAGATACGCAGGGCAAGAAAATACTTCTGCCGGAAGAAGAACAGTGGAACAAACTGAAACTGATCAAAGAGATTGCAGAAGAAGTCTGGGGATAAAAAGCAGATTTTGAAAATTTGAAAAAGCCTTCTGATACAGAAGTGTTTGAGAACTTTTATGCTGGTTGAATAGTATAAAGTGAGGTTTTTGAACAGTGTATCAGAAGGCTTTTTTGTTTAAGGTTGTGCAGTAGTAGCTTTAATGCTAAGATAACTTCAAAGATAAGATAGACAGCAAAGAGACGGAGAAAAAATAAAAAGGAGGACCGTCGATGTAAAAAAGAATTGATTGATATATAGTGTCATATAGAAAAATTTGGTATTTGGCGAGGAGAAACAAATTTGAATTTAGAAGAAACATTAAAACATTATTTTGGATATGACAGTCTGCGACCGGGGCAGCAGGAACTGATCGAGGGAATTTTACAAAAGAAGGATGTACTGGGGATTATGCCCACCGGTGCGGGAAAGTCTTTATGTTACCAGCTTCCGGCATTGATGCTGAAAGGGATTACTATCGTCATTTCACCGCTGATCTCGCTGATGTCAGATCAGGTCAAGGCGTTAAATCAGGCCGGTGTGCACGCTGCTTATATCAACAGTTCCCTGACAGAGAATCAGATACAGATGGCATTATCCTATGCCGCACAGGGACGATACAAGATCATTTATGTGGCGCCGGAACGGTTGAATACAATGCGGTTTCTTGATTTTGCATGCGATGCGCAGATTTCTATGGTCACAGTGGATGAGGCGCATTGTATTTCCCAATGGGGACAGGATTTCCGACCAAGCTATCTGGAAATCGCAGAATTTCTGGTAAAATTGCCGACGCGCCCGGTGGTCAGCGCATTTACTGCAACCGCAACTGAGAGGGTTAAAGCGGATATTGTCCGCAGTCTGCATTTACAAAATCCGGTAACGGTAGTCACGGGATTTGACCGACCGAACCTGTTTTTTCGAGTGGTTACCCGGAAAGGCGGAAAAGAGACGGATAACAGTGTGTTGAACTATGTGAAACACCACGAAGAGGAAAGCGGGATCATTTATTGTGCCACAAAAAAGAATGTGGATAAGGTGTATGAACTTTTACAGCAGTATGGAATTTCTGCCGGGCGGTATCATGCGGGATTGTCTGCTGAAGAACGGAAAAAGAATCAGGATGATTTTACATATGACCGCATCCGTGTCATGGTTGCTACCAATGCCTTTGGAATGGGAATCGACAAATCCAATGTACGGTATGTCTTGCATTACAATATGCCGCAAAGCCTGGAATATTATTATCAGGAAGCAGGACGTGCCGGCCGGGACGGTGAGGAAGCGGAGTGTGTGCTGTATTTTTCCAAACAGGATATCATGATCAATAAGTGGTTGTTACAGAACAAGACAACAGCAGCAGGGGCGGATACGGATGATATTGCCATGCATGCCAATGATCAGAGAAAATTAAACCAGATGATCCAGTACTGTGAGACGGAGCAGTGTCTGCGGCAGTTTATATTGTCTTATTTTGGAGATGATACACCTTGTGAATGTGACAAATGCAGCAACTGTGTAGTTGTCGAAGAGGAGGCCGAGGAAAATCTTGTACTTACGGGTAAGGAGAAGAAGAAAGCATTGCAGCTGGCTGATCTGACTCCGGAAGGACAGGAACTGTTTGAACTGCTTCGACTAAAGCGAGCGGAGCTTGCTGCGGAGAAACGTGTGCCGCCATATATTATCTGTTCGGATAAGACGCTGAAAGATATGTGTGGGAAATGTCCGACGGATGAACAGCAGATGACCGCTGTCTATGGAATGGGCGCTCAGAAGGTAAAAAGTTACGGAGAGAAATTTGCAGAGATTATCGTTTCTTTTTTGAAAGACCATGGCGGGGAAACTACCGTTGGAGAAACTGCATTGGTAGAGATGGAGACCGAAGCACCAAAAAGAAAAAAGAAACTGCCGTTTTATATCACACCGGAGAAACTGGATGAGATAGAGCTGACCGATTCCTGTATGCTTTCAGAACTGACCGGACAGATCAACGAACTTTGTGAAGAAAAGGATCGAAAGAAACTGACAGCGGCATTTGTAAATGATCTTCTGATACAAAACGGATATTTAAAAGAAGAGGAAGAAAACGGGGATAAGGTAAAACGTGTTACTGAAAAAGGAAGCGATGTTGGAATCAGAGAAGAGCGTCGTCAGTTGAAAAGAGGCGGTACATACTATGCGCTGACCCATACAAAGGAGAGTCAGCAGATGATTTTGAAATTGCTGAAAGAGTATTTTATAAGTATGTCGATGGAATCATAAAAAGATTCCTATAGCACAAATGGCGATGTATCAGGGGCTTCCATTGCAACATCATGGTCAGATTATGAGGCGGCAAAACCTTCAGAGATGAGCTAAGCTAAGGAGAAAAAGATGAATTATATTGCGCATAAAGATGGAGATAGAATACAGACCATAAAAGAACATTTAGAGGGAACAGCATCATTGGCACAGAGTTTTGCAGAAAAGTTTGGAAAGGGAGAATGGGGATACTGTTGTGGTATGCTTCATGATATTGGAAAATATTCCGAAGAATTCCAGCAAAAAATTTCCAATGATACGGATAAGCGGGTAGATCATTCTACAGCAGGAGCTCAGTTATGCGATAAAAAGGGTGGATATTATTCTGTTTTGCGCTATTGTATAGCCGGGCATCATGCAGGGATTCCGGATTATGGAAATACAGGGCTTTCCTCAAGTCTGTGTGGACGTTTAAAGAAGACGATACCGGATTATCAGAAGTATAAAGAAGACATACAGATACCAGAATTGCATACAAATCCGATCGTTTTTGATAAAGAAAAAAATATGGATTTCTCACTAAGTATGTTTATTCGAATGTTATATTCATGTCTGGTTGATGCTGATTTTTTAGATACGGAAAACTTTATGAATGCAGGGTGCTCAGAGCGGATTGCCGGAGAGTCGATGGAAATCTTGTTGGGAAAGTTGGAAAAACATATTGAAGGGTGGCTTAAAAATGCGGATACAGATACGGTAAATGGAAGGAGAACAGAAATATTAAAACATTGTCTGGAATCTGGAAAGAACAAGAAAGGAATGTTCCGTTTAACGGTACCAACTGGTGGAGGAAAGACGATAGACTCTCTTGCTTTTGCATTGAAACATGCGGTTGAGAATCAGATGGACAGAATTATTTATGTGATTCCATATACCAGTATCATTGAACAGAATGCGCAGGTATTTCGAGAAATTCTGGGAGAAGAAAACGTGCTGGAAAACCATTGCAATGTGGAATATGAAGGTTCAGAAGATTTTAAACCAATGCAGCTTGCCAGTGAGAACTGGGATAAACCAGTTGTTGTAACAACAAATGTACAGTTTTTTGAATCGTTATTCTCCAACAGATCTTCTAAATGCAGAAAGTTACATAACATTTCCAATAGTGTCATTATATTTGACGAAGCCCAAATGATTCCATTGGATTATTTGAAACCATGTATGTCTGCAATAGAGTCTTTGGTTGCTGATTATGCCGCAAGCGTTGTGCTATGTACTGCGACACAACCGGCATTGGACTCATTTTTATCAGAAAACAATATAAAAGAATTATGTCCAAGTGTACAGGAACAATTTTCTTTTTTTGAAAGAGTAAATTTTCAGAGATTTGGCTCAATATCAAAAGAGTTTCTTGCAACACAATTAAAACAACAGGATAATGTGTTGTGTATTGTGAATACCAGAAAGAGAGCGCAGGAACTGTATGAATTAGTGCAGGGAGAGGGTGTATTTCATTTATCTACAAATATGTATCCGAAACATCGAAAACAGGTATTGCAGAATGTAAGGAATCATTTGAAGCAAAAAGAAAAATGTATTTTAATATCTACCAGTCTTGTAGAAGCTGGCGTAGATCTGGATTTTGACTGTGTGTATCGTCAGATTTCAGGGATTGATTCTATGATTCAGGCGGCGGGCAGATGTAATCGGGAAGGACTGAAAAAGAAAGAAGAAAGCACTGTATATATTTTTGATTTTGAAGACATGAAGCCTGTACAAAATCAACAATTACAAATCAGCACAGCCAATGCGGTTTTAAAGGATCATGAACAGATATCAGATTTGAAAAGTATTCAGGAATATTTTCTTCGATTATATCATTATCGTGGAGCGAGTCTGGACAAGAAAAATATTATGGATGAGTTTAAAAATTTACAATACAATTTTGCAAAAGTAAGTAAAGAATTTAAGCTCATAGAACAGGAAACGAAAACTGTTTTTATCAGCAGAGAAGATGAGGCAAAACAGCTGCTGAAAGAGATAACATTAAAAGGAATGTCGAGAGAACATATCAGAAAAGCCGGAAAATACAGTGTGCAGATATTTAAACAGGAGTTTGATTTGCTAAACGATGCGGGAATATTGTGTCCGGTCACAGAGGATATGTCAGATTTTTATCAATTAACAGCAGAGGAACAGTATTCTGATCAGATGGGGTTATGTTTGTCTGTAGATGGAAAAGATGCTTTCTTTTTCTAAGCAAGGAGAAATCGGTGTAGATGATTATCTACACCGATTTCTTCGTTACACATTACCTAAAATATTATTATTTCAATCCACTGGTTGTCCAGACTTCATAAGTATAGATAAAATCTAACTATAATTCAATAAGGCAGAAAACAAAATATCATTAAATACATAATAAAAATAATTTTTTGTCATTCAATAATAATATAAACTTCAATAATATTTTATGTAACAAAAAAATAAAAAGATTGATTTTTATGATAAATTATTGTATAGTGAATTTATAAATAATGACTGAATAATCTGGCATAAACGGAAAGGAGTTGAAATTATATGGTCTTATATCACGGAAGCAAAGAAATCGTAGAATATCCGGAAATCAGAAAAGCACGGTTTAACAAAGATTTTTATTTTGGGTTTTATTGTACAAGCCTTTCGGAACAGGCAAAACGTTGGGCAACCCGTTATGGAGAAAAGGGATATATAAATCAATATGAATATACACCTGATAAGTCGTTGAGATGTTTGGTATTTGAGGAAATGACAGAAGAATGGCTGGATTTTATCGTTGCGTGTCGAAATGGAAAGTCTCACAATTATGATATTGTAGAAGGTCCAATGGCAGATGATACGATTTATAATTATATCCAGAATTATCTGGATAAAAAAATTTCAAGAGCAGCTTTTTGGGAGTTGGCGAAGTTTAATCACCCTACACATCAGATCAGTTTTCATACGTTAGCAGCATTGGATACACTGGAATATTTGGGGAGTGAGGTCGTATATGGCAGCGAAAAATAATAATGCACTTTTCTATACCTGTAGTTTGATTGAATATATAGGACGGGAAACAAAGAGAATTCGAAGAGACGTAACGGAATGTCTTGGAAAAAGTGTGATTGCGAGAATTTATGAGTATGCAGATGTGTTTCATTGTGAACCGATTCAAAAAGTTGCATATGATTTTATAGACAATATGGGAATTACATATGGAGATTATGACAATGTCTCCATATGTAAATATAAGATTCCGGATTACTGGGATATAGGAGAAGTATATGAACGTCTGATTGAAGACTGTTATTCGGATGAGGAAGTATTAAATGGCATATGGGAAGTATATCATTCCTGGATAGATGCTAAGATTTCAAATTATAATACGGACTTTTATTATCAATCCAGAGAATATATAGCTGCATGCTATAAGGAAGGAGAGGTTTTATAAATGGGGTTCGGAGTGAAGGTAAAAGTATGGGGCGATTATGCCCTGTTTTCCAGACCTGAGTTAAAGGTAGAAAGATATTCTTATGATGTGATGACTCCTTCAGCGGCAAGAGGGATTTTGGAAGCAATTTACTGGCATCCAGGTATGAAATGGGTTATTGATAAGATTTATATACAAAATCCGATTTGTTTTACCAGTGTTCGTAGGAATGAAGTGAAGAGCAAAATATCAGCTAGTAATGTTCTGCAAGTTTATAATGGAGCGGATAAATCATTATATATCAGTACTAAGAATGAAATCGTACAGAGAGCATCTGTGATTTTGTGCAATGTATCTTATGTGATAGAAGCACACTTTGAAATGACGGTTCAGGCAAATGAAACGGATAATCCGGGAAAATTTAAAGATATCATAATGAGACGCCTAAAAAGAGGCGAATGTTATCATATGCCATATTTTGGCTGTAGAGAATTTCCAGCAAATTTTTGTTTATATGAAGATAAGGAAGTTATAACCAGTTATGCCGATGTACCGGAAAAAGATCTTGGTTTTATGTTATATGATATGGATTATTCTGATGGAGATAATATTCAACCAATGTTTTTTCGGGCGGTATTGAAAAAGGGAGTATTGGATTTAAGAGACTGTGAGGTGTTTCGATGATTTTACAGGCATTGGTTCAATATTATGAAAATCTTGTGAAACAGGACAAGATAGCTAAAACGGGATGGTGCCATGCAAAGGTTTCTTATGTAATAGATCTCAATGAGGATGGCGAGATTAGGGAAATTATGCCTGTAAATGCTGTGTTATGTGTTCCGGAAATGGTAACAAGAACTTCAGGGATATCCGCTAATTTTCTATGTGATAACGCCAAGTTTATATTTGGGATTGATGCAACTGGAACAACAAAAAGAACAATAGAATGCTTTCAGGCAACAAGAGACAGGCATCTGACATTGTTACAAAATGCAAGTGGAATAATGGCAAAAGCAATCTGTAAGTTTTTTGCATCCTGGAATCCCGAAAAAGCGAAGGAGAATGTTGTTGTTCAAACGCATTGGGATGAGATAACAGATGGTGGGAATCTGATTTTCGGTATGGGGACAAAGTATGCTCAAGATGATGAAAATGTCAAATACATTTGGGAAAAAGAGCAACAGCAGGGAAATGAAGAACAGACGGGAATATGTCTTGTGACTGGTATGCAGTCAGAAATAGCGCGTATTCACAGAGGGATAAAAGGTGTTCCAGGATCTCAGACAAGTGGAGCAGCATTGGTTTCATTTAATGCTCCGGCATTTGAATCTTATGGAAAAGAGCAGAGTTATAATGCACCTGTTGGAAAGTATGCGGAATTTGCATATACAACAGCATTGAATTATTTGTTAAATCAGAGAGACTACAGATTTCAAGTGGGAGATTCCATGATCGTATTCTGGTCAGAATCAGGAAAACAGGAAGATCAGGAAAATTTTTTATCCTTGATCAATCCGAAACCGGAGAATCAGGATGAGTTAAGAAAAATCTTCTATAATCTTCGTCAGGGAAAAAGGGTAGATGTGGATGATATTGATTTGGATCTGGATCAAAAATTTTATATTTTATGTCTGGCACCAAATGCTGCAAGACTATCGGTACGATTTTTTTATCAAAATACGGTAGGGACGATTTTAGAGAATATTTCCAAACATTACGAAAGAATGAAAATTGTCAAACCGACCTGGGAAAATATGGACTATCTGGGAATCAGGAAAACCTTGGATGAAACCGTAAATCAAAAATCAAAAGATAAAACACCTGTTCCAGAGATGGCGGCAAAGGTTCTGGAAGCAGTATTGTCGGATGCAAGGTATCCTGTAAGCCTGTATACAGATACAATGATTCGAATCCGGGCAGAACAGGGCAATGTCAAATATGGACGGGCAGCAATTATTAAAGCATTTTTAATACAAAACTATGATTGGAAAGAAGGAGAGATGTATATGGGATTAAACGCTACAAGTAAGGATGTGCCATATGTTTTGGGACGGTTATTTGCTGTTTTGGAGTCGATTCAAAAGGATGTTAATCCTGGAATCAATGCAACGATACGAGATCGGTATTTTAATTCTGCCTGTGCTACTCCTGCAACAATTTTTCCGGTTTTAATAAAATTAAAAGGAAGTCATATGAAAAAAATGGAACGGGATGCAGGTGGTATGAAAGTGTATTATGAGAAATTGTTGACAGAGCTGATGGGAAAAATTGAAATGGCTCCGGAAACAGGTGGATTTCCGAGACATTTGACATTGGAAGAACAGGGACGTTTCATGTTGGGATATTATCATCAGATGCAAAAAAAATATGAGAAAAAGGAGAATCAGTAAATGGGAGAAGCGATTAAAAACAGATATGAATTTGTAATTTTATTTGATGTTGAAAATGGTAATCCGAATGGGGATCCGGATGCAGGAAATATGCCAAGAATTGATTCGGAAAGTGGCCTGGGACTGGTAACAGATGTATGTATTAAGCGTAAAATCCGTAATTATGTTGAAACAGTAAAAGAAGATGAAAAAGGTTATAAAATTTATATCAAAGAAAATGTTCCGTTAAATCGAAGCGACAGAGATGCGTGCAAAAATCTTGGTATCGAAGAAACCGATGATAAAAAGGTTACAGAAGCACTGAAAAAATTGAAAAAATCAGATCCGGAAGTAGATTGTAAACTAAGAGATTATATGTGTGAGAATTTCTTTGATATACGGACATTTGGTGCAGTTATGACAACATTTACAAAAGCTTCTTTAAACTGTGGTCAGGTAAGAGGTCCTGTACAGATTGGGTTTGCAAGAAGCATAGATCCGATTATCAGTCAGGAATTAACAATTACAAGAGTTGCGATTACAACGGAAAAGGATGCAGAAAACAAAACCACAGAGATGGGAAGAAAATGTATTGTGCCATATGCTCTTTATCGTGCAGAAGGATATATTTCTGCAAATCTTGCAAGAAAAGTCACTGGCTTTTCCGAAGAGGATTTGGAATTGTTATGGTCAGCTATTATCAATATGTTTGAAAATGATCATTCTGCCGCAAGAGGAAAAATGGCAGTTCGTGAATTGATCGTATTTAAACATAGCAAAGAATTAGGGGACTGTCCAGCATATAAATTGTTTGATGCTGTAGAAGTAAAGAAAAATGATGAGGTTGTATGCCCAAGAAAATATCAGGATTATACCGTACAGGTTCACGAGGAAGAAATTCCAGATACGGTAGAAGTAAAACGTATGGTATAAGATGACATAAAGGAATCTTTTGATACACTATTTCGTGTAAAGGGGGATATCTCATGGAATATACAGAAGATGAATATTTAATGTTATCTGGCATTCAGCATTTTAAATTTTGCAGGAGACAATGGGCATTGATTCATATTGAGCAGCAGTGGGAAGAAAATGTACATACGGTTGTTGGAGAACTGATGCATAAAAAAGTACATGATCCATATCTGGTGGAAAAAAGAAAAGGTGTTCTTATGGTCAGAGCATTACCAGTTTCCTCCAGGAGTATGGGGGTAAGCGGGGAATGTGATCTTGTAGAATTCGTAAAATGTGAAGATGGAATAACCTTATTTGGGCACAGAGGTTTCTATTCGGTTTATCCTGTGGAGTACAAAAAAGGAAAACCGAAAAAAACGGAAGAAGATCATCTGCAACTTGTAGCACAGGCAATGTGTCTGGAGGAAATGTTTTCTACGCAAATATCGGAAGGAGCCATTTTTTATGGGGAAACCAGAAGAAGGGAAAATGTGACGTTTTCACAGGAACTGCGAAATGAAGTGAGAGAGAGTTTTCTGGAAATGCATCAGTATTATGATAGAGGGTATACTCCGAAAGTAAAAAAGACAAAGGCCTGTAACTCCTGTTCATTGAGTGATGTCTGCATACCAAAATTAGAAAAATCCATTTCTGTGAAGGCATATCTATCAGCGATGCTGAAGGAGGATACGATGTGAAAAAATTATTAAATACATTGTATGTGACATCCGAAAATAGTTACCTGGGATTAGAAGGCGAAACAGTTGTTGTGTATGACGAGAAAAAGGAAATCGGACGTTTGCCATTGCACAACCTCGAAGGGATTGTTTCGTTTGGATATCGGGGAACGAGCCCGGCCTTAATGGGCGCTTGTGCAAAACGTAATATTTCCCTTTGCTATCTGACTCCACAGGGGAAATTTTTAGCTCGTGTGACTGGAAAAGTGAAGGGAAATGTGTTACTTCGTGAGCAGCAATATGCAATCTGTAAAGATACAGAAAAAGGATTGGAAATCGCAAAAAACTGCATTACAGGTAAAGTGTACAATGCACGATGGGTTCTGGAACGGGCAGTCAGAGATCATGAAATGCAGATTGATAGCCAGAGCGTGAAGAATGTTTCTCAGAAATTAAAGGAATTTTTAATTTTGCTCCAATCAGCACAGTCAAAAGAGCAGCTCAGAGGGTATGAAGGAGAAGCAGCCAGCATGTATTTTAGTGTATTCAATGAACTGGTCTTACAGCAAAAAAAGGATTTCACATTTTCAGGAAGAAATAAAAGACCACCATTAGATAATGTAAATGCAATGCTTTCTTTTGTATACACATTGCTGACTAATCAAATAACAGCGGCATTGGAAACAGTTGGTTTAGATCCTTATGTTGGATTCTTGCATACAGAAAGACCAGGACGGGCTTCATTGGCGCTGGATCTGATAGAGGAATTCCGTGCCGTGTATGCGGATCGTTTTGTTCTTTCTCTGATCAACAAAAAAGTTGTAAATGCAAAGGATTTTACAAAAAAAGAAAATGGTTCCGTATTGATGGATGATGATACGAGAAAAAGGCTGTTAATAGAGTGGCAAAATAAGAAAAAGGAAGTCATCACACATCCGTTTCTAAAAGAGAAAGTAGAATGGGGAATGGTTCCATATGTTCAGGCAATGTTGTTGGCACGGTACCTGCGGGGAGATTTAGATGGATATCCGGTATTTCTTTGGAAATGAGGTGTTTTGGAAATGCTTGTATTGATTACATATGATGTAAATACGGAAACGTCTCAGGGAAAAACACGTTTGAGAAAGGTTGCAAAACAGTGTGAAAATTATGGCAGGCGTGTACAAAATTCTGTATTTGAATGTATTTTAGATCAGGCACAATGTGTTCTGCTGAAATCTGCTCTGACGGATATGATAGACAAAACACGGGATAGTTTGCGTTTTTATTATCTGGGGAACAAATATCAGACAAAAGTGGAACATGTTGGTGTGGAAAGAGGGATTGCAGTAGATCAACCACTGATATTGTAAAAGACAGGTGCGAATCAGGAGTGTACATAAAAGTGCAGAGGGATTCGCACCAGAAATAATAGACAAAATTATAAAAGATATGCATTAAAGTTATGAATGAATAATGATTAGCAGAAGAAAATGTGATATTATTGGAAATAATTTATAAAATTATGAAGGAGTTTTGTGAATTATTGCTGTCGCTCCCTGTACGGGAGCGTGGATTGAAATCCGTAGGCGAAAAGATGCTCCGTTCCGGTACGGAGTCGCTCCCTGTACGGGAGCGTGGATTGAAATAACGATAAGTATTTGAAAATTGCTGATGTAGAGTTTGGTCGCTCCCTGTACGGGAGCGTGGATTGAAATTGTTATCATATAAAAGAATACAATAATAGGAGGTGTCGCTCCCTGTACGGGAGCGTGGATTGAAATTGAAACAAATGGGATTTACTGATAGTGATTTGCAGTCGCTCCCTGTACGGGAGCGTGGATTGAAATAGAAAAGGACTTACAGGAGATGTAAGTGCAATCGTCGCTCCCTGTACGGGAGCGTGGATTGAAATGGCATGTGTACTGTGGGTTCAATTCCCACCTATGGTCGCTCCCTGTACGGGAGCGTGGATTGAAATTGAACTAATCCGTTGTGAGTGAAATCAACTTTACGTCGCTCCCTGTACGGGAGCGTGGATTGAAATTTTAAAAGTCGGTGGTGGTTTTTCTGGAACTTATGTCGCTCCCTGTACGGGAGCGTGGATTGAAATCTAATGGTAGTAGAATCATTTTTAGAGGAATGGAGTCGCTCCCTGTACGGGAGCGTGGATTGAAATAATGATAACTTCTGGATTGACAGGAAAAAGTATAGTCGCTCCCTGTACGGGAGCGTGGATTGAAATGCTGGAAAACAGTGATGTTGAAACTTACGTACAGTCGCTCCCTGTACGGGAGCGTGGATTGAAATAGAAGCCACTGTTTACGAACCCTACAAACAACCAGTCGCTCCCTGTACGGGAGCGTGGATTGAAATTGTACATGTACTGGAAAAGTGATCAGACGCATAAAGTCGCTCCCTGTACGGGAGCGTGGATTGAAATATGTAAAAGTTTATGAAAGTAAAACATTGGCAGAAGGTCGCTCCCTGTACGGGAGCGTGGATTGAAATAGAGTATTCGTTAAGGTTTTCACTTCCTTTTTCGTCGCTCCCTGTACGGGAGCGTGGATTGAAATAAACAGACACAACTCTAAGTAACGAGGATCTACAGTCGCTCCCTGTACGGGAGCGTGGATTGAAATACTTGCTAACGCCTTAATCCACGGCGGCTTTAACGTCGCTCCCTGTACGGGAGCGTGGATTGAAATTGGAGTTGAAAGACGAGTATGCATTTTCCGGTTACGTCGCTCCCTGTACGGGAGCGTGGATTGAAATTGGATATATACGTTTGGTTAATCTGCATCTGAAAGTCGCTCCCTGTACGGGAGCGTGGATTGAAATATTAAAGGAGGATAAAAAATGATATTCATGTTAGTCGCTCCCTGTACGGGAGCGTGGATTGAAATGAAGCGATACGCATACCGGGATATTGACGGAGAATGTCGCTCCCTGTACGGGAGCGTGGATTGAAATAACGGAGATCCCTACCAGTGCATCATGTATGACGAGGTCGCTCCCTGTACGGGAGCGTGGATTGAAATTATACAAATAATGTACCGATTTTGTGCCTTATTTTGTCGCTCCCTGTACGGGAGCGTGGATTGAAATTACACTCCGTCCTATGGATGGACGTATCACTTGGTCGCTCCCTGTGCGGGAGCGTGGATTGAAATCTATGTATATACACAGAAAGGAACAGACATGCCAGTCGCTCCCTGTGCGGGAGCGTGGATTGAAATTGCATTATGCCATTTAGAGGTCCTTTGGTCACGTTGTCGCTCTTTGCGTGGGTTGAAATGATAAAACATCTACAATTCCAGCAATGTAGTATGTCACTCTCAGTGTAGGAGCGATGGTTGAAATTGGTTGCAAAAGTAATGATGTTTTCTGGTAATGGTCGCTCCCTGCATGAGGTAAATTGTATATTTAAGAGGTTTTCAACCTGATAGCTGTCACTCTTCGCAAGGGGGTAAGGATTGAAGTATGTATCGTTGTGATTCGTTTATGACTTCGGTTTTGTCGATTCATGTGTGGATTGAAATACCATCGTTATTAGGACTGTTGTGGTCTCTCCTTGTGCAGGAGTGCGGATTGAAATGAGGGAATAATTAAGGACGGTAATTTTAAAATTACGGTACTCTGCGTGGGATGTATGAGTTTTTGAAAAGCATGCACTGGAGCTTGGCATTAATTTTTTGCAATAAAAGTCGTGGAACGTGTAGCTACATTTGCAGAAAAATATCAGTGTAAAATGTCTCATATCGCATTGGCATGGCAGTGGGCATAAGGAGTAGCGTCTCCAATCATTGGAACTACAAAAATAGAGTATCTGGATGAGGCAGCTGATGCACTTCGGATCAAACTGACAGAAGCTGATGTGGCATATCTGGAAGAGCTTTATGTACCACATCCTGTTGTGGGAGCAATTAAAAGTAATCCGCCACAGGGAGTGGTGTTTCTGGATGAGAAAAAATAGCATGCTGAAGTGAAAAAATAGCATTGTGTAGTGCCTGCAAGAGGACTTGCTATTTTTTCAGAGACATTTTATAATAAACAGGCAAACACTGGTTCCGGGAGGAGTGCGGGGCAACCCGTACCGTCAGTGTCTAGGTTCGCACATATAATTTTCCCGTAGAACACTTGACGGCCAGAGTTTACATATAAAAGGCTTATATTTTCATCACAAAAAATAACAAAAATTTTGAAAAACTGTTGACAGACAGGCATGTATATAGTATAGTATTTGAGGTCGGCAGGTTGCCGGTAAGCTGATGTGGCTCAGAGGTAGAGCACTTCCTTGGTAAGGAAGGGGTCACGGGTTCAATTCCCGTCATCAGCTTTTTTTGTGCCCTATTTTCAAGGGTTTCCGGGTTTCACTTTGATTAACTTAATCAAAAACTTTATCATGCATACTCAAAATATTTGACATCCGAAATAATTAAACTATATGAAATTATGCTTTTATCGGTATATTCTTTTCCGTGTTATCTTAGAATCTTTCCAATAAGAATTAAACCTGATAATATTGTTTCTATGTTCAACACTACGTTATTTGACTCTATGATAATATTTCACTTGCAATTATCTGATCTTGTGGTAGCATTATATCATATCATTATCAGTAGCAGTACGACAAAAAACAAAACGATAGTTGAAAGATAGAAAAAGACGGTAAATGATTACCGTCTTTTTTGAATAATACCACTATAAAAATTATTGTGCTAAGTTAAATGTAAATGGTTCAAGATCGATTTCCCAATTATCGCTGTATCCTTCAAGATATAATGTAAATTCAGAAGCAGATAATGGATCAAAATATATTACACCAGAAGAGGAGGCTCCAGGTAATATATCAGAAGATATATCCTGAGAATCTTCATATACATTTCCATATGTTTGCTCATATTGCTGGCCATTTTGAATAACCTTGGCAGATGAAGTCCATAAACTCATATTATCTGATGAATTATTTGTTGCAGTGATATAAATTCGTGTTTCATCCTTGGCAAATTCTACTTTGGTAATATCTACCCGAAGCCCATGTTGTTCTATGGACATGTCTGAGAATTCCCAAGTTGTATCTGCTTTGCCAAAGGATTCGGTATAGGTCGTTTTTTCAGCACTGTCAGCAACTAAATATGCCCAAGTTGTTTCGACACCCATTAAGGTTTCGCCATCACGTGATCCTTCTACTTTTGCATCAATACTTAAAAAATCATCAGATTTCGGTGCTTCAGATATTGCAGATTTAGGAATTTGAAGTAAAACATTTTGGTTATAGTCAGTGTCTACATACACTTGACAACCGTAGTAGTCATCGTTAGTTTCTACATTGAATACAATACCATAAAATTTAACATATTTTCCTTTGTAAGAATCTGGATTGGTTGCAATAGCATTAATATCATCTACATATTCTTTTTCTTCTTGTTGTTGAGAAGTATTAGACGAAGTGGATTCTGAACTTCCGCAGGCGGTAAATGATAGTGCTGTTACACAAGCAATCATTAAAACTAAAATTTTTCTTTTCATAAGTATTCCCCCTCAATAAGCTTTTGTTTAATAAATTACTTATAAACTATATTTATTGTAAAATATCAAAATAAAAAAAGCAAGAAAAAATATTTATATAATGAAAATAGTATGACAATATTATAGTAATTGCTTATTTTTTAGATACAAAACCTCACTCAATATCACAATGGCACTTACCCCAATTACAATAAAATACCCCCAGGAGGATTCAATCTCTGGCATATGTTCGAAGTTCATGCCATACCAGCCTGTGATCACGGTAAGAGGTAGGAAGATTGTGGTAATGATCGTCAGAAACTGTGTGGTCTTATTTTGCACATGATCCAGTTCAGTCTGGTAGACTTCCCGAAGCGTCTGACAGTATTCGATGAATTGCTGAGACATTTCTTTTAAACGGTCAACACGGTCTGAAAATTGTTGGAAATAGGTCAGCTGTTCCGGGTCAAAATAATTTTTCTCATTTGTTTCCAGAACCTTGGCCATGTCTGACAGCTGTTCATAATAATAGCGTATTTTTCCCAGTTCTCTGCGAATCTTCAAAAGTCGTGGGAGAATATTGTCCAGCTTCCCTTTTAAGGCATTTTCTTCCATAGAAAACAGACGGCTTTCATAGGATTCCAGAATATCCAGATCCTGCTCCAGAAAACCAGATAAAAAATGATATAAAAACAACTCCAGTGTCATAGGCTGTTTTCGATGCTTCTGGATGATCTTTCCGATGATTTCCTGAGAATGTGTTCCATCATCAATGATTGCAATTACACCTTCTCGGATGTAGTAAAAAAGTTTGCTTGGTTTTACGGAACTGTGGGAAAAAGCAGGGGTTGCGATACTGCCAAAAAGGTATTTCCCCCAATTTTCTGCTTTGCAATGATAGATGCTGTTGTGTTCAAAGCCGGTATAGTCCGGAAATCCGAGACGTTTTTTCTGTGCTTCCCATTCTTCGGTGGAAAACAGGGCAGCAAAAGCATGATAATCGGTCTGTTCGATGGAATCTAACCGTTCCAGGGTTGGAGATAGCTGATAATACATAATGTCATACTCCGTTCGGTATTTAAAAAGTTGCTGTTATTATGTGAGGAGCGAATGGAAACTATACATATATTTAATTTAAATGCATTATGCGTTGGAATTAAATTGGATGATGTTTTTTAATTAAATTACAATATGCTGATACCTAAATTATCTTTTATGTTGTATTATAAAATAAGAAACAGTTGCCGTTTGTGATAATATGTACTTTCGGAATTTTCTAAATGAAGATTCCGAGAGTACATATAATGGTATTTGTAGGAAAAAGAAGCGGCAGGCATGATGTTTTACAATCTATAGATATATTTTGAGGTAGAAGAGAGCTATCAAATATGATAGATAATATAAAGGAACTATAAATAATCAGTTCTGTTTTATTATGCAATAAAAATTCAGAATCAGAAAAAGGAAGACAGGTAAATACGATGAATGACTTACAGATAGATTATTTTCTGGCAGCCGCCAGAAATCTGAGCTTTTCCGGTGCTGCACAGGAGTTATATGTGTCGCAGCCGGCGGTCAGCCGTCAGGTGCAGACATTGGAGGAAGAGTTGGGATGTCCGTTGTTTGTGAGGATGAACAAAGGAATCTCCCTGACACAAAACGGAGAGATGTTTTATCATTTTTTTGAAAATTACAGAATGCAGCTGCAGGATCTGAAGATGCGTGCCAGATTATCGCTGGAAAATAAAAATCATGTGATTCATCTGGGAATCATGACAGATTCGGATATTTCCCAGATACTGGCGCCAGTGTTGACAGAATTTCGTCAGAAATATGAAGATGTGAAGATTGAGGTCAACAGTTATGAGCCGGGACAGGCATTGCGTGCGCTGAAAGCGGATCAGGAAGATCTGGTTCTTACGATTGAACCTAAAATTTTACAATCGGAAGGCATTGAATCAGAAGTTATTACAAATATCCGCCGGGTGCTGATGTACCATCGCAGTCAGGAGAAAACGGTGGGAGCACATCCCGTACCAGAAGATTTTCGGGATCAGGAATTTCTGACCATCTCGGATGGAGATTTTGATTATGTCAATGATATGATTAAAAGTTTTTGTAAACCATACGGATTTGTGCCGAAAGTCCAGAGTGTGCGGAGTACCGATGCCATGGTGCTTGGCGTGCAGTGCAATCTTGGGGTGGCAATCTCGGATATCTGGTGCCGGGCACTTCACAATAAAGATTTCGGATATATTCCGCTGGATACCTATCATCCGGTCAGCCTTGTGTGGAAACAGGGGGACGATGAGACGGTGCTTGATTTTATTGAGCTGATGCGTAAGCATATCAGAGGGGAGTACCAGTAGAAAAGGAGTTTTCTGGATTTTGTACTGTCCATGTGATAGTTCTGAAAATACTGACATGAGAGCGTGAGTATGAATATTGTGCTTTAATATAAAAAATTTATCGGAGAAAAAGTTGAAAATTATAAAAAGCTGCCAGATACATCGTTTCATAAAACGTATGTCTGACAGCTTTTTTATAAAGTAAGGTCAGTTCAGCTTAGTTGTCAGCTGCGCCTGTTCTTTTTAATACATAGAATCCGTCGTCCAGACAGGTTACATAGATGTATCCTCTGTCGTCTACACAGCAATCCTCTGTAACAGCGTTTCTTGGTCCCGGGAAGCCTTTGAAGAAGGATTCTTCCGGTGTTTTGTTCGGGTTTGGCGGGATGAAGTATGCGATCTCTTTGATATAATACTGATCGGATACATCATAAATACGCAGACCTGCAGCAAAGTAGCAGCAGTATACGCGGTCGCCACGCTGCTCAAGCCATGGTTTGTTGCTCATCGGCTCATGCAGGTTGTGCGGTCCGAACGGTCCCTGACATCCAAGGTTCATAACGTTGAAGTTTGGATACGGGAAATCTTCCGGAACTTCCGGATATGGGAATTCTGCAACCAGTGTTGGTTTGGACGGGTCGCGAACATCTACCATATGGATATTGTTTAATGCCTGTGCTTCTGTAATGGAACCTGGCGGGAAGAACTGGAATCTTTCTCCCTCGTTGGTTACGACTACAAGGTCACGACCCGGCAGCGGAAGAGCTGTATGGGTACGCGCACCAGCCAGATGACTGGAGAATGCAGGCATGAATTTTAACTGTCCAAGCAGTTTTGGACGGGTAACATCTTTGGTATCCAGAACATAGAGTCCGTCTCCGCAGTAACCACAGAACATGATACCGTCATCACGTCTGAATGGCGGTCCGTGCATCCAGCCTTTGTCCATGAATGCCGGAACGTGTCCTGCATGATGGTCAACGGTTCTTCCAGGATAACCATCTACGAACTGATGAGGTGCCCACCAGTTTCCGGCTTCCTTCGGATGGGTCGGATCGGAAATATCAACGATTCTCATGATCATTCCTTCAAAACGCTCAGCCTCGCAGGAAAGATATACATAAGGACCGCCGTTGTACATGAAACGATGTACACCGATGGAGTGTGGTACTCCACAATCCCAGTATCCAAGGAATTTTGGATTTTCCGGATCTTCTTTCAGAGAGTAGATACGGATACCTACTTCACATTTCATATTCATAAGCTCGCTCTGCTCTACCAGTGCGCCAGGACCGGATCCTGCGCTCATGGCACAGATCAGCAGATCATCTGCAACCTGCAGCTTTGGAGTTGTAGTTGTCGGATACTCTACCGGATCTACCAGCTGAAAGTGTTTTACGAATCTTGTGTGCTCCGGATCAGTAACCTCAGAGATCATAACACCCTGCTGTGTACCGCCGAAACAGGAACCGTAAAGGTAATATTTTCCTTCTGTAGTCTTATAGAGCTGCATCTGGAACATTCCACAGTTTCCATCCATCGCATTGAAGTCTAATACTTCAAGGTTCTTGATGTAACCGTTGTTTCCCTCGCCTTTGGCATAAAATTTATCTGCCATGGAACATGTACCTCCTTTTTCATATCGTTATTTTTATTTTAGTTTATTCTTCTGCATTCGTCAAATAAAATGCAAAATATAACATATACTTTTTTTGAAAACTTGATATAATGAAAAGGTTATAACAAATAAAGCCGTTATAACTAAAAAAGATAACTGCGATTCCAAAACTGAGACAGCCGGAGAGTATTTTGCATGACTGATAGACAGGCAAAACTGATAAAATATACATAATAAAAAATGAAGATGTTATGTTTGGATCATTTAAACTTTTTTTATGATTTGGAAGGCATAGGGATATGAAAGTTTTCAGTGAAGATAAGTTTTATAAACATGATAGAACGATATCTGGCATTAGATATTGTCTAATGAACATGACGAATGCGATATCAGGAAAAATAGGAAGATTTTACAGATAACAACATTCATTAAAAAATAGATATATCGATATTGAAATAGGAGGAACAGATTAATGCCGAAAAAAACAGATGGAGAGACAATGCATGAACGTATCCTGCACAGTGCACTGGAAATATTTTCGGATAAAGGATATTTTGCGGCAACGATCAAAGATATCAGCAATCGGGCAGGGTGTAATACGGTTACGATCTTTCGGCATTTTGAAGATAAGATGGGGCTGTTTTTGCAGGTGGTGGAGCGGTATCATAAATTTGAGTTTGATGCGGAAGCCTTGAACTTGAAACTGAGCTATATCAATCTGCACAATGATTTCCGTGTGCTGGCGGATTATTTTTTTGATCAGATCTATAAACATATTCATATTTTGCGGATCTTCATTAATGATGGACACAATTTTGAACCGATTTCCAAATATCTGTGGTTTATTCCGGAAGAAATGAAGCAGTTTGTGGAGGATTATTTACAGTCGATGTATCCGGAACGCATCTCGGTGCCGGATCTGGCTATGCTGTCAGAAATGTTCTTATGCTATATTTTGAGAACCTGTCTTCGAATCAATGTACATGATGGAATTGAAGAAAATTCCAGACAGATTGCGCAGGAGGCAAAAGCTGTCGTGTCACAGAGTGTGGATATGATGGTGGAACTGATTTTATTACAGGTAAAGACTAAAAATAACTGATATTTTATGGCGGACATGATTCTGTGGGATAAGAAGAATTTTAGAACGCTGTCAGATGATATAGAGGACAGAGGGAAAGGAACATTTGATAAATTAAAAATATATAGGATAGAACGCTAAAAAAGTATATAATAAAGACCATGAAGATCTGTAAGGAGAAGGATACGGGGTATGAATGAAGCATTCTATAATATTAATTTTCATCAGCTGGAGATATTTTTTGCAACCGTGGAGGCCGAAAGCTTTACAAAGGCGGCAGCCAGGCTGCATATGACTCAGTCTGCCGTCAGTAAAAGCATTGCAAAGCTGGAGCAGGAGCTTCAGCTGCAGCTGTTTACCAGGCACTACAGAGAACTGCATGTGACGCAGGCGGGGCTGGAATTGTATGACAGCTGGAAAGCACAGATCAGAACGATGGAAAAAGCGTATGAAAAGATCTGGAAACTGCAGCATGAAGAGGATTCCTGTCTGAAAGTCGGAGCGACCAGTACAACAGATTTGGGTACATATTTCTGGCCGGTCATGACACAGTTTACAAAGAAATTTCCAGAGTGTGTGGTAGAACCGGACAGTGATAATATGGAGCGGCTGATCACAAAGCTGGCAGACAGGCAGCTGGATATCGTCTTTGTGCCTGATTTTATGAAATACAGGCTGGAAGACCTGGGATTTCCGTGGAAATGGGCAGCGAAAGATGCGATACAGATTCTGATGTCGGAGCATCATCCACTGGCAAAGAAGGAGCGACTGACGCTGGAAGATGTGAAAGATGAGACGTTCGTTTTGTTAGATGAGGGAAGTTGTCCGGAAAATATAAGGTTTGTAAGCGGATTATTTGCATCTGCAGGATATGAGATTAAATTATCCAATCGGAAATATCGTACACCGGAAGGAATTGAGAGTTTTTATCAGCCTTCGGATGGAGTGATGATCGGGGACAGTTTTTTCAAATACGAGAACAGCAGACAGAAAATGATCCGGAAACCGTTATCGGGATATCAAAATGGTATTATCTGTGGATGGAGAGAGGATAATTCTTCCAGATATCTGCAAAATCTATTAAGGTCGCTGCCTTTAAAAGAATGATGTAATGAAAAGAACTTGTTATTTTGCGATAAAAAGGCAGTGGAACAAATAGTTATATAAAAGATGTAAGAAACTTTGAGAGAGTGATTTGCATTCCAATCAGGAATGCAAATCACTCTCTCTTTCGTTTTACGCAGGAAAGAATGGAATGTTAAGATGAATACAACAAAAAAAGACAGTCAATGAAATACAGGAACCGGTTTTTAGATGGTTAAGGATAGAAATTACAGAAAAGAGTCGTTATCTGAATGATAAGAGATATTGAAAAACAAATCTGTACTGAAAATAAAGAGCCGGAATACGGGGTAAGGAGTTGACTGATAAGGAGGTTAAAACATGGGAAATCGAGTACTGATTACAGAGGAACAGAAGAAATTAAGTTATGCAAAATTTTATGACAAACCGCTGGCAGAGGTTCCGGCAGAAAAGCTGGCAATTTTAGATTTGCCGCCAATGGATCCGTCAAAAGCATTAAAAATCCAGGACAGAAACAAACTGTTTGATCCGGGATATTTTGAAGTGGAGACGGGATATTGTGTCATGGAAGATGGCAGCGGATACATTGCAAATCATACGAAGATGCCGGGTGTGACGGTAGAAATGTTTGACTGGTGGTTCGCATGGCATGGCCTTGGAGAACTGCGTTATACCCTTTGGGATCCGGAAGATCATTACTATGCATACAGCATGAATCTTGCGCAGGGCAGATGTCCGAAATTATCTCTGAAAGAGAAATACTGGGGAACGATGCATCATATCAAAGAAGATATCGGTGGCGGTCCGGATGAACTGTTTGCCTGCTTCCGGAAACCGTCGGAAATGGGATTCGACGAGTCAAAGATTGGAACAAAAGCATGCGGAACCATCGTAACATCCAATTCCGGAATGCTGCTTGATCCGAGGGCAAGTGCAGAAACGATGTGTCATTTTGTTCGTGAAACAGAAGACGGTATCGAGCTTCGTTCCAGGTTCTGGCTGGGATGGCATATCATCGGTGGAAAGCCGGTTAAAATCCTTCCGGATGAGGAAGTAACACCACTGATGAAACCGAAAATGCTTCTTGCACACAACATGAAAGAGTTTCAGAATCTGGCAGACCTGTTACCGAAAATTTATCCGGAGCAGAAGGATAACTGGGCATAATTTAGACTATATGGAGGCTGAAAATTATGAAACAATTTTTGAAAAACAATAATTTTGGCAAATGGGGATGGATGATGATCTTCTATGCCGGAATCAGTTACTACATATCAGCAGCGCTGAGTACGGATGGCCTGAATTTTTATCCGGCACAGTTTGGCGCGGCCTATGGCTGGAATGCAGGAATGATCACGACGCTGGCAGGTATGGCAGGCTGGGTCGCTCTGGTCGGTGCAGTTATTTTTGCACAGATTATCGGAAAGATCGGTACGAGAAAATCCGCAGGAATCATCAATATTATTACCGGTGTACTTGTATTGATATTTGCGAATACACATAGTTTTGCGATGTTTATCGTTATGGTATTTGCAATTAATTTTATCGTTGCAAATGTACAGCTGAATCTGATTCCAAATAATATTATGAATGTATGGTTTCCAAGAAAAAAAGGAATCGCACTTGGCTGGGCGACGATGGGTATGCCAATCTGTACGGCAACAGTTATTGCAATATTGACAGCATTAACAGTAAAAACCGGAAGTCCGGGTGGAGCATATACGATTTTCGGCATTATCATTATTATTTTTGGTATCCTTTCTTTCTTCTGGGTCAAAGACAATCCGGAATCACTTGGATTATATCCGGATAACGAGGCAATTACACTGGAAGAATTAGAAGCAAATAAAAAAGAATTTGAGTCCCATGTATCAGAGTGGAGCATGGGAAAACTTTTGAAAACAAAAAATACATGGGGAATCGGTATTGGACTTGGACTGATGTGGGCAACAACGGTAGGTATCGTATCACAGCTGATTCCGCGTTTATCTATCGTAAGTGACGGAAAATATGCCGGTCAGGCTCTGGTTATGTTGTCTGCAGCTGCGATTATCGGTATTGCCGGAAGCTATTTCTGGGGTATTCTGGATACTGCGATCGGAACAAAGAAAGCATGTATTTTTTACGGTATATGGTATGTGATCGCTATCATTTTCCTGCTTTTACAGCCGAAGGGAACCGGATTTGTATGGATCAGTATTATAATGGTAGGTATTGGTATCGGCGGTATTGGAAATCTGATTCCGTCCATGATCGGAACCTGTTTTGGCCGATACGATTTTATTCAGGCAAATAAGGCAATCGCACCGTTAAATACGATTGTGCGTCAGAGCGGGATCGTGCTTGCCGGTATTTTATCCCAGACGGTATATGGTTATACAGGATTATATGTAGTTCTGTTAGTAGCTGATATCGTAGGAATCATACTTACAGTGGCACTGATCAACGGCAAGCCAGTTTCTGACAAATAAGAGATATACCTGATCAGAAGAGAATGGACACCGTCCTGTTTTCGTTGACAGTCATTTGTGATACAATAAAATTACAATCTGCGGTGCAGTATCCACTGAAAACAGGATGTTGCACCACTTTTTAAAACCCTGAAAAACCGGGAGAAAGGAATATCCGACAGGATAACACAGAATTTATGAGAAAAGCATATCCAGATTTGAGAAGTTTTTTAAATGTCCTGGAAGAAGAAGGGCAGCTGGTCCGGGTAAAAGAAGAAGTAATGCCGGAACCGGATATTGCGGCAGCAGGAAGAGCGGCGGCAAATATCAAAAATGGCCCGGCGGTCTATTTTGAAAAAATCAAAGGTTACAAGTATTCGGTTGTTACAAATGTGCATGGATCGTGGGCGAACCATGCACTAATGCTTGGAATGCCAAAGGATACACCTACAAAGGAACAGTTTTATGAACTGAACCGCCGGTGGGATAAATTTCCAGTTAAGCCGAAAGTGCTTGGCAGAGAGGAAGCACCGTGTAAAGAACATACGATCACGGAAGATATCAACCTGTTTGAAGTGCTTCCGTTGTATCGGATCAACTCACAGGATGCAGGCTGCTTTATTTCCAAAGCATCCGTTGTGACTGGAGACCCGGAAGAACCGGAAAACTTTGATAAATTAAATGTAGGTACCTATCGTATCCAGGTCAAAGGAAAGGACCGCGTCGGCATTCAGGCTCTGGCATTTCATGATATCGCGGCACAGCTGGAAAAGGCAGAACGGAAAAATGAACGATTTCCAATTGCCATTGCGGTAGGAAACAGTCCGCTAGTTACATTTATGGCATCCACACCGATCAAATATACGCAGAATGAGTACGAATTTGTAGGTGCACTGCAGGATGGTGAACCGTGTGAGATTGTAAAATCCGATCTGTATGATCATTTGTATGTGCCGGCGGGCGCAGAAGTTGTACTGGAAGGATATGTGGAACCACGTGTGCGTGAAGTCGAAGGACCATTCGGAGAATTTCCGGGATCTTATTCCGGAAGCCGGAAACAGTGTGTCGTTAAGATCACACGTATCACACACCGGACAGATCCGATCTTTGAAAATCTGTACCTGGGTATTCCGTGGACGGAGATCGATTATCTGATGGCATTGAATACATCGGTGCCATTATATAAACAGTTAAAGGCCGATATGCCGGAAGTCGTTGCTGTCAATGCGATGTATACACACGGCATGGGCGTGATCATATCCACGAAATGCCGGTTTGGCGGATATGGTAAGGCGGTTGCCATGCGACTGTTATCCACCCCTCATGGAATGCCGTACAGCAAAGTTGTAATTGTTGTGGATGAATATGTAGATCCGTTTAATCTGGAACAGGTTATGTGGGCAATCACGACCAGAGTAAAACCGGATAAAGATGTGGCAATCATACCGAATTGTCCGGGTATGCCGTTGGATCCTTCATCGGTACCGGCTGGAATGCACACAAAAATGATCATTGATGCGACGACACCGGTAGATCCGGAACCAAACCCAAGGGAAGTGGAGATCTTAGATCCGCCGGCAAAAAGCGAAGAGTGGGAAGTAAAGATCCGGGAACTGTTAGGACGATAGGATATAAGAGAAGCAGATTTCCCAATTGTTATAAGTTGGAAAGAGAAGGATGTATAAGAAAAGTTATATATATCAGTAAAAAGATAGTTTTTTATAAGAATGTTTTTTGAAATGACACGACTGTAATGAGCAGAAATAAAGAAGGAGCATAGAAAAGCTATGAGAAAATGTCCGCGCTGTGACAGCGAAAATACAGAGATCCTTACAAAATCTCCGGTTGGGGATGTGTGGGAAATGTACATCTGCCAGAATTGTTTCTTTTCCTGGCGTTCTACAGAAGATGTGGTTGTACATGATAAATTCAAACTGACACCGGAGCATATCGCAAATATGCAGGTCATTCCGCCGGTGCCACCATTAGATAAAGAATAAAAGATATTGAATAAAGAAAATAAGAGGTTTTGCATATCTGTGTAGATGTGTAAAACCTCTTATTTTTGATAAGTAGTATATATTTTGCTTGATGCATCAGGCAGAAAAGAGAGAAAAATATGATATGCGTAAATTTCCAATAGGGATAGTAAAAAAGCAAGAAAACACCGTCTTCAATGGTTAAGCCTGAAACAACCGACTGAAATATTCTGCATACTGTTTTGCAAACGCCTGTATAGACTGTTCCATAGGAACACCATAGATTTCGCCGGTTATAAATTCCGAAGCTTTTACCAGTGCAAGGCTGTTGATGTGCTCTGCCAGCGCATGATAATCGAAGTCGATGAGAAAACCAATCTCGCTTAGATGCTGGAAATAGCCTGTCATTTGGGAGATCATGCCCTCGATTTTTGAAAATCGGGTTGCATCATAGATCTTATCAATATGCATGGCAAGTCGAAAGACTGGCAGATGTTTTACGTGCAGGATTGCATTATAATAGAGAAAAATCTCAAAATCTTTTCTGATATCGGAGCCGTTGGTCAGTTCCTTCATGGGAATGTCCTCCGGTCCCGGTGTCATGATGTACAGAAGGTCGCTGAGCAGGGCGGCCTTATTTTTATAGATGCGGAAAAAGGTGGATTCACTGACGCCGGCCAGTTCAGCGATTGCTTTTGTAGTTGTCTTTGTATATCCATTCTGGGTAAAGAGCATGGCAGCTGCATCCAGAATCCATGATTTCGTGTCTTTCATAAAATCTCCATTTTATCATTTAGATTAATAATACAAAGGATCGTGTAAAAAGATTTTTTACCTACCCATTGGTAACACAGAAAAAAAGGGGGAACCATTACATTCGGTTCTCCCTTTTTCTACAATGATCTGTATTCTTGAAATGCAGAGGAAAAGTGGGGGATTACAAACGGTAATGAGCTGACAAAAAGACTAAAAAACCAGTTACTGTCTCTTCAGAAAGAAGAGTACAGCAACTGGTTTTTGCTTTTTCACACATTTGTAAATGATCTGTTTTTCACGAGATAGACCATTTTTATTTTTGCTTTTTCATGTAGTTCGTTTTTAATAATATTTAGTTTGCTACGATTTCTGACCCTTCGCCTGGGAAATACTTTTTCATAGCTATTCATATCGCCAGCTGAGGGCTACGGCATGAGAATTAGTATGTAAGACAAAGCTCAGATAACGAATGATCATGTATTGACTTACAAAGAAAAGTAAACCAATAGATCATTCTATTATTCAGCGTCAGCTTCACCTTCAGCCTCATCGATGACGAAAGAGATCAGCAGGTCATCCTGATTTACGCTGTCGCCTGCAGCTACATAAATCTTGTCTACTTTTCCTGCTACCTTGGATACAACGGTTGTTTCCATCTTCATAGCCTCTACAGTCATAAGCGGCATGTTGACAGTAACGGTATCGCCTTCTTTGACGAGAACTTTACCAACAGTACCTGGGATAGAAGAACCAAGGTGTCTTGGGTTGCTCTTATCAGCTTTCAGTTTTCTGTCGGATTTGATCTCGAGGCTCTTATCCTGGATCTTGACTGTACGTACGGAACCGTTTACGAGGAAGCTTAAGGTACGGACACCGTTTGCATCCGGATCACTTGCTTCCATGTATTTGATCAGTACGACTTTACCTTCGCCAAGCGTCAGATATGTTTCTTCGCCTTTTCTCAGACCATAGAAGTATACATGGCTTTCCAGGCGGGTTACATCGTTATACATCTCAAAATGGTCACAGTAATCTTCATATACCTTCGGATAGAGGGCATAACTGATCGCCTTCTGTTCCATATCATCCGCAGATCTGTCTTCGTAATGATATTTCTCGATGAGCATTTTTTTGATGGCTTCCAGGTCAACTGGCGGAAGCAGTTTGCCAGGACGGTCAGTCAGCGGCTCGATGTCTTTCAGAACGATCTTCTGAAGCTCTTTCGGGAATCCGCCGTCCGGCTGTCCCATCATTCCGTGGAAATAATCGACAACAGAATCCGGGTAGGAAAGTCCTGCGCCGGCTGTGAGGATATTTTCTTTGGTCAGGTTGTTCTTGTACATGAAGATAGCAAGATCGCCGACAGCTTTGGAAGTCGGAGTAACCTTAACGATGTTTCCGAGCAGATCATTTGCGTCTTTGTAAAGAGCTTTGATTGCTTCAAACTCATCAGCAGAACCCATGCTGGTTACCTGTGCCAGCAGATTGGAGTACTGACCGCCAGGGATTTCATATTTGTAGATCTCAGCATTCGGAGCCTTCATATAACTTTCGAAAGCGGCGTATACTTTACGGATGCGTCCATAGTAACGGCTGAGCTCGTCCAGATCTTCGAATTTCAGACCGGTATCGCGCTCGGTTCCACGAAGTGCTTCTACAACGGCATTCATGGACGGCTGACTGGTCAGGGAAGACATGGATTCGATAGCAAGGTCTGCAATATCTACGCCTGCCTCAGCGGCCATCAGTACGGTGCTGACACCGTTTCCGGTGGAATCATGTGTATGCAGGTGGAGAGGAATATTTAATTCTTCTTTTAATGCTGTAACAAGCTCTTTGGCAGCTCTTGGTTTGAGCAGACCAGCCATATCTTTGATGGCGATGGCATGACATCCTAAAGACTCCAGTTCAAGAGCTTTCTTTACATAGTAATCCAGAGTATATTTTACTTCATCCGGGCTTGTGATATCTCCTGTGTAGCAGATGGTACCTTCTACAATTTTACCGGTCTTTAATGCCTCTTCAATTGGCATCTTCATATTTTCTACCCAGTTCAGACTGTCGAAGACACGGAACACATCAATACCGTGATTTGCAGAAATCTTGATGAAATTTTTTACAACGTTGTCCGGATAGTTACTGTATCCAACGGCGTTGGAAGCGCGCAGCAGCATCTGGATCAGTGTATTCGGCATTCTTTCACGAAGCAGTTTCAGACGTTTCCACGGAGATTCTTTCAGGAAACGGTATGCGGTATCGTATGTAGCACCGCCCCATGCTTCTACAGAGAATGCATTCTGCATGAATGCGTTAGTTGCATAAGCTGCGCCGCACAAATCTTTTGTTCTCATACGGGTAGCCATAAGAGACTGCTGAGCATCACGCATGGTAGTATCAGTAACATACAGCTTTTTCTCGTTTTTGATCTTCTGCATGAAACCTTCTGCACCCAGTTTCAGGAATTCATCTCTTGCACCGTATACAGGAGCTTCTTTGTCGTATATCGGAAGTACACGGTTTTCAAAGAACGCTTTTTCTCCTTTGTTGGAGTTTACGATCTTGTCACCGATAAATTCGATGATCTTGGTCGCACGGTCCTGACTGCGCTCCAGTTCGAAAAGCTCTGGTGTCTCTTCGATGAAAGTAGTATAGCACTCGCCGTTGATAAAGGTCGGGTGAATCAGCACGTTGGTCAGGAATGGAATATTTGTTTTTACTCCACGAATACGCATTTCGCGCATAGCACGGAGAGATTTTCTGACAGCTCCTTCAAAGGTACGGTCGTGGGAGATAACTTTTACAAGCAGGCTGTCATAGAATGGAGAGATAACGGCGCCAGTGTAAGCGTTGCCACCATCCAGACGGATGCCGTTACCGGAACCGGAACGGTATACTGTGATCTCACCGGTATCCGGAAGGAAGTTGTTTGCCGGATCTTCGGTGGTAACTCGGGTCTGAATAGAATAACCAGTGCACTGTACGGCTTCCTGTGAAGGAATGTTGATCTCTTTGGATCCCAGAGGATAGCCTTCTGCAACGAGGATCTGGGACTGTACCAGATCAATATCTGTGATCATTTCGCTGACGGTATGTTCTACCTGGATACGCGGATTCATCTCAATGAAGTATGGATTATGATCTGCGTCAACCAGGAATTCCAGAGTACCGGCATTGCGATAGCCTACATTTTTAGCAAGACGGATCGCACTGTCGAAGATGATCTGTCTTGTAGCTTCAGGAACGGAAAAAGCAGGAGCGTATTCTACAACCTTCTGATGACGGCGCTGTACGGAACAGTCACGGTCATACAGGTGTACGACATTGCCATAATTATCTCCAAGAATCTGAACTTCGATATGTTTCGGACTGCGCAGATATTTCTCAATGAAGATCTTGTCATCGCCGAATGCTTTTTTTGATTCATTCTTTGCTTCTTCAAATTCTTTAGGGAGATCTTCGAGACAGTTTACGATACGCATACCACGTCCACCACCGCCATTGGAAGCTTTCAGCATGATCGGGAATCCTACCTGCTGAGCAATTTTTTTTGCTTCGTCAAGCTCTTTGATGGCATGATCTACACCTGGGATGATCGGTACGTCTGCCTCGATAGCCATCTGTTTGGAGGAAATCTTGTCTCCCATGGCGTTCATAATGTCGCTGGAAGGTCCGATAAATGTGATGCCGTTTCTTTCGCAGGCATCTACAAAATCAGGGTTTTCGGAAAGGAATCCGTAACCGGGATGAATTGCATCTACACCGGCATTAAGGGCGATTTTGATAATGGTATCAATATCCAGATATGCATCGATTGGTCCTTTATCCTCACTTAACGGATATGCTTCGTCTGCCTTGCTGCGGAAGAGCGCGTAGCGGTCTTCTTTGGAAAATACTGCTACGGTCGTAATCTCCAGCTCATTTAAGGCGCGGAACACACGGATAGCGATTTCGCCTCGGTTCGCCACCAGAACCTTCTTGAACGGTTTAATAGTTACTTCTTTCATTATTACACTCCTTAATAAAAAGTTTTAAAAATATAACACCATGCCCTGTGGTTACACTGATAAAAATCCCCTCCATTTTTATCTGGCATGATGCGAAGTTATACAAATAAATTATATGGGAAGAAATAGAAAAATGCAAGAAGAAAAAATATTTCATGCAAAAAATATCGAAAAAAGTGAACTTGTTAAGAAAAAGACAAGTTAAAATGCAGGATTTCAAGTCAAAAAATTCATTTTTACATTTTGAAGTGGCAGAAATCCTGCAAAATGCGATTAAAAATGAAAGGAACACCGCAAATGCTGTCGAAACGGAAGAGAATGAGGCTGCATAAGCGGTATAAGAAAAAGTTTTTACTGGAGATGAAGCAGATAATGTTATGCTATTTATTTTATGTGTGATATTGAAATATAGAAAACGTTTTCTACAAAATTTAATCACATAAAGTTCTGATATAAATCACGCGAATGGAAAACGGATCAGCGAAACAGGTGGTTATTTAGCGTGGCTTGTATTAGCAATATACCAGCGGATGCCTATATTCGTTTTTGATGCTTTGTCCGGTTCTGACAGTCAGGACACTGTTATAAATATGTGCAGCCTGTATGTCGGTGTGCAGGAGCAGCTGCTGTGATGGGTTCAGATCTTTTTCTTCGGTGGCGAGACGGGTAAGAATCGGAATATCACTGTGCTGTCGCAATGCTTTTAACAGTGGAGATGCTTCTCTTCGCATCCCAAGGACGTGCAGATAAGGGGCATAGTCCAGATTCTGCAAAGCCTGCTGCTGTCTGCTGTCGATGTCCAGAAGGTGGGAGAGCAGATAGCGGGAAACGGCGGTATAAGTCCGGTCTCTTGTTTTGAGAAGTTCTGTAAACTGTGTGAAAGAGACATACTGTTCCAGTGATTTTCGGGTGCGGTTGTCGAGGTCTGATGGCACTGTGCAGGGGCCTTCCATGGAAAGCGATTGTGGAAGCGAGAGGTTTTGCCAGGAGAAATCCTGAAGCAATTTATAATGAAGCAACTGGGAAAAATCATTCGGGGTAACAGCGCCATATTTCTTCAACCAGTCCAGAAATGGCGGAAGGGCAGCTTCTGGAATCTGACCGTCTAATGCCGGCATTTCTAAAACAGAAGATCCGTTATTTGCAGAATGCTGTTTTGAAAAAAGAACTTCTGCATGGATGTTTTGCAGTTGCCGAAGCGTATCACGAATGGCAGTTGCAGAACTGTACTCTGGTGTCAGCTCTTTTTCGTGGTATGCAGCGCCCCTGCGAAGAACCATGCAGGGGATTAACGGAGCCTGCAGCTGTCGTATCGCTTTGAGATATTCAATGCCGAGGATATTGTTAGGACTATCCAGGACAGATACGGCGTCTGGATCGTTCAGATAGTCTCTGGCAGCAGCTGCGCGTGCGGCAGGAAAAGAAAGTCCTTTTTTCAGTTCTGCTGCAAGGAGCAACTGAAATTTTTCCGGCTCGTTGGAAAAAAGGTTTGCCAGAGCTGTAAGTTGTTCGGGAGAATCTGATTCACAGCCAAATCCGAGATGCGTTACAACCCCACTATGTGCAAACAAGCTGATCCCGCAGCGTGCAAAGGTCTCAGCGCTTGATATGGCAGCGCAGACCGGTAATTCCAGCACAAGGTCGGCACCACATTCCAGTGCCATCCGGGCACGGACATATTTATCTGCACAGGCAGGCGCGCCCCGCTGTACAAAATTCCCACTGATCAGTGCAATAACATAGGAAGCCTCTGCTTCTTTACGGACACGCTGAATGTGATAAGCATGTCCGTTATGAAATGGATTGTATTCTGCGATAATACCGGCAATGTTCATGTTTTTGTCTCCTGATGTTGCTGATGTACGCACGAAAACTTCTTTTCAGAAATATTTGTTTAGAAGATTTCGAGAGTACATGATTTTATAAAATGTATTATAACGTAATAAGAACGGTTGTGACAATCAGATATTTTGTAAAAAAAGAGTTGCAATCAAAAGGGAGATATGATAACATATCATTTGTTGATTGCAACAATGCCGATGTGGCGGAATTGGCAGACGCACTTGACTCAAAATCAAGCGGTTCATCCCGTGCCGGTTCGAGTCCGGCCATCGGCATTCATAGAAAAGCTGTTACCTTATGAAACGACATAGGGTAGCAGCTTTTTTGCGTGATTGATTTTTATGGATACTTTGTGTATGATGATGGATAGAAAAAGTGCTGAAAGATAAAGAAATGGGGAAACGAAAATGAAGGATCAGGATAACATGCATGGCATTTCAAACAGAGTGTCATCCAACCGGACAGCAGTATTTGAAGCAAAGATCACACACTGGTATGAAGATGAGGCAAAACCAAGACAGGAATCTTCCGGCAGACATCAGAAAACGGTTGCTGTAGAATTACAGAACTGGGAGGATCTGTATACAATCCCTGATACAGCAAAACTGTTACAGGCATTGCATCGGGTGCCGTTTTACCGGTATATGATCCGCTATCTGGTATATACGTTTAATAAAGAGCTGGAAAAAGAAGCAGAACGGCAGGGGATGGATTGCTCACAGGGATGGGAAGAGCGGTATGCTGGTTGTCTGATCTCGGAGAGGGAACGGGAAGCTGCCAGTGGAAGATTGCGATATCTTACAGAACTTGTGTGGAATGCTTTTCTGAAAAATGGCTGTAAAGCTGTCGGACGGACAGAAAAGATCCGGGGAAATCTGAAAGGCACGCAAAAATGGGATCGGGAAGATCTGGAAACGGTGCTTTACGGGGAACGTATCTCCACCGGCAATTTTTTTATGCTGGCATTCGGTCTGCATATGACATATGAGGATCTGACGTTGTTTTTGCAAAAGGTGCTGAAAAGGTCAAAACTGAATCTCTGGAACGTGGATGAATTTCTGATCTATATCTGTTTTCACTGGATAAAAGGCGATCGAATGGCTTTTTATCAGTGGGGAAAAGAAAACTGGGAGACAGTTCCGGCAAAGGAAGGAATTTTTTCTGCACCAAAGCAGACCGCTGTTATTCAGACAGAACTGGATCACATTTTGCAGGGGCTGGAGCAGACAGATTCCCAGGAATCGTTGGAAGATATATCAGAAGCTGCCTCTGACGTTTTGGCAGGATATAAATATCTGATCGAGCGAAAAGGCGACTATCGCAGAACCGCATTAAAATGTGCAGGACAGCGTCTGGGGGAATTTAAGGAACTCTGTCAGGAGGATATGGAGGAGTATCTGTTTTCTTTTAAAGAAGAACAAAAGTATGCCCATGGAAATGTCCGTGTCGTTTATGATGCAGAACAGGGGATCCGTATTCCAGCAGGAACCAGATTTTCACAGAATGTAAAAAACAAAGATGGCAGACAGGAAACGGTATGGTACACGGCGTTGGAAACGGTATCGGGAGAACCGTTACAGGAGCTGGAACTGGATATCAACGTTATCTGCACGAAAGCGACAGCAAAACATGCAAAGAATAAAGAAAATATCGGATATCTGCCAAATAAGACGGTACTGGAAACGAATCTGGACGGTATTCTGGAAGCAACCGCTTTTCATGCCATTGCAAAACCGGTAAAGAAAAAGACAGATCCTGAAAATGACTATCATGTGACGGGAGTCGTTCGTATTGCCTGTGTGCCGGGAACGATCATAGCGGAGGGAAGTCCGTTTTATGCCGGCGGATATACTTATCTGGCTGCAAAGAAGACGGTATGTGAGGCAGTGGTAGAAGTTCCGGTAAAATGCGAAAAGGAAGACTGGGAAGCTACGATCAATCAGATTCAGGTCTGCGAGAGTTCTTTGAAAGGACTGAAACGTGTAGGAAATACAAAGATCAGCTTACGGTCTGCAAAAGACGAGGAAGAGAATAGGACAGGTGGTTCATTGTATCGATATCTGTATACGCCGTTTGAGGATCTGATCTGTGGAGATAATTCCATCAGCGATAAAAATGCGGAATATCTGCCGGAAATCCTGGATGGAACGATGTTTTCTGCAACAAAATTATGGCAGATTGAGAAGCAAAAGGAGATTGAAATCACAAGAAATGATATTCTTACCCTGTCATTCCTTGCACAGATGGCGGAGATTGAATTTGACCAGTCAGAGTATATGGAGATCCAGGCGAATGCGAATGAAGCAGATACGATACGGCAGGAGCTATTTGAAGAGCGATATGCAGATTTCCTGATTCAGACGAACCGGGATCTGACGACCTGTGGATTTCAGGGGTTATATCTTGCAGATCCTTATGACTGCATGCTTGCATATCTTACGACCTGTTCAGAACCACTGACTGCATTTCGAAATCTGTGGGCAGTTTATCTGGATTATCAGAAAAACAGACAGTTGTAAGAATATAGAAACACATATAATAAATTATGAAAATGATAAGAGAAATATGAAAGGTAACGTTTGGTGAACAGACAGTATAGTGCAGATATAGAACAACAGACAGATAATGTTAATGCTAAACGATGTGTGACGGAACTATCCGGAGAAAATCCGGACAAAGATTTGAACTCTAGGGTAAAACGGGTTCCCTGGAGCGGCAGCCGGATACTGACATTTTATGATGTTGAAGGGCATCCGTATCAGAGAAAAGTACTGATTGACCGTGTGATCGGCATGGGCGCATCCTGCATCTGTTATGCGGTGGAGGCTGATTTTGGAGATGAAAATATTCATAAAATGATTCTGAAGCAGTTCTGTCCGGAACCAATGATGTCGGTAAAGGAAAAAGGACATCTGGCAGTTTTGTTTGAACAGGCATATGTGCTTCAAAATGACCTTGCAAATATTGATGAACTGATGGATCTTATCGTGCGTCCTTATGAAAAATATTTTTCTGATACGGAACGGTATATTCTGTATGAGGCGAATTACGGGGACAGTCTGGAAAAACGGGAGGCGAAAGATTTAAAGATGCAGCTTCGTGTAATGCAGGAGCTCTCTGCTGCATTACAGCGGCTGCACAGTTACGGGATTGTCCACATGGATTTAAAACCGGAAAATATATTGTGGACAGAGTATGGCGGAATCAAGTTTTTCGATTTTGATGCTGCGATTATTCTGAACCGCATAGAAGAAGTACATGAGATACGGGGAGACATGGAAAATAGAGGGTTGTTAGCTCCGGAACTTCGTGATATGTCTGAATTTGAGCAGAATAAAAAGCTACTTCTGCATCCGAGAGTCGATATCTATGCAGTGGGAGCAATGCTGTTTTTCTGGTTTTTTCAGTGTTTTCCGACAGAATGGGATAATGAGAGCAGTGGGAACTGGGAGCTGCGATTACAGGAATTGTTTGATACCCGTTTCAGGGGAGAGTTGAACGAAGCACAGCAGCAACTGCTGGTTCATATTTTGCAAAAGAGCACAGACATTTCCATCGGACGAAGAGGCCGTTACCGTAAGGCTGGGGAGATGGCAACAGATCTCAAGGTATTGCTTCAGGAAAAGCAATCTGCAGAAATGAGCCGGCAGGAACAGATCTGTGAAGTGAATTATCGTCTGCTGGCAGCTTATTTTCTGTGGAAGCATCCTTTGTATCCATATATTAGCGAGGGAATGGACGGAAAGCAGTTAGATGTAGTTTTATTTGGGTCAGCTCCTATAAGAGAATCGTTTTTTCTGCATATTTTTTCCTGTGCACAGATGCCGGAGGTGCAACTTCGGATTCATATTGTTGCAGAGGATGCGTATTCCTTTGCGCAAATCCTTCTGCTTCAGTTCCCACAGTTGAAAACAACAGTAGAAATGATCTTTGAGGATGAAGTGCAGCCGTTAAGTCTGGATACAGAGATTACATCGAAACCGCTTGCACGGCTGTATTTTTATAATTGTACAGAAACGGCAGAGGCCGGGGCACAATGGGTGCAGGAGTGGATACATCAGATGAAGGAGCAGCAACCTGATCGAATGATCTTGCCCTATATGATTTTGCATATGGCAGATGGAGAACAGAACTATCAAATGGCTGATCAGATGAATCAATCCTTTTCGATGAGAGAATGGAAGGAACCGTCTGTCGCTTTTCTTGGTTATGGGGATGATCGGGGAGATGGGTATCGTTTGCGCAGCCATAAGTCTCTTCCCGGACATCTGCAGATGGATGTGTTTGGAATGAATGCGAAATATTCCATCGAAGAAAAAGACTTTGAGCATGATATTGGAAAACTTGCATTTTTTATACATTGTTATTATGCAAAAGAGTGGAATCCGGATTGTACCGAAGAGGAATTGAAAAATCAGTTTTATTCAGAACCTTATTTGATACATTCTTCCATGCGCAGCGCCCTGTCTGTTCCGTACAAACTTTTTTGCGCGGGAATTGCAGTGAATGAAAACGCATCAGAACATTTTTGTGAATGGGTATTGGAGAAAAAAGATACAGAACCCGGTCTCTATAAGCGGATGCTTGCAATGGAACATAAAAGCTGGCTTTGTTTTATGATCATGGAAGGCTATCAGCGGCCATCAGAGAAAGTACTGAGAAAATATGCATTTTCCGGTCGGAATGATCAGAGAGACCGACGGCATAAACTGCATCCTTGTATCAGTGAATTCAGAGCGGAAACGGGAATGCCGTTATCAAAACTGTCAAAAAATGAATGGGATCTTTTGACAGCAGTGGATATGAAGGGGGATTCTGCGGAGGCATGGTGTGTATATGATGCGTTGGATCGTGTTTCCTTATTATTACACCAGATCTGTGAGAATAAAACCCGTCGGCTGGATTTGTCGGCACAGTTTGAAAAACTGAGAGAGGAACTTGAACTGGAGGAAGCGGGAGAAGTTTTGTTTCAGGAGCTGCAGAAGCTGCAGAAAACGTATCAGGCTATGCTAGATGGTCAGGAGAGCGCTAACGAGTGCTGGGAGAACACCTGTGACAGATTTGAACATTTGGTACGGAAACTGGAAGAAGAACAGGGGCTGTATGATGAAGAAATCCTGGATGCGTTTCAGATGATTCGGGAAGATATGCGTGTTGTAGTGGAACGAAACAGATATCATGATTACAAAAAAAGCGACGAAAGTATCTTATATGCGATTCCGGAGTTATTAAAACAAATGTGATTGAACTAACCGATTTTTTGATATTCTAGTTACCGTTTTGGTTATAAAGGAACCGGTCAAAAAAACATTTCTAAACTGTGTTATAGTAGGGGCAACAGGTGGTGTGTCAGATAATATACGACATGTTGAAACAAGAAATCGCCAGGAAATGAATTGCTAGAAAGCACAGGGAAAGTGAAAAACGGAGTCCACGATGAAGAAGGTCAGAAAAAAAGAAGAAAAGATCATATATGCGTATCGTCTCGGGTCAGACAGTGAGATGGAGCGGATTATGGTACGGGAAGGGAAGATACGAAAAACAGCAGACGGCAGCTATGAACTCTTTTCCTCTGAAGCACATAATGACAGAGGGGAACAGGCAAAGTCTGGAGATTATTTTAAAGTGGATGGTTTAGGGAAGCCTTATGCGAATAAAAAAGAATGGTTTGAAGCACGGCACGTTTGTGCAGGAGAGAATCGTTATCGGCAGAAAGTGGAAATATATGCTGCATGGGAAGACGGAGATCCGGTGTCTGAACCGTTGCAATATCTGCTGGATCAACACCTTTTGAAGATACATACAGAGGAGACGGCTTCATATTTTTCTGCAAAGATATGGGGAACAGAGCTGACTGCTGCCAGAGATGCAGTTCTGGTTTTTTATCAGATTGAACGGGACAAAGCAGGAACGATCCTTGGAGTGGATTTTAATCTGGTAGCCCGAAGCGAGTTTGACAGAACGTATCAATATGTGCTGTCGTAGGAAATGATGCATTAAAAAGCAGGTTGAATTTTAATGCCGTAATTTCAAAAAGATGCAGATGCAGAAAAAAATCTTGACATTTAAAGAAAATGGTTTTAATATTTACCCATAAGTTTTAATACAGTAAAGCGAGAAACCGTTGAAACGGAGATAAAGACAGTTGTGCACGCACAGAGAGTCCGGGATGCTGAGAACCGGGTCGGAATGCAGGTTGTTAAATGGACCGTTGAGGGCGCAGGGAACCGTTGCCATACAGGCAGCCAAGTATCATGCGACGTGAGGACATACGTCAGTTGTCAGAGATATGTTTGTATCTTACAGAGAGTGTGGCGAAGAAGCTGCAAATCAAGGTGGCACCGCGGGAAATGTGAATGATATTTTAACCCGTCCTTGACAGACAGAGTTTAGTACAATGTCTGCCAGGACGGGTTTTTTGTTACAGAAAAATCATTCAGACAGGAACGGGGATTTCATCAGAGAAAGAAATGGAACAAAGAGGAATGTTTGACGTTTGGTGCAGGCAGAACAGGAGGTTTATCATGTATCCAACATTAGAGGCAGTAATGGAAATAGCGGCAGAAGGTTCCTATGGAAGGATCCCTGTTACAGAAGAAATGTATGCAGACCGTTTTACTCCGGTGGAAGTTATGCGGACACTGCGTGCAGCCAGCAGACATTGTTACCTGTTAGAAAGTGCGGAAAACAATCAGAAATGGGGCAGATATTCTTTTATGGGATATTCTCCGGTCATGGAGATTACCTGTAATGATGGAGAGATGACAGTTACTACCGGTGCCGAAGATGGATGCAAGGAAAAGAGTGTGATTAAAACCCGGCATCCGAAGAAAGCGGTTCGCGAGATCCTGAAAAAATACAAAAGTCCGAGATTGCCGAACATGCCGAATTTTACCGGTGGTCTGGTGGGATATTTTTCCTATGATTATATCCGTTATGCGGAGCCGACGCTTCAGAACAATGGTCGGATGGAGACAGATTTCAGGGATATGGATCTGATGCTGTTTGATAAAGTCATCGTATTTGATCACTATCGCCAGAAGATCATTCTCATTGCCGGTGTGGACACGTCAGATATTGAGGGGTCTTATGTGAAAGCAGGTCAGGAATTGCAGGAGATGAAACGCCTGTTAAACAGTGGCGCGAGAGCAGATATCCGTCCGTTTAAAATGCAGGGCGATCTGACACCGGAATATCCGAAAGAAAAATATTGCGAGATGGTGGAAAAAGCAAAACATTATATTCACGAGGGAGATATATTCCAGGTTGTGCTGTCTGATCCGATGACCGTTGCGGCTACAGGAAGTCTGTTTGATGTTTATCGTGTGCTCAGAACGACGAATCCATCTCCGTACATGTTCTATTTTTCCAGCGATGATATCGAGATTGCAGGCGCATCTCCGGAGACGCTGGCACATCTGGAAAATGGTGTGCTTCATACATTCCCGCTGGCAGGAACGCGGCCGAGAGGAAAGACAGACGAGGAAGACAAGAGATTGGAACAGGAACTGTTGGCGGATAAAAAAGAACGTGCCGAGCATAACATGCTGGTAGATCTTGGCAGAAATGATCTTGGAAAAGTCAGCTGCCTTGGAAGCGTCCATGTGGAAAAATATATGGAGATTGAGCGTTTCTCCCATGTTATGCATATTGGATCTACTGTATCCGGTCTGATCCGACCGGACAGAGATGCCATGGATGCCATGGATTCTATTCTTCCGGCGGGAACGCTTTCCGGTGCGCCGAAGATCCGTGCCTGTGAGATCATTGATGAACTTGAAGACCGGAAGCGTGGTATTTATGGCGGTGCAGTTGGCTATCTGGATTTTGCAGGAAATATGGATACATGTATTGCTATCCGTCTGGCATATAAGAAAGACGGTGTGGTGTGTGTACAGTCGGGCGCTGGTATCGTAGCAGACAGCATTCCGGAAAATGAATTTATGGAATGCCAGAACAAGGCAAGGGCAGTAACAAATGCATTGAAAATGGCAGAGGAGGGTCTGGACTGATGATAGTAATGATTGATAATTATGACAGTTTTGTATATAACCTGTATCAGCTGATCGGAAGCATCCGCAGTGACATTGAGGTATACAGAAATGATAAGATAACGGTTGCGGATATTGAAGCGATGAAGCCGGAGGCGATCGTTATCTCTCCGGGACCGGGCAGGCCGGAAAATGCAGGAAACTGTATGGAGATTGTACAGGCATTTGCAGGAAAGATCCCGATCCTTGGGGTATGTCTGGGGCATCAGATCATCAGTACCGTATACGGTGGAACTGTTTCCTATGCAAAGGAGCTGATGCATGGAAAGACATCTGAGATCGAGACAGCGGCGGACAGCATCCTTTTCCAAAACATGGAAGAACCGGTGCAGGTAGCCAGATATCATTCCCTTGCAGCGGTAAGAGATACCCTTCCGGAGTCATTGAAAGTCACTGCATGGACAGCAGATGATGAAGTTATGGCAGTGGAAGATGTGGAAAAAGAAGTGTACGGCATCCAGTTCCATCCGGAGTCCGTCATGACCCCGCAAGGCAGACGGATGGTACAGAACTTCCTGGATCGGATTCATTAAGAAAGTGAGAGAAAACAATGATAAAAGAAGCGATCATTCAGCTGACGCAGAAAAAAGATCTGACTTATGATCAGGCAGAGCAGGTAGTAAATGAGATCATGGAAGGAAAAGCGTCAGATATCCAGATGGCAGCATATCTGACAGCCCTTGCCATGAAAGGAGAGACAATCGATGAGATCACAGCTTCCGCAGTGAGTATGCGTGCCCACGGAACGCAGCTGCAGCATGATATGGAAGTGCTGGAGATCGTAGGCACCGGAGGAGACGGTTCCAATTCCTTTAATATTTCTACAACGGCATCTATGGTCATCGTAGCAGGAGGAGTGCCGGTGGCAAAACACGGAAACCGTGCAGCTTCATCAAAAAGCGGTGCGGCAGATGTGCTGGAAGCACTTGGTGCAGATATTACATTGGATCCGGAGCAGAGTAAAAAAGTACTGGAAAAGGTAGGATTTTGTTTCCTGTTTGCCCAGAAATATCATTCTACCATGAAATATGTGGGACCGGTCAGAAAGAAACTGGGAATCCGTACCGTATTTAATATTTTAGGACCGCTCTCCAACCCGGCAGCAGCTACCATGGAAGTGATGGGTGTCTATAATGAATCGCTGGTTGAGCCGTTGGCAAGAGTATTGTCAAATCTTGGCGTAAAACGGGGCATGGTCGTATACGGGCAGGATAAGATGGATGAGATTTCTATGAGTGCGCCTACATCCGTATGTGAGATCCGGGATGGTGAGCTCATTTCCTATGAAATCACACCGGAGCAGTTTGGGTATGAGCGATGTGAAAAAGATGCTCTGGTCGGTGGTACACCTCAGGAGAATGCATGGATTACGAGAGATATTCTGGAAGGCAGAGACCGGGGAGCAAAATATCAGGCAGTGTGCCTCAATGCAGGGGCTGCACTTTATATCGCAGGAAAAGCTGACACACTGGAAGCAGGCGTGAAACTGGCAGAAGAGCTGATTAATAGTGGAAAAGCAGCACAAAAGCTGGCAAGCTATGTGGCAGCCAGCCGTCAGAGATAATGATGGCACGGCCAGAAAAGAGACATAGAAAAAATAACAGGAGACTGTCATATGAATATATTAGAAACGATAGCAGAAAAAACAGTAGAACGTATCGCAGAAGAGAAAAAATACAAATCTCCGGAAACGGTACGTCGGGAAGCAGAAGAGGTGGCAAAGGCGAGAACACCGTATTTATTTGCAGAAGCATTAAAGAAACCGGAAATCTCTTTTATCTGCGAGGTAAAGAAAGCATCGCCATCAAAAGGGATCATCGTAGAGGACTTTCCATATCTTGATATTGCAAAAGAATACGATGTGGCAGGGGCATCCTGCATTTCCTGCCTGACAGAGCCATACTGGTTTCTGGGAAAAGATGCATATCTGGAGGAGATCGTACAGAATGTGTCGATCCCGGTACTTCGGAAAGATTTTACCATAGACGACTATATGATCTATCAGGCGAGTGCCATGAACGCATCCGCTGTGCTGCTGATCTGTTCTATTCTGGATGATGGACAGCTGAAAGCTTATGGAGAGCTTGCCGCAGAGCTTGGACTGACTGCCCTGGTAGAGGCCCATACCGAAACAGAGATCGAGCGCGCATTAAAATCCGGCGCCGGTGTGATCGGTGTTAATAACCGGAATCTGAAAAACTTTGATGTGAAATTTGACAACTGCCTGAAACTTCGAAAAATGGTGCCGGATGATATTGTATTTGTGGCAGAAAGTGGCATTCAGACACCGGAAGATGTAAAGCTTCTCAGAGAAAATGGTACGGATGCCGTACTGATCGGAGAGACTTTTATGCGTGCGCCGGATAAGAAAGCGATGCTTCAGAAATTGAAAGGCTGAAAAACGTGATGGAGTCGGTAAAAATAAAAATATGTGGACTGTCCCGTTTCTGTGATATTCAATATATAAATGAAGCCAGACCGGATTATTGTGGTTTTATCGTAGATTTTCCAAAAAGTCACCGAAGTGTGTCAGTTTCACAGATGGAACAACTGATAAAAAGGCTTTCGGATGATGTTATTCCTGTAGGTGTATTTGTAGATACGCCGGTAAAAGACGTGGCAGATAGTGTAAAACGCGGTATTCTGACTCATGTACAGCTGCATGGACAGGAAGATAATACGTATATCAGAGAACTTCGGAAACTGACCGGAGAGGCTGGAAAGAAGGTAACTGTTTTTCAGGCGTTTAAAGTTAAGGATACGCAAACGCTTCTCAAAGCACAGAACAGCGAAGCAGACAGAATTCTGCTGGACAATGGACAGGGTACCGGACAGACTTTTGACTGGAGTTTGCTGCGGGATGTGAAACGTCCATTTATTCTTGCCGGCGGTTTAACGCCGGAGAATCTGCCAGATGCAATCGACCGTGTGCATCCATGGGGCGTAGATCTTAGCAGTGGTGTGGAGACAGATCGTTTAAAAGACAGAGAGAAGATACTGGAAGCGGTATTTTCAGTAAAAAAACATTAAAAACAGATTGTGGTAATTGTATTTTGATTGTCAGATAAAAAAATCTGATTTCATAAAACACAATTACCGCAATCTGTTTTTTTATCATATCCTGTTTTCCTCCAATTATTACTCGGAAATAAATCATTTGTACAGAAAAAACGATACTTCTGAAATGTTAAATTATTTTACAAATATTTAACTTGTTCGCGATTTTGGATTTAACGTATGTTTCGTATACTCGTTTTGTGCTTGAGGAAAAGGCAAAAAAAGTAAGAATGAAAATAATGGAGGAAACATTCATGAAGAAGAAATCAGTTGTAATATTAGGACTTGTTGCAGCAATGGCTGCGTCATCAGTAATGGCAGGCTGCGGAAATAAAGGAACAGACAACGGCACAAGTGCGGCAGCAGAAGGCGGCAGTTCAGAATCCCTTCCAAGCGGTGAGATTACCGTATGCTCTCGTGAGGATGGCAGCGGCACAAGAGGAGCATTTATTGAACTGTTCGGCGTAGAAGAGAAAGATGCTTCCGGTCAGAAAGTTGACAATACAACAGCATCAGCAGAAGTTACAAACAGTACAGCAGTAATGATGCAGACAGTTGCAGGAAATGAAAATGCAATCGGTTATCTCTCTCTTGGATCTTTAGACGATTCCATCAAAGCAGTAGCGATTGATGGCGTAAAACCAAGTGCAGAAGGTGTAAAAGACGGATCTTACAAAGTAGCTCGTCCGTTCAATATCGTTTATAAAGAGGGCTCTTTAAATGAAGTGGCTCAGGACTTTATTAAATACATTATGAGCCAGGAAGGACAGAAAGTTGTAGAAGATAACGGATACATTGCGGTTGAGGGTGCGGAAGCAT